>Ga0190265_10001255_pt1 | contig 16607 bp, 7 predicted proteins | sample Popmic124T_FD_133135 | JGI IMG/M metagenome (GOLD analysis project Ga0190265, IMG submission 133135) | Populus adjacent soil microbial communities from riparian zone of Indian Creek, Utah, USA - 124 T | ecosystem: Environmental > Terrestrial > Soil > Riparian zone | place: USA: Utah | collected...
ATCGAGGGCGCCGACGCCAAGCTGCGTGAGGACCTGCGCTGGCTCGGCATCACCTGGGACGAGGGACCGGGAGTCGGCGGACCGTGCGCCCCCTACAACCAGAGTGAGCGGCTCGACCTGTACCGCGCAGCCGAAAGAAAGCTGCTTGAATCGGGTCGCGCCTATTACGCCTTCGACACCGCCGAGGAACTCGACGCCATGCGCAAGGAGGCCTCGGCGAAAAAGATCAGCTTCCGCTACACGCGGCCGGCCCGATTTCCCTCCGACGCCGATGCCGAGCGCGCCCGCGCCGAAGGCCGCTCGGTCGTGGTGCGTTTCGCCGTGCCGGACGAACCGATCACCGTGCATGACGACATCCTCGGCGACGTGACTTTCGGCGCCGGCGAAGTGGAGGACCTAGTCATCGTGAAGTCGAACGGCTGGCCGACGTACCACTTCGCCGTGGTGGTAGACGACGAGCAGATGCGCGTGACCCACGTGCTACGGGCGCAGGAGCATCTGATGAACACGCCCAAGCACGTATTCATGCAGCGGGCGCTGGGGTATCGCACGCCGGTCTATGCGCATCTCCCGCTGGTGTTCAACATGGACGGCACCAAGATGAGCAAGCGCGACAAGCACAAGGTCGTGCGTGCCGCGGTCAAGGAAAAGTTCAAGAGCAAGGCATGGACGAAGGAAGAAGCCGCCCTGGTGGCACTGTGCGAGTTGGCGGTGCTGGAGCGCTGGCTTGACAAGGCCGATACGGAGCTGGACATGGCCCAGGTGGGCAGGCTCGCCGAGGCCGCGGGCGCGGTCGTACCCGAAATCGAGGTTCATGATTTTCGCCTATCGGGTTATCTGCCCGAGGCGCTGCTGAACTTCGTGGCCCTGATCGGCTGGTCACCGGGCGGCGATCGCGAGATGCTCACGCTGGACGAGATGATTCAGGCATTCTCGCTCGACCGCATCAACAAGACGGCCGGCCGATTCGACCGCGAGAAGCTGCTGGCCATGAACACCGATTATTGCGCCTCGGTCGGTCCGAAGCGGCTGCTGGCGGCGTTCAAGGACTGGGCCGCGGCGAGCGGATCGCCGCTCGCGTCGCTTGATGCCGCAACAATGGCACGCGCTTTGGAGGCGTGCAAGGGCATGCGCACCCTCCGGGATGTCGAAACCAAGGCGGGAATTCTGTTCGCCCCCAACGAGGCCGTGCAGTACGACCCGGCCGCCGTGAAGAAGGTGTTGGAGAAGAACGGCGGCGCCGGCTACGCGATGCTTGAGAAGCTGCTACCAGAGATCGGGACGGTTGAACCGTGGACCGCCGCCGGCGTCGATGCGCTCATAAAGCGATTTTGCGACGCGCTCGGCGCGGGCCTCGGCGATGTCGCCCAGCCACTTCGGGTCGCGGTCGCGGGCCGGCCGGTCAGCCCGGCCATCGGCGACACGCTCGAACTCCTCGGACGCGAGAAGACGCTCCAGCGCCTCAAAATCTGCATCGAATCCCGCGGTGCCGGTTAACCCTAGGCGGGGGCTTGGGCGATGAATGCGCTTCTTCATAACATGAGCCCTTTGCAAAAAATCTCAAACAGGTCAAGAAAGAAGGCCCCTCTGCCGATCTCGCGGTCCTCTGGGGATACGCGGTCCGGCAGAGAGGCCTGTAGTCGTTGTTCTATGTCATATCCATGACGCTCTCATCGAGTCGAGCTGCCGCGGCCACGGGTCTGTCCCTGTTTGCCGCGATTGCTTTGGCTTCCGCCAGTCTGACGGCTACTGCTTTGCCGGGTGCTGCCGCCCTGGCCACCACTGTTGCTCTGGCGACTGCGGCCCTGAGCGCTTCGGCCACCCGTGGATGACCCCTGCTGCCGTTCGCCCTCGAAATTGCGCCGCTGGCTCCGACTCTGTGAGCCGCCGCGACTGCCGGCGAATTGCTCCTCGCGGCCGCCTCGGGAGGAATACTCACCTTCTCGGCCTTCAAAGCCGCTGCGGCCGGTGGAGAAACCTTCATCTTCGTCTTGGAATTCCTGGTATTGCCCGCCGTAGCCGCCTTGCGATTGGCCGCCGGGATAAGGTCCATCTCTGCCTTGTCGGCGGCCGGCGTAATCGCGATCTCCTTGATAAAACCGGTCATTCTGCTCTTCCTGATATTCGCTCTCGTATCCGCGTTGTTCCCTGCCCCCGGCGTACTGACCATATTCATCCCGCGACCCGCGACCGTAGTCGAATTCACCTCGACCGCCCTGATATTCCCGGCGGCTCGTTTGGCCATACTCATTTTCGTATTCCAATCCCTCGCGGTTCGCGTAGCCCTGCGAGCGGCCGCTTGGTCCGGCGAACTGCCCTTCCTCATCGCGCTGCTGTCCGCGTGAGGATTCGTAACCGCCACGGGCGCGCGATTCAGAACTTCCGCGACTGCTTTGCATTCCTCCGCGACCACCTTGGCTCTGCCCGCGACCCTGGGAGGAATAGCCCCGGCCTTCGTCTTCAAAATTCTCAAAGCTGCCGTAACCGCCCTGATTTCCTGAACGTCCTCCGCGAGACTGACTGCGCCCCTGTGTACGTCCACCTGAAGTGCCGCTCTGCGAACGGCCTTGCGAGCTCCGGGTCGAACCGCTGCGGGAACCGCCCTGCGAACCGCGACTCTGAGTGCTTCCGCGCCGTGTGCCGCGCGAGGTCGAAACTCCGCGATTAGAGGAAGATGCGTATTCGTCGAAACCCTCACGGCCGGCCGATCCACCGCGGACTCCGCCGGACTGACCCCGACTTTGCGAGCCGCGAGCGGAACTCGGACCGCTTTGGCGGCCGCTGCCGCTCTGCGACCGGACGCCGGAGCTTGATCGACCGCCGGAGCTTGATCGGCCTTCCTCCGTGTCTTCCTCACCGAAGTCGCTGACATTGAGGAACTCGATCTGTTCTTGCTCAGGGAATTCGTTCGGCTGGGCGCCGCGTCTGGTCGCGGGCTGATTGCCGCGAGTTCCAGCCTTAAAGCTTCCGCCACGATTGCCGGCCTCGGACGATCCGACATTGCGTCGCGAGCTGGACTGGCCGCCGGAACTGGCGCCTCGACCGGAACCCGAAGATTTCGAGCTCTTCGACCCCGACTTGGTTGACCCCTTTCCCTGGCTGCCTCGTGACGAAGATTGACCGGATGATTTTCGACTTGAACCCGCCATGATGACTTCCTCCATCGATGGTGCCACCAGCATGTCCCGCAGGCGGCGGACGTTTTTGTAATACAACACGTTTCGGCCGTTGATCCTCTGTTGCTTTTGCCGAGCCGCGTCCAGCCCTCGCGAAATTCGAGGAACGAGATTCGCGGAGAAGGGTATGACCAAAACAACGAACTCCCAGCGCCGACCGCGTCAATGCTGTAGTCCAGTAAAAGGCTAGCCGCACCGGTTAAATGTGAGTTTAATTCGGATTTACAGATTCGTTATGTCGGGAATCTATCGACCGCTGGTGGTGATGGTAGAACGCGGCGCCTGGATCGCGTTCGTCGCCCGGTTCCAGATCAACAGAGGCCCGCGCCACATGTTGAAGCGCCCGTTCTCGGCCTGGTCGATGACTCTCGCATCGAGGCCCTCGCCGCCTTCCAGGCGCACCTCGTTGCTGTGCGCCAGATATTGAAGGTACTCGCCCATCAGGCTCTTGGTGCCGTCCTGCATGTGCGCCGCGTCGCGGGCGATCAATCGTTCGAGATCGATGTTCTCCAGCATCGCCGTGTTTGCCGTCGACTCGCCTTCGGTGCCGGCAGCGCGCTTGGCCTCGAATTCGAGCAGCAGGTTTCCGCAACTCAATTCCGCGCGGCGGCCCTCGCTGATCTTGTGCAGCACCTTGTCATCCAGCTTGAACGCATCGGCCAAATCGTCCTTCAGCACCATCTGCCGCCCGCTGAGGTGCAGCATGCGCACGTCCTTGTCGAACGCGACCAGCGAGCGGTCGAGGAAAAAGTCCATCGAGTTTTCCCACTCGATCAGCGTCTGACTCGGGCCGTCGCTCCGCGCCGAACTCATCAGTGGGGCGTTGACCCGCGCCGTGCGACGGGCGGCCGCGCGGCTCGGCGCATCGGCGAACTTGTAGTCCTCGATCAGCATGTTGCCCGCGCCGGGCACTGACATCTGCTCGCTGAGCAGGTCCGCCACGATCTGATCGCCGGAAATGCGCGTGCGGTTCAGCAGCCGGCCGCGATCCGGCCCGCCGGTTTTCGCGTACGAGCTGGCCAGCGCTTCGGCATGGCCTTCGGCAATGACGTAGGCGGGCTTCTTTTCTTTCATGTTCAGGCGGACGTTTTGCTCGACGACGAAATCGTCGCGGTCGCTTTTGGTGAAGACGTCGGTGAACTTCGCCATCCAGTCGTCGCTGGGCTGTTTGGGCTGCGGTTCATCGGACTTCGGTGTGCGGACGAAGCGAATCGTGAGCTTGTCGGCGTTGATGACGAAGTCTTCGGACTTGCTGCGCACGTTGCCGACGAACACGCCGTAATTCTTCGCCCAGCGGAGCTGCATCTGATCGGTCCACGTCGTGCGAATGACCATCGGCTTGGACGATTTTCGTCCCGCGAAGTTGGCGTTGGAGAGCATCCAGGCGCGGCCCGGCCCGGGCACATCGACCGACTGGCGATCCATGTCCATCTCGATGCGATGACCGTGAAGGGCCATGGTGCGGAATCTCGCCCGGGCGAAAATCTCCGGTGATGGGCTGACGATCTTCGCCATCACCAGCTCGCCGCCGTTGCGGAAGCGGGCCTTGAGCGACTCGGCCTCGCGGATTTTCGTGTTCGAATCGCGATCCTGCAGAAAGACATCGCCTGTGGCGTCGAGCGTTTCGATGCCCACGCGCGGGTCGCCGGGAATCTGCGTCTTGCCGTCGGCCGCAAGGCGCATCTCACCGGGAAACTGATTCATCTCGACGTGCATGACCTGCGCGCGAATCTCGCGTCCGCTCTGGATCGCGATCACGTCGCCCTCGGCGTCGATGGAGCGCGGCACCTGCTGCTTGTTGGAGCCGAGAAATAGTTTTACGTCCAGCTTTTGAGCGGTGATGAGCTCGCCTTCGCGTTCGAGTCGCACGTTGCCCTTCATGTCGAGATGCTCGATAAAATCGGCGGCATCCTCCTCGGCCGAGGGCACGCCGAAGGTCGCGGCCACTTCGTCCGCTTCAAGCGTTTCCTCGCCGCGCTTGAGAACCGCGTCGCCGTGAAACCAGGCGCGGCGGAGATAATCCTTGTCGCCCTGTTCGAGGCGGCCCGTCGTCTCGCTCACTCGCTGAACCGGCCGCGCACCGATTTCCAGATCGACGCCGCGGGACCAGCGAATCTCGACTGGATCGTCGGGCTTGAGTGACTTCATCATGTCAGTGGGCTGCGCTTGCGCCAGCGTCGCGATGCCTCGGGCATTCACTTCGCCGGCCCGCACATTCGAGCGAGAGAGGTCGCCCTTGCGATCGATCATGTAGCCCGCGCCGTCAACATGACCCAACCCGCGGCGCTGATCGAAAAAGACCTCGACCCCCGCCAGCCGGCGATTCTCATCGACCGACATCTCCACCGGGAACTTTTCTTCCCCTTGCAGCCACACCTGCTTCCGCTCACCGCGATAGACCAGTTGCAGGCAGCGCGCGCTGCCCTGCTCGCTGGTGATGTTGACCGGCTTGCCGATGGCGATCACGTCGAAGCGTTTGCCGGTCTGCTCGACAGGCGGGACGAAGAGCGGACGCAGTTCGAGCGGGCCGTGCCAGGTCAGCAGGATCGTTTCTGTGTCGTCGGCGTCGTCGAGATCGGCGCGGGCCGATTCGAGCTGGCCGCGGTCGGCGCCGGCCGGTCGCTGCTTCGGGTCGTCATCGATTTTGACAGGCGATGACGGATTCGCCGTCATGGGTTGGTTCGCGGCCACCATCGGCCTGCCGTCCGGAATCTCTTCTTCGCCGCGCGTGGCGATCTTGCGCTGCGGGCCGCCGAAGTCGAAGTGAACTTCGAGCTTGTCGGCTTCAAGCCGGCCGACAGGTTTGGCCGCGCGAAGCTGCTGCACGACGACGTCGTTGGTAAACACGGCGCGATAGGTGTGGACGCGCTTTTCCTTCTTGCGCGACTTGGGCTGATTCGCCGTCACGGAGGGAGCGGCTTTTTCATCCTTCGCTTCGGGAGGCGGCGGCTTGGTGTTCGCATCGGACGCCAACGCGCTCTGCGTCTCGCGCCGGACGCTTTCGAGATCGGCGGCCAGCGTTTCAGGAGAGCGAAGATCGGACGGGAGCAGTTCACTCTCCACACCCGTTCTTTGCTCTCCGGCCTCTCCGATGCTCTGTGGCTTGTTGGCCATGAAGCGCGCGCCTTCCAGCCGTATCTCCGACGCGGCCTGCTCGGTCGAGACGCTGTCGATCTTCATGGGTTCGTTGGCGCGGGCCAGCGGAATTCGACGTTCGCCGGTATCGGCGTTGGAGGGGACATCGAGACCGGCAGACGCTTCTCGCTGAGCCAGAGACGCTTCGACCTTTTTTTCTTTCTTCGATTTTCGCGAACCGCCGGGCAGGCCGAACTCGACGAGGTTGGCCCCGCGGCGGATGGTCATTTTGCCGCCCTCGGCGAATTGCAACACTTCAATGCGATTGTCAACCTGGTTCCAATGAACTGTCAGGTTGCTGACATCTTCGATGCGGGCTTCGCGGCTGTCGACCACGACGGCGCCCTCCGAGATCAACTCGGCCCGGTCCATGTCGAAGCGGGCCGTTTCGAGGTCGATGGTGATGAGATCGTCCGGGTGCAACTTCATGTCGGCGAGATCGGGATTCTGCTCGCGCCACTCACTGGTGGTGCGGTCGATGACCACGCGAACCTTGCCGCGCAAAATGCCGCGCTGTGCATCGATCCGGTTCTTGGCCTTCTGGGCCAGCGTGACGTCCGCCTCGTCAGCGCTGATGTAGGTCGTCTCGCCGCGCGCCGTGTAAATCGTGATGAGCAGGTCCTCGACGTGATAGTCCGTGTCGTTGATCGGCTTCCAGCCCTCGGCCTGAAACTTGTACTTCGGCCGGCTGCTGACTTCGTCGTACACCACGACGGTCGTCTTCTCGCCCGGGCTGATCGGCATCTGCGAATCGCCCAGGCTCTGGGTGCCCTGCGTCGTGGGCACGGAGACGAACTGCCGCACGGACTGCATGCCCTGGCCGTCCGACTTGCGTGCCACGGATTTGTCGCCCGACGAGAAGACGAAGTAGGCGCTGCCGACCACGAAAAGTGCCGAGCCCGCGAGAAGAATCTTTTTTGAGAATCGGTTCTTAATCAAAGGCCTGTTCCATTCGCGGACCGGCGCGCTCCCTCACGGTCGGCAAGCTTTGGCACGCATTGACTCGCCACCACGTCATTCCAAACCCCATTGTGTCGAAGCAGTCGCTCGACCACCTCGGCCGCGACGCCTTCCCCGCCCCGCCGGCGTGTCACGTAGCGGGCCATTCGCTTGACGACCGGCAGCGCGTTCGCAACGGCGATGCCGTATCCGCATCTTTGGATCAGCGGAATATCGAGCCATTCGTCGCCGACGGCCGCCGTCTCCATGTCATTGAATCCGAGGTCCGCGAGTATTTGCTCGTAGGCTCCCTGCTTGTCGGCCACCCCCTGTATGACGGTCTGAACCCCCAGGTCTTTCGCCCGCTTCTCGACGGCCGGGGTATTGCGGCCGCTTATGATCGCAACAACGCCTCCCCATTTTTTCCACAGCTTGATCGCAGCGCCGTCCTGTACATGAAACGGCTTAACCTCCCCACCTGCATCGAGATATGGCAATTCCCCGCTGGTCAGCACGCCATCAACATCGAGGATCAGCAGCTTGATTTTCGTCACGAGTCGAGAGGACAGGACCAATGTGGACAGGAATTCGCAAAGGGCATTCTAGGCGGGTCGGTGGATTCGTACAACCGGAGTCCAGTTTGGACTGATTCCTGTGATCGCCTGGGGACGTCCCGGAATCGGCGGGGAGGGCCGCCTAAAGGGGGTGAGCGGGTGCGGCAGTATCGGCGCTGGGGCACTCAAAACCAGCTCCCGATCGAAATTGATGCGCCGGGCGAAGAATGCGCCAGACCATCCCGCCGCCAATCAAAAACGCCGCGCTCAATATCGCGAGCCTTTGCAAGGACGCCATGACCAGCGATCTGGGCCCGAATTTGGCGAGATACAGGGAAAGAAAATCGGCGCGGTATTCGAAATCAGGCTTGACCGGATTGAGCGGCGCGACGGCGTCGTACGCGGCCGTGCCCACGAGGAAGTGCAAAGCAGAAACGACGCCGAGAACCATCACCAGGCGCCGGGCGGCGCGTCCAGCGTCGGTGACTCCCGACGTCGAGAGAATACCGCCGGCTGCAATAAGCAGTGCGAGCGCCGGCAGGGTTTCCGCCAGCAATCTGGGGCCGCCGAAGCTCAGCGCCCCGTTCCACGCCCACCACGTCGAAAACAGAAGCCACTGGCCAATGAAGCCCAAAACAAGCCAACGGCCCAGCGAGTTCGCGGAGGTGTTAAGCGCACGGCCCTGTATGCAGCGCCATCCACCCACGAAGGCAAGAATGACCCAGGGCGAATAGACGAAAAGTCCGCACGTCGGACTGATCAGAAGTCCGCCGGCGCCGGTCCAAAGGGGTGCGTTGAAGCCGGCATTCGGCTCCTCTCCATAACCAGTGGCGAACGGACTGCCAAATGCAACGGCCTGATAAACGCAAGTGAGCAGCGGGAAGATCGAAAATCCGAGAACTGCATATCCCAGGGAGCGTCGCCAGCACTGCTGTGACACGAAGACGCCCAGCAGCGCGAGCGCCATGAAGACAACCGGCAGCCGCGCGGCCACGGCAAGACCGGCAAGCAGTCCCGCGGCCAATGCGCGCGGACGTGACATTTCTACCCGAAAGATCAAGAACAGGACCGCCGCGACACAAACAATCGGCAGCGTCTGGTTGGACAGGTTCGCGCCAAGCTGGTGTTGAACAGTGCTGCCCATGACCGTGAAGAACGTGATCGCCACCGCCCACGCGCCCGAGACGCACCGCCGAAGCGTCACGGCAAGCAGCCCGGCGAACGCGGCACAGCCCGCCATGGCTGCAAACCGACCAATGCGGATGAGAAACGCCTCGTCTAGAACCTCGGGCCCGAACAAGACGGCCGGAGCAAAAAACGGTGTTGCCACCACGGCCGGCCAGATCGGATAGCGCGAGTAAATGCCTTTTTCCGTCTTTACCGCCCAGTAGCAGACGCGGTCCTTGTGTCCGGCTATCAGGGGCTGGTATTCGCTCAGTTCCAGATTGCCTTGGCGGAGAATACTGATCGGAAGCAATACGTTAGGAATATTGTCGTTGCTGATGGATCGGATGTTGACGGCGGAGGAGCAAAGAGCGACCCAGATGCCTACCCAGACCCCGAATCGGGCCGCCGGGGCGTGGTCGTACGCATCAAGAATGTCACGCTTTTGCAACACGTGCGCTCCTCAGGCTCATGGAGACCCATTTATTTATCGAGCATTCGGGTTCGTTTGCTGAGACTCGCGAATTCGCGGCAAGGGCGGTCACCCAGCGTGGAATTGCTTTGGCCCGCCCTCCGCGATCTGATAAGATAAGAAAGACGGCAGTTTCCGGCCCCGCTCGGGCGAGGTCCCGGTTCGAGCCTGCACTTGACGACCATCAGGAATCGCAGCCTTGTCGGGCCCTGGTCTGACGCATTGATGAAAAGGTTTTCGGTCATGAGAAAGAGCGGTTGGGCGTGCAGCCCGCACGTTTTCGTATTCGTACTGTCAGCCGTATTCGTAATTCCCGAACGCGTCCTCGCCTGTCCCGAGCGCGACGAGCGGCTTGCTCGGCTGTGTTTGAATTTCGACGACGGGGACAAACCCGGCTCATCGAAAAAGAAGAAGTCCGGACGCAACGGAAAAAAGTCCGGCAAGAAGCAGAAGCGCGCCTCGAAGATTCGCTGGGGTCAGCGCCGCTCTGAAACCGACGCGGAATATGACAAGCGCTACCAGAAGATTCTCAAGCGCGTTCAGCGCGACAAGAAAGATGATTCGGCGCCCGGCGTCTTCATGAAAGACACGGAGCGGATTTATCTCTGGACCGTGGTCAAGCATCCTTTCATCATCCGCACGGACATCGACAAGGAATTCACGGCGGACACCGCGATGTACATGGAAATGCTACATCGCGACTACAGCGAGGCATACAAAAGGTTTCTCGGCGTGCCGGCCAAGGTGAACGAGATGATCGAGGTGATCGTCTTCGCCGATCAAGCCACCTACATGGCCAACGGCGGATCGCCGGGCAGCGGCGGTTTCTTCGCTCCCGACGCCCGCTCGCGAAATGATCGCGGACCGACCTGGCCCGCCCGGCGATTTCGGCTTCAGCAGTTCACCAGCGGCGTCACCGATTTCGCCAAGTGGCCCAAGGGGACGCTGAAGCACGAGGCCGCGCACATGGAACTGCAACTCCGGCTCAACGTCAGCGGGGTGCATGCCGAGTCTCCGCGCTGGTTCAACGAGGGCCATGCATGCGTTTTCGAATTCTGGGATTTTGACAAGACCGTGGACGAGAATCTGAAAGCGGTGCCGGATCGCGGCCGCTATGCCCCGGTCATTCGGCGGCTGTACGGCACCGACAAGTGGAAGGATTTTGACTACGTCTGGCGGATTAATGCTCAGTCGTGGCATGGCGACATGACTTCCGACCAGGGCTTCCTGAACTACGCACAGTCGTGGTCGCTCGCGGGGTTCATGATGACGAGCGGGCGCGAAGGGCGCAAACATTTCCGGGAAATATACGACATCACCACGCGCGTCGGCGCCGACCGCCCCAAGAGAAGGCAAGCCGCCGGCAATCAGGACGACGGCAATCAAGGCGAGGCCAGCCAGGGTGATGGCATGCAGGCTTGGGTGCAAGCATTCCCGGCCGCGCGGCAGGAGGAGCTGGAAAAACAGTGGGTCAAATGGGTGAAGGCCAACATCCGCCGAGATGAGCAGGCGCCGGACGAGGAGTTCATGCTTCGCAGCAACGGCTATAACCCCAAGGTCGTGGATCGACTTGAAGGTTTTGCCAGTGAGGAAGAGGCGGCGAAGAACGGTAAATGGATACGGAAGGAACTAAAACGCCGCGAGTCCATTAACAAAGTGGAAAAGTAGCAGCAGCGACTTTCATTCCGGTGCAAGCTCATTCGGACAAGAGTGGGCACGGTCGTCCCAGATGCATTCCGGGCGGGCCGGGAACCGATGCCGGATCACCGGCCGCCGAGCAGGAGGCGCATTGATCAGGGTGTGTTCTGTCTCAGTGCGGCCAGCTTCTCTTCGCACTCGCGCGCAAGGTCGGGCTTGCCCCAGGCCTTGTACAGGTCTCGCTTGTAGATGATCACCCGTTCGGTGCGATAGTGCGTCGGGCCGAAGGATTCCACAATAATTGGATAGCTCTCATTCAGCGCCGCCTCGGCCTCTTCGAAGCGCTTGAGATCCACAAGGCACCCGGCGCGCTTGACCATGGTGTTGGCGAGTATTCCACGGCCCGGACGGCTTGAGGTCTGGCAAATCCTCACGGCTTCGTCATATAGTTTCAGCGCTGCCGCGAAATCACGCTTCTTCTCAAGCGTAAAGGCGATCTCCGTCAGGTCCCGGACGTGGTTGGGATGGTCTTCACCGAGGACTCGCAATTCAATCTGCTCTGCCTCTGTAAGAAGCGCCAGCGCTTTGTCGTAATCGCCTTCAATGTAGTGAAACTGGCCCAATCCCTGCAGAGCGCCCGTGGTGTCCGGGTGTTCATCTCCAAGGGTTTCCCTCAGCAGCGCCAGCACACGGGTGAACATCGCCTCGGCCCTCGCTACTTCTTTCAAGTCGTGATAAGCGCCCGCGAGAATCTTCATCGATTGGATCGTATTGATGTCATTCTCTCCGATCGTTTTTCTCTGCCCGTCGAGTGCGCGTTCCAAGAGCGGAATCGCCTCCTCGTTTCGTTTCTGAAGGGTATAGAGCGCCCCCAGCCCCGCCATCGAGCTGTACGTCAGCTCATGTTCTTCGCCGAGCGTTCGCCGACGCGCTTCGAGCGTGTCGACGTATAGCGGCTCGGCCTGCTCGAATCGACCGTGTAAACGGTAGACCGTGGCCAGTAAATGGGCGACATCTAGTGCTTCGGGCGCATCCTGTCCCAGGCTCGCGCGGCGCAATTCCAACGCTTCCTCAAATTGTCCTGCCGCTTGATCATATTTTCCCATTCCCTTGTAAGACCGGCCGAGGGCTTCGTGAATCACCGCACGAATCAAGGGGGCATCCTGGAATTCCGACTTCACCCTCGTGGCGGCAAGGTCGACCGCCTCGGCCAGCGTCACGGGGTGGTCAGGATCGGTTCGATAGGGATCGGCTCGGTTGAGTATCTGGTCGCTGAAAAACGCGTTCACCCCTTCCGCCAGTTGTTGTTTGCTTTCGGCCTCGCGGCGCATGTTCGTGGCGCGAACGGCCTGCCAGGTCGCGACGGCCGATCCGGCGACGAGCGCGACGACGGCCAGTGAGGCCGCGATGACGACGCCGCGGTTCTTACGGGCGAATTTGCGAATCTGATAAGCCCGGCTGGGCGGGCGAGCGAGAATCGGCTCGTGATTCAGAAACCGCCCGATGTCTGCGCCGAGATCGGCGGCCGAGCCGTAGCGCCGTTCCTTCTCCTTGGCGAGGGCCTTCTCGAGGATCATTTCCAGATCGCGGCGGTCGCCCTTCGACCACGTCGAAGTCTCGACCGATTCGCTGAGCTTTCGCGGCGCCTGTTCATGGACGATGCGCGACGCTTCGAGGATCGATCGATTGCGCAGGTCGTATGGCAACTGCCCCGCCAGCAGTTGATACAACACAACGCCGAGGGAATACACGTCACTGCGAATGTCGATATCGTTTGGATCCGCGGAAACCTGCTCGGGCGACATGTATTGCAGCGTACCGATCAACTGACCCGCGTCTGTCTGCAGCGTCGCCGCCGCGAGGTCCGAGTCAATCGAACGAGCGACGCCAAAGTCGATCACCTTGATCGCGCCGCGCGCGTCCACCAGCACGTTGCTCGGCTTTAGGTCTCTATGAATCACACCTTTTTGATGGCCATAGTTGACGGCATCGCAGATTTGGCCGAACAGCTCGAGCCGGGAGCGCATGGTCAGTTTTTTTTGCTCAGCGTATTCCGTCAGCGTGAGCGCATCGGGCACGTACTCCATCGCGAAGAATGGAAGCTCCGCGCCGTGGTGCTGAAATGTTCCGGCCTCGTAAATCTGGGCGATGCCGGGATGACGCAGGCGAGCAAGAACCTGAGCCTCAAATTCAAAGCGGCGCAGGGCCGTGCCCGAAGCGACGCCCGGGCGCATGACTTTGAGCGCCACCGTTCGGCGTGGTTTCTGTTGCTGGGCGGCGTACACCGTTCCCATTCCGCCGGATCCGATGACGCGATCGAGTTGATACCCGGCGACTTCTGAAGGCATCTCTTGCGATGTACCGGAGAATTGGAGGGAGCACGCGGCCGAAGACGCGACCGTGCCCTTTTGCATATTTTCGATCGCGCGCTCGACGGAAGCGAAGTCCGTCGGGGCGACCAATCCATGAAACTCAGACGTAGCCGGTTCCTGGGCCGCCAGCAGCTTCTCCACTTCCTGTCGAAGCGCGGTGTCGGGACCGCAGGCGCGATCGAGCACCGCAAGCCGGGCCTCGCCCCGGCTACCGGCTGCCTCGAAAAAAATCGACTTGACGCGTTGGTATCGTTCCGGCGTCATGGCTTCCTCTCACAACGATAAATCCACGAAATGCCCGAATTGTGAAACCCCGTGCTACAGCCTGCCTACGCCAGTTGCGTGGCCAGCCAGCTCTTGGCCATTTTCCAATCGAGTTCCACGGTACGTTTTGACACGCCCAATCCCTCGGCGATTTCGTCCACGGTCAGGCCGCCGAAGAATCTGAGTTCACAAATGGCAGCTTGTCGCTCGTCGAGCAATGCGAGCCTTTCGAGCGACTCGTGAACGCTGAGCACGTCCGCTTCGTGCGCGTCTCCCGGAGACTCGGCATCGCACAGGGTCATGCGCTCCCGATCGAACTCGCCGCCGCGCTTGGCCGCGCGTTTGTCGCGGGCATGGTTGATGAGAATCTGCCGCATGGCTTTGGCGGCGACGCGGCAAAAATGCGCGCGACTCTTCAATGATTGGGGCGAGCCGACTTCCGCCTTGACCATCCGCAAATAGGCCTCATGCACCAGCGCCGTGGGTTGAAGCGTATGGCTTCGCGACTGAGAGCGAAACAACCGTCCGGCGGCCAACCGCAACTCTTCATATACGAGCGGAAGAAGATCGTCGGCCGCCCCTGCATCCCCGGCGTTCACCCGCTGCAAAATCGTGGTCACCTGATGGCCGGACGCGTTGGGCATGATGCGTAGTTTACTCGTCGCCGGTACGAAAACCCAATCCCCGGATACCGGAGATTGATGGGAAACTTTTTTCGTTTCCACTTTGCGCTATCCCGCCTCGGACCGTGTTATTCACTTAGGAGGAAAGCTGGGTGGCCTCAGCTCGGCATTCGCTTCTCTCAGGCTCGGGTTTAGTTCGCTAATCCTGGAATACGCTCGTTTTCGTGATCGGGGTCATGGTTCGCGCGATCTATGGAAGTTCCGGTGGACCGGGACCGGCGACGACTTTCCCCCTTTTGCTTCAGGAGGTCTTTGAATGGACGCTGCATTACGACGGTGGTCACTTGTCTGTATCTTGATGATTTCGTTGGCGACGGTCCCGGCCGGCGCCTCTCCCCTTGCTTCGTACTTCACGTACCAGGGACAACTCAAAAACGCCGGGGCGCCGGTCAATGATTCCGAAATTCCGATGTCGTTCAGCCTGTACGACGCACCCACCGGCGGAAACCTCGTGACCGGCCCGCTGGAAGGGAGCGTCGCCATCGTCGACGGAATGTTTACGACTGACCTCGACTTCGGCTCCGCCGGGTTCAACGGCGAGCAGCGCTGGCTGGAGATCACGGTGGACGGCACGACGCTCGCGCCGAGGCAGGAACTGACCGCCGCGCCACATGCGTTGCACACTCGCGGGCTGGCCGTGGATGAGAGCGGACGTCTTGGCCTCGGTACCAACGTCCCGGGCGCGATGCTCCATGCGGCATACGACCCATCGTCACAGGTGGCTGTCTTCGCCGGAGACCTTCAACCCTTTGGGCACGCCGCTTTTGAGTCAAATGCATCAAGCGCCGCCACTCACGCATGGTTCGCCGAAAACGGTGCTCGGGTATTCAGCGTGGGAGCCGGCGGCCATGGGTTCTTCGGCGGGAACGTCGGCATCGGCACGACGTCACCGGCGGCCAAGTTGCACGTCGCCGGCACACCGGGCGTGGACGGCCTGATGTTTCCCGACGGCACGCTGCAGACCACGGCCGCCGGCGTGGGCGTCGGACCGTTCGAGCACCTGGAACTTTCCGGTGGAGAAAACGCTTATGGCTCCATCGGCTGGGGCGACAACGATGAGGGACAGTCCGGCTCGCGGGGCGAGGCTCTGACCGCCATCTCGATGAGGGGCTATTACGGCCTGGGCCTGCAACCCGATGGCTCGATTATTGCATGGGGCTCTCCCAACGAAGACCTATTTTATATTCCGCAGGATGGACCGTTCGTGGCCATCTCGGCGGGCGAGTCGCACGCCCTGGCGCTGCGGTCGGATGGCACGATTGTCGGATGGGGCGGCAATGAGGAGGGGCAGTTGCACATTCCGCCGGGAACCTACACGGCGATCTCCGCGGGGACCTACATCAGCGCAGCCATTCAAAGCGACGGAACCCTGATTGTCGTCGGCGCCAATTGGAACGGGGAGTTGAATGTCCCGCCGGGAACCTACACCGCGGTGGACTGCAGTTCCGGCAGCCACATCCTTGCGATTCGCAGCGATGGCACATTGGTTGGCTGGGGGGCCAACTGGGACGGACAGACCGACGTACCCGAAGGCACCTATACGGCCGTTAGCGGAGGCAGCCACCATTCGGTCGCGATCCGCACTGACGGCACTTTGGCAGCCTGGGGCGCCAACTGGGATGGACAGACCAACGTGCCCGAAGGGACCTACACGGCCATACGGGCCGGAAGCTGGCACACCGTGGCCCTCCGCCCGGATGGGACTCTGGCGGCGTGGGGAGATAACGACGACGGGTCTCTTGATGTTCCGTCGGGCACCTATCTGGCGATCGCCGCCGGCAATGACTGCGGCATGGCCATTCCGACGACGCCTCCCGGCCCGCCCGCTTTGAAGCTGCACCATGACTCCGCCTTTAAGCCCGGCACCAACACATGGACCATCTCGTCCGACAGCCGGCTGAAGAAGAACATCCACACCCTGGAAAGTTCGCTCGACAAGATGCTCCAGCTCCGCGGCGTGTCCTTCGACTGGCGCGACCCGGCGTCACAGGGCGGCCGAACTGCCACTGAAATGGGCATGATCGCCGACGAGGTCGAGAAGGTATTTCCGCAATGGGTCGGCCGCGACGCCGAGGGGTACCGCACCTTGACCATCGGCGGGTTTGAAGGACTGACCGCCGAGGCGCTGCGCGAGTTGCGCGCCGAAAAAGATCGTCAGCTCGCTGAGCAGCAGACGCAACTCGATGCAGTCAAAGTCGAAAACGCGAAGC
>Ga0190265_10001256_pt1 | contig 16604 bp, 14 predicted proteins | sample Popmic124T_FD_133135 | JGI IMG/M metagenome (GOLD analysis project Ga0190265, IMG submission 133135) | Populus adjacent soil microbial communities from riparian zone of Indian Creek, Utah, USA - 124 T | ecosystem: Environmental > Terrestrial > Soil > Riparian zone | place: USA: Utah | collected...
GAGCAGGGCCTCGAGCAGCCCGGCCGCGCGGAGGCCGCGCCAGCGCGCGGCGAGCGCGGCGCGGAACGCCGGGTCGGCGAGCAGCGCGCCCGCCCAGGGCCGGTCGGCGAGCAGCCAGCCCGCGGCTGCCGAGATGCCGGGGTCGACCGTGTTGCCGGCGCTGAGGTCGAAGTCCCACACCGGGCCGAGGGCGAGCTTGCCGTCGTCACGCAGGTGCAGGTACGTGCTGCTGTAGAACGCGTCCTGGTTCTTGAACAGCTCGGCGTGCAGGACGGAGTCGACGGCGGACGCCTCGTCGAGGTGCGCGCGCCAGCCCGGACCCCCGAGCGCGGCCTCGAACGCCGCGACGGCGCGGCGCGCCGCCCTGGCCGGCCGCGCGTCCGCCTCGTCGGGCTCCACGTAGCGCACGGGGCGCCCGGTCGCGGACCGGAAGTGCTCGTCGCCGCCGTCGAGCTTGAGGTCCCCGGTGAGCTCGACCAGCGCCTCGCCGCGGACGCGCCGCTCGCTGAGCTCGGGCGGCTCGACGAGCACGTACACGCCGCGATAGCGCCGGTTGAGCCACAGCTCGACGAAGCGGGTGCGGCTCGCGGCGAGGCCCATCCGCCGGGCGGTCCGGTGCGCGAGCACGTCGCGCAGCAGCGTCGGGTCGGTGGCGTAGGCGTTCAGGTCCCAGTCGCGCTCGCGCGGCATCCCCAGCAGCCGCACCTTGCGCTCCGTCTCGATCGCGTACGGCCGCTTCGCGAACCGCTGCGAGGCCTGCCCGCGCAGCTCGACCCCGGCGCGCACGGTCCGTCCGCCGACGGTCAGCCGCGCCGCGACCTTCGGGTCGTCGCGGATCGGCTCGGCGGCGCGCAGGTCCACGCGCGGGAGGGCGGCGGCCGCGCCGGGCGCCGCCGCGCCGAGCGCGATCGCGAGCGCCGCGGTGCACAGGGAGTGGTGTCGCAGGGACATGCCGTCCGTTGTCGCCGCCGGGCGTGAGACGACGGTGAGGCGCACATGAGCGTCCTCTCATCCAGGTCGCCCGGGCACGACCGCGGCGAAGCGTCGCGTCAGGGCCGTCGGGTCGGTGATCGCCGTTCCCACGACGACCGCGTACGCGCCGGCCGCGAACGCCGCAGCGACCTGGTCCAGCGTGCCGTAGCGACCCTCGGCGAGGACCGGGCAGTCGAGCGCGCCCGCGAGCCGCTCGACGAGGTCGAGGTCCGGACCGGGCCCCGCCGGCGACGCCGCGGTGTACCCCGAGAGCGTGGTGGCGACCGCGATGGCACCGGCGGCGCGCGCCCGCAGGCCCGCGTCGACCGAGTCCACGTCCGCCAGCACGACGGGCCCGAGCTCGCGCGTGATCGCTGCGACGAGCGCCGCGCCGTCCGCCGCACCCGGTCGGGGCCTCGCGGTCGCGTCGACGGCGACGAGGTCGGCGCCCGCGGCGGCGAGCGCGGCCGCGTCCGCGGCCGACGGCGTGATGCGGACCGGCGTGTCCGGGAGGTCGCGCTTGCGCAGCCCGATCAGCGGCAGGGCGACCGCCGCGCGGATCGCCTGCAGGTCCGCCTCGCCCTCGGCGCGGATCGCAGCGGCGCCGCCGTCCGCGGCGGCGCGCGCGATCGCGGCCATGTGCGCCGGGGCGGCGAGCGGGCTGCCCGGCGGCGCCTGGACCGAGACGACGAGCCCGCCGGCGATCGCGTCGAGCGCGCGTGTCACCGGCTGCGCCACAGCACGCACGGGTCGGCGGGCAGGTCAGGGGCGATGTGGGCGAGCAGCGCGGCGCCCTGCAGCGGGCCGGCGCGCGGCGGTCGCACCTCGGTGTTCGCGCGCCGCGCGGCGACGGCGTCCACGAAGGCGCCGCGCACGGCGGTGGCGCGGGTGAGGATGCCCCCGGCGTAGGAGACGACGACGGGCTCGTCCACCGCGTAGAGCCGAGCGGCGGCCGCGCACGCGGACTCGGCCAGCGCCCGGCCCGCCGCGGCCACGATCGTGCCGGCCTGCGGATCGCCGCCGGCGGCGAGCGCGAGCACGTCCGGGGCGAAGCCGGCGACCGCCCGCGCCGGTCGCGGATCGCGGGCGACGCGGTCGGCGAGCTCGTCGACGGGACCGAAGCGGCGCTCCGCGGCGCGCATCAGCCCGTCCGCCCCGCCGCGGCCGTCGAACCGGCGCAACGCCTGGTCGAGCCCGGCGCGCCCGATCCAGAACCCGCTCCCCGCGTCGCCGAGGAGCGAGCCCCAGCCGTCGACCTTGGCGAACCGGTCGCCGCGCCGCCCGAGGCAGGCGGTGCCGGTGCCGGCCGCGACGATGACGCCGTCGGCCGTGCCGAGGGCGCCGATCAGCGCCGGGAGCCCGTCGGTCGCGAGGACGGTCCGCTCCACGCCGAGCGCCTCCGCCAGCGCGCCGGCGAGCGCGGCCAGCTCGTCCCGGTCGGCGGCCTCGAAGCCCGACAGCCCGACCGCCAGCGGCAGACGCTCGGCCGGAAGCGGTCCGAGCCGGCGGATGGCGGTCACCAGCTGCGCGGCGACGTCGGCCGCGCTGACCGCCGCACCGAGGCGGGCGACGCCGGCCCCGACGGCGGTCGCCAGCGTCCGGTCGCCGGCCACGAGGGCGGCGCGGACGCCGCCCTGCCCGGCGTCGACGGCGAGCGCGGCGGCCTCGGGCATCAGGCCGGCGGAGGGAACGCCCCGCGAAAGCCGAGGCCGCGCGAGACGTGCTCGGCCGCGGCGCGGACCGCATCCGCCAGCTCGTGGATGCGCTCGCGCGTCACGCGCTGCTCCGGGCCGGAGATGCTGATGCCCGCGACCGGCTGGCCGTCGTGGTCGAGGACCGGCGCCGCCACGCAGCGGATGCCCTCCTCGTTCTCGATGTCGTCGACGGCGTACCCCTGGGTCCGGATCTCGAGCAGCCGCCGCCGCGCCTCGGCGACGTCGGTCACCGTCGCGGGCGTGCGCTGCGGGATCCCGTGCGCGTAGACGGCCTCGAGGACGTCCTCGGGCGAGAACGCGAGGATCGCCTTGCCGAGGCTCGTCGTGCTCGCGGGGTTCGTGGCGCCGACCCGCGAGTACATCCGGATCGGATGGGGGCTGTCGAGCTTCTCGATGTAGACGATGTGGTCGTCGCTGAGGATCCCGAGGTGGCAGCTCTCCCCCGTCTCGGCGACGAGCTGGCGCATCGCGACCAGCGCCTCCGTGCGGAGGTCGATCGCGGCCAGGTATGCCTCGCCGAGGACCAGGCAATGGCTGCCCAGCCCGTAGCGCCCGTTGCCGAGCGTGCGCACGAGCCCGGCGTTCGCGAGCGTGGCGAGGAGCCGGTGCGCGGTCGCCTTCGGGAGGTCGGCGGCGTGGGCGACCTCGACGAGCGACAGTCCCGACGGCTCCGCCGCGATCGCGTTCAACGTGGTGATGCCCTTGACGAGCGCCTTCGCCTCACCGGTGGGCGCCTTGCGCTCCGATTGCTCGATCGTGTCCATGTTGTCAGCCTTCCTGGCCAGGGTCGCGTGGTCGAAGCATCTCATCGATGAAGTCGGACGCCAGCGCCTCGTACAAGTCGACCGCCTGATGCAGGCCGCCGACCGGGACGTACTCGTTCGGCCCGTGGGCGCAGGTGATGAAGCCGGGGCCGAGGCTCGCGATGCACGGGATCCCCGCGGCGCGCGAGAACGCCGTCGCGTCGGTGCCGCCCGGATAGGCGGCGAGCGGAAGCCGCCGGCCGAGCACGGCGGCGCACGCGCGCTGTGCCGCCTCGACCACCGGATGGTCCGGCTGCGCGCGCGACGGCGGCATCCAGCCGAGCCGGTCGGCGCGGAAGCGCAGCTCCCAGGTCAGCTCGTCCGGCAGCGCGTCCGCGAGCACGCCGCGCAGCTCCGCCTCGAGCGTGTCGCGCTCCATGCCGTCGACCGTGCGCACTTCGCACCCGATCGTCGCGATGCCCGGATGGACCCCGTAGAAGACGCCGCCGGAGAGCTCGACCGCCGCGTTGACCGTCGGCTCGGCGCGGTAGCCGCGCACCTCCGGATGGGAGGGGCGGAGCGCGGCAAGCGCGCGGATCGCGTCCGCCGCGGCGACCGTCGCGCTCGGCGGGAGCAGCTCGGACAGGCCGCTGTGCCCCTGGCGCCCGCGGATCTCGACCTCGAAGCAGCAGATGCCCCGCGATCCGACGAACAGGGCCTCCCACGGCGCGCGCAGCCCGGACGGCTCGGCGATCACCATCGCATCGGCCGCGACGGTCCCCGCGGCGGCGAGCGCCTCGGCGCCCCAGACGCTGCCGGCCTCCTCGTCGGCGGTGAGGACGAGGACGAGGCGTCCGCGCCGGTCGGCGGCGCGCGCCCAGCGGGCGGCGGCGAGCAGCAGCGCGGCGACCGGCCCCTTCATGTCCGAGCTGCCCAGCCCGTAGGCCAGGTCGCCGTCGACGGTGAGCTCGAACGGGTCGGTGTGCCAGGCGGGCCGCGCGTCGCCGATCGGCTTCGTGTCCAGGTGGCCGCACAACGCGAGCGCCGGGCCTGGCCCGGCGTCCAGCTCGACGAGCACGTTGGGGCGTCCCGGATGCAGCTCCACGATGCGGGCCGGCAGGCCGAGGTCCGCGGCGATCGCCACGACCCTCCGCGCGATCTCCGCCTCCCCCACGCCGGGGTTCTGCGAATCGATCGCGACGAGCTCACCGGTCAGCTCCAGGACGTCCAAGCCCTCGGATGACTGCACGGTGGGACCTGCCTGCGGCATCTGATCGCTCCTCGAAGCGGAGTGGTTGACGTCCTCGGGGTGGACGTGCTTGCATAATAGACCACTGTTCCAAAACGGATCGGAATGTCGATCCATTTCGTCAGGAGGGGCAAAGTGCCTTCAGTGCGCAGGTGGCTGATGCTGGTGGCCGTCCTGGCGCTCGCGCTGAGCGCGGCGGCATGCGGGGGGTCCGACGAGGAGTCGGCCGGAGGTGGCGAGACGGCGTCGGAGGACACCGGCGGCGCCGAGACGATCGAGGGCGGCAAGAACACGCTCGGCGTGGTCGCCATCGACCTGCAGAACGCGTTCTTCGTCCGGATGAAGAAGGCGGGCGACGAGGCGGCGAGCGACTACGGGGTGAAGACCACGTGGCAGAGCGCCCAGGGCAGCGTCGAGCGCCAGATCTCGATCGTGGAGAACATGATCCGCCAGAAGGTCGGCGCGATCCTCATCGACCCGCTCGACAAGAACGCGATCAAGCCCGCGATCGCGAAGGCCACCAAGGCCGACATCCCCGTCATCACGATGGGCAACAAGGTCGAGGGCGACGGGAACTTCAACACGCTCTACCCGGACGCCGAGAACATGGCGGCGAACGCGCGCGTGCTCGCCAAGGCGATCGGCGAGGAGGGCGAGGTCGGCCTGCTCGTCGGCTCGCGCGGCAACTTCGTCTCCGACACCCGCGAGGCCGGCTTCGTCGACACGATCGAGAAGGAGTTCCCCGGCGTGAAGATCGCGTCGGTGCAGCCGACCGAGTTCGACGCCGCGAAGGCTGCGGACATCGCCACGACGTGGTCGACGAGCAACCCGGACATGAAGGGGTTCGCCTGCATCTCGGACACGCTGTGCCTCGCCGCGCAGAGCGCGCTGCAGTCAGCCGGCATGGACCTCAAGTTCGTCGGCGTCGACGGCGACAAGGAGATGCACCCGTTCCTCGAGAGCGGGCAGATGGAGATGGACGTCCTGACCGGCGCGGAGCGGGTCGGCTACTGGAACATCGCGGTCGGCGCGCGGCTCGTGAAGGGTGCGAAGTTCGACACGGACCTGTTCCTGCCGACGTTCTTCGTCTCCGGCTCGGACATCCCCGGCCAGGTCGGGCTCGACACGATCACGCCCGCGGACGCCGATGCCGAGGCGCAGGGCTACCGCGAGCAGTTCGGGCCCGACCGCAGCGACGGCGACATGTCGGCCGGCAAGGAGTAGGCGCCCCGCCATGCCCGTCAGGCAGGCCATCGAGGGCCGGGTGCGCGGCCGCCCGTCCCTCACGGGATCGGCGTCGTCGAACCTGACGCTGCTCGCCGTGACCGTCGCGGTCGCGCTCGCGTTCGGGATCGCGCGGCCGGGGTTCCTCGGCGCCGACAACCTGCTCGACATCGGGCAGCAGAGCGCGGTGATCGCGATCGTCGCGTTCGCGATGACCGCGGTGATCGTGGCGCGGGGCATCGACATCTCGGTCGGCGGCGTGCTCGCCGCCTCGGGGATCCTCGCGGGCACGGCGTACGAGTCCGGCTGGCCCCCGCTGGTCTGCATGGCGGTCGCGATCGGCGGCGGCGCGGCGCTCGGAGCGTTCAACGGCGTCCTGATCGGCTTCGTCGGCATCAGCCCGTTCATGGCGACGCTCGCCCTGCTGGCGTTCTCCCGCGGCCTGACGCTGTCGATCTCGGGCGGCGACTCGATCCCGATCGAGGACCGCACGCTGACCTGGCTCGGCTCGGCGGAGCTCGGCCCGATCCCGGTGTCGCTGCTCGTCGCGCTCGCGGTGCTGGCGGCGTGGATCTGGATCTTCGGGCGCACCGTGTACGGGCGCTGGCTCTACGCCGTCGGCGGCAACGCCGCGGCGGCGCGCGCGTCGCTGATCCCCGTGCGGGCGGTGCAGTGGTCGACCTACGTGCTCGCGGGGGCGTCCGCCGGGCTCGGCGCCGTCCTGACCATCGGGCGCGTCAGCTCGGCGCAGCCGCTCGCCGGCACCGGGCTCGAGTTCACGGTGATCACCGCGGTCATCGTCGGCGGCACGAAGCTCGCGGGCGGCGAGGGCTCGGTGGTCGGGACCGCGATCGGCTCGGTGCTGCTCGGCGTCGTGGCCACCGGGCTCTCGTTCATGGAGGTCTCGCAGCAGCTCATCTACGTGATCACGGGCCTGCTGATCCTCGTCGCCGTGCTCGCGAGCCAGCGGCAGGAGTTCGTGGCGTGGTTGCGCCGGACCGTGCGCCGGCTGCGCACGAAGCGTCCGCCCCCGCCGGCCGCCGTGCGCGAGCCGGGAGGCGCCCACACGCTGGAGCTCGACGGCATCGGGAAGTCGTTCCCCGGCGTCCGCGCGCTCGACGGCATCACGTTCGGCCTGCGCGCGGGCGAGGTCGTCGCGCTCATGGGCGAGAACGGCGCCGGCAAGTCGACGCTCGTCAAGGTGCTCGCGGGCGTGCACCCGCCCGACGAGGGCCGCCTCGTCGTCGACGGGCAGGAGGTGCGCCTCCGCACGCCGGCGGATGCGCAGCACGCCGGCATCCGCGTGATCCACCAGCACTTCAGCCTCGTGCCGGACCTCACCGTCGCGGAGAACCTGTTCCTCGGCGAGGAGCCGACCTGGGGCCCGCTGCCGCTCGTGCGGCGCCGCGCGATGACGGCGCGCGCCCGCGCGCTGATCGCGGAGCTCGACCTCGACGTGCGTCCCGACGATCGCGTGGAGACGCTGAGCGTCGGGCGCCGCCAGATGGTCGAGGTCGCCAAGGCGATGCTGTCGGAGGCATGGCTCGTCGTCATGGACGAGCCGACCTCGGCGCTCTCGAACCGCGAGCGCGACCGTCTGTACGCGCTGGTCGACCGGCTCGTGCAGCGCGGCGTCGGCGTGCTCTACATCTCGCACAAGATGGAGGAGATCTTCACGCTCGCCGAGCGGGTCGTCGTCCTGCGCGACGGCACGTTCGTCGGCGAGCGGCCGGTCACCGAGGTCGACGAGCGCAGCCTGATCGCGATGATGGTCGGGCGCGAGGTCGAGAACGTCTTCCCGCACGCCGACGTCGACGCGGGGGACGTGATCCTCGACGTGCAGGGGATCGCCGACGGCGGTCTGCTGCACGAGGCCTCGCTGCACGTGCGCGCCGGCGAGGTCGTCGCGCTGGCCGGCCTGATGGGCTCGGGCCGGTCGGAGGTGCTGCGCTGCATCGCCGGGCTCGAGCGCGCGACGGACGGCGCGATCGCGGTCGGCGACCGTCCGCTCCCGCCGGGCGACCAGCGCGCGGCGAGCGCCGCGGGCGTCGCCTACGTGCCGGAGGACCGGCACGCGGAGGGCTTCATCGGCGCGATGACCGTCCGCGACAACGTCGCCCTCCCCTGGCTGCGCGACCACAGCCGCCACGGCATCGTGCCGCGGCGGCGCGTCGCGCGGCTCGCCGGCGAGACGATCGAGCGCCTGGGCGTGCGCCCGAGCGAGCCCGGCCGCCAGGTCGCGACGCTCTCCGGCGGCAACCAGCAGAAGGTCGTGCTCGGCAAGTGGCTCGCCACCGAGCCGCGCCTGCTGCTGCTCGACGAACCGACCCGCGGCGTGGACGTCGGCGCGAAGTCGGAGATCCATCAGCAGATCGCACAGCTCAAGGAGCGCGGCGTCGCGATCCTGATGGTCTCCAGCGAGCTGCCCGAGGTGCTGTCGGTCGCCGACCGCATCGTCGTCATGCACGAGGGCCGTGCCGTGGGCGAGCTGCCCCGGGGCGCCACAGAGAACGACGTCATGGAGCTCGCGTTCGGCCAGTCGCCCGCGGACCGTGACCTGACCAGGAGGGATCGATGACCCAGCTCGCACTCGTCGGCGCGGGATTCATGGGGCAGTTCCATGCCCAGGCGATCGCGTCCAGCGACGTCGCGCGGCTCACCGCCGTCGTCGACGTCAACCCCGCCGCCCGCGAGGTGGCCGCGGCGCACGGCGCGCGCTACCTGCCCTCGATCGACGAGGCGCTCGCCGCCGACGACATCGACGGCTTCGTCGTCGCCGTGCCCGACCGGGCGCACGTCGGGCCCGCGGTGCAGCTGCTCGAGGCGGGCCGCAGCGTGCTGCTCGAGAAGCCGCTGGCCGACACGCTCGCCGGCGCGCAGCGGATCGCGCGCGCCGCGCAGACGGGCGGCGGTCGCCTGCTCGTCGGCCACGTGCTGCGCTACGACCCGCGCTACACGCACGCGGCGGAGACGGTCGCGGCGGGCGCGATCGGCGACGTGCTGCACCTCTCGAGCGGGCGGCTCGCCGGCCAGGGCCTCGGCGAGCGGATGAACGGCTCGAGCTCGGTGCTGTTCTATCTCGGCGTCCACGACGCCGACCTCGTCCAGTGGCTCTCGGGACAGAACGTCACGCGCGTGTACTCGCGCGCGGTCGCGAAGGCGATGCCCGCGCGCGGCGTCGACTCCGAGGACGCGATCCTCACGACGTGCGAGCTCGACGGCGGCGCGATCGCGCAGCTGTACGCCGGCTGGACGCTGCGCGACGACACGCCGGCGCCGGTCAACGCGCGCACGATGGTCGTGGGGACCGAGGGCGCGGTCGAGATCGACGTGCGCGACCACGGCATGCGCGTCCACGACCGCGACGGCTACCGCCAGCCCGACGCGCTCCACTGGCCCGAGGCGAACGGGCGCCTGATCGGCGACCTGCTCGAGGAGGTGCGCCACTTCGCGGTCGCGATCGGCCGGGACGAGCCGTTCCGGATGAGCGTGGACGAGGCGCTCCGCGCGGTCGCCGTCAACGACGCGATCCTGCGCTCGGTCGACTCGGGACAGCCCGAAGCGGTGGAGGCATGGTCGATCGCATGACGCTCGCGGACGCCCGCGCGCAGTTCGACCTCGGCGACCTCGCCTACCTCGACACGCCGACGCAGGGCGTGCCGACGCGGGCCGGCGCGGACGCGCTCGAGCGGGCCGTCGCGGCCTGGCGCGCCGGGCGGGCCGACCACGAGGACTGGGAGGCGGAGGCCGACGCGGCGCGGCACGCCGTCGCGGCGCTGCTCGGCGTGTCCGCCGACGATCTCGCGCTGGTCCCCGGTGTCGCGTTGCCCGCCGCGCTGCTGGCGACCGCGGCGCCGTCCGGCCGGGTCGTCGTGCCGGCGCCCGAGTACCGCTCCAACCTGTATCCGTGGCTCGCGCGGCGCGACGTGCAGCTCGTCGACGGCGACCCGCTGACCGACGCGCTGATCGCGGCGATCGACCACGACGTCGCGCTCGTCGCGGTGTCGTCGGTGCAGGCGGTCGACGGCCGCGCGGTGGACCTGCAGCGCGTCGTCGCGGCCGCGCACGCGCACGGCGCCCGGGTCTTCGTCGACGCCACGCAAGGGCTCGGCGCGGTGGGTGCCGAACTGGTGGCGAGCGGCGCCGACGCGATCGCGGCGGCGGGCTACAAGTTCCTGCTCGGCGGGCGCGGCAGCGGCTACGTCTACCTGCAGCGCGACCTGCAGGACCTCGAGCCGCTGGCGCCGGGCCCGCGCGCGGCCGCCGACGGCGGGGCGTACGGACCTCCGTACGCGCTGCGGGCCGGCGCCGCCCGCTTCGACCAGTCGGCCGCGTGGCACGCCTGGCCGCCGGCGCGCGCCGGCGCGGAGCTGCTCGCCGCCGTCGGCGCCGGCGCGCTCCAGCGCCACGCGACGGGGCTCGTGGCCCGGACGCGCGACGGGCTCGCCGCGCATGGGCTGGCCGATCGGCTCGCGCCCGCAGAAGGAGCGAGCCCGATCGTCAGCGTCCGTTGCGCGGAGCCGCAGGCCGTCGCCGCGGTGCTGGCGGAGCGGGGCGTGCGCGCCGCGGTCCGCGGCGGGGCGATCCGCGCGGGGTTCCACGTGTTCAACGACGACGACCATGCCGACCGGCTCGTGGCCGGGCTGGCGGAGGCGATCGGTGGGGGTGCGCGATGAGCCAGGTCGACCAACAGGCGCGCGAGGTCATCAGCCCGGCGACCGGCGAGACGCTCGGGCGGATCGCGCTCGGCACCGCCGAGGACGTCGCTGCGGCGGTCGCCGCCGCACGGGGAGCAGCACGCGAGCTCGCGGCGTTGAGCCCGTTCGAGCGCGCCGACCTGTGCGACGCGGTCGCGGACGCCGTCGATGCGCGCGCGGATGCGCTCGCCCGGCTGCTCGCCCTCGAGCACGGCAAGCCGCTCGAGGCGGAGGCGCGCGGCGAGGTCGCGGGCTTCTCGCTCGCCTTCCGCGATGCCGCCCAGCAGGTGCGCTGGCTGACCGGCGAGGTCGTCCCGGCCCGCGACGAGACCAAGCGCGTGCTCGTCCAGCGCCGGCCGCTCGGCGTGTACGGCGTGATCTCGCCCTGGAACTTCCCGCTCGGCGTGCCGTCGCTCTACTACCTCGGCCCCGGGCTCGCGGCCGGCAACGCGATGGTCTGGACGCCCGCGCCGTCGACGTCGCTCGTCGCGCTTGCGGTGCTCGAGGCGATCACCGACGCCGGGGTGCTTCCGGACGGCACGATCCGCCTGGTCACGGGCGACGGCGCCGTGGTCGGCGATGCGCTCGCCCGCCATCCGGACGTCGACGGGATCGGCTTCACCGGCAGCACGGCGACCGGCGAGCACGTCGCGCGCGCCGCGGCGGGCAAGCCGCAGCTGCTCGAGCTCGGCGGCAACGGACCGGTCATCGTCCTGGAGGACGCCGACCTCGAGCTCGCCGCAGCGTCGATCGCGAGCTCGAGCTTCGCGAACGCCGGCCAGGTCTGCACCGCGACCGGCCGGGTGCTCGCGCACGCGTCCGTCGCGGCCGAGCTCGCCGAGCGGCTGGCGGAGCACGCGGGCGCGCTCGTCGTGGGCCTGCCGCTCGACGCGGCCACCACGATGGGCCCGGTCCACCAGGCGCCGCTCGCCGACCGCATCGTCGGCCAGCTCGAGGCGGCCGTGGCCGGCGGGGCGACCGTGGTCGCCGGCGGGCGCCGGCGCGCGGACCTCCCGACGCCGAACTTCCTCGAGCCGACGGTCGTGGACCACGTACCCGCCGACGCGGCGCTCCACGTCGAGGAGACGTTCGGGCCGGTGGCGCCGATCGTCCGGTTCGAGACGGCGGGCGAGCTGCGCGAGCTCGTCGCCGCGAGCCGCTTCGGGCTGTTCGGCGCGGTCTACTCGCGCGACGTCGCGCGCGCCATCCGGCTCGCCGAGGCGCTGCCGGCCGGCACCGTGAACGTGAACGGGCCGTCGAACTACTGGGAGCCGCACCTGCCGGCGGGCGGCGCGGCGGGCCGGGCCAGCGGGACCGGGCGCGCCGGCGGCCGCTGGTCGATCGAGGCGATGAGCGAGCCCCACACCGTCACCGTGACGCTCCCCGACCGCGAGGAGGGATGGCGATGAACGCCCGCTCGCTGCTGCGCCTGCTCGACTTCGCCCCCGTGCTGCTGCTGGCGGCGCTGCTGCTGGTGCTCGGGCTGATCGACTCGCGCGTCGTCGACCCCGACAACCTGCGCAACGTCGCCGTGCAGGCGACCCCGATCGCGCTCGTCGCCCTCGGCGCGTTCGTCGTGCTGCTGTCCGGGGGCATCGACCTGTCCGCCGGCTTCGCCGTCGGCCTCTGCGCCGTCGTGATCGCCCAGCGCCTGGCCGCCGGCGACGCGCTCGTCGTCGCGCTGCTCTACGGGGCGGGTGTGGCGGTCGCCGTCGGGCTCGTCAACGGCGTGCTCGTCGGCGTCGCGAACCTCCCCCCGTTCGTCGCCACGCTCGCCACGATGGCGATGATCCAGGGCGTCACGCTCCAGGTCGCCACGAGCGGCGTGCTGATCGCGAGCAATCCGACGCTGCGGAAGCTCGGCGCCGACGAGCTCGCCGGCATCCCGCTCGCGGTCGTCGCGACGGCGATCGTCGGCGCGGTCATGTGGGTGCTCATGCGCCACACGCGCTTCGGCCTGCGCACGTACGCGCTCGGCTCCGACGCCGCGGCGACGCGCCTGTCGGGCGTCAACTGGCGCAGCCAGCAGGTGCTCGTGTACCTCGTCGCCGCGCTGCTCGTGCTGCTCGCCGCGGTGCTGATGGTGAGCCGCACGCCCGTCGTGACGCCGAACGTCGGCGGGACGAGCCTGCTGCTCGACGGGATCGCGGCAGCCGTGATCGGCGGCACGTCGATCTTCGGCGGCCGCGGCACCGTCGGCGGCGTCCTCGTCGGCGCGCTGATCATCGCGCTGGTGACCAACGCGCTGCGCGTCTTCGGCGTCGACCCGTCGAGCATCGACCTCTACAAGGGGACGATCATCGTCGTCGCGCTCGTCGCGGACGCCGGGATCCGGCTCGCGCGGACGCGGGTCACGACCTCGGTTGCGACATGACGGCCGCGCCGACGTTCGATCCCGCGCCCGCGCGCGCCGCCTGGACGACGAGCCCGGAGGCGGCGACGCCGCCCGCCGTCCTCGTGCTCCCGACCGGCGCCGTCGAGCAGCACGGGCCGCACCTGCCGCTCGGCGTCGACGCCTGGAGCGCCCACGCCGTCGCCCTCGGCGCCGCGGCGCGGAGCGGCCGCGCGTGCGCGCTCGAGACCTCCCTGATGCTGCATCTGTGGCCGGCCTCGGTGCGCCAGGCGGCCATCCCCACGGAGCCGACGCCGGCGACGTGGCCCGATCCCCACCTGTGGGCGCCGCGGCAGGTCGCGCAGTGGCGTCCGTTCGAGGAGATCGACCGCCGCGGCGTGATCGGCGCCCGGTCGCACGCGTCCGCCGAGCTGGGCGCCCGGGCGTTCGACGCGGCTGTCGAGCGCTGCGCCGCCGTGATCGACCGTCTGCCAACGACCCCCGCCATCCCATGACCGAGACGCTCCGCAGCTTCATCGCCGGCCGCTGGGTCGACGACCGCGACCACTACGAGATCCGCGGCCCCGCCAGCGGCGCGCTGCTCGCCCACGTGGCCCGCGCCACGGCCGGCGACGTCGACCGCGCCGCCGACGCCGCGGCCGCGGCCGCCCGCAACCGCCGCCACACGCCGCTCGTCGAGCGCACCGCCTGGTGCCGCGCGGTCGCCGACCGGATCGACGCGGACGCCGCCGCGCTCGCGCACGCGCTGGCCGAGGAGCACGGAAAGCCGCGGGCCGAGGCGGAGGCGGAGATCGCCGCCGGCGCGCTCGGGTTCCGGCTCGCCGCCGCCGAGGCCGAGCGGCTCGACGGCTGGATCCCGCCGGTCGCCGATCCGCACAAGCGGGTCAGCGTGATCCGCCAGCCGCTCGGGGCGTGGGCGCTGATCACCCCGTGGAACTTCCCGTTCAACATCCCGATCGAGTACATCGGGCCCGCGCTCGCGACGGCGTCGCCGTTCGTGTGGAAGCCGGCCCCGACGACGTCGCGCATCGCGGTGCGGCTGCTCGAGCACCTGCTCGCCGCCGGCGTGCCGGAGGACCTCCCCGGGCTCGTGCTCAGCGACGAGGTCGCGGTCGCGCAGCGCCTCGTGACGCATCCGGGGATCGCCGCGGTCGGCCTCACCGGCGGCTCGGCGACGGGTCGCGCCGTGGCCCGGGCGGCATGGGACAAGCACCTGCTCCTCGAGCTGGGCGGCAACGGACCGGTGATCGTGCTCGACGATGCCGACCTCGAGCGCGCGGTACCGGCCGTGGCCGCGTCCGCGTTCGCCAACGCGGGGCAGGTCTGCAGCGCCGCGGGACGGATCCTGACGGCCGGCGGCGCCGCGGACGACCTCGTCCGCGGGCTCGCCGACGCCGCGGGCGCGATCGTCGTCGGCGCCCCCGACGACGCGGCCACGACGATGGGGCCGGTCCACGTCGAGGCGGTCGCCGCGACGATGGACCGGCACGTGGAGGACGCGACCGGTGGCGGCGCGACGATCGTGGCCGGCGGCGCCCGCCTGCCGGGCCGGGCCACCCCGCTCTTCTACGCGCCGACCGTGCTGGACGGGGTCGGGCCCGGCGCCCTCCTCGACCGCGAGGAGACGTTCGGCCCGCTCGCCGCCGTGGTCCGCCACGGCGACGACGATGCGCTGCTCGCTGCGGCGAACGCCTCGCCGACCGGCCTCGTCGCGGCGGTCTTCACGACCTCGCTGCGCCGGGCGCATCGCTTCGCCGAGCAGCTCGAGTCGGGCTCGGTCGTCGTGAACGACACGAGCAACTACTGGGAGCTGCACCTGCCGTTCGGCGGCTGGGCCGGCAAGGCGTCCGGCCGCGGGCGCCTGGGCGGCCGCACGACGCTCGAGCAGTTCACGCAGCTCAAGACGATCAGCATGGACGTGCGATGAGCCGGCTTCTTCTCACGCTCGGCGAGACGATGGCGCTGCTCGCCGCGAACGAGCCGGGACCGCTCCGCCACGCGCACGAGCTGCGGGTCCGCGTCGGCGGCGCCGAGTCGAACGTCGCCATCGGCGTGCGGCGGCTCGGCGGCCGGGCGGCGTGGATCGGCCGCGTCGGCGCCGACGAGCTGGGCGAGCTGGTGCTCCGCACGCTCCGCTCGGAGGACGTGGACGTGCGCGGCGCCCGCGTCGATCCGGGCGCGGCGACGAGCCTCATGATCAAGGAGCAGCGCACCGCGACGACGTCGCGCGTGACCTACTACCGCGACGGCGGCCCCGGCTCGCGCCTCTCGAGCGCCGACGTCGAGCCTTCGGTCGTGGCCGGCGCCGGCGTCGTCCACCTCACCGGGATCACGCTGGCGCTGTCGGACAGCGCGAGCGACGCGGTGCACGCCGCCGCGCGGACCGCGCGGGCGCACGGCGTCATCGTCAGCCTGGACGTCAACTACCGCGCCGCGCTGTGGTCCGCCGCGGACGCACGCGCGGAGATCGACCGCCTGCTCCCGCTCGTCGACATCTGCTTCGTCGGGCACGCGGAGGCGCGCACGCTCGGCTACACGGGCGAGCCCGTCGCGCTCGCGCGGGCGCTCCAGGCGACCGGGCCGCGGACGGTCGTCGTGAAGCGCGGCAGCGAGGGTGCGGTCGCCGTGGTCGAGGACGAGGTCCGGGACGTGCCGGCGGTCCCGGTGCCCGCCATCGACGCGGTCGGGGCGGGCGACGCGTTCGCCGCGGGCTACCTCGCCGACCTCCTCGCCGGTCGCCCGGCGGAGGAGCGGCTGCGCACCGCCGCGGCGTGCGGCGCGTACGCGGTGACGACGCGCGGGGACTGGGAGGCGCTGCCCAGCCGCGCCGACCTCGCCCTCCTCGACCACCGCGACGGCGAGGTGCTGCGATGACGCACGCGCGGCTGGTGGCGGAGCTGGAGCGCCGCCGCGTCGTGGCCGTCGTGCGCTGCGGCTCGGCTGACGCGGCCGTGGCGGCCGCCGGCGCGATCGCGGACGGCGGCGTGACGGCGATCGAGGTCACGTTCACGGTGCCCGGCGCCGCGCGCGCCGTGGCACAGCTGGCCGGTGACGACCGGCTGCTCGTGGGCGCCGGCACCGTGCTGACGCCGGATGAAGCGCACGACGCCGTCGCGGCCGGTGCCCGCTACCTGATCGCACCGAACTTCGATCCCGGCGTCGCGGCCGCCGCCCTGGAGCTGGGCACGCTGCTCATCCCGGGCGCGCTGACGCCGACCGAGGTCGCCGCCGCGCGCCGCGCGCACCCGCTCGTCAAGCTCTTCCCGGCCGGGTACGGAGGACCGGGGTACCTGCGCGCGCTGCGCGGGCCGTTCCCCGACCTGCGGGCGATCCCGACCGGCGGCGTGACCGCGGAGAACGCCGGCGCGTGGCTTGCCGCCGGTGCCGTCGCGGTCGGCGCGGGCAGCGACCTCTGCCCGGCGGCGCTCGCTGACGCCGGCGCGCTCGCGGAGCTCCGGTCGCGCGCCGAGCGCTACGTCTCGGCGGTGCAGGAGGCGCCCGCGTGAGCGCGCAGCTCGCCTGCCACCGCTGCGCCTGGCGCGGAGCGCTCGAGCTGCGGCAGGCCTGCCCTGCCTGCGGCGCCACGCTGCGCGTCGCGCACGACGGCCCGCCGCCGCGCTGGAACGGTGCCGGCACCGGCGTCTGGCGCTA
>Ga0190265_10001257_pt1 | contig 16598 bp, 14 predicted proteins | sample Popmic124T_FD_133135 | JGI IMG/M metagenome (GOLD analysis project Ga0190265, IMG submission 133135) | Populus adjacent soil microbial communities from riparian zone of Indian Creek, Utah, USA - 124 T | ecosystem: Environmental > Terrestrial > Soil > Riparian zone | place: USA: Utah | collected...
ACCGGGCACCTCGTGCTGAGCACGCTTCACACGGTCGACGCCGGTCAATCGATCAACCGTATCCTCGGTCTTTTTTCCCTGGGTGAAGAACAACAGTTGCGCATCCGCCTGGCCGATACCCTGCGTTACATCGTCAGCCAAAGGCTCGCACCCAAAGTCGGTGGCGGCCGGCAGTTGCTCACGGAAATCCTCGGCCACAATCTGCGCACGCGAGAGACCATCGCGATTGGCGAAGGCGAGCACCGCAGCTTCTACGAAATCATCGAGGCCAGTTCGCCCTTCGGTTGGATGACGTTCGACCAATCAATTCTCAACGCTTACGAGAGCGATTTCATCACAGAAGAGACCGCGAGGCTCTTCGCGTCCCGCAAGGGAAAGGTCACTCGCGGCATCGACGTCATCCAAAAAACCCGCGGAGTCGACAACGACCTGGACTCGGGCCTGCGTCTCGATCTCCCGGCAAATGCGTTCCGTTAAGGCCATGGAAACACAAGACCCATCCTTTTTCGACCTGGGCGATAACACCGCGCTCGTCTGCGTGGATCACCAGCAATACCAGAAAATGGTCGTGCCGCAGTTGATCGACATGACCTACAAAGTGCACCTGGGCTTGTTCGAGGAAGACGTGATCCTGAAGCTCAAGACGTACAGCTACAATGTGGTGATCGTTTACGAGAACTTTAAAGGATCGACGCCGCAGAATAATCCGGTCCTCCGCGAGATGATCAAACGTCCCGGAACCGAACGTCGCGAGCATTTCGTCGTCCTCCTGAGCCATCGCTTCGCCACGAACGACGCGATGAGTGCCTTCGTCCAGAGCGTGGACCAGATCGTCAACATTGCGGATCTCGCGAATTTCAAACCGGTCCTGCGGCGGGGCGTCGCGCAATATCGCGAGCTCTACAGTTCGTTTAACGAGACGCTCAAGTCCGTCCAGGCGATCTAGTTTTCTCCTCAACCGGAGGCGACCAGCGAGCGCCGGCCGTGCGAACGTTCAGTTGCGGCGTTCGCGCCGCGCACGATACTGTCCGTCGACCCGTATGAGCTTGAGCAATTGGATTCGATTTCGCTGGGACTTGACTCAACTTCCGAAATTTGAGACCGAGTTGCCGGAAGGCTACGAGATCGCGCCGGGCACGGCGGAAGACGAAGCGGAGCTGCGAAAAATCATTTCCAGCTCGTTTGTCCTCGATCCAGCCTGGAATCCCTCGACGCAGGAAGTCATGGAGACGATCGAGCCGTGGCTCGAGCGGGCCTTCACCTCGCCCACGAGCACCTGCCTCGCGTTAAGGCATGGCGTGCGCATCATTGGCGCGGCGATCATTTCGCAAATCCCCGAGGCGGAAATCCATCTCTCACCCGGCCCGTGCGTCTCGATGGAGTATCGCAACCGCGGTTTCGGCACGCGTTTGCTCGAACAATCGCTAACAAAACTGCGCGAAGCGGGCTTGAAAGAGGCGATCGGAATCGCCCACGAAAACGCACCCGCGACAAAATTTCTTTATACGAAGTTCAACGGCACGCCATCGCCCTACGATCCTACGCCGGTTCTGGCCGCGTGAAGTCAGCCTTTCGGGCCGGCTGCCAGCAACCCTTCTTCGTCCTGTTGCGCAAAATCCCGGTTGGATAGCGCACGCATCTCGCGCGGGCCACCCAATCACGGCAACGTCCGGGCTGCGTCGTTCGAATCGCTCCCACCGCGATTTCTGAATCCAGTGGGGCTATCGCCGGCATCTCACCTCATATGGTCCAAGATTTTAAGTTTGCGGTCAGGCAACTTTGGAAGGCGCCGGGATTCACCATCGCCGCTGTGATTGTTCTCGCGCTTGGCATTGGCGCGAACACCGCCGTTTTCAGCCTCGTCCATACGATGTTTTTCGCGCCGCCCGGTTACGCGCAATCGCACGAAGTCGTGCAGGTTTTTTCGCAGGACAAGAAGAACCCAAAAACTTTTCGCGGCTTTTCCTATCCGACCTATCGAGACATTCGCGAACAGAACAGCGTCTTCACCGAGGTAATGGCCTACAACCTGGCCATGGTCGGCCTTGGGCAAAAAGGCGACACGCGCCGGGCCTTCGCCGCCACCGTGACCGCGAATTATTTCTCCGTGCTCGGCGTTCCGCCCGCAAAGGGCCGCGCATTTTCACCGGACGAGGAAACTCCCGGCCACGGCGCGCCCGTCGCGATTGTCAGCTACGCCTACTGGGCGAAACATTCTCTCGATCCGACGCTGCTCGGCTCGCAATTGCTCATCAACGGTCACCCGTTCACGATCGTCGGGATTGCGCCGCGAGGCTTCACCGGCCTGATGCAGGTTATCTCACCCGAAGTGTGGCTGCCCCTCGGAGTTTACGACCAAGTGGCAAACGACTTCGCCAGCGAGAACACCACGAAGCTAGGCGATCGCACGGGAAAGCAGTTGCTCGTCGTGGGCCGGCTCAAGGCGGGCATTACGGCCGCTACAGCTGAACCCTCGCTCAAGGGCCTAGCCGCCAATTTGGAGAAAGCATTCCCGGTCGAACAGAAAGATCAAACGTTCCAGACCACGCCGATTTCCCGTTTCTCCACCAGCACGAGCCCCTCGGGCGAAGGCGGAATATCGAAGATCGCACCTATGCTTCTCGGGATGGCCATCGTGGTGTTGCTGGTGGCGTGTCTTAATCTCGCGAACATGCTGCTGGCCCGCGGCACAGCCCGCCGCAAGGAAATTGCGATTCGTCTCGCGCTTGGGGGCAGCCGCAGCCGCATCGTCCGTCAGCTTCTCACCGAAGGCCTGGTGCTCTCGCTCCTCGGGGGCGCCGGCGGGCTCGTCCTGGGCCTTTGGTCGTCCGATCTTCTCATGACCTCGCTGGGAAAAATGCTCCCGCTCGACATCATCTGGCTGGGTGGACCGAACGCCGCCATCCTGGCCGCGACCTTCGGCTTTTGTGTGCTCGGCACCATCGGTTTTGCGCTGGGACCGGCCCTCAAGCTTTCGCGCAGCGCGGTCGTGGCCGATCTCAAGGAACAAGCGGGTGAAGATGTGATCCGGCGCCGCTGGAAATTTCTGCCGCGCAATCCGCTCGTCGTCGCGCAAATCGCATTCTCACTCGCCCTCCTGACCGCGGCCGCGCTGTTCATTCGCGGGGCCGGCAAAGCCGCTTCCGTGAACACCGGCCTGCAACCGGGCGCGAGTTTCCTCATCGAAACCGACGCGAGTCTCGCCGGTTACGAACCGAAGCGCGCCCAGGACCTTTATCGCAGCCTGAACGAGCGCCTGGCCGCATTGCCGGGAGTCGAGCGCACGAGTGTCTCCGCCACGATTCCGTTCGGGATGATCTCGTTGAGCAAGAACGTGCAGCGAGCCGGCTTGCAACCGGCGCCCGACGCGAAGCCGGCAACGGCCGCGGAAGGTTTGGCCTTCAACGCGGCGTGGAACAGCGTCGGCATGGACTACTTCTCCACCGTCGGGTTGCCGGTCTTGCGCGGTCGCGCCTTCAACGAGGCCGAGGCGACCCAATCCGGCGGCGTCGCCGTGGCGATCATTGACGAGGTGCTGGCGAAAAAGCTCTGGCCGGATGGCGATGCGCTCGGCCAGCGGATTCAATTCGCGGGCGACAACGCGCCTCGCGCCAAGGGCAGCGAGTCCCGCGTGGGCATGACCGAAGACCTCAGCGGTCAAATTAAACCGGGCGAGACCATCGAGATCGTCGGCATCGTGCCCGCGACGCGCAATGGATTATTCGAGAGCGACCCGAATGGCGCCATTTACGTCCCGTTTGGACGGGGCTTTCAAAGCAACATTTCGTTCTTCGTCCGATTTCGCGCGCTTGCTCCGGGGAGCGAGACCGCGACGGCGGATTTGCTGCGGCGCACCGTCCGGGAAGTCGATTCCGCGCTCCCGATTCTTTCGCTGAAGACTTTTGCGCAACATCTCGAGAGCAATTTCCAACTCTGGATCGTGCGCGCCGGGGCGGCGATGTTCTCCGTCTTCGGCGCACTTGCGCTCGGTCTCGCGGTTGTCGGTCTTTACGGCGTGAAGGCCTACTCAGTGGCACGCCGCACGCGCGAGATAGGCATTCGCATGGCGCTGGGCGCGCAACGGGGCGCGGTGCTGCGGATGTTTTTGCGCGAAGGCTCGGTCATGCTCGTTTGCGGTCTCGTTCTCGGTCTGCTGCTGGCCGCCGGAACTGGAAAAATTCTGAGCGGAATGCTCTACGAAGTCGGCGCGCTGGATCCGGTCGCCTTCACAGTCGCCCCCGCCTTGCTTGCCGCCGCCGCTCTCGTCGCGACCTGGCTTCCGGCCAGGCGCGCGACGCGCATCAGCCCGATGGCTGCATTGCGCACGGAATAAGGTCACTATTTTGCGCGGCCCTCTCGGCTTTCGAGCCCACCGGAATAAACGCGATCTACCGGGGGAACCCTCGGTGGCGGGACCTGATTAAGGGCCGTGCTGGCACCCTTCTCGCTTCATACGGAATATCTGTGCGCTACGGATATTCTATCGTCGCTCTCGCTCTCGGACTGACCGTCGGGGCGGTTCGGGCGCAAACCGTTATTGAAGGCACCGTTCAACTGCCGAAGCCCTCGTTCGATCGCGGTCTCAACCAGCGCTACGCGGCCAGCAACGACGTTCCGATGGCCCCAACCAATCCGCCCGCGGCCGTCATTTATTTGGAAGGCGATTTTCGTTCTCAAGCGGCTAACAGCCCCAAGCCACCAGCCCAGGTGGCCCAAAAGAACATCGCGTTCGCACCCGACCTGCTCCCGGTCCTGGTCGGCACGGCGGTCGATTTTCCCAACATGGACGACACCTATCACAACGTCTTTTCCTATTCCAAGACCAAGCGGTTCGATCTGGGGCGTTATCGCAAGGACGAAAAACCGACCACGGTCGTGTTCGATAAGGCGGGGGCAGTCACCATTCACTGTGAGATTCACGAGAGAATGCGCGGCACCATCCTTGTCCTGGAGACGCCTTATTTTCAGAAAACAGACACAACGGGGCGATATCGCCTGGAACATCTCCCGGCCGGGAATTACGTGCTGAAAGCTTGGGTGGCTGGTGACGATGTCCGGCAGCGTCCCGTGGAATTGAAAGCCGGCACGACTTTGCGTGTCGATTTTCCAGCCAAGTAACCAAGACCATTTCCTCCCAATCCAATTTTACGACGGCGCTCAGCTTCCGCGCCAGGTTGCTCCTGGCGATGATGGTCATCGTTCTGGCCGTGACGATCGCGACGGTCTACTTCGCCGAGGAACACAGACGGGCGAATTATCAGCGGGCGCTCGATACGCAATTCCAGAACCAGGTTCAATCCTTCCTGAAGATTCAGGAGGCCCAATCGGAAGCCATCACCGGAAAATGCCGCGCGCTGGCCCACGCCGTCCGGCTCCGCGCGGCGCTGGAAGAAAGAGATGTCGATGATCTCTACCAGAATGCGCTCACGGAACTCGAGAGCCTTCTGGAACAACCCGGCGCTTCGACTGGAAATCCACCGGATGTCCTGCGCGCGTCGTTTTTTCGTTTCCTCGATGCCGAAGGCGCGATCCTGCCGCCGGAAAACCATCCGGCCGGTCTGACCGACCAACCGTCGCTGCACGAGGCGTTGGCAGCGATGGGCAAAGGGCTTCGCGAGGAGGACGAACAAGTTGTCGGTTACATCGCCTTGGCACGCGGCAACGAGCCAAAGGCCCTGCGCGAGGTCGTGTTCACCAGGATTCGCACTTCGAGTGGCAGGAACCTGGGGACGCTCGTCGTGGGCTTCCCGCTCAGTAATTTCCAGGGAACCGAAGCCGACCACGCCGGCACAATCAAGATCGGGATCTGGCTCAACCAGCGCCTTTACATGGAGAACGTTGGCCCGGTTGATCGACGTCTCGTCGCCCAACGAATCGACACCGCGTCGACTCGGCAGACGGCAAACCGCTTCCATGTCGACCTGGAAAGCGGGCCCCATCTTCTTTATTACAAGGCCCTCGATCCCGAAACGCAGTTCGCGCCGGCCTATCAGGTTTGCCTTTACCCGCTGGCCGGCTCAATTCGGGAAGAACAAGCGCTCCGCTGGAAAATCATCGCTCTCGGTCTCGTCGTTCTTTCCTTCGGGTTTGGCGCCAGCTTGTTCGTCGCCAAACGTCTGTCCAAACCGGTCGAGCAAATTGTGGCAGGCTCGGTCGAGAACCTGACGCGGCGCAAGCAGGCAGAGACGGACTTGCTCGAGACCAATCGCGAGTTGGAGAAAGCGCTCAGCGAACTAAAAGCGACCCAGCAACAGGTCATTCAGCAAGAGCGTCTCAGCGCGATCGGCCAGATGGCCAGTGGCATTGCGCACGATTTTAACAACACCCTCACGCCTATTCTCGGTTTCACCGAGTTGCTCCTCGAAAGCGACATGCTGCTGAATGACAGAGCCGAGGCACGCCGTTGCCTCGAAATGTTGCGCACGTCGGCCAAGGATGCCTCCAACGTCGTCAGTCGCTTGCGTGAGTTCTACCGGCCCGCCAGCACGGACGAAGAATTTCCGATGGTCGATTTGGCCAAGATCGTGCAACAGGCCATTTCACTCACCGAACCCAAGTGGCGGAGCCAAACGCAGGCCAGCGGAGTAACGATCGACGTGACGGTGGAGATGAAAGCCTCCCCCTTCGTTGCCGGCGAAGAGTCGGCTCTCCGGGAGGTGCTGACCAATCTGATTTTCAATGCCGTCGACGCGATGCCTGAAGGCGGTTGCATCGCGCTCGAGACCGCCGTCGAAGGAAGCGACGCGGTCCTTCGGGTACGCGACACCGGGACCGGCATGAGCGAGAGCGTTCGCCAGCGTTGCCTCGAACCATTCTTTTCGACGAAAGGTGAGTCTGGCACTGGTCTCGGACTTTCGATGGTTTACGGGATAATCGAACGGCATCGCGGCAAACTGGAGATTGAATCCACCCCCGGCAAGGGCACGACATTCTTCATTCGCATCCCTCTGGCGGACATTTCAACTCTTCCGGCCTCGGCGATCTCCGCTCACGTCACTCCAAACTCATCTCTTCGTGTCCTCATTGTTGACGATGAGCCGAGCGTCCTCGAAGTCGTTTCCGCTTACCTGCGCTGTGATGGACATGTGGTGGCGACGGCGGCGAGCGGCCGCGAAGCTCTGGAAAAATTTCGCCGGAATACCTTCGACCTTGTTGTCCTCGACCGCGTCATGCCTGAGATGAGCGGCGATCAGACGGCGCGTTTCATCAAACAGGTGAATCAAGACATCCCTGTGATCATGCTCACCGGCTTTGGCGCCTTGATCGAAGTGACGGGATCGCAGCCGGCGGCAGTCGATGTGGTGCTAAGCAAACCGGTCACGCTCGCCGCCCTGCGCCAGACGATCGGGAGACTTCTCGATGCTGCCTAGCTCTTCCATCCCCGCTCGGCTCTTCCGTTGGCCGGCGGTGATTCTTTCGCTGGTCCTGACATTTGGCGGCGCTGCACGCGCTGACATTTTCCAAAAGATCCATGACGCGCTTTCCCTGAGCGATCCGGATCGCCGCTTTCATTTGCAGTTGAGTGGACTCATCGATCTGGAAACCTATTTGATCGATCGACCCGCTCCCGCCCTCATCTTTGCCGATCGTGAATTTCTCCTGAATCCAAGATTCACCTTGTTCCTCGATGCGCAGTTTGGGTCGAAGATCTATGTCTTCGCGCAAACGCGCGTGGACCGCGGGTTCGACCCAACTGACGGTGGCGCGGAGGTGCGGCTGGATGAATATTTTCTCCGCTACAGCCCGGCCAGAAGCGTCAACTTTCAAATCGGGCAATTCGCCACCGTCGTCGGCAACTGGGTCTCGCGGCACGACTCCTGGCAAAATCCGTTCATCAACGCGCCGCTGCCGTACGAGAATCTCACCGGCATCTGGGACAGTACCGCACCGGAAGACGCCGATACCCTTTTGTATTGGGGTCATGTCGGCGAGTACGATAATGGCAATTACTCCGACAAATACTTGCGCAATCCCATTATCTGGGGCCCGAGCTACGCCAGCGGCGTCGCGGTCTCGGGTTCCGTCGGCAGATTTGACTACGCCGCGGAAATGAAAAACGCGGCCCTCGCCTCGCGACCGGAATCATGGAGCGTCACCCAGGTTGGCTTCGAGCATCCGACTCTTAATGGCCGCGCCGGCTTCCGCCCGAACGAAATGTGGAATCTAGGTTTCTCCGCCAGCGCCGGCCCCTATCTCCTCTCCGAAGCCGCGCCCAGCCTCCCGGCCGGCCGTGGCCTCGGCGATTATCGACAGCTCGTCCTGGCCCAGGACCTCTCCTTCGCCTGGCATCACCTGCAATTATGGGCGGAGGTCTACGAAGCGCGCTTCGAGGTGCCTCGGATCGGGAACGCCGACACCCTCGCCTATTACCTCGAGGCAAAATACAAAATCACTCCGCAACTTTTCGGCGCGCTGCGCTGGAACCAGGAACTCTTCGGCACGATCCGCGATGAGGATCAGCGAGAAAAATGGGGCAACGATATCTGGCGCATCGACGCCGCCCTCGGCTATCGCTTCACGAACTGTTTGCAAGGGAAAGTGCAATACAGCATCAGCCAGCAAGACTCCGCCCAGGAAGGCGAACACCTCCTGGCTGTCCAGTTGACCGCGAAGTATTAGGCAAACCGGAGGGACGTGCTTCTGCACGTCCGGACATGCGGAAGCATGTCCCTCCGAGAGGAGACTCAGAAAGTCGGGAGATTTCTATTTTTTCGAAAACCGGCAGAACCAGCCGAGCGACGCCCAGTTGTTGAAGTAAGCCTTAATTTCCTCGCTCCAATCGACGCCGGTGCGCTTCGTGGAAGCGAGGCCGCGCAAACAGGCTTCCTCGACGCTCGCGCCGCCGCGCAACACCTCCAGAATGACGAAGCCCTCCGGATCGAGGCGTTTGTAAAAAAGCTCGTTGTCGTGCCGGTGAACGGCGAGATGAATGCGCTTGCGCTTCGGCAGGCGAATTCGCTTCTCGCGCCCGGACGCGCGCGGCATCGCTTCGAACGTATTGCTCGCTTCACTGCGCAAAACGGCGAATTCGCTCTTTTTTACGGCGAGCAGGAACTCGTCCACTTCGTAATTCAATTCGAGCAGCGAGAGATAGGGCTGCAAACCTAACCGTAATTTTTCGGGCCGCGCGTCCAGAACATCGTCGGGCGTAATCGCGGGTTTCGCCTCGTCGTCGAAAGCCACGACCTGCGCCCACTCGAAGCGGATCATGTCGAGCGCCAGTTCCGCGCGCGGCGCGATCCAGCGCGGCTCATCGCGCAGAAATTTTTCGAGCCGGCTGCCCAGGTTGCGCAAAGTAAACGAGGCCGAGGGATACTTCGCCAGGTACGCCGTGATTACCTTCATGAACTTGCGTTCGCCCAGCACGGCGCGGAGTCCGGGATAATCGTCGTAGAGGCAATCGAGGACTCGAAACCAATAGACGCGATTGTAGATTTCGAGCCGATCGAAGGAAGTCAGCCGATCGTTCGGCTTGATGAAGGCCGAGGCCAGGTCGCTGGTCTTGCGGCCATCGATCCAGCGCGGCTCCATTCCGTCGTGCGCAGTCAGCGGGCGGAAGACGGCCGTGGCCATCAGGCTTTGCAGCGCTTTCAGTTCCGCGCGCGACCGCACCTCAAGCCGCGGCGTTTTCGAGCTTCTCGATGAACTGGTTGGCTTTGAGCGCTTCATGGTGAACTTCTTCGAAGCTCGGAATGCTGTCGTCCCATTCGAGCAGCGTGGCGGTGCGGCCGACGCGTTTCACGGCGTGGGCGTAGAGTTTCCAGACCGGATCGAGAACCGGATGATCGTGCGTATCGAGAATGTATTTCTCGAACTTGGAATGCCCAGCGATGTGGATTTGTCCGACGCGATCGTGCGGAACATTGTTGAGGTAGGCGTAAGGATCGAAATTGTGATTCTGCGCCGAGACGTAGATGTTATTCACGTCGAGAAGAATTCCGCAGTCGGCCCGCTCGACCACCTCGCTCAAAAACTCCCACTCCGTCATTTCCGAAGCGTGGAACTCCGCATAGCTGCTCACGTTCTCGACGCAGATCGGGACTTCCAGAAAATCGCGCGCCTCGCGGATATTATCCGCCGTCGCCTTGGCCGCGGCGAAGGTGTAAGGCATCGGCAGCAAGTCATGGGTGTAACGTCCATCGACGCTGCCCCAGCAGAGATGATCGGAGAGCCAGGGGGTCTTGGTCCGTTTCACCAGCCGTTTGAGTTTCTTCAAATGCTCGCGGCTCAATCGGTCCGCCGAGCCGAAATACATCGCCACGCCATGCTGGACGACGCGGTATTGCTCGAGGATCAAGTCGAGCACTTCCAGCGGACGTCCGCCGTCGACCATGAAATTCTCGGAGATAATCTCGAACCAATCGACGACGGGTTTCTCCGCGAGGATGTGCCGGTAGTGCGGCACCCGCAGACCGATGCCGATTCCGTATTCGGTGAAATTATTGAAGGAATTGGCCGGCACGGCGGGAAGAGTCTGAACTGAGGCGCGTTACCCTTGAGAGCCGGGGAGTAGGACCCCGGCTCCCGGTAAACCCTTTTTACTTGGGGGATGGCGATGGGTGGCTGTGGCTCTTGCTGCCGTCGGTCGCGCAGCCGCCTTTGCCCTTGCACGAGTTCTTGCCTTTGCAGGCGTTGTCCGCCGTGTGGCAACCGCCTTTGCCTTTGCAGGAGTTCAGGCCTTTGCAGGCGTGCTTTTCCGTGGCGTCCTTCTTGTCGTCGCCCATCTTGAGCGCGACCCCAGCCTTCGAGCTGGTTTGGACGGCGTGCGCGGTAACGGCAAACGAACCGCTCATCAAGCCGGCAATCGCTGCGCCGGCAATCATTGTCTTCCTTGTCATGTTGACCTTTCTTTTTCTCTGTTGGTTTCTTGCCCAACTTCCACGCGGCACATACCGCCGGGAGCGAGGCAAAAGTGGTTAATACTGCCAGGCCCTGCTAATAATTCGCGCCGCCACCGGGTTCGGATGCATAAAGGGAGGAGTCGCTTGATATCCGACTGTTCGCGATGTGTGAAGGCGAAAATTGCGGGTTGAGACCTAAACCGCCCAGCCGGACCATACTTGCACGACGCGATTGACGCTGCGCACGGAAAGAAATAGCCTCGGTCATGGCTAATCTTGCTGAGCCTCCAGCACCCACTTCGGAGTCCCCCGCCGCGGCCCCTGTCCTATTGCCCGTCGATCTAAACGCCTGGATCGAAGAGAACCGCCACCTTTTCAAGCCTCCGGTGAGCAACCGCTATCTCTACGACGGGCGGGATTTCTTTGTCATGATCATCATGGGTCCCAACGCACGGAACGATTTTCATCAGGTTGAATCCGAGGAGTTTTTCTACCAGTTGAAGGGCGACATCAAAGTGCGCATCCGCGAGGGCGACCGGATCGTGGACCACCTCGTGCGCGAAGGAGAGACTTTCTTCATCCCGGCGAACGTTCCGCACGCTCCGGTGCGCCCGCCGAACACGCTCGGCATGGTCGTCGAGCGCCGCCGCCCGCCGGGAGAAACCGAACACGTCATTTTCTACTGCGAAAATTGCCTGGCGCTGGTGGAAGACATCCACTTCGATTGCGGGGACATCGTTCAGCATTTCAGCCAGGCGATGCTCGACTTCTGGAACGACGACGCGCGGCGGACCTGCAAAAACTGCGGCAAAAAAGTCGAACAGCCCGGGTCGACAAAGCCATTCTGAAGAAAGTGACATGTGACGAGTGACAAGTGACGAGTTTCTGACACTCGATCTATTTCCGTCTCGTCACATGTCACACGTCACTCGTCACTTTCCTTGAAGATCGACCTGCACACGCACATTCTTCCGCGCGAGTGGCCCGACCTGGACGCGAAGTACGGCTACGGCGGGTTCGTCCGGCTCGATCACTACCAGCCCTGTTGTGCGCGGATGATGATCGGCGATCGGGTCTTTCGCGAGATTACCGACAACGTTTGGGAGCCAAAGCGTCGCATCGAGGATTGCGACCGCGAGAAAATTTCGATGCAGGTGCTTTCGACCGTGCCTGTGATGTTCAGTTATTGGGCAAAACCGAACGACGCGCTGGATCTCTCCCGCCGGTTGAACGATCACATCGCCGAAGTGGTCCGCGCTCACCCGAAAAGGTTCGCGGGTCTGGCCACGATTCCGTTGCAAGATCCCGATCTGGCCGCGCAGGAGCTGGAACGATGTGTGCGAGAGTTGGGCTTGCGCGGGGCCCAGATCGGCACGCATGTGGACGCGAACCCGCACTTCGGTCGCGTCGACACCTTAAATCTCGACAACGCGTCGCTCCAGCCCGTCTGGAGCGCAGCGGAGCAACTCGGCGCCGCCATTTTTGTGCACCCGTGGGACATGCTCGGGAAGGAACGCATGCCGAAATACTGGCTGCCCTGGCTCGTAGGCATGCCGGCAGAGACGTCGCTCGCGATTTGCTCGATGATCTTCGGCGGCGTCTTCGATCGATTTCCGAAGTTGCGTGTCGCTTTCGCGCACGGCGGCGGCGCGTTTCCGATCACAGCGGGCCGGATCGAGCACGCCTTTCACGTCCGCCCGGATTTATGCGCCCCGGACAATAAAGCGAATCCGAAAAGTTATCTGGCGGAGGGCGATAGGCCCGCGCGGTTCTACGTGGATTCGCTCGTGCACGATCCCGGCGCACTCAGGCTGTTGATCCAACTCTTCGGCGCGCAGCGCGTCGCACTCGGCTCGGATTACCCATTCCCGTTAGGCGAAACGCACCCGGGCGAGCTTATCCAATCAATGAAGGACCTTTCGTCCAAAGAAAAAACGCAATTGCTCTCCGGAACTGCTCTCGAATTCCTCGGGCTTGGGTAGAGGCGATGTCGACCACGACCACCAGCCCCGGTTCACCGGCTTCCCTGATGCGTCCCGGCCGGCTGCTGAGAATCCTGTTTTCTTACGTAAAGCCCTACAGCGCGCGGGCAAGCGTGCTGGTGGTGACGTTGGTGGTCGAGGGGGCGTTCAATATCCTCTTGGCGCTTAGTCTCAAGCTCATTATCGACTTTGCGATCGTGCCGCGGAACGCCGTGGTCCTGGCGTGGATTATCGGCAGCCTCGCCGCCGGGTTTCTGCTCACGGCTGCTTCGCAAGTGCTCCGCGATTACCTGTATGCCTGGTTCGGCGCCCGGATTCCGAACGACCTCCGCAAAGAGATGTTCCGCCAACTGCAGCACCTTTCGTTGGGCTATTATGCTCGCACTCGAACTGGCGACATCGCGGCGCGCTTTTCTACCGACCTGGCGGCAGTCGAGAACGCGGTCGTCCTTGGTCTCCCGGGCGCGTCGCTCTGCCTCATCAATATCATTTTCAGCACCGGCGTCTTATTTGCGCTCGATTGGAGATTGGCGGTGGCAACGGTCGCGGGACTTCCCTTGTGCGTCATGGGTCCCAGGCTCCTCGCTCCGCGCGCACTGAAGGCGGGCTACCAACTTCGCACTGAGGATGCACTCCTGACGAGTAGCATCCATGAAAATCTGGGAGCGCAGCCCAAACATCGCGATGCTGCTTTTCAACGTCGCACTCATCAGCGGTGGTGCCTACCTGGCTTTTAACGGGTCGCTTTCCGTCGGATCTCTAGTCGCTTTCAATGCGCTCTTCATCACGGTCAGCACGGCGGTTATGGGACTGACTGCCGTGACGCCGTCGCTCTTGCAAGCAACAAGCGGCATGCAGCGCATCAGAGAACTGCTCGATGAGCAGCCGACTGTTGTCGAGAAGCCCGACGCAAAGCGGCTGTCCAATTTGGTCTCAGAGATCAGCTTTGAAGATGTGACGTTCGGATATACTCCGGAACAGACCAACCTTGAGAACGTCAGCATGAATCTTCCGGCTGGAGCCCGCATTGCCTTTGTCGGGCATAGCGGTTGCGGCAAGAGCACTAATCTGAATTTGATCATGCGTTTTTACGATCCGCAGGCGGGGCGGGTTGCGTTTGACGGAACAGACCTGCGCGAAGTTCAGGTGGACTCGCTCCATGACCAGATAGGCATCGTCTTTCAGGAGAGTTTTCTCTTCAACACGAGCGTTCGTGAAAATATTCGGCTGGGCAAACCGGGGGCAACCGAAGCCGAGGTTGAGGCAGCGGCACGAGCAGCCGAACTCGACGGCATTGTCGTCCAGCTGCGCGAGGGCTACGACACAATAGTAGGCGAGCGTGGAGGTCGTCTCTCGGGTGGCCAGCGCCAACGGGTCGCTATTGCCCGCGCCCTGATCCGGAATCCTTCATTGCTCATTCTCGATGAAGCGACCTCCTCTCTGGACCCCGCTACTGAAGCAGCAATCAACGATACGATCGAGCGGGTGTCCGCAGGACGCACGGTACTCTCAGTCACTCACCGGCTTCAATCCGTCGTTGACTATGATCACATCTTAGTCTTCAAAAATGGCCGCGTTCTTGAACACGGGCCGCACAATACGCTTCTATCCCTTGGTGGAAACTACGCTGAAATGTGGCGTCGGCAGCACGGGACGACCATGTTGCCCGACGGAAATTTCCAGGTCACGGACACGAGCATCCTCCGCGATGTCCCGCTGTTCAAGGACCTCGATCAAACTTCCCTGAAAGACATCGCGGGCATGTTTAGCACCGAACATATTCCCGCGGGCCGCACCGTTATTACAGAGGGAGACAAGGGCAATCGCTTTTACATCATCGTCCGAGGCAAAGTGGCTGTTACTGCAAAAAGGGGCGCAGTTGAGGCTGTTCAAATCGTCACTCTCGTAGACGGCGACTACTTTGGTGAAATCTCGTTGCTCTCGAACATCCCGACGACCGCTACCGTAACGACCTTGACCCAAAGTATCTTCATTACCCTGCAGCGGGAACAGCTTGATAAACTCATTCAGCAAAATGACGCTCTGGGCGCACAAATGCGCGCGGCACTCGAGCAGCGCCTGGCCCAAACTCATGCCATGACCGCCTGAGGCACTTCTGCGTTCTATCCGACATAGCGCAAGTATTCCCGATCCCACGCCGCCGGAATACTTTCGCGCGGCGAATACGGCCCCGGTTCGTAGGCGCGCGAGACAATTCCTTGCTGGCTCAACTCGCACACGCGCCAGTCTTGCCTATTCGTCATGTCCCAGAAATCGATCGCATCCTCCGGATGAAAATCGGGGCGATCGAACGCCTCCGGATGAAAAAGCCAATCGCACAGGATGAGCGTTCGCTCCGGCGACTGCGGACAGATTTGATGCACCATGACGTAATCCGGATGCATGCTCAGCAGCATGTTGGGGAAAATGGAATAATAGAAAACGCGGTGGAACTCCGCGGCATTGAAGTCACCCACCGGTGAGGCGCAGGCGTTGCCGCTCATGGTGAGACTCTTGCCTATGGTGATCGGCATGAACCCGCCGAGGAAAGGCCCTTCAGAGAGATCGTTCTCCGCCAGATCGTAGGGCGTCAGTTTTTGGAGCGCCGGATGCACGCCCGGGCAGTGATTGCACTCCGAATAATTTTCGAAGATCAATTTCCAATTGGCCCGCACATCGTAATCGATCCGCCTGGCCGAGCGCAGCTTCGGCAGGTTCCAGTGCGTGAATTTTCCGGCCAGGGGCGCAAATACTTTCTCCAGTGGAGTCGGTTCATCCGCCAGGTCGACGAAGATAAACCCGTTCCAGAGCGCGAGGTTGATCGCATGCAATGAATACTCGTCCTTATCAAAGCCTCCCTCCTTCCCCATGTTCGGGGCGCCCACCAGTCTTCCGTCAAGCGCATAAGTCCAGGCGTGATACGGGCATTGAATCGTCGAGGAATGGCCGCTCTCCTCGCAGAGGCGCGTCCCCCGGTGGCGACAGACGTTGTAGAACGCGCGCAGGGTCGCATTTTGATCATGCGCAATGATCAGACTTTCCCCCGCCACCTCCCGGACGAAGTAATCGCCCGCCTTAACAATCTGACTCTGATGTCCGACGAGCACCCATTGACTGGAGAAGATGTTCTCTTGTTCCTTTGCAAAAATCTCCGGGGAGATGAAGTAACGCTGGGCCAGAGTCTTGGCGCCCGTCGTGAAAGTGTCGACGGTTTTACGAAAGCGGGGCGTCAAGGTCGTTGGCATTCGCGGAGAGAGCGATTGTACCTCCCAACGCTCAACCCTCAACCTTTCTTAACCTCACCTGGTAGGGCGAGACTCTGTCGAGCCGCGCTCCATGACGCTCCGACGGCTCGACAGAGTCTCGCCCTACCAGGCCAGATTCGTCGGAACAGCAGTTTCGGCCAGGTTCGGAGCACCAAACTATCGGTTATCTGTCGCCACGATGGCTTCGATAAATGCGGGCAGATAGCGCTGCGCCTTAATCTCGCCGACCCCTCGAATCTTGCGACCCGCCTCGATTGATTTCGGCTTCAGCCGCGCGAAGGCCCGCAGCGTTTCATCCGGAAAAATCACGTAAGCCGGAACGTTTCCGTGTTCGCGCGCGAGCTCCAGGCGCACTTTTTTTAGCCGCTCGAAAACGGCAGCATCGACCGGGACCATCTCATCCAACGCCGTCGCTCTTGCCTTTGCCTTGCGCGATGCGCCCTTCTGGGAAGAGGTTGACTCTGCCCGCTGCGGCCAGCGTAATTCGTAATCCGACCGCCCCTTCATCA
>Ga0190265_10001258_pt1 | contig 16595 bp, 12 predicted proteins | sample Popmic124T_FD_133135 | JGI IMG/M metagenome (GOLD analysis project Ga0190265, IMG submission 133135) | Populus adjacent soil microbial communities from riparian zone of Indian Creek, Utah, USA - 124 T | ecosystem: Environmental > Terrestrial > Soil > Riparian zone | place: USA: Utah | collected...
TCAAGAGCACCATCCCCTGGTGGAAGTTGGAGAAGCGGGCGAGCGACTCGGGCAGGCCGAGCTCGGCGAGCGTCGGCGGTTTCGGCGGGATGGCGCGGAAGACCGCGTCCATGCCGAGCTGCTGGCGGTAGGCGTTGCCGCGGAAACGGCCGATGCCGGGAATGGTGTAGGCGAAGTCCGTCTGGCCCCCCTCGGTGAGCACGCCGTTCTGCTCGGGAGTCAGGATCTCGCGCACCATCCGCTCGGCCATCTCTCTCGGCAGCACGGCGTCGTCGATGTCCCGCAGCCGGCCCTGGAGGCGGATCTTGACCGGCGAGCCGCTGTGGAGATGGATGTCGCTCGCCCCGCGGCTCACCGCGTACTTGAGCAGGCGGTCGAGCGCCCGGGGGGCGTCGCCGATCACGAACGGCTGCGCCCTGGGCGCCGGTGCCGCCGGTGCCGCCGGGGGCTCCGGGGCGGCCTGGAGCGGGGTTTCGGCGATCGCAACCAGGGCCGGGCCGGCGTAGAGGGTGGCGCCCGCCGGCTCCGCCGCGGGCTCTCCCTGCTGCTTGCTGACGTAGGTCTGCTGCACCGAGCGCAGTTGCTCGAGCTGCTGCGAGCTCAGCACTCCGCTCTCGACGAGGATCTCCCCGAGCCCGCGCAAGCCCCCTTCGCGGTTCTGCTGGGCGGTGGCCTCCACCAACTGCTCCCGAGTGACGAGCTTGTAGTGGAAGGCGATGCGCCCGAAGAGGAGATCGTCCTGCCCGACTGCCATTTGAAGGTGAGGTTAGTGGAGGCGCCCGCGCGCGTCAATGTCCCCCGCCCTGCGAGCTGCTAGAATCCGCCGCGCGTCAATTGCGCAGACTACAGGGAGGCCGTGATGGCGGACCAGGCTGAAACGAGAGGTGTCGCACCCCGGGGGAAGGGCGCCGGCTGGGCGCTGGTGTTCGCGCTGCTGCTCTTCGGGCTGGCGTTGCTCGCCACGTTCTCCCGCTACCAGGCGACCCCTGCCAAGTCGCAGGAGGTTCCGCTGACCGAGTTCTCCGCCGGCCGCGCGCGGGAGATCCTGCGCACGCTGCTCGGCGACGGCGCCCCGCACCCGGTGGGCAGCGCGGCGAATACGCGGGTCCGTCAGCGCGTCCTCACCCACCTGCGCTGGCTGGGCTTCGACCCGCAGGTGGAGGAGGGCTTCGCCTGCACCGTCAACGGCACCTGTGCCCGGGTCGCCAACGTGCTGGCCCGCCTGCCCGGCCGCGAGCCCGGCAAGGCCGTGCTGCTCATGGCCCACTACGACTCGGTGGGCGCGGGACCGGGCGCCTCCGACGACATGGCCGGCGTCGCCGCGATGCTGGAGATCGCGCGCGTCCTGAAGGCCGAGTCCCAGCCGCGCAACACGGTGCTCTTCCTGATCGACGACGGCGAGGAGCCCGGCCTGCTCGGCGCCCGCGCCTTCGCGGAGCGCAGCCCGGCGGCGGGGGAGGTGGGCGCGGTGGTCAACCTGGAGGCGCGCGGCAGCTCGGGGCCGAGCCTCCTGTTCGAGACCAGCGGAGAATCCGGCTGGATGATCCCGCTGTTCGCGGGCACGGCGACGCGGCCCGTCGCCAGCTCCGTGTTCGCCACCATCTACGACAACCTGCCGAACGACACCGATCTCACGGTGTTCAAGGATCGCCGCGTGCCCGGCTTGAACTTCGCCTTCATCGGCGAGCCGCTCACCTACCACACCCCGGCGGACAGCTTCGAGCGCTCCTCTCCGGCCAGCCTCCAGCACCAGGGCGACAACGCCCTCGGCGTGGTGCGCGCCCTGGCGGCGGCGGACCTCGCGAGCCCGCCCGCGGGCCGGGCGGTCTTCTTCGACCTGCTCGCCCTCCGCGTGTTCCACTGGCCGGAGTCGTGGAACCTCGCCCTCGCCGTGCTGGCGCTGGTGCTGGTGATCGCGGCGGTGGTGCTCGGCCGGCGCGGCGGCGCTCTCCCCGGCGGTGCCCTCGGCCTCGGGCTGCTGGTGCTGCCGCTGGCGCTCCTGCTCTCCGGCGCGGCGGCCTTCGGCCTTCAGGCTCTGCTCCAGGCCGCCTTTCCGGCGCCGTGGGTGGCTCACCCCGCTCCCGCCAAGGCGGCTTTCTGGCTCCTGGCCCTCGCCCTCACCCTCACCGCCGCCTCTCTCGTGGGCCGCCGGGCGAGCCCGCGGGGCCTCTGGGCCGGCACCTGGCTCCTCTGGGGAGTGCTCGGCCTCGTCCTGGCCTTGACCTCGCCCGGTCCGAGCTACCTTTTCGTGCTGCCGGCCGCCACCGCCGGCCTGCTCGGCCTGGTCGCCTTCCGGGGGCCCGGAGAGGCGGCCGGCGGGCGCGCCCTCGCGGCCATCGTCCCCGGCCTGGTGGCGGCGCTGCTCTGGTTCCCCATCCTCATCTTCCTCTACGAAGGCATGGGGCTCGCCGGGCTGCTGATGACCGCCGTGCTGCTGGCATTCGTCTTCGGCACCCTCGCGCCCCTCGCCGGAGGAGCCGGGCCGCTCGGCAGGAAGTGGCTGCCGCTCGCCGCCGGGGCCCTGGGTCTGGTCTTCGCCGTCCAGGCGTTCCTCGCCACCCCCTTCTCGCCCGAGGCGCCGCGGCCGCTCTCCCTGCAATTCCACAAGGACGCCGACGCCGGCAGCGCCCGCTGGCTCGTCTTTGGTCCGCCTCTGCCGGCGCCGTTGCGCCAGGCCGCGCAGTTCGCCACGCAGCCTGTGGCGCCCTTCCCCTGGTCGCCGCCGCAGGCCCGGGCCTACGCGGCGCCGGCTCCGGCGCTGCCCGGCGCCGCGCCGCCGGAGCTCTCGATCGTCGCGGACTCCGTCGTCGCGGGCAAGCGCCACCTCCGCCTGCGGCTCACCTCGCCGCGCGGCGCCGCGGCCGGGCTCGTCTTCATTCCGGCCGCCGCGAAGATCGAGGAGATCAAGGTGCAGGGGCAGGCCCTCTCCCAGCCCACCGACCCCGCCCGCGCGGGTGCCCCCTGGCGCACGGTGACCGACATCACGCTGCCCTTGGAAGGCACGGAGCTCGAGCTGGTGCTCGGCGAGATCAAGCCGCTCGACTGGTACGTGGCCGACCGCTCGGCCGGCCTGCCGCCCTCGGGCGAGGCCCTGCGCAAGGCGAGGCCGGCCTGGGCCGTGCCCATCCAGAACGGCGATACGACGACGGTGAGCCGGAAGGTGAAGATCTGAGGGAAAGCAAAAGGGCGCAGAAGCCGCGAGGCCCTGCGCCCTTTCGTGGAGCGGACGAACTGTGCGCGGCTAGTGGCCGGCGTGCGGGTCGGTCGGGGCGATCGTCTCGACCTTGATCGAGCTGCCGGTCGCGGTGCCGGTCACGGTCACCTCGTGGCCGAGGTGCTCCTTGGCCACTTCCTGCTTGTCGATCTCGTAGATCTTCTGGTCGGCGGTGTTGTAGAAGACCAGCTTGTCGCCGCCGTCGAAGCACTTCTTGGCGCAGTCCTTGTGCTCAGCCTTGGCGCCCTTGGCGCCGCAGGACGAGTCGGTGACCCAGCCCTTCCAGGATCCGCCGGTCCCCGCCGCCATCAGGGGCAGCGCCATCGTGCACAGGACCATCATTGCCAGGGTAAAGACCATTGCCTTCTTCATTGTGGTTCCTCCGTCTGTCTGGAGACAGTGTGACTAAGCTTCGGGCTCGCTTAAAAAGCCTGAGGATCTTAGCACGCCGTACCCCGAGGTTTGCGACTAGAATTGGCAGCCATGGCCATCACCAGGCTCAGGGTCTCCAATTTCAAGAGCTTCGACGAGCTCGAGGTGGACCTGCGTCCCCTGAATGTCGTCGTGGGGGCCAACGCGGCGGGGAAGTCGAACTTTCTCGAGGTCTTCCGGTTCATCCGGGATCTGGCGGCGCATGGGTTGGAGAATGCGGTCTCGCTCCAGGGCGGGATGGAGTACCTGGCCAATTTGAAGATCGGCGCGAAGAGACCGGTGTCGCTCGTGATGACCTTCGATTTCCCCCAGGTCTTCCCGGTCAGGGCCGAGGAGAACGAGTATTGGCTCGCCTCCGTCTTCGAGTCCATTTACAAGCTGACTCTTGAGTGGGAAGGGAATTCGGGTTATAGGATCGTGGAAGACGAGGTCGTCCATCGTTGCCGGTATGAATCAGGGCTTGGCTCACAACGTCATCTTGGGGATGGCGAGATCCGCATCTCCAGGGTGGCGGGTAAAGTGGAGGTGCATTTTCTACTCTCGAATATTGAGGATGCGCGGTTGAGCGACGAGGGTCTGGGAATGGCGCTCGCGCTGGGAGTACGCAGCGCCGAGGATGTCCTGATCAATTCCAACTCCTTCATCTTCCCGCGGTTTTCAGAATCTCTCGCCGCCTTCGACCTCGATCCCAAGCTTTCCAAGCTGTCCACGGCCATCAGCGGGAAGGCTGATCTGGAGCCGGACGGCAGCAACCTTGCGATCGTCTTGAGAAACCTCCTGCGAGATGAAGAGAAGCGGCGGGATTTTTTTCGAATCCTCCAAGATGTCCTGCCCTTCGTCGAGGACCTGAAGGTGGAGAGGTTTTCGGACAAGTCGCTCCTTCTAGCTCTTAAGGAGAGCTATACGGATGACAGCTTCCTTCCCGCGACGTTCCTTTCTGACGGCACGATCCATCTGGTCGCCCTGATCGTCGTTCTCTACTTCGAGAAGGCCGCGGTCACGGTTCTGGAAGAGCCCGAAAGAAATATCCACCCTCACCTGATCTCCCGGGTCGTCTCGATGCTCAAGGACGCTTCCGACCAGAAGCAGATCATCACGACCACCCACAGCCCGGAGGTCGTGCGGAACGTCGAGCTCGAGGATCTCCTCCTGGTTCATCGGGACGAAAACGGTTTTTCCCGCGTCACCCGTCCGGCCGAGAACGAGGAGCTGAAGGTGTTCCTCGAGAACGACTTCGGGATCGACGACCTGTACGTTCAGAGTCTCCTGGTTCCGCGAAATGGCGTATAGGCAGCTCTTCCTTCTCGTCGAGGGGGAGGATGACGCGCGGTTTTTCAAGCACGTCGTGATCCCCCTCCTGCTGCGGGACCGGGACTACCAGCAGGTAGAGCCCATCCAGTTCCGCGCCTGGTCCAAGGAGAAGCTGAAGAAGTTCCTGCACAGCATTGAAGCCATGGGCGCCGAGTACCTCCTGGTCGGGGATCTCGACCTTCACCCCTGTGTGACGGCCGCCAAGGAGGTGGTCGCGAGGCGCCACCCCTTCGTCGAGCCGGCGCGGGTCCAGATCGTCAAGGCCGAGATCGAGAGCTGGTACTGCGCCGGCATCCCGGACCGCGATCCCGAGCTCGGTTCCTTGAAGATCGCGACCTGCAGCGACACCTCCGAGGTCACCAAGGAGGCGTTCTACGCCTCTCTCGGACCGAAGGCTCCGTTCCGGATCCCCTTCCTGGTCTCCCTGCTGGAGCGTTTCGACCTGGAGACCGCCGTCCGGCGCAACGCGTCGTTCCGCTACTTCGTGCGCAAATACCTGAACCTTCCAGCCGGTGCATAATCCCCCGATGCCTACCTATCGATTGAACCTGGAGTACGAGGGCACCCGCTACCATGGGTGGCAGGAACAGAAAAACGCCAAGTCGGTTTCGGGCGAGCTGAGGCGGGCGGTCACGGAGGCCGGGGGGGTGGTCAAAGACCTCGGGGGATCGGGGCGCACGGATGCCGGGGTTCACGCCCTCGGGCAGGTGGCCCACCTGCGGCTCGCCAAGACGGTCGAGCCCGAGGACTTCCGGTGGGAGGTCAACGAGCGGCTGCCGCCGGACATCCACCTGGTCTCTCTCACACCGGCCGCGGACAAGTTCCACTCCCGGCACGACGCGGTTTTACGCTCCTACCTCTACCAGATCTCGCGGCGGCGCACGGCCCTCGCCAAGCGCTGGGTGTGGTGGGTGAAGCGGCCGCTGGACGAGGGGCGCATGGCCGAGGCGGCGGCACTCGTTCCCGGCAAGCACGACTTTCGCCTCTTCTGCGAGCGGCCCGGCGAGCAGCCGAGCACGCTCGTGGTGGTCGAGAGCATCCAGGTGGTAACGGCCGGGGCGCTGATCCTGGTGCGCGTTTCCGCCTCGCACTTCCTCTGGAAGATGGTCCGCCGGGTGGTGGGGACCCTGGTGCGCCTGGGCGCCGGCGAGCTCGACCTCCCCGCCTTCGAGGCCCTGCTCGCCGCCCGGACGCCGAAGTCCGGCAAGGGGCTGCCGGCCGAGTGGACGGCGCCGCCTTCCGGCCTCTTCCTGGAGAGGGTGCTCTACAAGGGTGATCCCCCCCTGCCGCCGGTGGCTCCGGCGATGCCGGTTTCGGGGTGACTCCACCCGGGCCAAGCGCGCTTGAAGTAGGGGAGGGGCTCGTCCCCTCCCGGGCGGGGGCAAGCCCCGCCCCTACGTTGTCCCACCGGGCTGATCCGAGAGCGATTCCCGTAGGTTCCAGAGTAGTTCCCGTAGGTACGTGAGTGGTTCCGGTAGGTCCGTGAGTGGTTCCCGTAAGTCCGGGAGTGTGTCGGGCAGGTCCGGTGTATGTCCCGTAGTTACGTGAGTGTCTCCCGGGAGTCCGGGAGTGGTTCTCGTAGGTCCGTGAGTGGTTCTCGTAAGTCCGGGAGTGTCTACCGTGGGTTCGGGAGTGTGTCGGACAGGTCCGGCGTGTGTCCCGTAGTTACGGGAGTGTCTCCGGGTAAGTCCGGGAGCGATTCTCGTAGGTTCGTGAGCGACTCCCGGAGGTCCGGGAGTGGGCTCCGTCAGACGTCCCGGAAGCGGAACGCCTGCGGGAAGATCTCCGCGAGGGTCGTCTCCTCGCGCTCGCCGTCCAGGTTGACCATCACGATCGGCAGGTCCTCCGCGAACTCGGCCAGGGTCTGGCGGCAGAGGCCGCAGGGGCGGGAGGGGGGGCTGGTCGCGGTGACCACGGCGACGGCCTGGGGCTGGCGGAGGCCGGCCGAGGCGGCGGCGGCGATGGCGTTGCGCTCGGCGCAGATCGAGAGGGCGGGGATGCCGTTCTCGACGTTGGCGGCGGCGTGGATGGAGCCGTCTTCCATGAGGATGGCGGCGCCGACGGGGAAGCGGCTGTAGGGCGCGTAGGCGTTGGCGCGGGCTGCCGCGGCGGCGGCGATCAGGGCTTCCCAATCCATGGGGTTGAGACTGTAACACGGGCCTGTGTGATAAGGTCCGAGCGCCATCGGGCGTTCGCCCGGGGCGTCTTTCCCTAATCATTCTTCAGGAGGAGCCTGTGGCCAGGACATTCAATGACTTGACGCCGCCCGCCGACGGCGAGCAGATCACCTGGCACGCGGCGGAGGACCGTCTGGAAGTGCCGGACCGGCCGATCATCCCTTTCATCGAGGGCGACGGCACGGGGCCGGACATCTGGAACGCCACCCGGCGGGTGCTCGACGGCGCGGTGGAGAAGATGTACGGCGGCAAGCGCTCCATCGCATGGTTTGAGGTGCTGGCCGGAGAGAAGGCCTACGCCCAGAAAAACGACTGGCTCCCGCAGGACACCCTGGACGCCATCCAGTTCTACCGGATCGCCATCAAGGGCCCGCTGACGACTCCGGTCGGCGGCGGCATCCGCAGCCTGAACGTCACCCTGCGCCAGGTGCTCGACCTCTATACCTGCGTGCGCCCGGTGCGCTACTACGCCGGGGTGCCTTCGCCGGTCAAGGAGCCGGAGAAGGTCGACATGGTGATCTTCCGCGAGAACACGGAGGACGTCTACGCCGGCATCGAGTGGAAGGCGGGCTCGGAGGAGGCGAAGAAGGTCATCGAGTTCCTGGCGAGCCTGGGCAGGAAGGTGCGGCCGGACAGCGGCATCGGCATCAAGCCGATCTCGGAGACGGGCAGCAAGCGCCTGGTGCGCAAGGCCATCCAGTTCGCCATCGCCGCAGGGCGCAAGAACGTCACCCTGGTGCACAAGGGCAACATCATGAAGTTCACCGAGGGGGCGTTCAAGGACTGGGGCTACGAGGTGGCGCGCGACGAGTTCGGCGCGGCGACCATCTCCGAGGCCGACGTCTACGACCATCACGGCGGCAAAGCCCCCGCGGGCAAGATCGTGATCAAGGACAGGATCGCCGACTCGACCTTCCAGCAGGTGCTCCTGCGGCCCGAGGAGTACGACGTGCTGGCGACCACCAACCTGAACGGCGACTATCTCTCGGACGCCCTGGCCGCCCAGGTGGGCGGGCTCGGCATGGCCCCCGGCAGCAACGAGGGGAACGGCTTCGCCGTCTTCGAGGCGACTCACGGCACGGCTCCCAAGTACGCCGGCCAGGACAAGGTCAACCCCGGCTCGCTCATCCTCTCGGGTGTGATGATGCTGCGCTGGCTCGGCTGGACCGAGGCCGGCGACGCGATCGAGCGGGCGCTCGCCGCGACGATCGCCCAGAAGCGGGTGACCTACGACCTGGAGCGGCAGATGGAGGGGGCCACCCTGCTCAAGACCTCGGAGCTCGCGACCGCGATCCTCGAGAACGTGTAACCGACCTAGAATTACTCCGACGGAGACTCTTCCGATGCGTTACAAAGTCACCGTGGTGGGCGCCGGCAACGTCGGCGCCACTTGCGCTCAACTGATCGCCCAGGCGGACCTGGCCGACGTGGTCATGGTGGACGTTGCCGCCGACCTCGCGACCGGCAAGGCGCTGGACATGATGGAATCGGCCCCGGTCCTGGGCTTCAACGCCCGGATCACGGGCGGCGGCGACTACGAGCCGACCGCCGGCTCGCACGTCTGCGTCGTCACCGCGGGCCTCGCGAGGAAGCCCGGCATGAGCCGCGACGACCTCCTGGCGAAGAACACCGAGATCGTCTCCGAGGTCATCCGCCAGCTCGTCTCCCGCTCGCCCGAGACGATCCTGATCATCGTCACCAACCCGCTCGACGCCATGTGCGAGGTGGCCCGCCGCGTCTCCGGCTTCCCGCGCGAGCGGGTGATCGGCATGGCGGGCGTGCTCGACGCCGCCCGCATGCGCTGGTTCATCGCCGAGAAGATGAACGTTTCGGTCGAGGACGTCGACGCCTTCGTGCTCGGCGGCCACGGCGACACCATGGTGCCGGTCTCCCGTTTCGCGACGGTCAACGGCATCCCGCTGCCGCAGCTCCTGGACGCCGCGGCCATCGAGGCGATCAACGACCGCACGAGGAACGGCGGCATCGAGATCGTCAACTACTACAAGACCGGCTCCGCCTACTACGCGCCGGGTGCCTCCTCCTACGAGATGGTCGCGGCCATCCTCAAGGACAAGAAGAAGATCCTCCCCTGCGCGGTCTACCTGAAGGGCGAGTACGGCTACGACGACCTCTTCATTGGCGTGCCGTGCGTGCTCGGCATCAAGGGCATGGAGAAGGTCATCGAGCTGTCGCTGACGACCGAGGAGAAGGGCATGCTCCACAAGTCGGCCGAGGCGGTGCGCGGGCTGCTCGAGGGGCTGCCCAAGGGGTAGGAGCCCTCACCACCCCGGCCCTCCTCTCCCGGCCCTCCTCCCACCCACCGGGGAGAGGAGGGAGCTCTAAGGGAGACGGCTCCTGTCTTCTCCCCTTCTCCCTGGCAGGGGTGGGTGGAGGGCCGGGAGAAGGGGTCGGGGGATGAGGGCCCGAAACCCTCGGGCCTGAGCTTCCGTATCTCAAGCCCATGCCGAAAACGCGCGATCTCATCCTGTGGGTTCTGGCCGGGGCCGCGGGGCTGGCCCTGCTGGTCTGGGCCTACCCGCGGGCCTTCCCTTTCCTGCCCGAACGCTGGGAGGTCTCGCGCGACGAGGCCATCGACATCGCCCTGGAGCGCCTGCGCGACCTCGGCGAGCCGGTGAAGGACGCCTACGTCGTCGCCCGCATCGAACCGGACGCGCTCCTCGAACGCCGGCTCCAACTCGCGCTCAAGGAGCGGAGCGAGGAGGAGCTGCGGCGGACTGGGCTCCCGGACCAGGTAGCCGGCTGGCAGGTCCTGGTCTATCCGCGCGACGCGCTCTCCTTTGCCTGGACGTACCAGGCGCAGATCTCGCTCGACGGCGACGTGACCTCCCTCGGGCTGCGCCTCGACCCCCAGGATGCGGGAGCGCCGATCTCCCCCAAGGCGGCCCGCGACCGCGCCGACGCCTTCCTGGCCGAGCAGGGGATCGACCTCTCGCGCTACCGGGAGCCCGAGGTGCGGAGCGTTCAGCTCGCCCGGCGCACCGACCTCACCGTCCGCTACCGCGACCGGCTCGCGACACCCGCCGAGGGGAGCACCCACGGCGTCGAGGTGCTCTTCGCCGGCGACCGCCTGGCCGGCTTCCGACCCTGGCTGGAGGATCCGGAAGAGCGCGCGCTCCAGCGCCTCATCCAGAACCTCCAGATGGTCGGCGTGGGGCGGCTGATCTCGACCTTCCTGCTCGCGGCCCTCCTCGCCTTCCCCTTCCTCAAGCGCTACCACGAGGGGGAGATCGGGGTGCGCCGCGGCGTCCAGATCTTCCTCCTGGTGGTGGGAGCGGGGATCGTCGACCAGCTCCTCTCGGCCCGGCCCGGCGCGCAGAACAACAACTTCGGCTTCGCCACCCGGGAGCAGATGACCTGGCTCATCGGCCTCTTCACCATGGTCTTCCAGGTGATCCCCTCGGCGGTGATGGCGTTCTTCGCCTGGTCGGTGGGCGAATCGATCTACCGTGAGCGCTGGGGGCACAAGCTCGCCGCCTTCGACGCCGTCTTCCGGGGCGACCTCGACAACGCCACGGTGGCCCGCTCGTCGCTGCGCGGCTGGACGGCCGGGCTCCTTGCCGCGGGCTCCATGGCGGCCCTGCCGCTCCTCTTGCAGCGGGTGGATGCGTGGCCCCTCCTCACGACCGTCTTGGGCGCGAGCAGCCGGTGGCCGGGCCTCGAGATGGTGACGGACTGGCTGAGCACCACCCTGCCGTTCTACCTCGCGGTCGTGTTCTGCCTGCTGCCGATCGCCGTGCGGCGGCTGGGGACGCCGCTGGGCGCCCTCGTCACGCTGCTGGCGGCCGCCCTGGTGATCCCGCCGCCGACCCTCTTCCTCCCCTTCGGCTGGGCCTTCGCCGCCTCCCTGGTGTTCGCGGCCTTCCCGGTCCTCCTGCTGCTCTTCTTCGACCTGTGGACCGTGCTCCTGGCCGGCCTGGTGGCGCAGACCCTGTTCACGGCGTACCCGCTGCTCACCGCCGACGACAGGACTCTCCAGGTCCACGGCTGGATCGCCATGGCCCTGCTGGCCGCTCCGCTGGTCGCGAGCCTCCGGGCGTTGAGCGGCGGCAAGGAGCTCCAGTACAGCTACGAGGACGTGCCTCCCCACGTGCGGCGCATCGCCGAGCGCGAGCGCCAGCGGGTGGAGCTGGACACTGCCCGGCGCATCCAGAGCTCGATCCTCCCCGACCTGCCGCCCCGCCTCGCCGGGGTGGACATCGCCCACGCCTACCTGCCGGCCTCGGAGGTCGGCGGCGACTTCTACGACGTGCTGGCCCTGGAGGACGGCCGCCTCGCCGTGGCCGTGGGGGATGTCGCGGGCCACGGCGTCTCCTCCGGGCTCATCATGACGATGGCCAAGTCCGCGCTCGCCGTCCAGGTGACCTTCAACCCCGAGGTGGCCGCCGTCTTCAACACGCTGAACCGCACCGTCTTCCAGACCGCCAGGAAGCGCCTGCTCGCGACCCTCTGCTACGCTCTGATCGACCCGCGGCGGCTGGAGATGGTCTACGCCAGCGCCGGCCACCTGTTCCCGTACCGCATCAGCGCCGCCGGGCGGGTGGAGGCGCTGGAGTCGGTCGCCTACCCGCTGGGGGTCCGCGGCGAGCTGGCCGTCGAGCCGCGCACCGCCCGCCTGGCGCCGGGAGACACCCTCTTCCTGTTCAGCGACGGCGTGGTCGAGGCGCGGCCCGAGGGCAGCGACGATCAGTTCGGCTTCGAGCGGCTGGAGGCGAGCCTGGCCCGTCACACCTCCCGCGGCGTCGAAGGCCTGCGCGACGGCGTCCTCGCCGACGTCACCCGTTTCACCGGCAACGCCCCGCGCGAGGACGACCAGACGATCCTCGTGCTGCGGCTTCCTTGAGGAGATGAGACCATGTCGACCCTTGCACGGATCGGTCAGATCGCGATCAACGTCCAGGACGTCGAGCGGGCGACCGCCTTCTATCGCGACGTCCTCGCCTTGCCCTTCCTCTTCGCCGCCCCCGGCCTCGCCTTCTTCGACTGCGGCGGCGTCCGCCTCATGCTCTCGCGCCCCGAGAAGCCGGAGTTCGACCACCCGGCCTCCATCCTCTACTACAAGGTGGAAGACATCACGGCCGCTCACCAGAGGCTGGCAGAGCGTGGGGCCCGCTTCGAGGGCGAGCCCCACGTGGTTCACAAGGCTGGAGACCACGACCTCTGGATGGCTTTCCTGCACGACAGCGAAGGCAACCTGCTGGCCCTCATGAGCGAGGTTCCACGGGCGGCCTGACCGAGCCCTCCCAGGTGGTCGCGGTGGGCGAGAACCCGGAGATCCGCGGCCATACGATGCGGTCCGGGATCGTCCCCGTGTGCTGGTTGCAGGCGCTCAGGGGCTCGCCGGGCTCCAAGTTGCGGATCTTCTCCGTCAGCTCGTCGTGGAGCGCCTGGCGCTTGGCGGCGACCTTCTTGCGCAGCTCCTCCGGGAGCTTCGCGATCACCCCGTTGTTCGCCAGGTTGATCAATTCGACGGGATCCGGCTCGAGGCCGAGGAAGTCCTGGCCCGGGTCGTGGCAGTACAGCTCGTACTCGGGCGCAAAGCCGGTCAGGGGATCGAAGTAGACGGTGTACTTCCAGTCCGCCGTGCGCAGGCAGCGGATGTGGGTCGCACCCTGGAGCGGCACCGTGCTGTCCACGTCGTCGAAGGTGAAGAGGATGTTGTCCTGCACCTTGGCCTGCGGGTTCTCGAGCACCGGCGTCAGGTCGAAGCCCTGGAAGCGCCAGCGCTCGTCCTTGTCGGGCACCCCGGCGATCGTCGCGATCGTGGGCAGTACGTCGATCAGGCCCGCCAGCGCCTCGGTGCGCTGCGCCCGGCCGCCTCCCCAGAGGACCGGGTTCGAGAAGATCATCGGGATGTGGATCGTCTCCTCGTAGGCGTTGAAGTTCTTCTGCCTGAGGCCGCCGTGGGACATCCCCATGTCGCCATGGTCGCTCACCCGGATGATGATCGTGTCGTCGGTCAGCCCGCGCTCGTCCAGCTTGGCAAGGACTTTCGAGATGTGCTGGTCGACCACCGTGTGGAGATAGGCGTAGAACTTCACATAGGTCAGCCGGTCCTCGTCGTTCTTCAGCACGCCGAGCTGGGCGTCGAAGAGCTCCACAGACTGGCTCTGCACCCACGGCTTGGTCGAGAGGTCGTCGTCGCAGTTCGGCGGCAGCTCGAAGCCGCCCGGGAGGTTCTGGAACTGCGTCAGGTCGTAGCCGCCCTGGAGGTAGGCAGGGAGCTGGCCCTTGTAGTTCTGGCCGGTGCCGGGGTAGGCGAGCACGTCGTGCGGGTTGACGAAGGAGGCCACCAGGCAGAAGGGGTTGTCGGTGCCCGCGTCCTGTTGATCGAGGAACGACAGGATGCTCCTCTCCTCGTTGACGCCCGGCCGGTGGGGAGTCCCCCAGCCGTCGAGGAAGCGGCCGTCGTTGTTGATCTGCCCGCCGCCGAACTCCCACACCGGGATGCCCTCGCCGGCGTCCGGCGGGTTCCACCCCTCGAAGCCCCAGCCCTGTTCCAGGTGGTCTATGTCCAGGTCCGTCCAGCGCATGTATTTCGCCACCGGGTCGAACTTGATCGGTTCGGTCATGTGCCACTTGCCCTTGTAGTGCACGCTGTAGCCGGCCGTCTTCAGCATCTTGGCAAGGTTCTGATAATTGGACTTGAGCTGCCCCTGGAGGTCGCGTACCGGTGTCGTGGTGATCCAGGACAGCACCTCGGTCACCCCGTGGTGTGCCGGGTAGGTGCCGGTGAAGAACGTGCTGCGCGACGGCGAGCAGGTGCAGGCGTTCGTGAACGCGTTCTCGAAGCTGATCCCGTTCGCCTTGAGCCGCATCAGGCTGGGGAGGTTCTGCTCCGCCCAACCCTTGGGCCAGTGCATGATGTGCCGCTGCTCGTCCGTGAAGATGATCAGGATGTTGGGCTTCTTCTTCAATCCACCATATGCCATGGGATGCCTTCCTTTCTGTCCGATTTGTCTGATGAGCCGCCGTGCTCAGCGCACGGTCAGCGGCTGGATGTTCAAGGGTTTGGGATCGAAGTGGAGGAAGAACGCCTTGACCTCTTCCGGCGTCCCCTTGAGGATCTTGAGGTTGCCCGCCGCCACCTCGCGGTCGATCACCGCGTGGAGGTTCCTGTAGCGTTCCGCGAGCTCGCCGGCGTCGCGCTTGGCTCTCGATTCCGGTTGTGGCTTTGCGTTCGGATCGCTGAACGCCTCGGCCTCGACCAGCGCCTCCTGCGCTCCCTTGGTCATCGAGACCACGAGGTTCGCTTTCATGACGGAGGATTGATCGCTCCCCGTTTCGATGAATTCGGCGATGGCGCCGCGGATGTGGAGCACGAAGCCCTGGTCGCCGTAGCCCTGATTGGGCGCCGGGAACCAGAAGCCCAGAGACTGGTTCACCCGCTTGCCGGGGCGAGCCGTCTCCTCGGCGCGCAGGCGCAGGCTCCAGGAATTCACCCACAGGCCAGCGGGGAGCGCCGCGACGATCGCGGGCGACACCAGGCCGCTGGTGATCGCCGCGCCCGGGATGAGGCTCGGGCAGTGGAGCTCCCGCGCCGAGGTCAAATACCAGTTGCGCCAGTTGGGATTCGTCTTCGGCGCCGCGAGCCGCTTGAACGCCTCGGCCTTCACCTGCCGCGCGGCGCAGTCCTCATGGTTCACGCGCACCAGGAGTGTCGTGAGCTCCGCGGCCCACTGCGCCTCGGCCTCGCTGCCCGCTTTCAAGGCCCGCTGCGCCGCCGAGAAAACCTTTTCCCTGCCGCCCATCATCGTGATCGTTCGCCGCGCCAGCTCTACCGGCGGCGTCGGGGCGAGGCCCACCGGGTCCGCCTGGAACCAGCCGAGGTAACCGAAATACAGCTCGCGCGAGGCCTGCTGCACCGAGCCGTAGAAGTCCCGCAGGTAGTCGCGTGGGCTGGTGTCGGTGCGCGCCGTCTCGATCGGGTCCAGCTCGTCGATCAGGTATTGCGGTAGCGGCGCCACCGTCAGCGGCAGCTCCTCCATGGTCTGCCCCTTGTTGAGGTAGCGGACCGTCTGATCGTGCGTGTACTGGATGGCGTCGCGGAAGTTGCGCAGCAGCAGCTCGATGTTCTTCTGCCCGCACAAGGGCGTGCCGTGGGCGGGAAGCATGCACCAGGAGTCGTACTTGCGCAGAACGTCGACGCTCCGGAACCACTGCGCCGGGTTGCGGTAGCTCGTGCCGCGCAGGCTGTAAAGGTTGGGGAAGGATGGTCCCTGGATGACCTCGGCCGAGAGCAGCAGGCCGCTCTTGCCGTCGCGCTTGCCACCATTGGCCGAGTCCGGCAGGAACACGGAGAGCTCGTCGTCCGTCTCGCTCGGCACGTAGGTGAGCTCCATGTTCACGCCGGCGGCGGTGAATTGGAGCTGCTGCGAGAAGGTGCGAGACGGCATGCGGAACCCGGGAGTGCCGGGGTTCACCTGCGGGCCGATTCCGGCGTTGACCGGCCCTTCGGGCAGCAGGAAGCTGCCGTACATGTAGGCCGAGCGCGGGTTGATCATGGTGCCGACGACGAGGGCCGTGTTCGTCACTCCCTCGACGATGTTCTCCTGACCGATGATCGAAACGCAGCCTGGGTCGTTCAAATCCGCGTTGTAGGGCGTGTCGTCGCCCTCGGTCGCCGCCGTCTCCGGCGGGCAGGCGGGCCGGTCCGCCTCCAGGAGGAAGCCCTCGACGCCACCGGTGTGATCGATGTGGTTGTGCGTGTAGACGATCGCCTTGATCGGCAGCTTGTCCTGCGGCGGCAGCAGCCCCTGCTTGCGGAACTCCGCGAGCACCGCCGTCGCGGACTGGCGGTCGCCCAGGGTGTCGACGATGATCAGCTCACCCGTAGGGCCGACGATCACGATCGTGTTGGCGAGGTCGTAGCCCACGGCGCTGTAAACCTGGTACGTCAACCCGGCGGGCCGGTGCGGCGTCGCGTAGGAGTCTTTCTGAATGTCCCAGATCTGCGCCGGATCGAAGAAATTCGAATGTTGCGTGAGCAGCGGATTGACTGGCACCTGGTTGACCGGTACCTGAGCTACGGCTGCCGTTACGGCGAGGCCGGTCAGGAGCAGCAGGACGATGGAGATAGAGCTTCGCTTCAGAGGCATGGCGATCCTCCTCACAGTGTTCGAAAAATGCGTTGAAAGATGACTTTACCGACTCTCTGTGAGAGGTAGATTGCATCGGCCGTGCCATGCGCCGAAATCGTGGTCTGAGAGGGAAAGCCGGTAGGAAAGGCGAAACGGTCACGCGTTTCCGCTAGACCGCTCTCGCGTTTCTGCTAGAGGACGTCCTGTAACGTTTCTCTCCTGCGCGGAGCCTAATGCTCGCGAAAGGAGAGAATTCATGAATAGCAGAAGACTCATTACCGCCGCCGTATTCGCCGCTCTGACCCTCGGAGCCACCACCGCCTCCGCCCAGCAACCGCAGATCCCCAGCCTCCAGGTCTGCAA
>Ga0190265_10001259_pt1 | contig 16580 bp, 10 predicted proteins | sample Popmic124T_FD_133135 | JGI IMG/M metagenome (GOLD analysis project Ga0190265, IMG submission 133135) | Populus adjacent soil microbial communities from riparian zone of Indian Creek, Utah, USA - 124 T | ecosystem: Environmental > Terrestrial > Soil > Riparian zone | place: USA: Utah | collected...
AAGGCCGCGGAGAAGGCTGCCGTGCTCGCGCTCCAGCGCGTGGATCCTCGGCACCGCCCAGCGCACGGAGAGCCGCTCGGGGTCGCCGGCGTAGACTCCGGAGACGAACGGGCCTACCGCGTAGTCGAGGAACGCCTGGCCCAGGCGGCGGCGCACGAAGCCCGCGATGCTCTCCTCGGCTCCCTCGGGTGCCCTGGGAATCCAGGGTTCCCTGAGCAGCCGGAGCTTGGCGCACGCCGGGAAGAGGGGAGTCTTCAGGAGGCCGCCAGGGCCGCCGGGCAGCGGCACGAGCCGGCCTCCTTTGTAGATGTAGCGCCGCTTCGCGGTGGGGGAGGCGGTGACCTTCTCGCCTTCCAAGCCGCAGTCCCGGATCAACCGGCTGACGCTCTCGTGGCTCTCGACGACGGTGTTCGGCCCCATCTCGAAGCACCAGGGGCCGTCTTGATGGGTCTCGACGGCACCGCCAATCCGGCCGGACGCCTCCAGCACGGCGACTCTACTTCCGCCGCGGGAGAGATAGAAGGCGGCGGTGAGCCCGGAGATCCCGGCCCCCACCACCACGGCGTCCATTAGCTCTGTGGTCACCCGTGCAGGATAGCGCTCAACGGGGCGGGGTCGATCCATGTCGGCCAAAACCCAAAACTAGGCAGACCACGGCTCAGCTCCAGGGAAGCCGGCTCGAATCCCTGGAGAACAGCCGTTGTCCGGGGATTCAGGCGTTTCTCTCTGTACAACGGCGCGTAGTCTGGAGATTGAGGCCGTCCTATCAAGACAAGGGGTGGGGTCTGGAGATTTGGACCGTTCTGTCCAGACAACGGGTTTGGTCTGGGGATTTGAGCCGCCCTGTCTGGACAACGGGTGTCGTCTGGAGATTTGGGCCCGTCTTGTCTAGAAAACAGGCGTGGTCTGGAGATGCGAGGCGTTCTCTCCGTACAACAGCCGTCGTTCAGGGATTCAAGACGACTTCCGCAGAATCTGGGAGGCTCAGCCAGCCCCTAACGTCCGTCGATCCACGCCCCCAGCTTTTCCCCCTGCAGCTTGCGTAGCGCCACGCAGTTGCGAATGCTCTCGAGGCTCGTCTTGAGCGCCCGTTCGGCGCCCGGGGCTCGGTTGTTTTGGAAGAAGCGCTCGATGTCGACGGCGGCGTCCTCGTCGCAGAAGGCGGCCAGGGCGGGGATGGCTCCGCGGCCTCCGAAGGAGACGACCTTGTCCTGGAGGGCGGGCCAGTTGGCCTTGAGGAAGGCCCAGGCGTGGGGGCGGCTGGCGGAGTTGCGGAGGAGGGCGGCGGTGAAGCCGGGGAGGTCCTGGGCTCGGATCTTTCCGGTCAAGGCGAGGTCGAGCGAGCGGCGGATGAGAGCCTCGTCCTTGAAGGCCGGGAGGGCGTTCAGGTAGCGGTAGTACTCCTCGGGGCTCTTGGCGGCTGCCATCCTGGCGAGGTAGGCGTCGTAGAGGGCGGCGTCCCCCTGGCGGGCGGCGAGGCCCAGCACCAGGACGCTCAGGCTGGGATCGACGGCTTCGGGGTTCTCCAGGAGCCGGGCTACGAGGCGGCGGGCCTCGGCCAGGGTCTCCGCGTCTCCGGATTGGCCGAGGGTGCCGAGCAGCAGGCCGCGCAGGGCCTTGCGGTCGTCGGAGTCGCCGGGCGCGACCGACCAGCCGAGCTCGCGGGCGGCGGGGCGGGCGAGGTCGCGAAGCCAGGCCTGAAAGCGGTCGCGGTGGGAGGCGTCGACGACCGAATCGTCGAGGGTCTGGAGGAGGCCGAAGAGGGACTGCTGGACGATCAGCTCGCGGCTGCCGGCGAGGCCCTCGGCGAGCGCCAGGAGGCCAGCGACGTCGGCCCGGCCGGCGCGGGTCAGGGCCCACTGGTCGTCGAGGAGCGAGACCTGCTCGGCGGGGGTGAGCGCCGTCGCGGCGGCCTTCGAGATCTCGCGTAGCGCATCCGCGCTGTAGGCCGAGCGGTAGTAGCCGCGCGCTGCGGCGTTGGCCAGCACCCAGGGGGCGCAGCCGTCCAGCTTGAAGCTCTGGCTCTTCTCGGTGAGCAGCACGCAGCGGAGAGGACCGGCGGGGGAGCGCAGGCAGACGGGGACCGTCCACAGCTCGGGCGAGCCGGCGGCGAGCAGGCGGGCGTCGTTGAAGAAGCGCTGCTGGGTGAGGGTGACTCGCGTCGAGCCCTCCTCGCAGCGTGCCTCGACCGTCACCAGGGGCACGCCGGGCTGGTCCACGAAGCTCGCCATCACGCGGTCGACCGGCCTGCCGGAGGCGCGGGTCAGCTCGGCGTAGAGGTCTTCGGCGGTGGCGTTGCCGTTGGCGTATTTCTTGAGATAGGCCCGCACGCCGTCGCGGAAAACGTCCGGCCCTACGAAGGCCTCCACCATGCGCAGGAGGGCCGCCCCTTTCTGGTAGGCGATGCCGTCGAACAGCTCCTTGATCTCGGCCGGGGTCTCGCCGTTCTGGCGGATGGGACGGGTGGACTGGAGAGAGTCGAGGTCGAGCACGTTGGCGGTCGCCTGCGCCTCCTCGAGGCTCTGATCCCAGGCCCGGTCCCAGGGCTCGAGCGGCTTGTGGGTCATCGCGGTGGCGAAGCCCTCGTTCAACCAGACGTTGTCCCACCACTTGAGGGTGACGAGGTCGCCGAACCACTGGTGGGCGATCTCGTGGGCGACGAGCTCCGCCACGCCGCGCCGGGCGTTGACCGAGGACTTCGCCGCGTCGGCCAGGAGGCCGCGCTCGCGGTAGAAGATCGCGCCGGTGTTCTCCATGCCGCTCCACTCGTAGTCGGGCAGGGCGACCATGTCCAGCTTGCCGAACGGGTACTTGAGGCCGTAGTACTCGTTGTAGAAGGCGAGGAAGCTCTCGGCGGCGTGGAGGGCGAAAGTCCCCAGGCTCTTCTTGCCGGGGACGGTGCAGACGCGGACCGGCGTGCCGTCCGCGGCGCCCTCGACGCACTCGAAGTCGCCGACGGCGAGCGCCACCAGGTAGGTGGACATCTTCGGCGAGGTGGAGAAGCGCAGGGTGTGCTTGCCCGGCCCGGGGCCCGGGGTGTCCGCGGCGATCCGGCCGTTCGAGATGGCGGTGTCGCCCTGGTCGATCTCTACGGAGAGGTCGAAGGTCGCCTTGAAGGCCGGCTCGTCGAAGCAGGGGAAGACCATGCGCGCGTAGGTCGCCTGGAGCTGGGTCGCGGCATAGGCGCGCTCCGGCGTCTTCGTCACGTAGAGGCCGCGGAGGTCGTCGCGGAGGCGCCCGGCGAAGGCGATCTCGAGGCGCGCCTCGCCCGCGGGGAGCGGGGAGGCGACGGTCAGGGTCGCCGTCTCCCGCGCCGGGTCGAGCGTGACCGTGGCCGGCCGGCGCTCCGTGCCCACGAGCACCGCCGCCTCGCGGAGGTCGAGGCCCGAGGCGTTGAGGGTGATCGCGGCCGTGGACCCTTCGAGGTCGACCGTGATCGTCTCCCGCCCGCTGAGCGCGCCGGTCGCGAGGTCGGGTGCCAGGTGGATCTCGTAGTGGCGGGGGACGACGGTCGTGGGCAGGCGCTGGGCGGTGGCGGGCATGGCGAGACTGGTCAACACGGCGAGCCAGGCAAGTTTTGGCATCGGGATCTCTCGGCTGTCGAGGCGGCGGCTAGGGCGCCGAGAGACTACCATGATATCCCCACCGCCTTTCTTGATCGCCCTCCCGGGTTCGAGTAGAGTAGAAGGGATTATCCGGCCGGACCCTCGGAGCTGGAAGGAGTGCGTGATGTCCAAAGAAGCTCGTCGTTTTCCCCGCATCCAAGCCCAGCACGTCTGCATGGTCCGGCTGCTCGGAGTGCAGCCGTTCGAGGAGTTCGCCCGCACCCGGGTTCTGGGGCCGGGCGGCTGCATGTTCGTCAGCCAGGAGTCGCTCGGCTTCGGCTCGCTGATGGAGCTGTCGATCTCCCTCAAGGGGCGGGTGTTGAAGACCGACAGCCGCGTCGTCTACGAGATCCGCAGGGGCGACAACGAGCACCAGGTGGGCGTCGAGTTCCTCCGCATCAGCTCGGCGGACCGCGCCTTCCTCGAGTCGCTGGCCGCGCGGGCCGCCCGCGAGGGCGGCGAGGCGCCGCAGGCCGGGCTCAGCCGCCAGGGTTGATCCCGCGGCCGGTCACCAGGTAGGCCGCGAAGCTGCCCAGCCAGTGGCCCCCCTCGTAGTGCTCGCCGGTCACGGCGCGCAGGCCGGATTCGCGATGGGCGGCGGCCGCGGCGCGCAGAGCCGTGAGGCGCCCGTCTCCCGGCGGCAGGCCTGAAGCGATCCCTTCCAGCATCCACCCGCGAGAGAGGTTGAGGCCGTCCAGGTGGGCGAGCTTGCCGTCCGTCGGATCGGTGACCACGGCGGGGACGAGCCAGCCCACTTGGCCGACTTGGCCGACCTGGGGGAGGAAGGCGGAGAGCCACTTCGCGTACTCGTCCCGCGGGAGGATCCGGCGCACGAGGTCCGCCTCGCCCAGGCAGGGGGAGAGGAAGTCCTCGCCCGAGGGCTCGTACCCCAGAGCGCAGCCGGTGTCCTTTAAATAGAGCTCGCGGACCCGCGATTCGATCAGCCCGGCCGTCGAAACCTCCCCCGCGCCGCGCGCCCAGTCCAGCACCAGGCCGAGAGAGAAGGCGGTCTGGTTGTGCTCGCCGGTGCGGATGGGGTGGGAGAGCTTGGGGAGCCACGTGGTGAGCCGGGAGACAGAGGCTCTGGCGAGCGGCTCTAGGGCCGCGGACCAGCGCCGCGCCTGCGGATCGTCCCATTCGCGGAGCTCCGCGGCGAGTTGGAGCAGCCAGGCGAGGCCGTACGGCCGCTCGAAGGTGGCCCTTCCGGTCCCCTCCAGATAGCGGGCCTCAACGGCCAGGTTGGCCGGAGTGAGGCTGCGCTCCAGCGCCTCCCGCGCCTTCGCGGCCAGCGGCGCCTCCGGGAACCGCCGCGCCAGACGCGCCAGCAGCCAGTGGGCGTGCACCGCCGAGTGCCAGTCGTAGCAGCCGAAGAAGGCGGGGGTCAGCTCGCGGGGCGGCTTGACGTCGGCGTCGCCGTTCATCACGTGGGCGATCTTGTTCGGGTACTCGCGGTGCACGCAGGAGAGAGCCAGGGCGGCGAAGCGCTCGGCGGTCGCGGCGTCCACGCGAGGTGCTTCCGGGGCCGGAGCCGCGGCTGCCGAGGCGGGTAGGAGGGCGAGGAGGAGCCAGGCGAACGGGCGGGCTGGGATCATGGCGGGAGAGATGGTACCACCCGGCTTTCGAGTTAGAATCACCCATGGCCGCACCCAAGATCGCCCGGCCGTACTCCCTCCGCGAAGAGCTCGCCCACTCGCTCACCCACGGGCTGGGCATCCTGCTCAGCATCGCCGGCCTCATCGCCCTGGTCGTGGTCGCTAGCCGCACCGGCGACGTCCGCCACGTCGTGGCGTGTAGCGTCTACGGGGTCACCCTGGTCCTGCTCTACCTGACGTCGACCCTCTACCATACGGCGTCGACGCCGCGCGCCAAGAGCACCTTCCGGATGCTCGACCACTCGGCCATCTACCTGCTGATCGCCGGGACCTACACCCCGTTCACCCTGATCAGCCTGCACGGCCCCTGGGGCTGGACCCTCTTCGGCCTGGTGTGGGGCCTGGCGTTGATCGGCATCACTCTCAAGGTGGCTGCGATGGGCCGTTTCCGCTGGCTGTCGATCGCGCTCTACCTCGGCATGGGGTGGCTCGTGGTGATCGCCCTCGACCCCCTGAAGCTCGCGGTGCCGGCGGACGGCGTGGTGCTCCTCACCCTGGGGGGGCTCGCCTATACCCTCGGCGTCGTCTTCTACGTCTGGCGCCGGCTGCCGTACCACCACGCGGTGTGGCACCTGTTCGTCCTCGCCGGCAGCGTCTTCCACTTCTTTGCCATCCTGCTCTACGTGCTTCCCGCCAAGGGGTGAAAGAGAACCCGGGGTCCGGTTTGTTCGTATAGGGGTTGGATGAAAAGGAGAACCCCCTGATGCGAACGAAGCTTTTTCTCGCGACCCTGATCCTGGCCGCAGCCCCCGTATGGGCCGCCCCCGCGCCCGACGCCGGCCTCCAGGGGCGGCGCGATGCCCTGAATGCACTGCTCGCCGAGCAGTGGGAATACAGCCTCTCCCGCTCCCCGGAGTTCGCCTCCATCCTGGGCGACAAGCGCTGGAACGACAAGATCTCCGACTTCTCGCAGGCGGCCATCGACGCCGGCCTCGCCAAGGCCCAGGAGTACCTGAAGCGCTTCTCGGCCATCGACACCACCGGCTTCCCCGAGCAGGAGGCGCTCAACAAGGAGCTGATGGTGCGCGGCCTCGAGGAGCAGCTCGAGGGGGCGAAGTTCAAGGGCTGGCTGATGCCGGTCACCCAGATCTCGGGCATCCACCTGCAGGCGCCGCAGTTCGCCTCGCTGCTGAGCTTCACCAGCGTCAAGGACTACGACGACCTGATCACCCGCTACAAGCTCTTTCCCGGCGCTTTCGACCAGACGATCGCGCACATGCGCAACGGCATGGCCTCAGGGTTGATGCCGCCCAAGTTCCTACTGGAGAAGGTGGTGGCACAGACCGAAGGGCTTGCCGCGGTGACCGCGGAGCAGTCCCCCTTCGCCCAGCCGCTTGCCAAGTTCCCCAAGGAGATTTCGGAGGCCGACCAGCAGCGCATCAAGGCCGAGATGCTCGCCGCCATCAACGGCTCGATCCTCCCGGCCTACGTCAAGTTCGCCAAGTTCGTGAAGGAGGAGTACGCCCCCAAGGGCCGCGCCGAGCCGGGCATGTGGTCGCTGCCGCAGGGTGAAGCCCGCTACGCCCTGGCGGTCAAGGAGTCGACGACGACCGACTTGACCCCGGAGGAGATCCACCAGATCGGCCTGCGCGAGGTGGCGGCGATCGAGAAGGAGATGGCGGTCGTCGCCAGGAAGCTCGGCCACAAGGACGTAGCGAGCCTGAACGCCGCCGTCGCCAAGAACACCGATCTGAACGCCAAGTCGCGCGAGCACATCCTGGAGCTCTACCGCAAGTACATCGACCAGATGTATCCCAAGCTCCCGGCCCTCTTCGGCCGTCTGCCCAAGGCCAAGGTCGAGGTGATGAAGGTCGAGGAGTTCCGCGAGAAGGAGGCCTCGGGCGCCCAGTACATGCCCCCGGCGCCGGACGGTTCCCGCCCCGGCCGCGTGCAGGTCAACACCGGCGACCCCACCTCGCGCAAGACGATCTCCATGGAGTCGACCGCCTATCACGAGGGCGTGCCCGGCCACCACATGCAGCTCACCATCGCCCAGGAGCTGCCCGAGCTGCCGCCCTTCCGCCAGCAGGGGGGCTACACCTCCTTCGCCGAGGGCTGGGCCCTCTACTCCGAGCGGCTCGGCAAGGAGGTCGGCTTCTACGAGGACCCCTACAGCGACTACGGCCGCCTGCAGGACGAGATGCTCCGCGCCATCCGCCTCGTGGTCGACACCGGCTTCCACTACAAGCGTTGGAGCCGCGACCAGGTCGTCAAGTTCTTCCACGACCACTCGGCGATCGACGAGGTGGACGTACAGAGCGAGACCGACCGCTACATCGTCTGGCCCGGCCAGGCGCTCGCCTACAAGATCGGCCAGTTGAAGATCATCGAGCTGCGCGAGCGGGCCAGGAAGGAGCTGGGTGCGAAGTTCGACATCCGCGCCTTCCACGACGAGGTCCTGGGCGGGGGAGCCCTGCCGCTCGACGTGCTGGAGGAGCGGATCGACAACTGGATCGCGAGGACGAAGGGTGTGAAGAAGGCGGCCTGACCGTTCTCCGTCGATTCATAGCTGTGTTAGCATGAGTACCTTACGCAGAGGTACTCCATGCTCGGACTCGTGCTGCGGCGGCTCGCCGCTGGTCTTGGCCTCTCGGCCTGTGTTCTGTCCACCCCCCTGTCGGCCGCCGTGGTGCCGGTCAGCACCACGGCGCAGTTGGTCAACGCGATCAACGGCGCGGCTCCCGGGCACGTGATCACCCTCTCCCCGGGGACATACAACGTCTCCGACAACCTCCTCTGCGACACCCCCGGCACCGCCGCGCAGCCGATCATGGTGCGCGCCGCCTCGCTCGGGGGAGCGGTCATCCGCTTCAACACCGACGAGGGGTTCAAGGTCACCGCCCCCTACTGGACCTTCGAGAACCTGGACGTCCAGGGAGCCTGCCCGTCGCACGACGACTGCGAGCACGCCTTCCACGTCACGGGGCGGGCCGACTTCACGACGATCCGCGATTGCCGCCTGCGCGACTTCAACGCGATGATCAAGGGCAACGGCGAGGGGAGCCCCTTCGTCTTCCCGGACGACGTGCTGATCGAGTCGAGCGAGCTGTTCAACTCGACCGTCCGCGACACGGCGAACCCGGTGACGCCGATCGACGTGGTCGGCGGCCGGCGCTGGGTCATCCGCGGCAACTTCATTCACGATCACGCCAAGGGCCAGGACGACCAGATCAGCTACGCCGCCTTCCTCAAGGGCAATTCGAGAGACGGGGTCTTCGAGCGCAACCTGGTGGTCTGCGAGCGCGACCACACCGGCGGTGTCCGCCTGGGGCTCTCCTTCGGCGGCGGCGGCAGCGGCCCGCCCTCGATCTGCGAGGACGGCACCTGCAATCCGGAGCATCAGAACGGGCTCATGCGCAACAACGTCATCCTCAACTGCCCGCAGGACGTGGGGATCTACCTGAACGAAGCCCTGAACACGCGGGTCTACAACAACAACCTCTACAACACCACGGGGATCGACGTGCGCTTCACGCCGACCTCGGCCGACCTGCGCAACAACATCCTTTCGGGACAGATCAGGAACCGCGACGGCGGCACGAGCACCAAGGGAGCGAACCGCGAGGCCGTCACCCAGCTCCAGTGGCTCACCTGGTTCCTGAACCCCGCGGCGGCGGACTTCAGCCTGCTCCTCGGCACCCAGTTGGTGAACCTCGGAGCCAACCTGGCGCAGGTGCCCGACGACTACTGCGGCAGGCCGCGCGGCGACGGCGCCACGGACATCGGCGCGGTCGAGTACAGCGCCGGCCCCTGCAACACGGCCTTGCCCGGGGGAGGGCAGGACATCTTCGACAACGGGTTCGAGGTCGGAGGCCTGGGCGGCTGGACGCCGCCCTGAGCCTCCTGCCCGGCAGTTGTCCACCTCCGGGTCCTTCCCGCCGGACTCTTCCCTGATAACATCCGTCCATCGTCGACGCCCCGGGCCTCCGGGGGGGCAAACCTCATCGCGCTCGTGCAGGAGAGCCGTCCATGCCGCAATTCCAGCAGTACGTCGGGATCCGTTACTCCGGCCGCAAGGACCCGGGAGACCGCGTCCGGGAGATCAAGGTGTTCGCGGCGGTGGAGGATCACGAGCCGTACGAGGAGAAGAACCCGGGGCAAGGTTCCGGACGCTGGAGCCGCCGGGACCTCGCCGAGTGGCTGCTCGCCAAGCTCGGGGGGGAGGAGCCGGTGATCGTCGGCCTGGATCACGCTTTCTCGTTCCCCCAGAGCTACATGGACCGCAACAACCTGAAGTCGTGGGACGAGTTCCTGAGCGACTTCGAGGGGCACTGGCCCACCCACCAGCTTTCGGTGCGCGAGTTGATCCCGGGAAACCCGCGGACCGGCGATCCCGACGAGCACCGCCTCACCGGCCGCTGGACCGCCTCGCCGAAGAGCGTCTTCCACTTCGACATCCAGGACAGCCTCGCCAAGTCCAGCCACGCCGGCCTGCCCTGGCTCGACTACCTCCGCCGCTCGGGCGAGCGTACCCACGTCTGGCCGTTCGACGGCTTCGAGGTCCCGCCCGGCCGGTCGGTCCTCGCCGAGGTGCGGCCCGCGCGCTTCCGCCACCGCTACGAGAACGACGAGCTGGAGCTCGACCGCATGGAGCGGGACGCCTACGCCATCTGCGCCTGGTTCCAGGACCGCGACCGCCTGGACCTCCTGAAGCCCTACTTCACACCCCCTCTCTCGGAGTCGGAAAAGGAGCGGGCGAAGCTCGAAGGTTGGATTCTGGGAGTGGCCTGAGGTGAGCGGCGTGAACGGACCCCACCAGAGCCAGCCGATCGTGGCCGCCGGCCGTCCGCTCGGCGAGGCGGCGGCCGCGGTGGTGATGGTGCACGGCCGCGGCGCCACGGCGGAGAGCATCCTCACCTTGGCTGAAGAGCTCGGCCGGCCGGACCTCGCCTACCTGGCGCCGCAAGCGGCGGGGTCCACCTGGTACCCCTACAGCTTCCTCGCGCCGCTCCACCAGAACGAGCCGGGCCTCTCTTCGGGCCTGGCGCGGATCGGCGAGGTGCTGGCCCGGGTGGAGGCGGCGGGCATTCCATCCGAGCGCACCGTGCTCCTCGGCTTCTCGCAGGGCGCCTGCCTGACGACCGAGTTCGCCGCCAGGAACGCCCGCCGCTACGGCGGCGTGGTGGCGCTCTCCGGCGGGCTCATCGGCCCGCCGGGGACCCCTCGGGACTACGCCGGCTCGCTCGCCGGCACCCCGGTCTTCCTGGGTTGCAGCGACCGCGACCCGCACATCCCCCTGCCGCGGGTGGAGGAGTCGGCCGAGATCCTCGCGGAGTTGGGTGGCGAGGTCACGAAGCGGATCTATCCGGCGATGGGGCACACGGTCAACGAGGACGAGCTGGAGCACGTCCGCCGGATTCTGGCCGGCCTCGGCTAAAAAAGTGGGACAGGCCCCGATTCGGCCTGTCCCCGAGAGAGGCGCCGCCGTTGGGCGGTTGGTGACGGAGACCTCCAAACGCAAGAGGAGTGCCCGCGAGCCCGGATCTCGAGGGGTTGCCTCCAACCCATTGTGGCAGAAGGACTTCAAGGTTCTTGCGCCGCCGGCCTTCCCGGATGCCTGGGGTGCTATAGTAGGGTGCATCTACCATAGCTTCGGGTGGGAAGACCCAACGCCATGCTCGAACGCCTGCTTGAACTGGGTAAGAAGGTGCTGGCCGAGAGCGATCTCGACCGGATGCTGACCGCGGCGATCGACGGAGTGATCGAGCTGTGCGGCGCCGAGAGGGGGATGATCCTGCTCTTCGACGCGGAGCGTCCCGGACGCGAGGTCGTCGAGACGGCCCGCAACCTGGCGAGGGAGGACATCGCACGGCCGGAGTTCGAGGTCAGCCGCACGATCCTCGACCGGGTGCGCACGACCGGGGAGCCCTTCTGGCATCCCAACGTGCTCGACGATCCGGCCCTCGGCCACCGGGCGAGCGTGCTGCGGCTGCTCATCCTGTCGGTCATCTGCCAGCCGATCCGCGAAGGCGGCCAGACGCTCGGCGTGGTCTACCTCGACAACCGCACCGCCCAGGGGGTGTTCACCGAGGAGACCGCACGGCTGGTCGCGAGCTTCTCCGAATTCATCTCGCTCGCCGCCCGCAACTCCCTCGAGCGGCGCCATCTCGAGCAGCGGATCTCCGCTCTTTCAGACGAGTTGCGCGGGAGATACGACTTCAAGGCCCTCGTCGGCCAGGACCCCAAGATGCTGGAGGTCCTGAAGCTCGTGTCGCAGATCGCCGACTCGGAGGCGGCGGTCCTGATCCTCGGCGAGAGCGGCACCGGCAAGGAGCTGATCGCCCGTGCGCTCCACTTCAACAGCCGCAGGAAGACGAAGTCCTTCATCCCGGTCAACTGCGGTGCGCTGCCGGAGAACCTTCTGGAGTCCGAGCTCTTCGGTCACGTGCGCGGCTCTTTCACCGGCGCCGTGCGCGACAACCCGGGGTGGTTCGAGCGCGCGGAGGGAGGCACGCTGCTCCTCGACGAAGTGGGGGAGCTCAGCCCCCCTCTCCAGGTGAAGCTGCTGCGGGTGCTCGAAAACGGCGAGTACTCGCGGCTCGGCAGCACACAGATCCGCCGCGCCGACGTGCGCATCGTGGCGGCGACCAACCGCGACGTCGACGAGCTGGTGCGCGAGGGCAAGGTGCGGCAGGACTTCCTCTACCGCCTGAACGTGGTCGAGGTGCGGCTGCCGGCGCTGCGCGAGCGGCGGTCGGACCTGCCGCTCCTCATCCGCCACCTGCTCGCTCGGCTCGGCGGGGCGGCCAAGCGGCTCTCGGCCGAGGCGGAGGCGCTGCTCCTCGCCTACGACTACCCGGGCAACGTACGCGAGCTCCAGAACGTCCTCCACCGGGCGGTCCTGCTGGCGGAGGGGAGCGCGATCGAGGTGCGCCATCTGCCGCCGGCCCTGCGCGAGCTGCGCCCCCTGCTGGAGAAGGACCCGGACGCTCCGGCCTCCGGCTTCCGCGAGGCCAAGCAGCGGGTGGTCGAACGCTTCGAGCGCGAGTACCTCGGGCGCTGCCTGCGCGAGGCGGGGGGCAACATCAGCCAGGCGGCGCGAGCGGCGGGGATCGACTACAAGAATTTCTACACCAAGATGCAGCAGTACCGGATCGATCCGGCCGGCTTCAGGTACCCGGCGCCGTCTGGCGGCTGAGCTCCGAGAGCGCGCGCTCGCTCTCGGCCACGGCCAGCCGCTCTCCCATCCGCACGCGGATGTCCCTGGCCTGCTCGTGGTGGAGGCGGGCGGCGTCGCGGTCTCCCTGGAGCGCGAGGATCGTCCCAAGGGCGAACAGGGCGTCGGCCTCTCTCTGCGGGTTGCGGTGGGCGCGGAAGGCGGCGAGCGCTCCCTCGGCCTCGCGGCGCGCCGCCGCGAGGTCTCCGAGGTCGCGGTGCACGAGGGCGAGCACGACGCGCGCCTCGGCAGAATTCTTCGGGGCCTTGTCGCCGCCGACGGCGAGCCCCGCCTCGAGGTCGGCCCGCGCCGCCGCCAGGTCGCCGCGGCCCCACTGCGCCCGGGCGCGGGAGACGAGCACGGCAGCCTCAGGGCTGCTCAGGCTCTTCTCCCGGCAGTAGGCGAGCGGAGCCGCGAGCATCTCGACCGCCTTGCCGAACTCGCCCTGCAGGGTGAGGGTCACGCCGATCTCGTTGAGGACGGAGGCCTCGTCCTCCCGCATGCCGAGCCGCCGGTAGATGGCGAGCGCCTGGCCATAGAGCCCTCGGGCCGCCGCCAGGTCTCCCTCGTGACGGTCGAGCTCGGCCAGCCCGCGAAGCCCGCGGGCGATCCCCACCTGGTCCTCGATCTCCCGGGAGATGGCGAGCGCCTCCTCGCGCGACCGCCGCGCGCCGGCCAGATCCCCCATCTGGAACTGCACGCTCGCCCTGTTGAACAGCACCGGCATGGGACCCCGCCGGTCGGCGCTGGCACGGGCCAGGGTGAGCGCCCGCTCGTGATGGCGTAGGGCCTGCTCCATCTCGCCCTGCTGGCTGGCGAGGAAGGCGAGGCCCTGAAGGGTTTTGGCCTCGGCCCGCTCGTAGCCGATCTCGCGCTGCAGGGCGAGGGCCTGCTCGAAGAGCCGCCGGGCCTCCGCGGTGTCGCCGCGCTGCTGTGCGGTCCGTCCCAGGTTGTGGAGGACGTCTGCGACACCCCTCCGGTCCCCCAGCTGCTGCATGGCCGCCAAGGCTTCGCGCAGGGACGCCTCGGCTCCCGCCGTGTCCCCGGCCGTGCTGCGCAGGCCGCCGATTTCCTTGAGCGTCCAGGCGCGGCCCCCTTCGTCGCCGGCCTCCCGGAAGGCAACGAAGGCGCGGTCGTAGATCGGCCGCGCTTTCTCCCAACCAGCCTCGAGGAACACCAGCGTCGCGCGGGTGCGGATCGCCGCCCCCAGCGCCGGCCGGTAGGCCGCCTCGGCCGCCAGGCGTTCCGCCCGCTCGGCAACCCCCAGGGCTCCGGGGAGGTCGCGGACGGCTTGCCGGGCCGCAGCCTCCAGAAGAAGGGCATCGACCACCAGCCGCTGGGCGCCGAGCTCCTCACCGCTCCTCGCCGCGCGGGCGGCGAGGTCGCGCTGCAGTGCGTTTTCGGCGCGCTGACCGGCGGCCGCGGCCTCGGCGAGGAGGAGGCGCGGGTCGTCGCCTGAGGGCGGGGGGAGACGCCGGAGCTGCTTCAAGGTCTCGGCCGCGTCGGCGCTCCGGTCGATCGCCGTCTGCGCCGCCGCCAGGCGCAGCCCGACCTCCAGATCGTCGGGATGGGTGGCCAGGAGCTCCTGGTAGATGGAGACCGCCGCCTTCCCGTCGGGCACCATCTCGCGGTAGCGCGCTTCCATCTCCCGCCGCTGCGCCGGCCGCAGGCGACGAGCCAGGTCCCAGGCCCGCTTCGCCTCCCGCCGCGCTCTCCCCTGATCGCCGGACTGCACCCAGGACTCGGCCAGGGCGGCGTGGACGAACGGGCTGTCAGGCTCGGCCGCTGCGGCCCGGTGGAGGAGGATCCTCGCCGCCGGTGCATCGAAGCTGCGCAAGGGGGCGAGGCCACGCGTCAGCTGGTCCGCGCCGGCGAGCGACGACGGGAGTGCGGCGCGGGCCGCCTCGGCGGCGGAGGCGGGCAGGCGGCCCGCGCCAAAGCGGGCGCGCAACCGTTCGCCCAGGCCGGTCAGCAGGGCCGGGAAATCGCTCTCGGCAGTCGTCTCGGCAAAGGCCGCCACGGTCTCGCCGATCCGGGCGTCCTGCACCACGACCTCGAGGCGCAGGCGGCTCTGGTCGTCCACCGTCCAGGAGCCGCTGACCAGGAAATCGGCGCCCAGTCGGGAGCGCAGCCGGGCGAGCGTCTCGGCGGTCAACCCGGCGGGCAACCCGGCGGCGTCGCGAACGCCGAGCTCGCGCTTCGCCAGGTCCACGAGGTCGGCGGGAACCACCCGCAGCGTCTCCGCGGCGGCGAGCTGGAGTGGCAGCATCTCGGCCAGGGCGGCCCCGAGGTCCGCCCCGGGAACACCCACTCCTGCGGCGGGGCCCGCGAAGCCGAGGACGGCGATCACCGGCCGCGGGCTGAATGCGCTGGCCGGCTTGGGCGCCGGCGTGCTCGCCGCCTGCTCCGCCTCCGGCACCGGGCGTGAGAAGGGGGGTACCTTCGCCAGCCAGAGGACGGAGACGAGGAGGATCAGGGAGGCCACCCCGAGGATCGACGCCGGCCAGGGGCGCCGTCGCTGCGGAGCGCCGAGCAGCGCGAGCGGGGAGGTGGCGTCCTCTTCGGCCTTGGTGCGGCCGAGGGAGCGCACGACGTGGCGCGCGCTGGGAAAGCGCGCGGCCGGCTCGCGCGCCAGGCAGCGTAGGATCGTCGCCTCCCAGGCGGGGTCGAGGTCCGACACCTGGAGCCGCGGCGAGGGAGGCGGTTCCTGGAGGCGCTTCAAGGCGGTGTAGAAGGCGCTCTTGCCGACGAACGGCAGCTCGCCGGTGACCATCTCGAAGATCACCACGCCCAGGGCATAGATGTCGGTCGCCGGAGTCGCCTCCTCGCCGCGCACCTGTTCGGGCGCCATGTAGGCGGGCGAGCCCACGAGCTCGCCGGTCGCGGTCAGGGTGGCCGAGCTGTCGTCGGCATGGAGAGTGCTCCAGGCGAGGCCGAAGTCGGTCACCACGGCACGCGACCCGGCCGGCGTGGGGACGAGGAAGATGTTGCCGCTCTTCAAGTCGCGGTGGACGATGCCCTGGGCGTGAGCCGCGGAGAGCGCGGCGGCGACGTGACCGACGATCGGCAGGGTCTCGGCGGTCGACAGCCGCCCCTCCCGGGCCAGCCGCTGCTCCAGGGTCTCGCCGCGCAGCAGCTCCATGGTGAGGAAGACGTGCAGCGGCTGGCTTCCGGCCTCTGCCTTCCCGAGGTCGTAGATCAGGTCGTACACCCGGCAGACGTTGGGATGGGTCACCCGGCGGGCGAGCTGGATTTCGCGCTTGAACCGCTGCAGGACGCGCTCGTCGCCGGCGATCTCGGGCCGCAGCACCTTGATCGCCACCGGCTCGCCCAACTCCAGGTCGGCTGCTTCGTAGACCTCGCCGACCGCCCCGCGGCCGAGGAAGGAGACGACCCGGTAGCGGGCGGCGAGGACCTCGCCCCGTGCCAGTGCCGGAGCGGGTGTCCCGGGGGAGCCGCTTTCCTCGGATTGGATCATTGATTCATTGATTGTACTCCCTGCGCAGGGCGGTTCTTCACCCAGGCCTCCAGCCAGCTGTAATCCTCCCAGAGCATGTGGAGGATCGACTCGCGCGAGCGGTAGCCGTGGGACTCCAGAGGCAGGAAGACCAGCCGGGCCGTGGCCCCCTTGCCCCGCAGTGCGCTGTAGAAGCGCTCGCTCTGGATCGGGTCGGTGCCCGCGTTGTTGTCGGCCTGGCCGTGGATGAGCAGGATGGGTTCGTTGATCTTGTCCGCATTCATGAAGGGAGACATCTTGATGTAGGTCTCCGGCGCCTTCCACAGGTCCCGCTCCTCGGCCTGGAAGCCGAAGGGGGTGAGGGTGCGGTTGTAGGCGCCGCTCTGCGCGATACCGGCGGCGAAGAGGTCCGAGTGGGCCAGCAGGTTGGCGGTGGTGAAGGCGCCGTAGGAGTGGCCGCCGATGGCGATGCGCCGGCGGTCTGCCACTCCACGGCGGACCACCTCGTCGATCGCGGCCTGGGCCGAGGCGACGAGTTGCTCCACGTAGGTGTCGTTCGGCTCCAAATCGCCCTCGCCGACGATCGGCATGCCGGGGTTGTCGAGCACCGCGTAGCCCTGGGTGAGCCAGAGGACGGGGGAGAACCATCCCAGCCGGTCGAAGCGGTAGGGCGAGTCGTTCACCTGGCCCGCCGCGTCGGCGCTCTTGAA
>Ga0190265_10001260_pt1 | contig 16579 bp, 18 predicted proteins | sample Popmic124T_FD_133135 | JGI IMG/M metagenome (GOLD analysis project Ga0190265, IMG submission 133135) | Populus adjacent soil microbial communities from riparian zone of Indian Creek, Utah, USA - 124 T | ecosystem: Environmental > Terrestrial > Soil > Riparian zone | place: USA: Utah | collected...
ATCTGGCCGAACGTGCCGCAGAAATCGGCGACGGTCGAAACCCAGCCGAAGAATTTCTCGACATTGTAGACGCTGGCCGCCTGGATGAAGTCGGGGCCGAGATGGTGGGTCGCGTCCTCCAGCATCACCCCGAAATATTCGAGGTGGAAGCCGTCGCGCAAAGTCGATTCGACGCAAACGTTGGTGGCGATGCCGACGAAGACGATGTTGCGGATGCCGCGCGCGCGCAACGTGCTGTCGAGCTGCGAGTTGAAGAAGGCGCTGTAGCGGGTCTTGGGCAGGACGATGTCGCGTTCCCGCGGCTGCAGCGCGTCGACCAGGGCATAATCCCAGCCGCCCTTGGCGAGCAATTTGCCGTGGAGCTCGGGCCGCGCCCGCATCGTCCTGAGCGCGTTCGACTTGTGCCAGTTGGGCGAGCCCGGGCCGCCCGCCTCGACATAGTCAGGGTCCCAGCCGTTCTGCAGGTAGACGATCTGGACGCCTGCGGCGCGCGCGGTCTCGAGCACCTTGGCGATCTGGCCGATCGTGCCGGCGGCGCCCTTTATGTCGAAGCCGGCGAGATCGACATAGCCGCCGGGCGAGGCGTAGGCGTTCTGCATGTCGATGACGACCACCGCGGTCTCGTCGGCCGAGACCCGGATCGGCTCGGGGCGCGCGGGCAAAGTGACGATGCGCCCCCTCCCCCTCGCCGCTTCGACCGTCATCCGCCGTTCCCCGTTGCAGCCAGCCGCCGAATGTTCACCAGAAGTCGCGCGCGCACAAGCCTCGACGGGCTCAGGCGAGCGCGCCCTCGGCCTGCAGCCGGGCGAGGAAGCTGCCCGCCGGCGCGGGCTCGTCCTTGAACGCCTTGATCTTCTCGTTCCACAGATGGACGCCGCGCGTCGCCGGCGTGATCACCGAGTCCAGCGAAACCCCCGGATCGCGGATCCAGCCGGCGTCGTGATAATGGACCGGGCTGAACACCTCCGCGCCGACCGCCTCGTCCAGGCAATCGTGGCGGCGCGCGAGCGCGGTCAGCGCGCGCGGCCCGGCGGTCCCCCAGGGCATGTCGGCGAGGCTGGCCCGGCCGGTCCAGGCGCGGCGCAGCGACGCCGCCAGCCGGGCGCCGCGCGGCAGCCAGAACGGGATCACGCGCTCCTCGAACAAAGCGAGCAGCTCGCCCAGCATCGGCGAATGCGGCGGGATCCTGAGGACGCTGGCGTTGATGTGCCGCTCGTCCTGCCAGCCGAACAAATGGCCCTGGCCCGGCGGGACCGGCGCCAGCATATATTGATCGGCATCGAGCCACAGGCCCTTGCCGAGCCGCTGCAGCTCGTAGCGGAAGCGGTTGGCGAAGAGCGCGACACTGCCGGTGCGGTGGCGGATGATCGCGCTCTCGGGCAGGATCGCCGCGGCGTCGTGCAGCGCCACGCCCTCGGGAACGCCCGCCAGCTCGCGATAGGCGTAGAGGTTCATCTGATGGCCCTGCCGGACCACCGAGCGCAGGCAGGCCCGCTCGATCGCGCCGAGCGGCCCGATCCACAAGCTGTTGCACGGCTCGCGCAGCCCTTCCGGCGCCCCGGCCACCACGCTCAGCTCCGAAAATTGCCGGCCGGGAAGCGGCCGCGAAAGGCGAAATCGGCGACTGGCTTGCGGTCGCTCGGCTGTTCGCGGGAGCGCAATTTCTCGTCGAGCATCGCCGGGTCGCCGATCCGGCCGACGACGCAGGCGGCGTTGAGCGCGTACCGCTCGGGTATGGCGAGCTCGGCGCGGGCGAGCTCGTACTGGATGCCCGACATGCCGTGGGCGTGATAGCCCATCCGGCTCGCCTGCAGCGCCAGGCAGGCCCAGGCGGCGCCGGCGTCGAAGCTGTGGGTCGTCGAGAGGGCCGGCTCGCCGGTCTTTTTGTCCGTGAACGGCATGCTGTCGGAGAGGATATAGACCAGCGCCGACGCGCTGTGCGCCCAGCTCTGGTTCCACGGGATGAGCAGCGACAGGAAGCGCGCCCAATCGCCGTCGCCATTCTTGGCGTAGAGGAAGCGCCAGGGCTGCGAGTTGAACGCCGACGGCGCCCAGCGCGCCGCCTCGAACATCGTCATCAAATCGTCATCGGGGATTTCCGAACCATCGAAGGCGCGCGGCGACCAGCGTTCGAGGAACAAAGGGTCGACGGGAAAGTCGGCCGAACGCGGCGTCATCGGGGCCTCCTCCTTGCGCCGCCGCCTTGGATGAGGCGGGTCGCGATGGCAAGCGGGTCCGGGCCGCGACGGGCGGCGGCGGGGCGCGCCGCCGAATGAGGTCGCTATTCCGGGCCCGATCTGCTAGGCTTCCTTCATCACCCGCGCCTTTTTTCGCAAGCGCCCGTGACTGAGAGACACGTCCGTGCTCCCGCTTGCACAACAAGGTGATCTCTTATGGACAAGGCATATTGGCTCGGCCGCAAGCGCGCGGCGATGCGGATGGCGCGCGCCGCGGCGACCTCCGAAGCGCGGCTCATCCATTATGAGCTGGCCGGCCGCTACAGCATCAGGGCCGCGCACTGCGTCCCGTTCATGCTGCCCCATAAAGGCCCGGCGACCGAGGGCGAGCGGGCCGCGCTTCGCCTCCCGCGCCCGGCCCGCCCGGCGGAGGGCGGGGCATGAGCTTCACCTACCGCAAGACGCGGAGCGGCCCGGTCCTCTCGTCCGACGAGGGCAAAAGGCAGGGACGCGCGGTGCGCTCGGCGCAGGCGGCGCTGGGCAGCGTCGACGCGGTCCGCGCCTTCCTCAACACCCATCATCCCAGGCTCGACGGGCGGCCGATCGATCTCGCCGTGGCCAGCGAGGCCGGCCTGATCGCGGTGGAGGCGGCGATCTCGGCCGAGAACGGCGCATGAGCCTGCACGACTGGCTCGGCAACCACGTCGCCGACACCAAAGACAGCCATTGGGAGGGCGGCTATTTCGTCACGCGCTGCCGCGTCTGCGGCAAGGCGATGGTGAAGCTGCCGGGCTTGCCCTGGCGGCTGCGCGAGAAGCAGGCGGCCTGAGGGCCGCCCGCCTTCATTACGCCGCGCGCCGCGGAGCGGCCGCGGCGGCGCCCCCGACGCCCGCCGCCACCGCGATGCGGACGGCGTCGGCGGTGGTCCGGGCGCCGAGCCGTTCGAACAATTGGGCGCGATAGGCCTCGACGGTACGGACGCTGAGGCCCAGCTCCCAGGCGATGACCTTGTTGGGCCGGCCGTCGACGATGCCGGCCAGGACCTGGCGCTGGCGCTCGCTCAGCCCGGCGAGCCTGGCGCGGGCCGCGCCTGCCGCCGCCCGCGCGGCGCGCGACCGCTCGTGCCGCGCCCTGGCGCCGGCGAGCGCGTCGAGCAGCGCCTCGGGCAGGCAGGGCTTCTGTTCGGCGTGGCGCCGGCCACCTGGCGCGCCGAGGAGCGGCACGAGCGCGGCCCGGGCCCTGCCGTGAAATAGGGGACAGTCCCCCATTTTCCAGCGGCCGGCGAAATAGGGGACAGTCCCCTATTTATGCGGGCCCCCCACCCCCGTTCGGGCCGAGCTTGTCGAAGCCCTTCCCTTCTTTCGGGAGCCCCAGGACAGGGGGCCGCCCCCGCCGCTGGCGCGGGCGATCCGCCATGCTATGACGCGCAGGGACGGAGGGGAGCGGGGTTTTGGCGGAGGCAGCGGACGAGGGAACCGGCGCCGACCATTTCGCCATCGCCTGGCGGCTGACCGCCGCCGCCTGGCTCGGCTGCGCCTTGCTCCAGCTCCTCCTCTATCTGCGGCCCTCGCCTTATGGCGGGCCGTTCCTGGTCGCGTGGAAGGCGTTCATCGTCCGCCCGCTGGTCTACGAGCTGCTCGCGGTCTGGCTGATCGCGCTCCCCTTCCTGCTGCTCTGGCTCCTCCTCTACCGGCGTCCGCTCCGCGCCCGCCGCTGGCGGCTCGCGCACTGGGCGCTGATCGCGCTGATGGCCGCGAACCTTTTGATCACCGCGTTCGACCATGAGCTCTATCGCTTCCTGGGCCTCAGGCTCGGGCCCAATTTCCTCGCCGTCTACGCCGATCCGGCGACGATGGCGGACAGCCTGTTCCTCAACGTGCTGCGCGGCGACCGCGGCGGGCCGTTCCTGTCGCCGCTGCTCTGCCTCGCCGCGCCGGCGCTTTACCTCTGGTGGTCGATCCGCATGGTGCGGCGGCGGACCGGCGCGCCGCCGCCGCTCCGCTTCGGCCTTGCACCGGCCCTGCTCATCCTGCTGCTGCCGCTCGCCACCGGCCTGGTCGGCTATTCGCTCGCCCACGCCCGCTTCCGCCTCTCCCGGCTGGAGCCGGCCCTGTTCGCGATCGTCCGCGATTTCGCCTGGCGCTACGAGGACGAGACGCCGCCCGGCGACCCGGCCGCCTTGGCCCGCACCTGGCAGGCGGAATGGCTGGCCGGCAGCGCCGACCGGGGCTGGCGCTTTCCCGACCCCGGCCACCCCTTCGTCCGTATCCCCGCAGCCCCCTCCGCGCCGGCGCCGGCGGAGCGTTGGAACGTCATCGTCATCCAGCTCGAATCGGTGCGCGGCGTCGAGACCGGCCACCTCCGCCCCGGCCTCCGCCCCTCGCCCACGCCCTATATGGATTCGCTCGCCGCGCGGCCGGACGCGGCGGTCTGGACCCGGGCGCTCAGCTTCGGCCCGCCCAGCATCAACGGCCGGTTCGCGCTGCAATGCTCGATCACGCCGACCTCGCGCCGGTTCATCACCGCCCAGACCCGCGCCAATTTCTACTGCCTCCCGGACGCGCTGCGCCGCCAGGGCTACCGCGCCGAGATGTTCAGCGCCGGCGACATCGACATGGACAACAGCACCGTCTGGATCCAGCGCATGTACGACCGCTTGTGGCGCTATCCGCAGGAGGGCCAGCGCGACCGCGAGATCTTCCGCCACGCGGCGGCGCGGATCCGCGAGATGGGGCGGCAGGGCCCGTTCCTCGCCAGCCTCATTTCGGCCAGCAACCACCACCCGTTCCGCTCGCCCGAGCCCGAGCTCGACGTCGCCGGCCACGCGACCGTCCAGGAGCGCATCCGCAACACCGTCCGCTACACCGACGACGTGGTGCGCGAGCTGGTTGAGTCGCTGCGCGGCGAGCCGTGGTTCGCGCGCACCCTGATCGTCATCAACTCCGACCACGGCTACAATCTGGGCGAACATGGCGGCCTTGTGGGCGCCTACAGCCTCTACCGCGAATCGCTGTGGACCCCGCTCCTCATCGTCGGCCCGCACCCGAGGCTGCCGCGCGGGCGCCATGACGGGATCGTCACCCTGCTCGACGTCGCCCCGACCATCGCCGATCTGATCGGCCTTAGGGAAGCCAACCCCTGGCACGGCCACAGCCTGCTCAGCCTCGCGCCCGGGCGACGGATCATGTTCGGCTTCCGCGACTCGGTGACCGCCGAGGCCGGCGGCTGGACCGCGATCCGCGACGGCCAGGACGGCCGGATGCGCCTCTACGACGCCCGCGCCGACTGGCTCCAGCGCCGCGACCTCGCCCCCCGCCACCCCGCTCTGGCTCAGCGCCTGCTCGACGAGGCCGAACGGAGCCGGCGGGTGAACGACTATCTGGTGCGGCACGGGCGGGTGTGGCCGCGGGGGCCGGGCTGAGGCGCGCTTCGTTGACATCGGGGGTGCCTGAAGCTTAAAAGCGTCAGGTGCCGTCCAAGGTCCAAAAGACGGCGGCGTTCAACGCTTGGCTCGACGGTCTGACCGACACGATCGCGCAGGATGCGATCTCCGACCGGCTTGCCCGGATCGAGACAGGATTGCTCGGCGACCACAAGAGCGTGGGCGACCGGGTGAGCGAGTTCAGGGTCGATGTCGGCCAGGGATACCGCCTCTATTACACGCTGCGGGGCCGTGTGATTGTCCTGCTTCTGTGTGGCGGCGGCAAGAAAACCCAAAGGGCGGATATCAGGCGAGCGGAGGCGATGGTGAAAGCGATGAAGAAGCGAAAAGCGGAACCTTCCGCTGGAGGCGTTCGCGAGCGGCGGTCGACCTACACTGCCGAAACCGGGGAGGACGAGGAGTTTTCGTTCACCGAGGAGGAGCTTGCGGTCAGCCCGCTCGACGTGGCCGATTATCTCGGACGGGAGAGCTCGCAGATCTACGTGCTGCGCAACGCGCTGGAGAGCGGCCACCCCGGCTATATCGCCGTCGCGCTCGGCGCCGTCGCCCGCGCCCGCGGCCTCAGCAAGCTGGAGCGCGAGACCGGCATCAAGCGCCAGACCCTCAACAAATCGCTGAGCCGCAAGGGCAACCCGACCCTGGAGACGCTGACCACGGTGCTCGGCGCGCTGGGGCTGCGGCTGGAGGTGGTGGAGGACCGGGCGAACGGGCCCACTCGTTAAACCGGCGGTTCCGAACAAGGCGCTGCCTGTTGATCAAGTCTTTGATGGAATTAGATTTTTGATAGATTCCGTGCTTCTCACAAGAACAAGTTTGATGAACCTCAACTGCGCAGTCCAGAGCTCCAGCATGGACACGAGTTCTTGATGATCCCCGTGCCATGAAGCGGCTTTGTCCCTCCGCTCCTCCTCCGACCGATCGGCTTCCAGAACCTTGAAGCCCAATTCGATGGCATCTTTGACCGGGCCGAGAACTGCTGAGGCTCCAATGTCCTTTGCTGCCTCGGGAAGCCTGGACAATATGAGCTCTAGACGTGGCCGGCGGTGCGTCTCGATGGTTTTTGCAAGGCCGGCTACCCCGAAAGCCACACCCATCGTAACGATGTTCCTATGCAACTCTATGAAATCCATAAGGCTGCCCTCATGGGAAAGTAGGATCCGACGCATCGCCAGCGCCATCCCTTGGATCGACACATCCGCGTCGTCTTCATAGGCCTCCCAGACCGCCGACTGCGCATCCAGCTGAAGCGCGGCTTCATCCATTTCGTTCGCCGCGGCTTCCAGGAAGGTTGTGAATTGTTCAGTAACATCATTCCACGCCCACATGGCTTCATTTAATGCATTGGCTGTCCTCTGGGCCGTGTTGCGCATCGCTCCCTCGACCGCCAAATTGACTTCTCTCTGCACCCATTCCAATCGCAGCGGATATTCTTCATTTAGTATGTTCGATGCCTCCTTCAGAAATTCTGCAGGGGAAGTTCCATTCACGGTTGCCGTCTCCTTTATCGTGCGCTTCAGTACTTTAACATATTTGGCGGGCGATGGCAGTCATGGTTTCAGGAGGATCGCAGAATGTACCGCGCGCGTCAGTTAAGAGCACCTGGCTTCCATCACCCCCTTCCCACTTCCCCAAATCCCCGGTTTCTGGCAGCGAGAGTCGCGCAGAACGAAGGGATTCCGCCCGCATGGATTTTGACCTTACGGAACGGCAGGCTTTTTACCGGGACCGGGTGAAGGCGTTCGTCGAGACTCGGGTGAAGCCGCGCGTCGGGGATTATAAGGCGCAGCTTGCCGAGGGCGATCGGTGGCAGCCGATCCCGGTGATCGAGGAGCTGAAGCCCGCCGCGAGAGAGGCGGGCCTCTGGAACCTGTTCATGCCGCCGGGCCATGCTTTGCCCCATGCCGACGAGAGCTTCCAGTTCGAGGGCACCCAGCTCACCAACCTCGAATATGCGCTCTGCGCCGAGGAGATGGGGCGGATCATGTGGTCGGCGGAGGTGTTCAACTGCTCGGCGCCCGACACCGGCAATATGGAGGTGCTGCACCGCTACGGCACGCGCGAGCAGAAGGAGGAGTGGCTGAGGCCGCTGATGGAAGGGCAGATCCGCTCCGCCTTCCTGATGACCGAGCCGGCCGTCGCCTCGTCCGACGCGACCAACATCGAATGCGACATCGCCCGCGACGGCGACGACTATGTGATCAACGGCCGCAAATGGTGGTCTTCCGGAGCGGGCGACCCGCGCTGCAAGGTCGCGATCCTGATGGGCAAGACCGACCGCGCCGCCGACAAGCACCGGCAGCAGTCGATGGTGCTGGTCCCGCTCGATTCGCCGGGCCTCACCGTCGAGCGAGCGCTGACCGTCTACGGCTATGACGACGCGCCGCACGGCCATATGGAGATCGAATTGAAGGACGTGCGCGTGCCGGCGTCCAACCTGTTGCTCGGCGAAGGGCGCGGCTTCGAGATCGCGCAGGGCCGGCTCGGGCCGGGGCGGATCCACCATTGCATGCGCACCATCGGCGCCGCCGAGGAGGCGCTGAAGGCGATGGTCAAGCGGCTGCAGTCTCGGGTCGCGTTCGGCAAAAGGCTGATGGAGCACAGCATCTGGGAGCAGCGCGTGGCGCGGGCGCGCATCGACATCGACATGTCGCGGCTGCTCTGCCTGAAGGCCGCCGATCTGATGGACAAGGCCGGCAACAAGGCGGCGCAGGCCGAGATCGCGATGATCAAGGTCTACGCGCCGCAAATGGCGCTGCGCATCATCGACGACGCGGTGCAGGCGCATGGCGGCGCCGGCGTCAGCCAGGATTTCGGGCTGGCGGCGAGCTGGGCCGGGATCCGCACCCTGCGCCTCGCCGACGGGCCGGACGAAGTCCACAATAGGGCGATCGCCAGGCTGGAGTTTGCCAAGCACTCCACCTAACCGTCACCCCGGCGAAGGCCGGGGTCTCGGGGAGACGGCCGTGACTTCTGGTCCTGAGATCCCGGCCTTCGCCGGGATGACGAAGGAGACGTAGATGAATCTCTTCGACCTGACCGGCAAAGTCGCCATCGTCACCGGCTCCTCGCGCGGCATCGGCCGGGCGATCGCCGAGGCGCTGGCCGATCATGGCGCCAAAGTGGTGATCTCGAGCCGCAAGGCCGCGGCCTGCCAGGAGGTCGCCGACGCGATCAACGCGAAGCATGGCGAAGGCGCCGCGATCGTCGTGCCGGCGAGCATCTCCGCCAAGGACGAGCTCCAGAACCTCGTCGACGAGGCCAGGCGGCAGCTCGGGCCGATCGACATCCTGGTCTGCAACGCCGCCTCCAACCCTTATTACGGCCCGATGGCGGGGATATCGGACGAGCAGTTCCGCAAGATCCTCGACAACAACGTCATCGCCAACCACTGGCTGATCCAGATGGCGGCGCCCGACATGCTGGAGCGCGGCGAGGGCTCGATCGTCATCGTCAGCTCGATCGGCGGCCTCAAGGCGTCGGGCGTGCTCGGCGCCTACAACATCTCCAAGGCCGCCGATTTCCAGCTCGCCCGCAACCTGGCCGCCGAGTTCGGGCCGCGCCAGGTCCGCGTCAACTGCATCGCGCCCGGGCTGATCAGGACCGATTTCGCCCGCGCGCTCTGGGAGAATCCACAGACGCTGAAGGCGGTCACCGCCCACACGCCGATGCAGCGGATCGGCGAGCCGCACGAGATCGCCGGCGCGGCGGTGTTCCTCGCCTCGCCCGCCTCGACCTTCATGACCGGCCAGGCGATCGTCGTCGACGGCGGCTCGACGACGGGGGTGGGGCTGTGACTATTCTGTGTCCCGGCGAAGGCCGGGACCCAGCGGGCAAGAAAGACTGGACCCCGGCCTTCACCGGGGAACGGAGGCGGAATGATGGGTAGACTGGACGGAAAAATCGCCATCGTCACCGGCGCGGCGTCGGGCATCGGCAAGGCCAGCGCCGCCCTGTTCGCCGCCGAAGGCGCCACGGTGATCGCGGCGGACGTCGCATCCTCGGAGGGGGTGATCGCGGCCGACGCGGGACGCGAGGAGGACGTGCGCGGCCTGATCGACGTCGCGGTGCGCGAACATAATGGCCTCGACATCTTCTTCGCCAATGCCGGCATTTCCGGCGGCCTCGCCTCGATCTTCGAGCAGACGAGCGAGGACTGGCAGGAGATATTGCGGGTCAATTTGATCGGCCCGTTCCTGGCGATCAAGCACGCCGCGCCGGTGATGAAGGATCGCGGCGGCGGCTCGATCATCGCCACCGCCAGCGTCGCCGGCCTCCGCGCCGGCGCCGGCGGGCCGGCTTATTCGGCGTCGAAATCGGGAGTGATCAGCCTCGTCGAGGTCGCCGCCACCCAGCTCTGCGGCGCCAACATAAGGGTCAACGCGATCTGCCCGGGCCTGATCGAGACCGGCATGACCCAGGGCATATATGACATGGCCCGCGCCGCCGGGAAGGAGGAGATGATCGGCCACCTCAATCCGCTCAAGCGCGGCGGCGTCCCCGACGAGATCGCCCGCGCCGCCCTCTTCCTCGCCTCGGACGATTCCTCCTACGTCAACGGCCACGCTCTGGTGGTCGACGGCGGCCTCTCCTGCTCGCATCCCCACTACCGCCAGGATTACGGCCGCACCTCGTTCTAAAAAGAGTGACAGCCACTCTTTTCCCGAAAATAGGGGACAGTCCCCTATTTTCGGGACCGCCTCGGGAGGCTGGTGAGGCAAAAGCCGATGGAGAAGCCGGAGTGAGAACCGCCCTTCTGGTCCTGTTGGCGGGGTGCGCCGCTCACGAGATGACGGCGAGCGAAGCGACCGAAGCCGCCAATGCCGAGATCGACCGGCTGCTGCCCCGAATGGATCGGAGCAGGCGGACGATCCGAACGGATGACGCGGACGGCAAATGGCGCGTGACCTATGCGTCGTCCGACGACGTCAACGCCGGCGGCCCGCTGATCGTCGAAGTGGACAAGCGAACGCGGCAAGCGGCGATCGTTCAGATGGCGCGATAGTCGCGGCAGCGTTCAAAATAGGGGACAGTCCCCTATTTCCCATGGGTTTCGAAAAAGAGTGGCTGTCACTCTTTTCAGACGGCGATGACTTTCAATGTGTAAAGTCCGTCAACTTTACCTCGCCTGCCATCCCCCGCGAGCCCGAGCCGGAGGACGATTTCGCCGGCTGCGGCGTCTGGGAGACGGAGGAAGGCTGGCTGACCGACTTCCCGCCGCCGTCCGGCTTCGACGGCTATCAGGAAGGCGAGCCGGGCGACGAGGATTACTGCCGCGAGCTCGCGCCGAGGAGCTGCCGGCGGCCGCGGAGGACGCGTTCGAGCGCGAGGAGCACGCATTGCTTCTCGCCGAGCAGGAAGCGGCCCGCCGGCGGTTCTTCGGCCTCGACGAGCCGGCGCCGCCCCCCGCGCCGCCCGCCGGCGAGGCGGCAGGAATTGACCTTGGCGAAAGGTCGGGCCTATCGCGGCACGAACCCCGATCCCGGAGACCAAGATGAGCCCGATTTCCACCAAGCGGCACGGCGACGTGCTGATCGTCACCTCCAACAACCCGCCGGTCAACGCGCTCGGCCATGCGGTACGCACCGGCCTCGTCGCGGCGATCGAGGAGGCGGACCGGGACGATTCGGTCAAGGCCGTGGTGATCATCGGCCAGGGCCAGACCTTCTTCGCCGGCGCCGACATCACCGAATTCGGCAAGGCGATGCAGAATCCGATGCTTCCCCAGGTCGTCGACATCATCGAAAATTGCACCAAGCCGGTGGTGTCCGCGATCCACGGCACCGCATTGGGCGGCGGCCTCGAAGTGGCGCTGGCGAGCCATTATAGGGTCGCTCTCCCGTCGGCGCGGCTCGGCGTGCCCGAGGTCAAGCTCGGCCTGCTGCCGGGGGCGGGCGGCACGCAAAGGCTGCCGCGAGTCGCCGGTGTCCAGCGGGCGCTCGAAATGGCCGCGACCGGCAACCCGATCACCGCGAAGGACGCCTATGAGATCGGCCTCATTGACCGGCTGATCGAGGGCGATCTCGAGCAGCATGCGGTCGCCTTCGCCGAGGAGGTGAGGGACATCAGGCCGCTGCCCAAATCGAGCGAGCGCCAGGACAAGGTCGAGCCCTATCGGACCAACCGCAGCATCTTCAACGACTTCCGGGTCGCCAACATGCGCAAGTTCCGCGGCTTCGACGCGCCCTTCGCCAACATCAAGGCGATCGAGCATTCGGTCGACAAGCCCTATGCCGAAGGCGTGATCGAGGAGCGCAAGCTGTTCATCGAGCTGATGACCGGGACTCAGTCCCGCGCCCAGCAGCATTTCTTCTTCGCCGAGCGCCGCGCCGCCCGGATCGAAGACCTGCCCGCGGACACGAAGCCGCGCGAGATCAAGCGGGTCGGCGTGATCGGCGCCGGCACGATGGGCGGCGGCATCTCGATGAACTTCCTTTCCGCCGGCATTCCCGTGACGATCGTCGAGATGGCGCGGGACGCGCTCGACCGCGGCACCGGCGTGATGCGCAAGAATTATGAAGCCAGCGCGGCCAGGGGGCGGATGAGCGCCGACCAGGTCGAAGGCGCGATGGGGCTGCTGACGCCTACGCTGAACCTCGAGGACCTCGCCGATTGCGACCTGATCATCGAGGCCGTGTTCGAGAATATGGAGGTCAAGAAGGAGATTTTCGGCAAGCTCGACAGGATCGCCAAGCCGGGCGCGATCCTCGCCTCCAACACCTCCTACCTCAACATCGACGAGATCGCGGCGTCGACCTCGCGGCCGCAGGACGTTCTCGGCCTGCACTTCTTCTCGCCGGCCAACGTCATGAAGCTCCTGGAAGTCGTGCGCGGCGCCAAGACCGCCCACGACGTGCTGATGACCGCGATGCAGCTCGCCAAAAAGATCAGGAAGGTGGCGGTGGTGGCGGGCGTCTGCCACGGCTTCATCGGCAATCGGATGCTGATGCCGCGCCAGATCGAGGCCAATAAATTGCTGCTCGAAGGCGCCACGCCGGCGCAGATCGACAAGGTCCATGTCGATTTCGGAATGGCGATGGGGCCGTTCCAGATGGCCGATCTCGCCGGCGTCGACATCGGCTGGCACCGCGACCCGAACCGGATCGAGAACGTCCGCGACGCGCTCTGCGCCGCCGATCGCTGGGGCCAGAAGAAGGGCGCCGGCTTCTACGATTATGACGAGAAGCGAAAGCCCAGCCCGTCGCCCGTCGTGGAGAAGATCATCGAGGATTTCCGCGCCAAAGCGGGCGTCGAGAAGCGCGAGATCAGCGACGAGGAGATCGTCGAGCGCACCCTCTACCCGATGGTCAACGAAGGCGCGAAGATCCTCGAGGAAGGCATGGCCCAGCGCGCCTCGGACATCGACGTGGTCTGGGTCTACGGCTACGGCTGGCCGGTCTACCGCGGCGGCCCGATGTTCTGGGCCGACAGCGAGGGGTTGCCGAAGATCGTCGAGGGCCTGAAGCGGCAGCAGGAGCGGCTCGGGCCCGAATTCAGCCTGTCCGAGCTGCTGGTCAAGAAGGCCGAGGGCGGGGAGAAGTTCACGCGTTAGGAGCGGTCGCGGCCGGAAGCGTCGAAACCAGGGCCGCCGCGCCCATCAGGCCGACGACGAAAACGAGCTGGAGATCCGATGCCGCGCCCGCATGGCCGGCCAGGATCGCGAAGACGAACATCGCCGCGTTGGTCGCGACGCACGCCCAGCGCAGTCCCGGGGCCGCGCGGCCATAGGCGCGATTGAGGAGATTGAGCATGCCGGTGACGATGAGAAGAAGGCCGGCGCTCGCGAACCAGAGCGCGCGGCCGTTCATCTCGGCGAAGAGAAAAAACGTCGCGATCGTGTGGGTCAGGCCCAGCAGAATGACCAGGACGGCCAGCAGGAAATAGACGTGTCTCACGGCGCTCGTATAGCAGGTTCTGGGGAGAAAGTTTCGGCTTGCTTAAGGCGCACGGCGCCGGGAAGAAAGGCGAATGAAGTTCCTGCTCGCCGGCATGTTGTTCCTCCTCGCGGCCTGCGCCCCGCCGCCGCCGGCGGTCGAGGCGGCTGCCGAGGAAGCGGCGATAAGGCAGGTGATCGCCGATATGGAGGCGGCGTGGAACCGCGGCGACTTCCGCGGCTACATGGCCGGCTTCAGGAACCCGGACGTGGTGTTCGTCTCGCGGGGCGAGTTCCAGCGCGGCTGGCAGGGCACGCTCGACCATTATGTCCGCGACTATGGCGGATCGCCCGCGCGGCGGGGGCGGCTGCAATTCTCCGACATCCGGATCGAGCTACTGGCGCCCGACGCGGCCCAGCTGATCAGCCACTACCGGCTGGATGGGGGCGAGCGGCCGCAGGACGGGATCAACACCCGCCTGTTCCGCAAGGTTGACGGCCGATGGGTCATCGCGCTCAACCATGTCAGTTCCAAGGAGGTGCGGGCCCCGACGCCCGACCGCTAAAGCGGCGCCGGGGCGAAGGGCTCGGTACCGATTACCGCCCATTCGTAATTGCTGATCTTGTCGGTGGCGAGGGCGTTGACGCCGGCGCCCTGCGCCTTCTTCCACAGGTCCGATCCGTTGATCACCCAGCCGCGGACGATGAGGCGTTGCGCCCGGTATCCAGGCACCGTCACCTTCCACCAATCGTACTGATCCGAATAGAGGTGCAGGTTGATGAGCGCGCGATTGCCGCTGACCTTCGGGGCCACCGGATTCAAGAGGTTCACCTCCTTATCCAGGTCTGCGAAGCAGAGCCTCTGCGTCGGCATGTGGTCGGCGTAATAGCTCTTCCATTGCTCGTTGCCCGCGAGGCAGAAGACGAACATTCCGGTCAGCTCGGACAGCAGCGGCCAGCCATGCTGCTGCAGGTTGGCGACCAGGTCCTTGCCGGCGTCGGCGATCACGCGGCCGGGAGCGAAGATCAAGGATTTGGGGAACCAGGTCCCGAGATAGGCGTCGATCTCGTCCGGGAAGACCTTGAAATCGCCTTCCTTGCTCTTGATGTCGAGGCAAACCATGACCGGGCCGTGGCCTGGGTCCTCGGCGTGGAACGCCTGCAGGTCGGCGAGGTAGTCGGCGAGCGGCTTTCCCTCGCCGCCCTGCTCGTGGCTGACCTGGAAATAGCTTGCGTTGGTCCCATGCGATCCGTCGCTGTGCCGAACGATGTCGAACTCGACGCTGCGGCAGCCGCCATTGTAGCGCTGGCCGTCGTTCCAGCGCAGCTGGTCGACGATGGTCTCGTCGCGGTCGTAGGAATTGTGCGACGCCTTGAACGCCACATAGTCGTAGCCAAGGCTCCCATAGCTCACGTGCATCCCCTTTCGCCGAGTCGTGTCGGCTCATGATAGGCGGCTTGCCCGAGCGTGCGAACTGCTCGCTACGCGTCCGTGCGGGCAAGCAGATCGATCAGCTCCTGGCGCCAGAATCTCGCCCAGGTGTGGGTGCCGTGCCCGCGCGTCTCGGCGCTTGCCGGAATGAGGACGTAGCGCGCGCTCGGCATCCGCCGCGCCGCGGCTTCGGCGATTCCGTAATCGGGCGGGTTGATGAAATCGTCGGCGCTGTTGACCCAAATCATCGGCACCCGGATTCGCTCGAGGTTCGGCAGCGGGTTGTAGGTCCGGCTGGATTCGAGCTGGTAAATGAGGTCGTTTGCATCGCGGGTCGCGATGTCGCGATCGATCCGTTCGACGATATAGGCCTCGGCGTCGGCGCGGGTCGGATAGGTGCGCTGGAGATGGAGCGGCGCGAAGCCGGCGACCTGGAGCAGGCTGACCGCCGTACGCAGGCCCTGGACCGGCTGGGCGGTGTAATTGCCCTCCCGCCAGGCCGGATCGTTGCGGATGCCCTCGACGGCGAGGCGCCGCCACATCCTGTTGTGGCCGGCGATCTCGACCGGCAGGCACGCCATCGGCATCATCGCCCGGGCGAAGTCGGGATGGGCCTGGGCCCAGACGAAGCCGTGCATGCAGCCCATCGACGTGCCCATGAGCAGGCGAAGGCGGGTGACTCCGAGCCGAGCCAGCATCAGCCGCTGCGCCTCGACCATGTCGTCATAATCGTAGGGAGGGAAACGCATGCGCAGGCCGTCGCTCGGCTTGGACGAACGGCCATGGCCGATATTGTCGGGAAGGATGAGGTAATAGCGGGCGAGGTCGAGCGGCTGGCCGGGGCCGTAGAGCTCGTCGGCGAATTGCGGCTGGAGAAACTGCCGGCCGGAGCCGCCGGTGCCGTGGAGGACCATCACCGCGTTGACGATCCGGCCGGCGCGGTCGCGGCGCGGGGTGCCGAGCGTGGCATAGTGCATCCTGAGCTCGGCGAGCGTCTCGCCGGAGCGGAAGCGGAAATCGCGCAGCACGACGTCGCCTTCGGTCAGGCGCGCCGCCCAATCGGTCTGCGCCGCCGCGGGCGCGGCCGCAAAGAGGAGCAGGCCCGCTATCATGCTGATCAATGCCCGCATCCGACCTCCCGAAAGGCACGACGGCCCAAGCAGCAACCGTTCGCCCTGAGCCTGTCGAAGGGCTTCCCTTCCTTGAGCGGAAAAGAAGGAACGGGCTTCGACAAGCTCAGCCCGAACGGTTTACTGGTTCGGACAAATCGCGGCGAGGCGCAACCCGCCTCACGCCCGGTCGAGCATGTCCCTGACGCGGGCGGCGAGATCGGCATAAGCGAAGGGCTTGGTGATCAGCTCGACGCCGGGATCGAGCCGGCCGTGGTGGACGATGGCGTTGCGCGCATAGCCGGTGGTGAACAGGATCCTGAGATCGGGACGGCGGGCCCGCGCCTGCTGCGCCAGCACCGCGCCGGTCATCCCGCTCGGCAGGACGACGTCGGTGAAGAGCAGGTCGACATTGCCCTCCTGCCGTTCGAGCAGGCGCAGCGCCGAGGGGCCATCATGCGCCTCGATCACGCGATAGCCGAGCTCGCGCAGCACCTCGACCGTATAGGCGCGGACGTCGTCATCGTCCTCGCAGACCAGGATCGTTTC
>Ga0190265_10001261_pt1 | contig 16532 bp, 14 predicted proteins | sample Popmic124T_FD_133135 | JGI IMG/M metagenome (GOLD analysis project Ga0190265, IMG submission 133135) | Populus adjacent soil microbial communities from riparian zone of Indian Creek, Utah, USA - 124 T | ecosystem: Environmental > Terrestrial > Soil > Riparian zone | place: USA: Utah | collected...
ACTTACTGGACTTCAGGAGGAGGTGTCAACGCGCATGCTGTGCCAGCCTATGAAAGGCCAACGAGGTCATCATTCGCGGAGATGAAACAGGAGGAGTCGTTGGCTGGCTCATGGGCTACTTCACCAAGCACTACGATCCGAGGTGCAACGGCTATGCGCACGAGGACAGTGGGGACCCATCTGATTTTCGGCTCTTCATGACAAACGGGTGCTGGATTCGCGATGGTGGGGCTGTTGAAGCAGAAGATTCACCTCCAAGACGCCGGGAGCGCCAAGGGTCGGCGGGCCGGATCACGCGCCTGGACGCCTTGCCGAAACAGGCGCCCGTTCGCTATCGGCAGTTTGGCGTCTTCGGCGCCTTGGCGGTTCATAGCTCCGCCCGGTATCGGACTGCCCGGCTCGTGGTTGTCAACCACGGACGGGCACGGCGGCCCCGTCACCGCCGCGTGCAGTGCGAACTCGATCGCGCGAGGCAGACCCAGCCTTCACGCCGGGCACTATCTGGTTGAGGTGGCTCGACTCCGCGAGGTTGCCATTGACCCGGTCGTTGATCTCCTCGCAGATGTGGTAGAGACGAGTCCCCCGCGCGCACTAGCGGGCGAGCAGGGTTTGGTTGGGGGGGAAGGCGTCGGGCCACACGCAGCCGTCGGTGCACTCGGGCGGGGTGTCGGTGAGTGGGTCACACTGCGGAGTGCCCTCGCCGTTGTCGAAGCAGACGCGGATCGGGGTGGATATACCGATGTTACCGATGGCGTCCTCGACGCGCGCTGCGAGGCAGGCCCAGCCTTCCTCCACGATCGGGAGGAGCTCCCAGTTGCTGCCGTTGCACTCGCCGTTGCTCGCCGAGTTGGTCGGGTTCCAACCGTAGATCGCCGAAGGCGGGTTCGCCGTAACGATGTTCTGCGTCATCACCCGGTACATCGGCGTGGTGCTGCAGACCGCGTTCGGCTCTGTCCCCGCCCCGCCCGGATTGCAATCGCTCGCGGGGACGTTCTTGCTGGTGTCCTCCAAGAAGGCCGGATCTAGCGCGTAGTAGGCGCTGCCCTTGTCGACGACCTCCTTCAGGTTGAGCGCCACGGGACGCTGCGGAACGGGCAGGGCGTCGAAGTTGATCTCGTCGCACACGTGACCGGGATCGCCGTCGCTGTCGATCAACAGCGGGATGGCGGGATCGGGCTGGGCGTAGATCCGCATCGTCGTCTTGTCGACGCCGGCGATGTAGTAGAGGTCCCCGCCAGGCGACGTGTTGGTGCGCTCCTCCACCCGGGTGCGAAACTTCGCCTGCACCGTGGCCTTGCCCAGGTCGCTGACCGCATCTTCACCCACCGGATCGAACGCGGCGCTGCAGATCTTCTGGCCGTTCACGATCCTGTACTCGCGGACCCACGGCGGGTCGAGGCTCACCAGCGGCGCCACGTTGTCGATCCGCAGTACGTGCGCCGCAGGCTCGGCCTCGTTCCCGACGCGGTCCTTGGCCACGATGTTGATCGTCAACTGCGTGAGCGTCGGATCGAAGCTGCGCGTATCGAACGTCTCGGTGAAGTTCGCGCCGCTCGCCTTCCAGTCCGACAGAACGTAGTCCTCTTCGGGCAACGAGATGGTGCCGACCAGCGTGTCGATGTCGATGCCGGAGTCGTCGCTGACCTGGATCACCAGCTCGACCTCGCTGCGTACGATCTGGGTGTACGCCGGCGACTTCACGGTGATCGTCGGGCCCACCGAGTCGATCGCGATGTCGGCCTTGGCCCGGCGCGTCGGCGCTTCGGGCGTGCGGCTGCTCTGCGCGGTGACGACGATCGACGCCGACGAGGGGGGCATCGGAAACATCGTGCGGTCGTCGAAGTTGACCGAGCCGACGTAGAGACCGGGATCGTCCTGGCTCTCCGTGAAGTCGTAGTCGACGCCCGAGACCTGGAGCGAGATCGCCGTGGGCGTGGCCTCGGTGTCGCTCGACGAAAGCGGTGCTTCACGCACGCGGAACTTGATCGCGACGTTGCCCAGCAGCCGGTGGGCGGTGCCGTCGATGGGGTCGATCAGCGCGACCGTCGGGCCGAGGTCGATCAACGTGTCGATCGCGGCCCACCCGGTCAATGCCGGTTTATTCATGTCGTCGGCTTCGCAACGCAGCTTCCACGGGCCGTTGGCCAGGTCGGTGAGCCTGAACTCGGCCTCGAACTCGTTGTCCGGCTGCGCTGCCACCACGCCCGCGATCGCATGCATCTCGTCTTCGGGGTCGATCAGCATGATGCGCACGGTGCTGAGGTCGACGTCGCGCGCGGCGATCGTCTTGGCCTTGGCCACGCGGCAACGCACCGAGACCGTCTCGGTCGTGATCACCGTGTCGTCGTTGGGATCCGCCGCCGAGTCCGGCGACACGATCTTCACGACCGGTGCGTCCGGGTCGATCGAGCTCGTCCCGCCGTCGCGCAGGCCCGCGTCCGTTTCCTTGGGGCCTGCGTCCTTGCGGCCGCCCGCGCGTGGGGGCAAGGGGGGGCTGCCGTCGTCCCCACCGCAGGCCCACAGCCCGCTCAGCAAGACCACAGCCAGCAGGCATCGTATCGCGCTATTCGATCGCATCTACTACCCCTCACACGGCCCGTGTAGCCGAGCCGGCCACGACAGCCTACTACAAACCCCCTACGCAGGGCAGCTTGACGGCGGTGAGCGTGCTGTCGCCCTCTTCGGTGGTGTCGCTCCAGCCGACGGTCATGCGACCGTCGTATGCCGAGTCGATCGCGGTCCGCGCGCCAAGCTCACCGGCGAGCGCGAGGTCGCTCTTGCCGATGTCGCGCCCGAAGCGGTCCAGGAAGTGCGCGCGGATCCGCGCCTGCGGCACCATTCCGCCGGGCAGGACGCGATACGCGAGCGCAAAGCCGTTGATCAGCTTGGTGATCGAGGCGTCGTTCGCGATCGTGGGCGGGCCGACGATGCGCACGGGGCTGGAGGCGCCGCCGATCTGATCGCCGGTCATCACCGGCGCTGCCCGGCCGGTGCGGTCGAGCTGCTGGAACCACAGCTGCTGCGACTGCGCTTGCCCCAGCGAGTAGAGCACCGCGCCCCCGGCGCTATCGGTCGCGAGATCGACGCTGCCCGCCGGGCCGGCGCTCGTCGACAGCACCCAGGCTTCGCGATCGCGCTCGCCGGTCGCGGACAGGAGCACGTCCAGCACGATCTCCGACTTGCCCGTGCTCGGGCCGAAGCGGCGGTAGCCGAGGCCCACGAACTGCTCGCCGATCTGCTGCAAGGTCAGCCCGGCGTAGTGCCACTCGTCGCTCTCCTCGAGCACGACGGCATCGGCGCTGGGCGTGCCATCGAGCCCGAGCGGGCGCGCCATCAGCCGGCTCACGCCGCTGCTGTCTTCCTCGACCCAGGCGATCACCACGCGTTCGACGAAGCTCGCGCAAGCCGACGGCTCGTCGTCGCAGAGCACGGTGGTGAGCGCGGCTTCGCTCTCCTCGCCCGGCGTTTCGGTCAAGCGCGTGGCCGCGGGCGGCTCGCCGTCACCGCCGAAGCTCTGCAGCCACAGATCGAGCGCGCCCATGCGCGTGTCGGCGATCGCCAGCAGCCAGTTGCTGCCGGTGTGCGTGACGGCGACGTGCTCGACGGTGGTGCAGTCGTCGGAGACCAACGTGGTCTCCGGCTCACCCACGCCGCTCGCGCCGGAGAGCTCGGTCAGATAGACCGCGTCGATGCACTGGTCGCTGTCGCCCACGAACGCGAACGCGAAGTGCGAGGCGACCAGGTCGACCGCCATCTGCGTGGGGCGCGGAGCCTCGCTGCTGGTGACCAGCTCGTACACCTTGTTGGTGTCGACCGCGCAGGCTTGCGTCGCCAACTCGGGCGGCTTTTCACCGGTCGGCGGGCCGGCGTCGCGCTCGGGGACGTTCACGCTGCCGTCGCGCGGGGGAACGTTCCCGCCGCCGTCCTCTCGCGGCCCGCCGTCGCGGCGCGGGGCGGCGACCGCGTCGTCGTCATCGCCGCAGGCGGCGAGCGCGAACAGCAGCGACGTGGCAAGAACCAGGCTCGAGCGATAAGCACGCGATGTCATCGACAGAAAATCGTGTCACATGCATCGGGTGCGCAGCGAGCCGTTCTTGCCGGCGTTCTTTGAATTGTCGCGCTGTTTTGTAGGATGATGTGACGATGAGCCAGCCGCTCCCCCACACGGACGGTCAACACGCCAGTGCTTCCGCGCTGGACGCCGCGCTGCGCGAGATCGAGCGTGCGCTGGGCGCGGACCGCGTGGTCACCGATCGCGACGTGCTCGAGACCTACGCCCACGACGAGAGCGAAGCCGAGCCACACTTGCCCGACGCGGTCGTGCGCGCCCAGAGCACGGCCGACGTGGCGGCGGTGATGCGCGCTTGCAGCCACCACCGCGTGCCGGTGACGCCGCGCGCCGGCGGGACCGGCCGGACCGGCGGCGCGATCCCGGTCGCGGGCGGCGTGGTGATCGGCTTCGAGCGCCACAACCGCATCAAGGGCATCGAGCTGGACGACATGATCGCCGTGGTCGAGCCGGGCGTGGTCACCGGACAGCTGCACGCTGCGGTCGAGGCCGAAGGCTTGTTCTACCCGCCCGACCCGAACTCGCTTTCGACCTGCACCATGGGCGGCAACGTCGCGGAGAACGCCGGCGGCCCGCGCGCGCTGCGCTACGGCTCGACCCGCGACTACGTGCTCGGGCTGGAGGTCGTGACGGCGGGCGGCGAGGTGCTCCAGCTCGGCAAGCGCACGGTCAAAGGCGTGACCGGCTACGACCTGACCTCGCTGATGGTCGGCAGCGAAGGCACGCTGGCGCTGATCACCGAGATCACGCTCAAGCTGCTGCCCAAGCCCGAAGCGCTCGGCACTCTGCTCGCGTTGCTGCCGGACTTGCCGACGGCGGGCAGGGCCGTGGGCGCGACCCTGCGCCAAGGCGTGCTGCCGCGCTGCATGGAGCTGCTCGACGAGCACACCCTCGCGCTGGTGAGGCCCGAGGCCGGCCTGCCGCTGCACGACGCCGCGCGCGCGCTGTTGCTGATCGAGCTCGACGGCGACCAGACCGCGGTCGAACGCCAGCTCGAGCGCGTCGGCAACGCGCTGCTCGAGGTCGGCGCGCTCGACGTGCTGGTCGCGCGTCACAGCGGCGAGCGCGAGAAGCTGTGGGCCGCGCGCCGCGAGCTCTCGCGCGCGCTGCGCAAGGTCGCCAAGTACAAGCTGGCCGAAGACGTGGTCGTGCCGCGCAGCCGCATCCCCGATCTGATCGATCGCTGCCAGGTGATCTCCGAGCGCTTCGCGATCCCGATGCCCGCCTACGGGCACGCCGGCGACGGCAACATCCACGTCAACTTCCTGTGGAACGATCCGTCCGAGAAGCCGCGCGTGGACAAGGCCGTGGCCGCCACCTTCGAGGCCACGATCGAGCTCGGCGGCACGCTCACCGGCGAGCACGGCATCGGCATCCTCAAGGCGCAGTACCTGCCGCTCGAGCAGAGCAGCGGGCTGATCGCGCTGCAGGAACGGGTCAAAGACCTGTTCGATCCCCAGGGCATCCTCAACCCCGGCAAGATCTTCCCGGCCCACGCCAAGCGCTACCACCAGGCTTGTTAGTCGGGGGGCAACGCCCCCCGTCGCCTCGCGGGCTTGCGGGCCGCTCGGCTCGCCACTTCGCGCGCTGACGCGCGCTCAGTGTGCGCCCCCCTTCGGCGCTACCGCGCCGGGCTCGCTTCGCTCGCTGTCTGCGCTTTTTTGCGCGCTTCCCGCCACTGCCGATCGGTGCCCAGCAGCCGATCCCACGGGCTGAAGAAGCTGCCGTAGCAGCCGCGCTGTGCGTGCAGATGGTGGAACGCGTGCCGGCTCGCGCCGCGGGTGAACGCGTACCCGCTGTGCGCTTCGGACGTCTCCAGCATGCGCACGACGATCCACAGCACCACCACCGGGAAGGGGCTGCCGAGCAGGATCGGCCCGAGGAAGAACGCCACCAGGTTCATCAGGTTCTCGGCCGGGTGCGCGAACTCCGCGACGTAGCTGCGCACGTGGCGAAAGCGATGATGCTTCGCGTGCACATGGCTGAACAGCCAGCGGATGTGCAGCGCGCGATGCGCGAAGTAGAAGATCGTGTCCTCGGCGAGCACGAACACCAGCAGGTGCAGCGGCCACAGCCACCAGCTCGGCCACACGTCGAAGCGCCCACCGGTCGCCACCCACGCTGGATACACGGCGAAGTAGACCAGCGCGAAGAACAGCAGCTGCCCGACCAGCACCTCGACGATCGCCTTGCGGCTGAGCCCCGGATCCGGCGCCTTGCCGGCCGCGACCCGGTAGCGTTCGAACCACCCCAAGCGCGCAAACGCGCTCGCCGCCGCCCACACCGCGAGCAACGTGCCGGTGTGCAGCAGCGCAACGATCAACGCAAAGCGCAACTGCGGATCCATGGGTCCATCGTGTGCTGCCCCTGCGCACGCGCGCAAGCCGCGCTCCGGGCCGACGCCCGCAGGAAAGGGCAGGTTGAAACCCGCCCCTACGTAAGAGGCGTGCTCAACGTAGGGGCGGGTTTCAACCCGTCCTGTTGTGTTCGGGCGGGTCTCAAACCAATCCGTCCGCCGGCCTCACCGTGGCGAGCAGCGCGTCCCGGAACGCGACCACCGCCGAGCGCGAGAGCGCCGACTTGCGTCCGACCAGCGACACGGGCCGCCGCAGCCCCGGCGCCGGCAGCGCGCGCGCGTTCGCGCGCGGCACCCCCAGCGCGCGCGCCAGCGGCCACGGCACCAGCGCAGGACCGAAGCCCGAGCGCCCGAGCTGCACCACGGCCGCGTACGACTCGAGCTCCGACGCCACCTCGAGCTCGAAGCCGTTCGCGCGCAAGGCCGCGAGCTGTGGGGTCAGCGCGGTAAAGGTCGCCGAACGCCGCTCGATCGACAGCACCGCCAGGCTGCGCGGCAGCGCGGGAGCGCGCGACCGCCGTCCCGGCTGCGGCGACCGCGGCAGACCGATGATCACCATCTCCTCGTCGAGCAGATGATCGCTGAACAAGCCGGTCGCCGCGTCCACCGTCCCCGCGACGATCGCCAGCGCGAACTCACCCGCGCGCACGCCATCGAGCGCGACGGGACTGCGGTGGGCGTGCAGCTCGAGGTGCACGCCGGGCAGCGCCTGCTTGACGCGCTGCAGCGCCGCCGGCGCCCACGAGGTCAGCAGCGACTCGGCCACGCCCAGCGACAGCCGCCCCTTGCCGGCGATTTGCTCGCCTGCGAGCGCTCCGCGCAGCTCCGACAGCAGCGGCCGGGTGCGCTCCGCGAGCGCGAGCGCCACCGGGGTCAAGCGCACGTGACGGCCGACTCGCTCGATCAGCGGCGCGCCGAGCGCGCTGCTCAGCGCCTCGATCCGCTTGCTCACGGCGGACTGCGTCACCCGCAGCCGGGTCGCAGCGCGGCCCATGGTCCCCAGCTCCGACAGCACCAGCAGCGTTTCCAGCGAGTCGAGCATCTATGCCAGTACAGAATATATCGTATGCTTTTGAATCGCTAGCGGCATCGATTGATCCGGCGCCATCCTGGCGCATGGACTACTTCATCTGGATCGCGGTGTTCGCGACCTCGACGCTCTCCGGGGTGTTCGGCATGGCGGGCGGGATGTTGCTGCTGCTGATGCTGACCGCGCGCATGCCGCTGGCCGACGCCATGGTGCTGCACGGCAGTGCGCAGCTGATCGCCAACGGGATGCGCGCCGTGCTGCTCGCGCGCCACGTGCGCTACGACCTGGTGCTGCGCTACGTCGGCGCGGGCGTGCTGGCGGTGGCGCTGTGCGGCGCGCTCGGGATCGTGGTCGACGTCGGGATCGCGCTGATCTTGACCGGGCTGGTGGGCTGCGCGGAGCCGTGGTTCGCGCGCCTGCGCATGCCCTCGATCGAGGAGCCGCAGGGCGTGCTGGCGGCGGGGGCGCTGGTCAGCGGGCTGCACGTGACGTCCGGTGCATCCGGGCCCGTGCTCGACGCCTTCTTCGCGCGCAGCTCGCTCGCGCGCCACGAGAACGTGGCCACCAAGGCGCTGCTGCAGTGCTCCGGCCACGTGCTCAAGATCGCGTACTTCGCCTTGCTCGCTGGCGGCGGCGCCGAGCTCGGCCTGGCCCAGGGCTTCTGGCTGATCGCGCTCGCGTCGGTGCTCGGCACGATGCTCGGCCGCAAGATCCTCGATCGCGTCGACGAGGCGTTCTTCCGCCGCGGCACGCGCGTGCTCGTGCGCGGTCTGGGCGCCGCGAGTCTGATCCGCGGCGCGTGGGCGCTCGCGCTGTGAGCTCAGCGCAGGACGTCCTGCAGCCCGCTGACCTGACCAATCGTGTTGCTGCCCCAGCAGCTCACCGATCCGTTGGCGCGGAGTCCGCAGAGATGGTTGCCGTCGACCTCGATGCTGCCCGAGAGCTGGACGAAGTCGTTCGCGCCATCTGCATTGAACCCCGTCACCTGCCCATCGGTGTCGTCGCCCCAGCAGGCCACGGAATGGTCGCTGTGCAAGCCGCAGGTCTGGTACGCCGCGACCATCAGCTGGACGAAGTCCGTGCTCGAGTCGGCGTTCGGTCCGCTCACCTCTCCGTCCCACTCGGCGTTACCCCAGCAGACCAGCGAGCTGTCGCTGCGCAACCCGCACGTGTGGCCGTCGCCGGCGCCGATTTGTGTGAGATCCGTGCTGTCGTCCGCGTTGGGCAGGCTGCTCTCGCCGTACAAGTTCCGCCCCCAACAGGTCAGCGAACCGTCGTCGTGCAAAGCACAGGTATGCGAGTAGCCGCAGGTCACCTGCACGAAGTCCGCGCGCCCATCCGCGTTGGGGCCGCTGACCTGTTGGTGGGTGTCCTCTCCCCAGCAGGTGATCGAGCCGTCGCCGCGCAGCGCGCAGGTGTGCTGATTGCCCCCGGCGACCTGGACGAAGTCGGTGCTCTGGTCGGCGTTGGGCCCGACGACTTGTCCTTCTTCCAGGCTGCCTCCGCCCCAGCAGAACAGCGAGCCGTCGGCTCGCACTCCACACGTGTGGTAGCCGCCGGAGCCGAGCTGCACGTAGTCCGCAGCGCCTTTTGCACCGCTCACGGCGCCTTCGTAGTCCGAGCCCCAGCACTCCGCGGAGCCGTCGTCGCGCAGCCCGCAGGCGTGGCGCCCGCCGACGGAGATCTGCGTGAAGCCACCCGTGACCGCCGGGGTCTGGACGGGTCCGTCGTTGTCGACCGCGGCCGACGAGCTCGCGCGCGGATCCGTGCACAGCCCGTCGCGGCAGGCGAGCCCGGAATAGCAGTCGAGATCGCTGCTGCAGCGCAGCACGCAGACGTTCATGGGCGCGCTGGCGCAGCTCACATTCTGCGCCGCCTGCGCGGAGCACTCGGCGGTCGAGTCCAACATGCCGCAGCCGTCGTCGTTGCGACAGGTCGTGTTGCACACGCCGCATAGGCACGAGAGCGGCCCGCACTCGGAGCTGCTGTCGCAGGTCTGCAACCAGTTGGTCGAGCTGTCGGCCTGCCGGTAGCTCTTGCTACATGCGATCGCGAACAGCGCGAGCGATAGGACCCACGCGCAACGCCGACCGATGGTTCGCAACCCTGTGTCCATGGCTTTCATCCTTCCGATCGGCTCTCGCCGTCCCCTGAGCGCTCGACATTCTGGCCGAAGTAGAACCACACACGAAAGCGCAGCGCGTCATCGACGTCGTCACCGACGGCGTGCTCGCGGTTCCAGGCGTTCACCTGAGCCCAGAGATCGTTGACGTCCTTGCGCACCCGATCCAAGAGCTGCGTGACCGGCTGCTCGAACGGATGGCCTGGTGCGAGGTCGAAGCTCAACGTGCCGCCGCCGATGACGTCCGAGAGCTCGGAGCGCACCTGGCCTTGCCGCACCTTGTTCGCGATCGCATTGGCGACGGCCCGAAAGTGATCGAGCACCGCGGCCTCCCAGCCCTGCTCCGAGCCCACGGGATGGTCAGCGTGCCGGCGCGCAGCTTGCGCTCGGGCTCGCTGCGCTCGACCCGGCCGCTGGCGATCAGCTGCTCGATGATCCTGCGCGCCTGCTCTTCACTCATGCGCAGATTGCCGGCGACCTCGGCTTCGCTCGTCGCGCCGCGATAGATCGCCAGCCAAGCGAGGTCCACCAGCGCATCGAAGTCCGCGTCGGCCAGCAGGCGCTCGCGGTCCTGTTCGCTGGTCGGGGAGTAGCGCGCGGCCAGCCCGCGACCCATCACGCTGACCAGGCCGCTTCCGACCAGGTCCTTGAGCACGGATGCAACCGCGAGCTCGCCGTCGCGGCCGAAGCGCACCTGTGCGTCCGCGCGCGAGATCGAACCCTCGCGCTGGATCAGCGCGAGCAGCGCCTCCCACAAGCTCGTCTCGCGTTCCGTCGAGCTCTCGTTCAGGCGCTGCACCTTCTTCTGGTAGCTGCGCAGCGCGAGCCCGAACATGTCGGCGACCACCTTGCGCCCCACACCCTGGGCCTCGATCTCCGCTGCGAGGTGCAAGAAGACCTCGTCGGCCACGTGCGCGAGCGGTGCGCGGATGCCGGCCGCCGTGGACAAGTGCGCGATCAGCACCGTGGTCTGACGAACGATCGCGTCGATCAGCAGGCGCGTGTGCACGGCGGAAAACCCCCGAGAGCTGGTGCGACCGCAGCGAGCGGTCGATACACGTTTCTAGCAGTCGCCGGCCGACGCCAGGGATGACAATTAGTTCATCGGTAACTGCAGACGTCGGCCGGGGGAGGGCACGAGCCGTGACTCACGGGCGGCGCACCTTCGCTACACGGATCGGTCGAGCCGCCTTCGCAGGCTCGCCGCGAGCTCCTGCGCGGCGCCTTCCAGCTCGGGCACGCCGGCCTCGAGCAGGGCCAGCGCGCGTCGCCGCCCGCGCTGCGCGCGTTCCGGCTCCCCGCGCTTCTCCGCCTCGTCCGCTTCGAAGGCGAGCAGTTGGCAGATCGCGTGGACGCGCTCCGGTTCGCGGATCATGCCCGCCAGCGTCTGCGGGTCCAGCATGTCGAGCAGCTCGCGGTCGAAGGGCACGAGGCCGCGGTAGAGCTCGTCAAGCTCGCGGTCGGCCTCTTCCTGCTTGCCGAGCTGGCGCAGCCCCAGCACGCGCGCGAGCGTCGCCGCGATTTGCTGCACCGCGCGCATGACGTAGTCGCGCTCGAACATCTAGCGTATTTGCAGCGAGTCGCCGCTGAAGGCAATGCCGAGCGGTTCGATCACCACGCGCTTGTCGCCGGCTTCCACGTGGCCCGCGTGGAGCAAGGGCAAACCGCGCTCGGCGGCGAGCTGGCACGCGCGCTCGATCTCTTGCTCCGGCACGAACAGCGCGAAGCCCGCGCCCATGTTGAACGTGCCGTACGCGTCCTCGTCGTCCATGCCGGCGTGCTCGCGCAGCAGCTCGAAGATCGGCGGGACGGGCGGGACGCGCGCGAGCACGTAGCTCAGCGCCTGCGACGCGCGCATCAGCTTGCGCCAGCCGTGACCGGTGACGTGCGCCGCGTAGTGGAGCGCGACGCCGCCCGCTTGCAGCGCTTCGACCAGGGGCCCGTACAGCGGCGTCGGGTCGAGCAGCACCTCGCCGTAGGCGCGTCCCGCCGGATCGCCCGGGACCGGCGTTTCGTAGCCGCGCGGCAGATCGCGCGCGATCTTGCGCGCCAGGGTCAAGCCGTTGGCGTGGATCCCGCTCGCCGCGGCGAGCAGGATCGCGTCGCCCGCGCGCACCTGATCGCCGAGCAACAGGTGGTGCTTGGGCGCGATCAGTCCGACAGCTGAACCGCCGAGCACGATCGTCTCGGGGTTGATCATGTCGGTCAGGACCTGCGTCTCGCCGCCACCCCAGGCGCAACCCGCGTCCCTGCAGGCCGCGGCCCAGCCGTCGACCAGATCCGCCATGCGCTCTGCGTCCTCGAACCAGGCCGAGCTGCCGGTCCCCCAGTACGCGGTCAGGCACACCGGCACGCCGCCGACCGTGCACAGGTCGTTCAGGATCGTGGCCGCCGTGTCGCGCGCGATCGCGTCGTAGTGCGACCGCCCGGTGAACGCGCGCACCGCGTCCGCGACCAGGTTCTTCGTGCCCAGCGCCTCGGTCACCGTCGACAGGTAGCGGTCGCCGAGATCGATCACGTAGGCCGACTCGCCCCGGCTCTGCGCCAGCTCCGCCAGCCCGCGCGCGTTCAGGGCCGAGCCCGTCGCCGCCGCCGCCTGCTGCGCCCGCACCTTGCCCGGGTCCATCGCCGCATAGCGAACACCCGCAGCGGCATAAGGATCGTCATCGGTCTGCGACGCCACGCGCCGCTCTTAGCATGGTGACGGGCGCAGGAACAGGAAGGCCGGCCGCTGCGCCGCGGGCGCGGCTACTCGTAGTAGTAGCAGTCCTTGTACGCCGGCACGTCGGGCAGCACGGTCGCGAGCAGGTCGTAGAGCATCGGATCGTATTCCTTGAGCTCGGCCCGCGTGTTGATGTGGTTGTGCACGCCGTCGCCGGCTTCGCCGCGAGGCGATTGCAGGTTCGTGTTGTACCAGTTCTGAACGCCCTCGGCGAAGTACTCCACTGCGTTCGAAGCCGCGTAGGTGTTGCCATACAGACGCATCGTGCGCACGGCGTTGGTGTACGCGGCGTTGACCTTCTGGTCGAACATCGGAGCGACGCGGTTCCACACGTACAGGTGCATGACGTGCGAGTACTCGTGCACGCAGATCGACTCGCCGCCCCAGCGGTCAGCAGGGCGCCCTTCGCACATGACGTTCTCCTCGGCGCACAGCCCGGGATTGTTGCCGAAGCCTCGAGCGCGGGCATCCAGGTCGCCGCGCGAGCGATACTCGGGCGTCTGAACGGTCTTCTCGGTCTTGGCCATCATGATGAAGTAGATGTGATCGCTGCGCATGCGCTCCCGGGCCATCGGATGCTCGCTGCTGAGGTCGAGCACGACCCTGCACGCGCGGCTGATCGATTCGTCGACCGGCTTGTCGGTGGCGACGATCGGAGTTCCGTCGGCGCTGGCGTAGCGCGTGTAGAACGCGTCGAGCTCGTACTCGGCGCGCACGTCGGCCGGAATCGGACCGACCTTGCACGCGTCGGGGTCGACCGGCTCGGGCTCGGTCATGTCCATGCAGTCCGGAGTGCCGTTCATGTTCGCGTCGGTGTCGGGCATGCCGCAGCCGCACATCCCCGGAGCGGTCTTCGCGCGATCCATCGCGCACATGTCCATGCAGTCCGGAGTGCCGTCGCCGTCGCCGTCCGGCGAAGTGCTGCCGCACACGGGCGGGGCGGCCGTACCTGCGCCCGCAGTGCTCATCGTCCCGGCTGCGCCCATGATGCCGGCCGCGCCCCCGCCTCCCGGCCCCCCACTCATCGCGGGCGTCCCGCCCGCCCCCGCCACCACGCTCGCTCCCGCGACTGGCCCGCCCCCCACGACTGCCGCACTGCCGGCGGTCGCTGGCTGAGGCGGCTGAGGTCCCGGTTCCGAGCCCATGTCGTCGCCGCCGCACGCCGCGAGTGCGCCCAGCAGGGCGGCGGCGAGGTACGGACCACAGGAGTTGCGCGTCGTTGCCATGGGTGCGTTTCTCCGAACCGAGCTCGCACGCCTGGAAGCAGGGCACGCGGCGGCGAATGCAAGCTCGCGAGAGCGTGCGCAGCCCCCCGTAAACGACCCAGCCTCGAAATAGCATGCGCAATTGTTGCGCAGGAGCGAACGGAACCGCGCGGACCGTCCGAGACGTGGCGTGTGCGAGATGTACGTAAAACGAAGTCTATAATGATGTTGGTCGCCCGCCGCGCAGCAAGCTGCGTCGTCGCGAGCACAGCTCACAGCTCGCTGGACGTGACTGCTTTTGGTTGATCAGACGCACGCGATTGCGCCAAGTCCCTACAGAGTCGTTGCACGAGTGCGACGCGCTGAGCGCGCGCGTCGAATCTCGTCAGTGAAGGCGCGTTTTCGTTGAAGGCGCCGCGTTTCGTCGGCTACACAACCCGCGACCACAGCGAGTGCTTCGATGGCGACGAAGACCCGATCGAGCGGCGCAGTGGTGTGCAGTTCCAACTGCTCGCGCGACGAGCACGAACATGGAGGCGCACGATGAAGCAGCGCGACTACCGCGAGACGGCATTCTCTCGTGTCTTGGCAGCGACCGTCGTGACGTTGTGGGTCACGCCGGCCGTGGCGCAGGTACCGAATCCCACGGTGGCCGGACCGATCGCACAGAACGTGCAACCCGGTGATCCGTCGCATGACTACACGTTTCTCACGCCCGCCGAGGATCTGTCCGACGCCGGCTACGTGGAGCAAGAGTTCTTCATCGCAGGCACCGCGAACGCCTACGACACGCCGGCTGGGCAGACTGGCAGCGTACGGTCGAGCGGACATCCGTATCGGACGCGGATCGTCGTGCGGCGGCCCACATCGCCGAGGCGCTTCAACGGCGTCGTGCTGCTCGAGTGGCAGAACGTCACGGCCGGCTACGACATCGACGCGCACTGGGGCGTGTCGTGGCCCCACTTCGTGCAGCAAGGATACGCCTGGGTCGGCGTGTCGGCGCAGCGCGTGGGTGTTCATGGAGCGACCGTCGTCCCCGGGACGACGCCTGATCCCGCCGCTCCGCCACCCGTGAACAACGGGCTCAAGGCCTGGAGCCCGATCCGCTACGGATCGCTGGACGTCATGGCAGGCGGCACCGTGACGGATGATGCCCTGTGCTACGACATCTTCTCGCAGGCCGCGCAGGCCATCCGCAATCCGACCGGCGTGAGGCCGCTCGGTCGCTTGCGGCCGCAGCTCGTGCTCGCCATCGGCGCGTCTCAGTCGGCCGGCCGCCTCTCGACGTATCACAACGCCATTCACCCGCTGCACGGAGTGGTCGATGCGTTCTATCTGCTGGTCGGCGGTGCGGGGTTGCGCACCGATCTGGATGTGAAGGTCTTCCAGTACTTGTCCGAGACCGACCTGGGCCGCGGCCCGGCGCGGCGCATGGCGGACTCGGACAACTTCCGCTCCTGGGAAGTCGCGGGGACCGCTCACTCCAGTTACTACAGCGATCAGTATCGAGCACCGCTGGTGCTGCGCGATTTCGCCACCGATCCGTGGCCCGCGGAGTGCACCTTGCCGCCGTATAGCCGCGTCCGCGGTTACTACGTCATCAATGCTCAATACGACTGGCTGGTGCGCTGGGTGCGCGCTGGGTCGGCGCCTCCGAGCGCGCCGAAGCTCGAGTTCACGGCTGGCGAGGCGCCGGCGATCGCGCGCGACGAACGCGGCTTCGCGCTCGGCGGGATTCGCTTGCCCGAGATCGAGGCGCCGATCGCGCTCAACGCCGGTGCCAACAGCGGCGCCACGTTTTGCACGCTGTACGGGACGCACCAGCCGTTCGACGCCGCCACGCTGAACGAGCTCTACCCGTCGCACCTGAGCTACGTGCGCGCGGTCCTGGCGTCCGCTCGGCGCAATCAGCGCGCGGGGTACATCCCGCGCGACGCCACCCGGGAGTACACCTGGGACGCGCTGCTCGCCGACGTGCCGCCGGATGCCCCGCCTCTTGACGCTGGCGCGGACGGACCCTAGTGATCGATTGTCGTGGCCGAGACCGTTCCGCCGATTCTGTTGTTCGATGGCGTCTGTAACTTCTGCAACGACGTCGTGAACTTCGTGCTCGACCACGACGCGCAGGGCCGCTTTCGCTTCGCGGCCCTGCAGTCCGAGGCGGGCCAGCGTTTGCTCGCCGAGCACGGGCTCGCGGACGTGCCGTTGAGCACCAGCGTGCTGATCGATCGAGGCCGCGCGTACAAGGACAGCGATGGGCTGTTGCGCGCGGGGTTGCTGCTGGGCTGGCCGTTCCGTTTGCTCGCGCCGCTGCTGTTCGTGCCGCGCGCGCTGCGCGATCCGCTCTATCACGCGTTCGCGCGCAACCGCTATCGCTGGTTCGGGCGCACCGAGCAGTGCCGCGTGCCCACACCGGAGACGCGAGGGCGGTTTCTGAGCTGAGCAAGAAGAGAATCACAGGAAGGCGGGAAGATGAAAGTCGTTCTCAGACTTCCCGTCTTCCCGCCTTGCTGTTGGTTCGAGATCCGCCCGTAGGTTAGTCGTCGTCGCGGTCGGCGTTCTTGGCCATGACGATCTCGATCCGGCGGTTGCTGGCGCGGCCTTCGTCGCTGTCGTTGCTCGCGAGCGGGCGCTGCTCGCCGTAGCCCACGGCCTCGATCCGGTCGTCGTCGATGCCCTCGTCGCTCAGGTACTTGGCGACGGCGCGGGCGCGGTTGGTCGAGAGCGCCTGGTTCTGGCGTTCGCTGCCGGTCGAGTCGGTGTAGCCCTCGACGCGGAACTTCGTGCTCTCGGGCTGCTCCTTGAGCGCGTTGGCCACCGTGTCGAGATGCTCCTCGGCGGCGTCGGAGAGCTCGTCCTTGCCGCTGGGGAACAGCAGCGCGCCCGACATGATGATCACGGTGCCGCGCTCGTCTTCACGCACGGTCGAGCCGTGCATCAGGTTCTGCAGCGAGCTGTCGACCTTGCGGTCGTTGTCCACGCGGTCCGCGCGCGGGGGCGCATCGTTGACGACCACCTCGGCCTTGTC
>Ga0190265_10001262_pt1 | contig 16530 bp, 15 predicted proteins | sample Popmic124T_FD_133135 | JGI IMG/M metagenome (GOLD analysis project Ga0190265, IMG submission 133135) | Populus adjacent soil microbial communities from riparian zone of Indian Creek, Utah, USA - 124 T | ecosystem: Environmental > Terrestrial > Soil > Riparian zone | place: USA: Utah | collected...
CAAGACACTCGACGCGCATAACTGGAAGCTCGCCGAGACGGCCAGGCACCTGGGCATCAGCCGTACCACCCTCTGGCGTCGTCTCAAGGCGTACGGGCTACACCGAGACGGCCGGAGCAAATGGGCGCAAATCAGCTAGTCGTTCTTCTGCTCGCTGCCGTCGCCCAGACCTCCACTCCCGACACCACCTCCCCTCCCTACAGCAGTCCCGCGGTCCAGCACCTCGTCGAGCGTGCCATGGTGCGTGGGTGGGCCGGCGACTTGCCGGAGTCCGGATACCGCGCCCGGATCCATTACCGGCTGACCGTCGCCTTCGGGCGGCGGCGCTGGGCGCGGGTGCCGACCGCCGCGGCGGAGGAGCAGGTGGCCGATGTCCAGTGGCAGCGGCCCAACGACCTGCGGGTGGATGTCGTGGGCCGGCGCTCCCGGTCACGCTCCGAGACGCTTCAGCTCTCGAGCGTATGGGACCGGCCCTGGTTCGTGCCCCGCTCGGTGGACGATTCGCTCCGGATCTTCAGCGACGAGTTCCCCGCGACCGGTGCATTGCATCCGCTCGCACCGACGGGGCCGGAGTGGTACCGCTACACCCTCGCCAGCGAGCTCTCCGTCGCGTCGGGTGGGACCGGCGCGCTGCGGCTGCTGCGGGTCGACGTCACGCCCCGCCGAGGCGGCCCGTCACTCGTCGCCGGGCAGATGTGGATCGACTCCGCCTCCGCCGAGGTCGTGCGGCTCACCTTTCGCTACGTCGGCACCGGATTGTGGGTGCGGCCGGACAGCGGCACGAAGTCGGACTCGTCCTCCGCCCGACGGGTCAACTCCATGGTGAACCAGGTCGTGAGCATCGACGCCGACCTCGAGTACGGGCTCCAGGACGCCCGCCACTGGATGCCGCGGCGCCAGGTGATCTCGGGGAGGGTGCGGATTCCGCTCGTGAGCGATCTGGTGATTCCGTTCCGCGCGGTGACGACATTCGAGGATATCGAGATCAATACCGGCCGCCCCATCGCGTTCACGCTGCCGCGGCCGGAGACGGTCGATCGCGAGGCCCGGCGGGATTCCCTGCGCGCCGCCCGACGCGGTGGAGGCCGCGGCGAGGACAGTCTCCGGTCGTGGAGCTATGCCGACCGATGGAGCGGCGGACGCTACGAGCTGCATCGGCCGTCGAACGACTCGCTCGGGCGGTTCGATAGCTGGGCGGACTCCCTGTCACTCGACGCCGACCCGGCCGAGGCTCGGCGGGCGCGGGAAGCGGAGTCCGAGCTGGCGCGGGTGGCGGAGAGGCTGCCCGATTCCCTGACCGGGAGGAAAGCCCACGGGCCGGCGTACGAGCGGCTCACCGATGCCCTCCGCTACAACCGGGTGCAGGGCCTCTCCATCGGTCTCGGCTATCGGGTGCGGATGCCCGGTCTCGCGTTCTCCGATGTGTACGCCACCGCCCGCTACGGCTTCAGCGACGAACGAGTGACGGGACGCCTCACGCTGGTGCGAGACGCTCCGGACGGCCGCTTCAAGCTGGGTGGATATCGGGACGTGGTGAACGTGGATCCCTTCGCTCCGGCGCCGGGCCTTGGCAACAGTCTCAACGCGCTCTTCGTCGCCCACGACGACGGCGACTACGTGCTGGCCCGGGGCGCGGCGGCTGGCTATGAGACGTCGCTCCGCACGGGGCTCGAGCTGTCGGTCGGGGCGCGCTACGAGCGGCAAACCAGCGTGAGCAGGCAGGCCTCGTCCGAGGTCAACGATTTCCTCGGCGGCTCGGGCGAGTTTCCCCCCAACGCCCCGGTGGATGACGGCGATCTGGTCGGTGGCCATGTCCGCCTCAGCGGCACCGGCGACTTCCGCTGGCAGGCGACCGCCGACGTCCTGGGCGGTGAGGGCAGCACGACCGGGCGGGTCTACGGCGAGGTGCGGCACGGGATCGGCAAGCGGGCCGGTGTCACCGTGCGGCTCAAGGGCGGCATCGCTACCTCACCCACCCTGCAGCAGAGCGCCTTCCGCCTCGGCGGGGTGGGAACGGTGCGTGGGCACGGGTACGGCGCGCGCCGGGGCCAGTCGTTCTGGGCGACGCAGGTGGACGTGGCGCCGCTCCCGGGCCGGCTGCGGCCGGTTCTGTTCCTCGACGCGGGACAGGCGGGCGGGCCCGGCGCGCTCTTCTCGGGCCGCATGCTGGTGGGCGCTGGGGTGGGGCTGTCGTTCTTCGGTGGGTTGGTGCGCTTCGATCTCAGCCGGCCGCTCACGCCGGACGACTCCACGATCCGTTTCGACATCGTGGTGCAGTCGCCCAGATAGATTCTGACATGATCACCATCCCCCTCCTCGCGTGCGCGTTGCTGGTCGCGCAGCCTCAGGCCCCAGGGCTCGAGGTCGCGGCGGAGCCCGCGGTGGTTCAGCAACGATTCGTGCGCGTGTCTGCCGCCGAGTCGCTCCAAGTGGTGACGGCGGGGACCGGCCGGCCGGTCGTGCTCATTCCCAGTCTCTTCGGTTCCGCGTTCGGGTATCGGCATCTGCTCGCGAAGCTTCCGGCCGCGGGCTATCAGGCGATCGTGATCGAGCCACTCGGCATCGGCACCTCGGCCCGGCCCGAGCAAGGGAACTACTCCCTCACCAGCCAGGCCGACCGCATCGCGTCGGTCATGCGGTCGATCCTGCCCGGTCCCGCGATCCTCGTGGCGCATTCGTCCGGCGCCTCGATGGCGCTGCGGCTCGCCTACCGGCATCCGGCACTCGTCAGCGCGGTCGTCTCGCTGGATGGCGGGCCGGCGGAATCGGCCACCAGCCCCGGCTTCCGCCGCGCGATGCGCTACATCCCCTGGGTGAAGTGGATGGGCGGGATTCGTCGAGTTCGCGCGAAGATCAAGGACAACTTCGTCGCGACATCGGGCGACACGACCTGGGTCACGGATGCGGTGATCGACGGGTACACCGCGGGTGCGAAGGCGGACCTCGACGGCACTCTCAAGGCGTATCTCAGCATGGCCGAGGCCCGCGAACCAGAGAAGCTGGTACCGCGGCTGGCGTCGGTGCGCTGTCCGGTCCGCCTGGTGGTCGGCACCGCGCCGCATGCGGGGGGCATTCCCGCGAAGCAGCTGGCGGCGCTGCGGGAGGGACTCCCGGCATTCGCCATCGACAGTGTGCCCGGCGCGGGCCTGCACGTGTACGAAGAGCGGCCGGAGGCCGTGGTGGACGCGGTGAAGAGAGCGCAGCACGACGTCCAGGGAGCATCATGCGCCGGCTAGAGGTCCTCGCCTGGGTGGCGGCCGGTGTGCTGGGGATCGCGGCATGCTCCCGGGGCGGTGCGTCCGAACGCACCGGATCGCTGGAGGTGGAGTGGACCGGGGCGGACACCGGCAAGCTCTCCGCGCCGGCCATCGCGGAGTGGTGCGACAGCCTCGGGGTGCTGGAGCTGCGGGCTATCCACGGCGATACCGGCTTTGCCCTCGCGCTCTATCCGGCCGATTCCACCCGCGCCGCCGGCACGGCCGGCCCCGGGCGGTATCGGGTGCGCCCGCCGGCGAAGGGGACGGCGCGTCCCTGGTCGACCCTGGCGCTGCGCTGGTTCGCGGAGACCTCCATCCGCGGCTTCCGGGGTGACAGCGGGGCGGTGACCGTGGAATCGGCAGGTACCGGCATCGCCGGCCGGTTCGACGCGGGGCTCCGCTCCGCCACCGACGCGAGCAAGCTGACCGTGAAGGGCTCCTTCAAGGGGCTGACGGTCACTCCCGCGGGTCCCGAATGCGCCGGGCGCCCGATCTCCCCCGACGACGAGGACGAGGCGACCGAGCCGACCGACGAGGACGACTTCGGCATCGCCTCCGACTCCGCCTAGCCCCGGCGTTAGATTCAGGCCATGGAGAGCACCTACTTCCGGCGCGGCTTCGGCCTCAAGAGCGAGATCGAGGGCCAGCTCACGGCCGACTACCACAGCACGGTGGTCGAGGCGCTCCGGGCCAACCAGTATCGCCTCACGGTCGGTCCGCTGACCTTCCGCCTCGCCCGGGAGTTCGGGTTCTGCTACGGGGTGGACCGGGCGGTGGACTATGCCTACGAAACCAGGCTCAAGTTCCCCGACCGGCGGCTCTTCCTGGTGGGGGAGATCATTCACAACCCCCACGTCAATCAGAAGCTGCGCGACATGGGCGTCCACTTCCTCCACCGGAGCGAGGCGGGCGAATTCGACTTCTCGGGGATCGCGGCCGACGACGTCGTGATCCTTCCCGCCTTCGGCGTCACCATCGGCGACTTCGAGCGGCTCCGCGGCCTCGGCTGCGTGCTGGTGGACACGACCTGCGGCTCGGTGCTCAACGTCTGGAAGCGGGTGGAGAGCTACGCCCGCGACGGGTTCACCGCCATCATCCACGGGAAGCATTACCACGAGGAAACCAAGGCGACCGCCAGCCAGGTCATGAAGTACCCCGGTGGCCGGTACCTGGTGGTGTTCGATATGGCGGCAGCGCGGACGGTATGCGACTTCATCGAGGGCAAGGGCGACGCGGCCGCGCTGCAAGAGCGATTCGCCAAGGCCACGTCGCCCGGCTTCGATTTCGAGCGGGATCTGCTGCGGGTCGGCATCGCCAACCAGACCACCATGCTTTCCGGCGAATCGCTCGCCATCGCCGAAGAGGTGGGGCGCAGCATGGCGCGGCGCTACGGCGAGGCGGCGGTGGAGCACTTCCGGTCGTTCGATACCATTTGTTCCGCGACCCAGGAGCGGCAGGACGCGGTGGTGGCGCTGCTCGACGAGCCGCTCGATCTCATGGTAGTGGTCGGGGGATACAACAGCAGCAACACCTGCCATCTCGCCGCGCTGGTCCAATCCCGCGGCATCCCCGTCTTTCACATCGAGGATGCCGACGCCGTGGATCCCGAGTCCGGCGCTGTCCGGCATCAGCCGATCGGCACCAAGCGAGAAGAGCGGGCCGAGCGCTGGCTGGGCGACGCCCGCATCATCGGGATCACCGCCGGGGCGTCTACCCCCAACAACAAGATCGGCGAGACGGTAGCGAGGATCTGCCGGACCGCCGGGGTCGATCTCAATGCCGCGCTCGCGATTCGTTGATCTCTCCCACACCATCACGCATGGGATGACGACCTACCCCGGGTTGCCGGGGCCGGTCATCTGTGACTATCTGAGCCGCGAGCGATCGCGGGAGATGTACGCGCCCGGCGTCGAATTCCAGATCGGGCGCATCGACATGGTGGCGAACACGGGCACCTACGTGGACTCGCCGTTCCACCGCTACGCCGACGGCGCGGACCTGTCGGCGCTGAAACTGGAGTCGCTGGCCGATCTCGATGGCGTGGTGGTGCGGGCCCCCATGGGGCTCGGGCGTGCGGTCTCGCCGCGGGAGTTCGAGGGTCTCGACCTGCGCGGGCGCGCGGTCCTGGTGCACACGGGCTGGGACGAGTTCTGGGGCACCGAGCGCTACCTGTCCGGCAATCCGTTCCTCACCGCCGAGACCGCGCAGATGCTGGTGGATGCCGGCGCGGCGCTGGTCGGCATCGACTCCCTCAACATCGACGACCTCGGCGACCGCGCCCGGCCGGTGCACTCGTCGTTGCTCGGCGCCGGGATTCCCATCGTCGAGCACATGTGCGCGCTGGAGAACCTCCCGGCCGATGGGTTCCGCTTCTCCGCCGTGCCGGCGAAGGTGGCGGGGTTCGGAACGTGGCCGGTGCGGGCGTACGCGGTTGTCCGGCGTTCGGCATGAGCGATCGTGGGCGTTCGGCATGAGCGATGGTGTCATCCTGAGCGAAGCGAAGGAGCCATAGCGTCGCTTCGGCTCCTTCGCTTCGCTCAGGATGACATTCCTTTCGTATAACTCCCTCTTTCCCCCTTCGCCTTTCACTCTTCCCGCTTTTCTAGGCCCCATGCCCTTCCGCCAAACCACCGTCTCCGGTCTCCCCGCCATCTCCCTCCGCACCGACGAGCTCGAGGTCGTCGCCGTGCCGGTTGCCGGGATGAAGCTCACCAATCTGCGGCGCCCGCGGGGGCGAGAGTGGCTCTGGCAGAACGATCAGATCCCGCTCGCGCCTCCCCGACCCGATGCGTCGTTCGTCGAGACCGCGGACAGCGGTGGATGGGACGAGTGCTTCCCCACCGTCGCGCCCTCGCCGGTACCTGGTGCGCCGGCCGGCACACCGCTGCTCCCCGACCATGGCGAGCTCTGGAGCGTGCCCTGGACCAGCTCCGCCTACGAGCACGCGGGCGGTGTCACCCTCGCGGGCTCCGCGGCCGGGCGCGGTCTGCCGTACGAGCTCTCCCGCGAGATCACGCTCGATCTCCATGAGCCGGTGATGCGGCTCCGCTACCGGCTCCGAAACACCGGCGACGGGTCCATTCCCTGGATCTGGTGCGCCCATCCGCTGCTCAACGTTCAGCCGGGGAGCACGCTGGAGCTGCCGTCGGTGCGGCAGGTCAAGGTGGCGGCCGTGCACGGTCTCCCGGAACTCGGCGCCGGCGACATCGTGAGCTGGCCGGACGCGTTCGGCGGCCGCGACGGCCGCTTCACGTTTCCCTCCCGCGGTGCCTGGGCGGTGAAGCTGTTCGGTGACATGGGGCGGGCCGGCCGGCTGATTCTGACCGACCCGCGTCGCGGCGAGCGACTGGAGATGGTGGTGGATCCGGCGGAAGTGCCGCAGGTGGGCCTTTGGATCAACAACCGGGGTTGGGCCCCGCCGGGCAAGCAACCGTACTACAACTTCGGCCTGGAGCCCGCGATCGGCGCGCCCGACAGCCTGGAGGAAGCGGTTCGCGACTGGAAGCTGGCGCAGACGCTGGGGCCGGGTGAGGAGCGGCGGTGGAGCGTCGAAGTCCGGCTGACGGACGAAGGCGGAGACTAGGGCGGCGTGCTGCTCTGGGGAGGACGCTCGAGCCGGGTGTCCTCCCATGAAACCGGATCCTCGATCGGCTCGAGGTGGGTGTCTACCACGCTCCGCGGAACCGCTTGCCGGATGCGCTCTTCGATCTCTTCCAGCAGATCGTGTCCCCGCTGCACGGTCCAGTCGCCCGGCACGAGGATGTGAAATGAGATGAAGCGACGTGCGCCGGCCTGGCGGGTACGGAGGGCGTGATACCCCACGCCGGACTTCCCGTGCGCGTCGAGGATCGCCTTGATCTGGTCGAGCGTCTCCTCCGGGAGCGACGTATCGAGCAGTCCGAGCATGGAGCGTCGCAGCATGCGCACGCCGGAGACCATCACGTTGGCCGCGACCGCGATGGCCACGATCCCGTCGAGGCGGAGCCACCCGGTCACCGCCGCGGCTCCCACGCCCACGATCACGCCGACCGAGGTCCAGACGTCCGTCATGAGATGCTGGGCGTCCGCTTCGAGCGTGATGGACTCGTACCGCTTGCCCGCCCGGTGAAGCACCTTGGCGACGGCCAGATTGATCGCGGAGGCGACGGCGGTGATCGCGAGACCGAGTCCGGGCGCGTCGATCGGACGTGGCTCGATCAGCCGCTGCACGGCCGCGATGACGATGCTCGCCGCGGCCACCACGATCAACGCGCCCTCGAATCCGCTGGAGAAGTACTCCGCCTTGGTGTGGCCGTAGGCGTGCTCGTCGTCGGCGGGGCGGAGCGCGACGGAGAGCGCGAGCAGCGCTACCAGGGCGGCGAGCAGGTTGACGAACGACTCGAGCGCGTCGGAGAGCAGGCCGACCGAGCCGGTGAGGAAGTACGCCGTGGCCTTGAGCCCGATCGTCGCGAGCGCCGCGCCGACCGAGAGCGCCGCGTAGCGCAGGAGGCCGCGCCGCTCGATCACTCGGCCGGCTCCGGCAGCATGCGGGCGATCTCCGCGATCGTGAGGGGCGAGCTCCCCTCCGCGCGGTTGTTGACCAGCAGGTAGGCGGGAATCCGGGTGCTCACGGCGGTGTCGATCAGCCGGACCAGATCGGCCCGCAGCCTGGGATTGGGCTCGCGGATGCGGTCGTACGGCGCGAAGGCGTCCACCGCCTCATCGTAGGTCCGCCCCGGCCGGAGCAGCGCCCGCGCCACGATGAACGGCGCGGTGAGCGCTCCCGGCAGGTCGAGCTGGCGGCCGATCGGTGGCATGCGGGTCCAGGAGCTGAAGACGTGGGCCACCCCGTGCTCGCGGAGCACCGCGAAGTACATGGGGGTGAGAAAGTCGTCGTTGCGGATCTCTACCGCGTACTGGCCCTCGCGCGGCAGCTCGGCGAAGAAGCGGTCGAGCTGGTCGGCGAACCGCTCCGGACTGAGGCCGCTCCGCCGGGCGACGGTCGAGAACTCGAACACGAACGGCCCGGTGTTGTCCGCGAAGAACCGCTGGTGCGGCTGGAATACCGCTTCCAGAAATACGTCCGGATTCAGGAAGTCCGGGTTGTGCTTGCCCGCCCGCGACGGGTCCTGCGCCTTGGTGAAGGTCTGCACCGTGAGCTGGTTCCAGACCTTGCTGACGCAGGGGAATCCGCGAGGCAGCCGCTCGGCGTAGCCGACCAGGACCTCTTCCGTGGGCGGCGCGTAGAAGCTGGAGTCGACACCGACCGTCCGGAAGAGCGGAAAGCTGGCGTACTCCTCCAGCATGCGGGTCGAAGCGCCCCTGCCTTCATAGTTGCGGCTGTAGACCAGGCCGCGCCATCCGGGATAGTTCCAGGACGAGCCACCGAACCGCACCAGCGACGGAATCCGTTTCGCCAGCGCCTCCAGCTCGGGGCGCGTGGGTGGGACGGGTGCGCTCACCCGGGCACGATCTTGAAGACCACGCCGTCGGTGCTCATGATGTACATCTCGCCCGCCGCATCGAGGCCGAAGCTCGGCACGTTGGCTCCCGGCGCCAGGGTGGGCCACTGGTACTGGTCCACCGCCGCGCCGTTCTCGAAGCGAAAGCTGCGGACGAACCCGGCGCAATAGTCCGAGTAGAAGTAGTGGCCGCGCAGCGCGGGAATGGCGGCGCCGCGATACACGAAGCCGCCGGTGATCGAGCACCCGTCACCGTGGTCGAAGGACACCACCGGCAGCTCGAGCGGATCCTGGTTGCAGTCCGATTCCAGGAAGCACTCGGGCCCTTCCATGATGTTCCAGCCGAAGTTGACTCCTCGACCGGCGCCGTCCGGGCCGGTGGAGACGCTGACCTCCTCCCACTCCCGCTGGCCCACGTCGGCGACGTAGAGATCGCCGGTCGCGGCGTCGAAGGCGACCCGCCAGGGATTGCGCAGCCCGTAGCTCCAGATTTCCGGGCGGGCGCCACCGGTGGTGCCGACGTAGGGATTGTCGGCCGGGACCGTGTACCCGCCGGCGTCAACCGGATCGATGCGCAGGATGTTGCCCAGCAGATCGGTCAGCGCCTGGCCGCGTCCGCCGGGATCGTCGGCTGAGCCGCCATCGCCCAGCATGACGTAGAGGTGGTCATCGGGGCCGAACAGGACCTGCCCGCCGTTGTGGTTGGGGAACGGCTGATCCACGCTCAGGATCGCGACCTCGCTCGCGGCGTCGGCCAGGTTGGGGTCGCTCGAGACCCGGAAGGCCGAGACGCGGGTGTCGCCGGCGACGTCGGTGTAGTGGACGATGAACCGGCCGTTGCCGGCGTAGTCGGGGTCGAAGGCGAGCCCGAGCAGACCCTGCTCGGAGCCGGTCGAGACCGAGGCCGTGATGTCGAGGAACGGCGTCGGGAGCAACGTCCCGGCCTCCACGATCCGGATGGTGCCGCCCTTTTCGATGATAAAGAGCCGCGGGTCGTCGGTGGGGGCGGTGAGGTAGACCGGAAAGCTCAGCCCTGAGGCCACCTGCTGGAGCGCGACCGGCTCCGGGCCGTCGGGGAGGGGCGACGTTCCATTATCGAACTCGTCGCCGCAAGCACTGGCGCCCAACGCCAAAATGAGCGAAAGTGCTGCCGAGACCAACGAAGGCTTCTGCCCGACCATGTCCCGTCCTCTCATAGCCTGCCTCGCCGCCGCGGTCGCGGCCTGCACGCCGATGGGCCTCTGGGTCTACGACGACCCTGGGCTCGAGGTCTCACGCGTGCGGTTGCAGAATGACACCGGCACCGATCCGGTGGTGCTGGGTCTCGCCGTGTGGAACCCGAACGACTACGACGTTTCCACCGCCCGGCTGGAGGTCCAGCTCAAGCTGGACAATGTGGACATAGGACACTTCTCCAAGGACAGCATCATTTCCGTCCCGCAGGTCGGCCTGGCGGATTTGACCTTGCCGCTCACGGTGCCGGGCGCTCTCCGCCAGCGGGTGCTGGCGATGGGCTCGGGCACCCACCGCTTCGCGGTGGAGGGGCGGGCCACGTTCTCGACTCCGTTCGGACGGCGCAAGGTGCGCTTTGCCCACCAGGGCGACCTGGCGTTCCGGGGCGCCAACGAGGCCCGCATCGCTACGACGGTGGCGGCGGACTCGCTGAACCATCGGGCGCGCCGCGGGATCTACGCACCCCGCTTGCCGGGCGTCCGGCCGGGGCCGGACCAGGGCCCCCAGCCGGCGCGCGAGCCGCGTCCGGAGCCGCGCTAAAGCTAGCGCCAACGACCCGCTCCAGCCGGTCGAGATGCGTGACGGTGACGGTGATCGCCCCGAACTCCTCCTCGACCTTCCCCCGAAAGACGAACGGCCCCTGATCGAAGAGCACGTGCCCCCGCTCGGCGTAGACCTTGGGGAACAGCACGGTCTCGACCAATCCCTCCCCGTCGTCGAAGGTGGCGAACTCCATCGGCTCGTCCTTGAGCGTGTGCACCGGCTTGGCGGTCGTCAGCATGCCGGCCATCATCACCTGGCGCCCGACGTAGCGGGGCAGATCGGTGCTGCGGCAGAGCGGAAGCCGGGCCAGCCGGTCGGCGTGGAGCTGCATGGGATGGGTGTCGGTGACGAATCCCATCGCCTCGTACTCCTCCCGCCGGCGCCGCTCGGCGGAATACTCCTTCAGCGGCGGCACGCCGGACGGGAGATGATCGAACCAGTCGCCGGGCGCCGCGGCGCCTTCGCGCCGGGCGGCATCGATCATCCAGAGCAGCATCGGCCGGGTCCATCCGCCGGCGATCGAGTCGAGCGCACCGACCTTGATCAGCGCGCGGAGGTCGTCGGCCGCGATGCCGCTGCGGGCGCGGAAGTCGGGGAGGGATTGGTAGGGAATGTCATCCCGAGCGGAGCGAGGGATCTTGCCGGCGGTCATCGAAGCACGGCCGGCAAGATCCCTCAGTCGCTGCGCTCCTTCGGGATGACAGCGTCCCCTCACCACCCGCTCCGCCCCCTCCGCCGAGAGCCCCTTCACGAACTGCAGCCCGATCCGCATCTCCCGTTCGGCTCCGGTGCAGCGCAGCTCGCTCGCGTTCACGTCCGGGGGATGGACCGTGAGTCCCATTCGCATCGCCTCCGCCACGTAGGCGAAGGGATGGTAGAACCCGCCGCCGTTGGCGAGCACCGCCGCCATGAACTCCGCCGGATAGTGCGCCCGCAGGTAGCAGGAGTGCTGCGCCACCTGGATGTAGCTCGCCGAGTGTCCCTTGCAGAAGCTGTAGCCGGCGAACGACATGATCATCGCCCACACCCGCTTGATGACTTCGGGCTCGCGGCCCAGCGCCAGCGCGCCGGCGAAGAACTCCTCGGCGTAGCCGGCCAGCTGCCGGGCGGGGCGCTTCTTGGAGAGCGACTTGCGAAGTCCGTCGGCGGTCGCGAGCGGCATCCCCGAGAAGACCGAGCAGACGTTGACCACGTCCTCCTGGTAGACCATCACGCCGAACGTCTCGGCGAGGGTGTCGCGCAGCACCGGGTGGAGCGGCTCGTACGGCGCGCCGTGCAGCCGCTCGAGGTAGACCCGGATGTACCGGTTGGAGGCGGGGCGGATGATGCTGGTATTGAGCACCAGCAGCTCGAAGCTCTCGGCCTTGCTCTTGGCGCAGAGCGCGCGGGAGGCGGGCGACTCGGTGTAGAACACGCCCATGGTCTGCCCGGTGCGGAAGAGCGCCCGGGTGGCGGGATCGTCGCCGGCATCGGAGGAGGTGTAGTCGATCATCCGTCCGGTGTTGCCGCGTACCGCGACGATCGCGTCGCGGATGACGGCGAGCGAGCGGTTGCCGAGCAGATCGATCTTCACCAGCCCCGCATCCTCGGCGCCGTCCTTCTCGAACTGGATCACGGGCACCCTCTCGCTTCGCTCGGGGCAGGCTCCCCGCTCCACCCCCTCGAGCACTTTCGCGGCGGGCTGGATGGGCACGTAGTCGGTGAGCGTCCCGGGCACGATGACTACGCCGCCGGGATGCACCGAGAGGTGGCGCGGCGTTCCCACCAGCGGCGCCGCCATCCGGGCGTAGTCCCGCCAGCTCGGCGAGAGGTCGAGACCGCGGAAGTTGGGATGGGTGGCGAGCATCTCCTCCAGCGGCTCGTCCTCGAAGACGGGAATCCGCCGCGTGACCTCGCGGATCTCGCCGGCCGGCCGGCCGTGGACCTTGGCCACCTCGCGGAGCGCGCCGCGGAGACGGAAGCAGTTGTGGTTGGCCACCATCGCCGCCTGGGGCCGGGGGTACGTCTCGAAGACGTAGGCCAGCACGTGGTCGCGCTCGTCCCAGGGAAAATCGAGATCGATGTCGGGCGGATCCTTCCGCTCGGGATTGAGGAACCGGTCGAAGAGGAGACCGGCCCCCAGCGGTTCGACGTGGGTGATGCCGAGGCTGTAGCTCACGATCGAGTTTGCCACCGAGCCGCGGCCGCAGTGCGTGGGGCCGTGCTCCACGATGTCCTTCACCACCAGGAAATAGTCGGCGAAGCCTTTCTTCCCGATGATGCCGAGCTCGTACTCCAGCCGGTCATGGGTGACGGGCGCGATGGTGCCGTACCGCCGCTCGGCGCCGGCGTAGGCGAAGGCCCGCAGCCGCCGGAACGATTCGTCGGGCTCCGCCAGGCGCGGCGCCACCACCCGGCCGTCGGGAATGCGATACTCGCAGCGCTCCGCGATCGCCTCGGCCTGGCGTACGGCTTCGGGACAGTCAGGAAAAAGACGGACGAGGTCGGCGGCGGGGCGGAGCCAGGCGTCGCGGGCGGAGGCGGAGGCGGACGGGCGGACGGGCGGACGGGCGGACGGGTTCGAGGTCGCTGCATCCAACTCTGACAGGGTGGTATTCAAGTGAATTGCACGCAGGAGCCGGTGGCGAGCCCAATCTTCCGGGTGCGCCATTACGACGGCGTTCGTCACCGCGGCCGGGATGCCGAGACGGCGGGCGGCCGCGAGCACGGCGTGGCGAGCCTTGCCGGGCACCAGCTCGGCGTAGAGATCGCGCGGTCCGCTCGCGGCGCAAATGCGCTCGAGGAAGCCGACATCGCGTGAGAGCAGAATGAGACCGGCGCGATCGGAAGCCAGCAGGGCGGATAACCCGTCCGCCCGTCCGCCCGTCCGCCCGTCCGCCCTCTCCCAATGAATCGCCGAAATCGCCCGGCACAGCGCTCCCCATCCGCGCTCGTCCGTCGCCAGCGCGACCGTCTCTTCGTCCTCGGTCACGAGATGCGCGCCGAGCATCGGACGCACGCCCGCGGCGTCGCAGGCGCGCTGGTACTCGATCGCTCCGTAGACGCCGTTGGTGTCGGTGCAGGCGAGCGCCCGGAACCCGCGCTCCGCCGCGGCGGTGGCGAGGACGTCTGGAGCGGAGACTCCGATACCGAAGGAGAAGTGGGTGTGGACGTGCAGGTGAATCATGCGGAACCGCCAGGAAGCTTCGGGTTTTGTTCGGTACCAACCCGAATGTACCGCCTGGGGAGGGGGCGTCAAGCCATGACGTAACTCCGGAACAGCTCGTCCAGCGCGCGCGCCGGATCGTCACACAGCCCTTCGTGAATCGGCGAGGTCTGGAGCACGTCCGAGCGGGGCGACGTGAGCCAGTGGAACCGCTCGGAGGGCGGCTCCAGGGCCACCGGCCCGGCCGCCGGATCGCCGGCGCAGATGCGCTCGAAGGTGTGGAGATAGCGGAGCAACAGGTCGTGATCGAGTCCGGGGAACCGTTGGCGCAGCTCGCCTGGGTCGGTCAGCGCGCGCATGCCGAGGAACTCCGCGGTGCGGGCATGCACGATCACGCCGACCGGCGAGAACGCGCCGAGGTGCACGTGCGGGACCACCCGCAGCACGGCGAAGTCGTAGGCGAGTCGGGCCGAGTCGCTCATCGCCGTGCCGATTGGGGCAGTGGAGGGAGACGGCGCAGCCGCTCGCGGGCCTCGACCGTCTCCGCCAGGAAGGGTCGCGGCGCCCGCAGCCGGGCGCCGAGGTATTCGCGGTAGCGCGCGCGGAGCTCGGCGGGACGGGCGTCGCCGGCGTACTCGGAGCCGGAGAGGAGCTCGTCGGGCACCTGCTCGACGATCGCCGCCAGCGCGTCGTCGCTCAAGGCCGCGGCGAGCGCGGTGTCCTCCTCCTCGATCCGGCCGGCGTGCGTCAGCAGCACGTGCTTCTCGATCAGCTGAAACGTGCTCCGCGCCTTCTCCGCCGTCATGCTGGGCCAGTCGTGATGCGCGTAGAGCGCCGCGCCATGATCGATCAGCCACGGGCGCCGCTGCCAGACGAGCAGGTTCGGGTTCCGGTGGGTGCGATCCGGGTTGGTCACGAGCGCGTCGAGCCACACCAGATGCGACGCGAACTCCGCGCTCACCAGGTCCACCGCCGCGGTGCAGTCGAAATTGAACGCACCATCGAGATAGCGGAGCCCGACGTTGAGGCCGTGGCTGCGGCGGAGGACGTCCTGGATCTCGGGATCCGGCTCGCTGCGGCCGAAGGGCGGCGGGAGCTCCACCAGCGCGAGGGCGGGCACCGGGAGCCCCAGGGCCGACGCGATCTGCCCTACCAGCAGCTCGGCCACGAGCGCCTTCGCACCCTGGCCGGCGCCGCGGAACTTCACGACGTAAAGACCGTCGTCGGTCTCGACGACGGCCGGCAGTGAGCCGCCTTCGCGGAGCGGCTGCACGTAGCGGGTTGCGGTGGCGCGAGGAAGCGGCGGGACCGGCATGGCGGGAAGGTACAGCGGCAGGGGGCGGGGAGACAGACGGAGCCCGGTGTCATCCCTCGCTTCGCTCGGGATGACAGGCTGGTTCTCGTCTACTCGGCTAAGAATCCTTCCAATATCCGATTGAACTCCACCGGCTTGTCGATCTGCAGCCAGTGCCCCGTGCCGCTGATCACCCGGTGCGGCAGCCCGCCGCCGATCCTGTGGAGGCTGTAGTCGAAATCGTTGGACGGCGTGATGACGGCCAGCGTCGGGCCGCGGTAGCGGGCGAGCGCGGGCTTCGGGTCGAACGCCATCACCGCGTGCAGGCTCCGGATCATGGTCTCCCGCGGCGTGTGGCGCAGGTCGCGGAGCAGGCGCTCGAGCACGGCGCCGTCGGAGCCCGCGATGCTGCTCCAGTACCCTTCGATGGTCTCGATGTACGCGGGCGAATCGAGTGCTTCCAGGAACGGGCGCACTTCGGCGTCGGGCGTCCGGGTGCCGTCACCGATGGGATCGGCCAGCAGCAGATGGGAGACACGCTCGGGATGCGCCCCGGCGTACGCGAGCGCGACGCCGGCGCCCATGCTGTGCCCCACGAGCGCGAACCGTTGGATGTCCAGTGCATCGGCCACGGCGCCGAGGTCGCCCGCCACCGAAGCGAGGTCGTACTTGCCGTCCTTCGGTGCGTCGGAGAGTCCCTGGCCCCGGAGATCGAGCGCGATGGCACGCCGTGTTTTCCGCACGTGCACGAGCTGGTCGGCCCACTGGCCGACGTTTCCCGCCAGCGAGGGCACGAACAGCACCGGATCGCCGGCGCCGCCGTCGTCGATGTGGATCTTGCCGGCCGGCCCCGCGATCCGCCGGCTCATCGCGCCGCCCGCGCGCGAGGACGCACGGACCACGGCGGCCGCTGCTTCAGGATGCGGCGCTGCACCGGGCATTGATCGGTGTGCGCTCCCGGCAGATAGCCGATGCTCATCAGGAACTCTCCCACGATTTCCCCGCCGGTGAAGCGGAAGGTGCGCTTGAACAGCTCGACCCACTCCTCCTTGGACCGCGGATGGTGTGCCGCCAGCCAACCCGCGAACGAGCCGTGGCTCTCCCGCAGCTCCAGAATTCGTGCCGCATTGGCGATGGCCGCTTCGATCTTGAGCCGGTTGCGGATGATGCCGGAATCGGCGAGCAGGCGCCGCCGCTCGCGCGCCCCGTACCGGGCCACCACCTCGGGATCGAAGCCATCGTAGGCGCGACGAAACGCCTCACGCTTCTTGAGGATGGTGAGCCAGGAGAGCCCTGCCTGGTTGACCTCCAGCATCAGCCGCTCGAACAGCTCCGCGTCGCCCTGGAGCGGGAAGCCGTACTCGCGATCGTGATAAGGCCCGTGCCATTCGTGGTTGGGAGCGACGTCGCAGTAGGTGATGCCCATCGGTGATCTCCAGCGGCCGGCGACCGAGCGGTCATGCGGACAATCGAAGAATTGGCGATGGCGACATGGCCGAGCTCTCCGAGTATTGGAGGCCCGGCCCGGTTGCCCACCCCGGAAATCGCTTTCGGGATTTGTTCGGCAGCCACCAATCTTGGCTGCCGAGCCGAGTTCGTCAAGCGGCTGGTCGGATA
>Ga0190265_10001263_pt1 | contig 16527 bp, 12 predicted proteins | sample Popmic124T_FD_133135 | JGI IMG/M metagenome (GOLD analysis project Ga0190265, IMG submission 133135) | Populus adjacent soil microbial communities from riparian zone of Indian Creek, Utah, USA - 124 T | ecosystem: Environmental > Terrestrial > Soil > Riparian zone | place: USA: Utah | collected...
CGGCCCTGCAAGACGCCCGGCACCGTCGAGGAGCGGAAGTGGATCCCGCCCCAGATGCGTGACAGCGCGCCGTCGATCGCCGCGTCGAAGAAGCTGCTGTACGAGCGGGTCGATCCAGCCGGTTCCGCGGTCGCCGTCGTCAACTCGAAGGCGAAATGGTTGCCGTAGATTTGGCTGAGCGGGTAAGACGCGACGCCACCGAGAACGCTATGCGCCGAGTTGTACTCGGGGTGTCCGGGCGTTGGGATGAGCGATTCCCACGCCGGATCCATGAGGGTGTCACTCCGGACATCGTCGACCTCGCGAATCGTCGTGTACGGACGCCAGTACTCGTAGTGGTACTTGGTGTCGAAGATCGCGATGACCCCGTCCATGATTCCGACGTTGACGAGTGCGAAGGCGCGCGCGGTCTGCCACAGGCCCTGATCGCGCTCGGAGGCGGCGATGCGGGCGATCCGGTTCCACGCGAACTGCGCCTGCTCGCGCCAGAAGAGGGCGGCGGCGGTCTGGTCGGTGGTTCGCACGGTGCTGTCGGAGCGGCCGACCTCCTTGACCTCGTCGTAGTCCCGCTTCCACGTCACGCTGGACAGGGCCGGAGGCGGTGGGACGCGGAACTGGTCGGCCGACGTGAGCGCCATCGGCGTGACGAACGGTAGCTGGGTACCGATCGCAACGGTGGTATCGGCCGGTGGCACCGGCTGCCACACCCCTGGCGCGGGCGGCCCGAACGTGTGCGGCACGACGTCAAAGAAGCCGTCGTCACCGCGTAGCGTCAGTATGGCGTCGGCCGCCGCCGCGCCCAGGTCGAGTGATCGCTGGCGCCGGTCGGGATCCTTCACGCGATCGAGATCGGTCTGAAGGAAAGCGTTCACCTGGGCGGCCTTGCCGGGCCGCAGCGCGATCAGCGCGGCATGCGCTGCTGCGGCTGCGGCGAGCGTCGGGTCGGCTCGCCAGTCAACCTGCTTGAGAGCGTACTTCTCGTATTTGTGCCGCGCACCGTTGGCCGCGTCATGCATGGCGACATGGACGTTGGCGAGGTCACGAATGAGCTGAAGCCCGGCGGCGGCGCCACTGTCCAGCGTGGTCAGGATTGCCAGGTTATGGTCATTCCAGCGCACGATGGTCTCGCCGCTTTGCCTCGAGCCGTCACCGATATCACTGGATTCCTCGTCGACGTCGAGGTCGAGGTCGTCATGCCCTGCGCCGCAGCCGCCGACAAACCCCGCCGACAAACTGGCAAGAAGAAGAAGGAGCGCTTTTCTAGTCATGAGTTGACTCCCTTCCTGCTGCAATGAATAGCGAGCGGGAGGCGCCGCCGCTTGCGCGAGAGGCTCAAAGAAATGACTGAGACGTCCAGTTCGTTTCCGATAGCCGAGCATCCGACTGCAGCCCTATTTCGTTGGCTTTCACGGCACCGCGACGGAGCTCACGAACCCGAAGCTGGCCGAGGCGCAGGCCATTTGGGGCAACGGTGCACGCGCCGTTTCCTCGGAAGCCTCGACCCTGATAAAGTGCCACTCGAAAGGCGCGCTGTCGGGATAGCTATAGGTGCTATTCGCGCTCCGCAACGGAGGCACCATGAAACTTCTGGCGAGAACCGTCTGTATTTCGCTCTTGGCAATGGCACCGGGGCTCGCTGCTTGCGGCGCGGATGAGACCCCGGGAGGCGCATCGGGCAGCGCCGGCTCGGGTGGCTCCAGCGCCGGAAGCGGCGGATCAACGAGCTCGGGCGGCTCGAGCGGTGCAGCGACTGGCGGCACAGGAGGAGCGGCGGGGGGCGGCGGAACGATGGGAGGCAGCGGACAGAGTGGCGGCAGCGGCGGAGCGAGTGGTACCGGCGGAGCAACGGGCGGGGGCAGCGGGACGGGCGGCGGCAGCGGGAAAGGCGGTGCCGCCGGAGCAACGGGCGGGAGCAGCGGGACGGGCGGTGCCGCGGGAACGACAGGGGGCGCTGCAGGGACGATGGCCGGCAGCGGGGGTGCAGGACCCGACGCTAGCGCCGACGTTCGACCCGCAGATTCGTCAGTGGCCGACGCGATCGCCGAGGAGGCCGGCGGAGCCTCGGCAGTAGCGACGATCGCGCCCACGACGGGAAACATGATCAACGGCACCGCAACCTTCACTGAACGGGCAGGCCAGGTGACGGTCGTGGTCGACGTCAACAACTGTCCAGCCGGCATGCACGCTTGGCACCTGCATGCGAACGCGAGCTGCGCCAACGACGCCGCCGGCGCAGGAGATCACTGGGTGCCGCGTGGCGAGATGCTGGGCGATATCAATTGCATGCCGGATGGCAAGGGGCAGCACACCTTTACATCCTCTCCGCCGAATATTTGGACGATTGGCGGCGCGGCCGTCAGCAACATCCTGCCCCACGCCGTCGTCGTGCACACCGGCCCCGACAGTAACCCCGGCGGACGAATCGGCTGCGGCGTCCCGATGATGAAGTGAACACACCGAAGCTCGGGATTGCTCACCACACGACGGTCAAGACTTTGGCCCCGTTGAGGTTGGCATTCCCGGAAACATAGCCGACCGCTCCCTCTTGCTTCAGGACATACTTGACGACATCGTCGTCGGTATCGAACTCCGGCGGTGGCACGTCGCGGCCCGAAAAAATGCGCTGCTGCCAATAGCTCTTCACCGCCTCCACGGAGCGTTTGAGCACATCTTCGGTGAACTGTCGTCGGACGGGGGAGTTCGTCATCAAGTCTGCCGGACGGATGACTTTGCCGCGGGGCCACATGGTGATCTTCTTCAAGAACGCGTCTTGCAGGAACAGGCGGTCGACAGCGTCACTCGCATGATTCGGATGAACGATGATCTGAAAGGCGACCCGTGCAGAGGGCTCGCCGCCTTGTGCGTACAAGGTCGTGCGGAACGCGGTAAGCGTGAACACCAGAAGGACGGCGATAGTGGCAAACGCACGCATTGTCGGCTCAGAAATAGACGGTCGTCTTGACGAGAAAAGCTCCCCAATAATTTGCCAGACCCGCGATCGGTGGACCAAATCTCAAGGGATTGGTGAGTCCGGCCGTACCCGACATCAAGTGACCCTCGAGCTTGACGATCCAGTAAGGGTTGATGTCGAAGCGAAGTGTCGCGGCGACGTCATGCTGCTTGTTGGCACGACCCTGGCGGTTATCGACGTGGGGAAAGTGCAGGGCGTAATACACGCCGGGGTGAAGCCACGGCGTCACCCGGTAGGTGAGCATGCCGTAACCGCGCTCGCTCTCGTCGGTGAGGGTGTTGCCCGGAATGGCGCTCTCTTGCCTCGTGCGCCAACGGCTGTATTCGGCCGTCAAGGTCATGTCACCGAGCGAGTATTCCGCCGATCCGATCCACCAGAGCACGTGGCTCTCGATAACACCGGTCATCGAACCCGGAAGGAAAGCCGTGGTGTTCATGCGAAGCGCCTGCACACTGCCGCCGATCCGCAGACCCTCGAGCGGCGTCTCCCAAAGCAGGCGCCCTCCAAGGAGGTACGGCACGTTGAACTGCAACTGGTACTGGAACGAGCTGCCCGGCGGAGTCAAGGTGCTCGCGTCGAGAAAAATCGTCCCTCCATAGAGCCGATAATCGAGTGCGCCTGCGGACTCCAACCGTGCGAAGCCGTAGAGCTCGAAGCCCGTTTGCGCGAAGAGAAAGGTGCGGGTCTGAGTCGGATAGACCGACTGCGGCAAAAGGATGGGAACACGCGCCGAGTCGATGTCGTTGATCTCGTTGAAGAGGCCGAAGGGGATCTTCATCCGGCCAGCGCGAAATCCCAACCAGTTTTCGTGTCGGTAGTCGAGGTAAAACCAGTCTGCCTTGACGTTGTAGTTGCCGCCCCATCCGAAATTCTGGGCGAACAACTGCATCCCCACCCGAACCTTGTCGGTGAGGCTCTTGGTGACGTTGAGTCCCATTTCGGAAAGCTGAAAGCTGCCGCGCGTGCTGTCCTGAACGAGGTAGTCGTTTTTGGTCGTGAGGATGGCGCCTTGACTAACGAAGCCGTGGACCTTGAGCGATAACGGATCATCCGCCGCCCCGACATCGGCGGCTGCAGCCGAAGACGCCATCGCCGTCAGGGCGACTACCACGATCGCGACACGCCGCTGAATCATACCCATCCCCACCCGTCCCGCGTCACTCGTCGAGTGCGAACACTTCGAGAAGGACAAAGCCTACACTACGAGCGGCGATCATGGGAACGCCGTTCGCGGTTCTGGCGCGCGGATGACGATGTAGTACGCGTCATCAGCGCACGGCGCGCCACTTCGCACGAAGGGAAACGCTAGGAAGAAGGCTCCCCGTAGAGTGGATCCATCGCGTGGCGTAGGAGACCCCTTCGGGGTCCCTGTTGACCCATTCGTCTGGACCTTAGGGTGATCTTGCGATGACGTCGCCCGCATTCGACTGCGGGCCACTCGGGAGCGCGGCGATCAGTCTTTCATCGCCTGGTAAACGGTCTTCCAGAAATCGTTCGCAGGGCTCCCCTCGTCGATCGAGCGTTGGGTCAAGAGCATTCCGACGAAGTCCTTGCCGGGATCGGAGAACCAATACGTGCCGAGGCCGCCATCCCATCCGTAGCGGCCGGGCACCGCGGACACCTCGTCGGTTGCGTGACGATCGCGACGCCGAAACCCCATCCGCGCGTGGCCCAGAACTGCGGGAAAAAATCGCCCTCCACTTTCTGTGACGGCGTGACCTGATCGATCGTCATGGCTTCGACCGACCGAGCCGACAGGATCTGCACGCCGCCGTATTTGCCCTTGTTCAACATCATGCGAGCGAAGATCAAAAAATCGTCGACCGTGGAAACCAATCCGCCGGCGCCCGAAGGAAACGCCGGCCGCAGTCCCCATGCGCTGTCCTGGATGCCGTCGAACAAATCCAGAGCACCGGTCTCGGGATTGGGAAAATAGCTGGCGGTGAAACGGCCGAGCTTCGCGGACGGTACGCTGAAGTCCGTGTCTTTCATGCCGAGCGGCTCGAAGATGCGGCGACCGCCAAGAGCTTTCGACATCCCAGGGCGGCGTATCGCCGCGCTCGCGACAAGGGCTCGGAATCGATTGAGACACCCCCGCTGCGCGTAGGCAGTGCTTTGGTTCGATCTGCGATGGCCATGGGCTTCCTCCGTTTCCACTCGTGTGTCGAGGCTCATCCCGCCATGCATACGCGGGGCCTCGCTCTCACAGATTCCGCCTCACGAATGAGATCTTCGGTCCATCGAGCGACCTCGAAAGCGATGTCTCCGAGGGGAATGGCGTGGACTCAAACGGCCACGTGGGTCGGCTACGGACCAGCGCAATGAGCTCGTTCTGCGGTCAAGAAACGGCCGATAGGGGCCTTGCAGCGCACCCAGAAGATCGCCGTCCGCATGGCGATGGGCGCCGATGACATCGTGCGGCTCATCGTCATTCGAACGCTGAAGCTCGTCGGCATCGGACTCGTCTTGGGATCGATCATGGCTGCGGTGCTGGGGAAATATCTAGCGTCGCTCGTCTAGGGGCTGCCCCCTGGGATCCACGAGCGACTCTCTTGATCGCAGTGTTGATGGTTGGTGCGGCGCTCGTCGCCAGTTGGCTCCCCGCGCGTCGAGCCGCGGGGTTGCCGCTCATGAACGCGCTTCGCGCCGATTGAACTCACGTGCGAGCTTGCGCATTTCCTCATCGTGCGGTCCGTGGCGATCGCGCCTCTACTCGCTAGCCTGCGGACGGACGATAGCCGCGCGCAGAGCGCATCAAAAAAGTGGTTCGGGACCTCACAAAAGTCCCTCGTTTGGTTCGATCAGGACAGCTCCGCACCCAGAGGTCGCGCATGACCATCAAAATCGCGTCGCCTGAGAAACGAGATCTACCTCGTACGTCTTCCGCGATCCATTTTCTGAGACCCGCCTTCCTCGCTGTCGGCGGGCTCCTGATCTACGGCGCCTTCCGTAACAGCGTGCCCGCCCTTATCGCCGCAGGAGCCGTTAGTACGCTCTCCGTGCTTCCGACGCTGGTACTGCATGGCGAGTATCGTCGTAAGCAGCTGCGACGAAACGGCAATCCCTGCGGTTAGGCCTACGTAGCCAGGAGGAAGACATGCCCAAGTGTCTCGAATGGGGCGAAGAACGACTGCAGGAGTGCTCGGACTGGAAGGACGAGGGCGAGAGCAGTTGCGCCGATTGGGACTCGCAATGCTGCGATTGGTGGCCATGTTCCTGGGGATGCAAGGTTGTTTCTTGGCTTTGCGTTGCCTGGGTGTGGGTGTCCAATTGGGTTTGCGTCGGGTGGACGTGGATCACCACTGCGATTTGTTTGGGCTGGGACGCGGTGACGACGTTTGTCAACGTCATCATCGTCACGCTGGAATCCGTGGTGGGATGGGTGCTTGACGCGCTCGCGTTCGTACTCGAACTCATTTTTGAGATTCCCTATCTCGGACGATTCATCAAGTGGCTGTGGAACCTCGGTACCTTTGTGTTTTGGACCCTCGTTTCCCTTGGCGACGTGGTGCTGGGATTCTTGGGAATCAGGCCGGAAAAGAAGCTACGCATTTGCTCCATCATCTTGCGTGACGAGAAGGGCAATGCCGTTGCTGCAACACCCTACGTCGTCGACCTGCTGCAACACGCTGTCGGCATTTTGCGCAGAGAAGCGAATATTCGCCTCATACGGCTGGCGCCTTTCGAGTACGACTCGGGATTCGCGGACGATGAAACCGTCACGGCGGATTGGATCCAGGTGGATGGAGACAATGCAGCGTCGGATGTGCTCGACGTTTCGTGCGACGCCGCGGGATTCGGTGCCGACCTCGGCGTCACCGGCACCAAATTCGACTTCATGGCCAGCACCAAGTGTTTTTTTGGGGCCTTCCGTCGCGTCATTGGCTACGGCGGTCCGATTTCGTGCTTCGTGATTCGCACCATCCCCGACGGCCAGCCCGGCTGCGGAAGCTTTGGCTGCGGCATTTGGATCACGGACTATATCACAGTGAGAAACCAGCCATGCGGCAACGAAGGGCCCGCCATCAATCGGCGTCTCACCGCACACGAGCTCGGCCACAGCGGCAATCTCTGGCATCTCGGTGCCGCCGATAATTCCAGCAACCTAATGGCTGTGCCTTGGAACGGAAGCGATCCGCCAACGATGACCAACCTGAAAACGTGGCAAATTCTCGCGTGGCGTGCATCGAAACACGTAACGTACTTCTAGGTGATCACGATGAATCCATACGTCTTGACCGTGCGCTCGCCGGATCAGCTAGACAGAATTATTTTGCGCGGTCGACCTCGGGCCCGTCACGTTGCGCTGGCGCTTGAGTCGATGGCCTCCATCGAGCAATCGCAATGGGAAAAGCGAATCAACGCCAATTATCGGGCCTGCGGGTGTGGTAGCGCCGCACTTGCACTCGTCACGACGACACTGGCGCTCGGGACAATCGCGTCGGTCGACTTCGATCTGTTCGTGCGACGACCCGTCATGGCAGGAGGTTTGACGATGATTGCTTTGTTCGCGTCCTTTGTCGTCGGGAAGGCAATCGGTCTGACAGTAGCCCATCTCCGGCTCAAGGGTGTCGTCTCGTCGTTACGGCGCCGTCTCGCTTAGATTTTCGGTGCCTCTGACCTATAAGATTCCAAGTCTCGAGGATGCTCCTAGCGTTGCGGCAAAATGGCCACGCGCTGTGCCGCGAAGACTCGCGCACCCTTCGTATCGCCGTAGCCTCGTTTTTTCGTGTGATGTTATCCTCCGCTACCAACCTGAACACTGGGGGAGTTTTGATGCGGAAGGACGCGCCGAAGGTCGCGCGAGATGCCGGGCGCAACGTACGTGGCACATCGAAGACCGCGGCCGAGCGCGCGTCCGCGGGACGTCGTGGTTGGCTGCGACGAGCAAGCGGCGCACTCTTCGTCACTGCGTCGGGGTTCGCGTGCGCCACGACTTCGCCAGCTGCACGTCGTCTTTCTCGACGGGACCTATCACCGCGACGGTGAGGCGCTCGTGTGGCAGGAGCTCTCTTGAGACAACCGGCCTTGGCTATGACAAGCCCCTTTGCGCCTCGCTCGATGGGTTCACCCTGCACGCGGCGACTCGCGCCGGCGGATTCGACGCCGTCGGACGCGAGCCCCTGCTTCGCTGCGTGCTAAGACCCCCCGGTCGCGCAAGAACGCATTGAGCCGCAAGGAGACCGCCTTATCGCCATCACCCTGAAGCGCGCGTATGCCGACGGCGGGTCATCACCATCCAAGAAGGCCTCGGGCAGCGCAAAGTCGCGTACGACGCGACGACCCAAGAGCTCGTGGGCGCCTCGTTTGCTTCCGATACCAACCAGTCCCTGTGCTCGACGGTGCGTGTGTTCGGTTATCAGGGGGGGACATTTCCGCCGCCGGAATGCGCCATCTCCGAAACGACGCCGCGGTGCCTCGATGCGGGTGGCGGCGGAAACGACCCCAAAGCGTCCACCCGATAGAGAGAGATGCACCGGGGCGATCGCGCCCCACTTGCGATTCGGAGTTAATCCGCGGGAGAGGACCCCGCTCGCGGTCACCAGATGCCGACGACCGACGCCGTCAAGGATGCCGCCGGCATCGTTGCGCACTATCGGCAATTCTCGGAGAAAAGCGGCGCGGCGTTCGAACCGCCCGAAACGGCGTTCGCGTTGCTCGCTGGGGTCCTGCTCTTCGAGCAGAAAAAGGTGGACGAGGGCATCGCCGTGCTCGAAGAGAACGCCCGGCGCCATCCGTCGTCGCCCGAAGCGCACAGTTATCTCGGCCAAGCGTATTTGGTCAAAGAAGACAAAGCCGCGGCGATTCGGTGTTTCGAGCGTGTGCTGCAGCTCCGGCCAGGCGACGAAGAAGCGGCGCAGTTCCTGAAAAGCGCGCGCGCGAAGTAGGCGGGCCTCTACGCATCGGTGCTCGCGCCGCCGGTCGACTGCTATGTCGCAGTCGCCCCGGCGGATCTGAGCGTCGACGGGCGCGTGGTGTCGTGTTCATCGCGAAGATCAATTGTCACCAGGCCGTATTGCGCGGCTTGGTCGACGCCTGCGCCGTACTGCATCGCGACGTGTGCCCCATCACGTCCGTGGCGATCGCCTAGCCACAGCGTAGCTGCTTGATTCCAACCGGCTTCGCCGGAGCGTTGGGCTTGGGCTCGGCATCACAAGTAGGGGGGTCCGAGAACACTCGACACACGACCGTCTGGTTCTGGGTAGTGCACGGAGTGTCTCTCACACTGGAGCAGAATGGTAAGCTCGGGCTCTGGGTTTTCGTCTCGCAGCGCAAGTGCACCTCGGACGCGGACCGGAAGACCATGCTGCCGGACGAGACCACCAGATCGATCACGTTGGTCGTACCAGCCGCTAGCGAACCGTTGATCACGCTGTCTTTCGCCACATTGGGGTCTGCTTGTCGCGTCTGGTCGCCAACTCGGAATCCTTTGCTCATCAGAGTGATGATCGCGCTGCCCAGCGGCTGGCCTCGCACCATGTCGATGACCTGACCCGCGGTGGTGGTCGGCTGATCAGGAAACATCGGCCCCATGGGCGGTATGTCCGGCAGCGGAGGGGGGGGAGGAATCTCTGGCGTTGGATTCGTCGGCGTACCGGGACAGTTCCCGACGAAGGCGAGTTGCGTAGTTCCATCGCCGCCGATCGTACTTCCATCCAGGAGCGTGACCCTGCCACTGAGCCTGGCGAAGTAGTTACCGTTGAAGCAAGGCACGTGAAATACCTGGAGGGGGGTCTCGGAAAAGTAGGGTTGTTGGCGCACGACTCGAGGCGCCGTGAAAATGGACTCGGCGGCCACACGCCTCTCTTGGGTGGATCCTTGTGGAACGACGAGCAGTTCGATGGACAAGCTGATGGTTCTGACTTCCGCGATACACTGCACGGCCTGGCTAAAGGTGACCGTATCGGCGCCGAGCTTGAACGGCGTACGTGGGCCTGAGAAGCCGCACACGAAGCCAGGAGGGATCGTTTGGGCGTGCGCCGAGACTGAAAGCAGCAGCATGACGGCAGCGGTCCAGAGAGCACGGCGAGAATGCGTGGGCATGCGAGATCTCCGATCGAGTTGGTTGGTTAACCGAGCGCCAGTAGTACGGAGCAGGTTCCTGGTTCGGTTCCATGCCCAGTGCGCGTGCGCGATCTCGATCGACACCCATCGGGTGCGAGACAATCGAGTCACGAGCCATTTCCAGCTATGATTGGCCGGCGATGAGCGTGGGCTGGCAGACCATTGCGCCGTTCTTCCTGCTGGCCTGCACCGCTTGTCAGTCGCGGGCGCCATCCTTGCCTCCGCCACCCGCCACCGCGTCGCCCCCATTGCCCGACCACGGCATGGTCGACATTGCCGGCGGAACGAAGCTGCACGTGCACTGCGTCGGCGAGGGCTCGCCCTTGGTGCTCATCGACGAATGCCTCAATTGCGGAGCGTCGGACTATCTCCCCATTTTGTCCGGGATTGGCCGCTTCACCCGCGCATGCGTGTACGACCGCGCCGGCTGGGAGTACAGCAGCCCGGCTTCCAAGCCCCATCTCACGAAGCAGATCGTGGGCGAGCTCCGAAAGCTCGTCGGAGAGCGTGATCAGGGCATCGTCCTCGTCGGCCACGGGCTCGGCGGACTTTTCGCGCAGGTCTACGCGCGCGACTTCCCGCGCTCGGTGGCTGGCATGGTGCTCATGGACCCGCTGACGAAGGACTACGACTCGCGCTACTACGCGATGTTCCCGCCCGGCGCGATCGCGAAGATGAGGTCCGAGCTGGCCACGTCGCCCGAGAACCTCGATCCCGACGACGTGTTCGGCGCAATGGCCGACCTGCGCAGGGCACCACTGTCGCTCGGCGAGCGGCCACTCGTCGTGGTCACCCACGGCAAGCCGCCGCAGCCCTTGTACGGGATACCCGCCGACTCCTGGGCCAAGCTGGAGGCGACGTGGCGCGCGATGGAGGCGGACGTCACGTCGCTCTCCACGAACTCCGCGCATATCGTGGCCCCCGAAGCGGGGAGGCTCCACGCCGAGGCGCCCGATCGCGTCGTCACCGCGACGTGGCAGGTGGTGTCGTCGGTGAGAAACCGCATCCCCATGAGCCGCTCCCCGGCAGCAGCTCCGCCCGCGGCATCGACGGTGTCAGCGAAGACTGCGAAGGTCCCACCGCCCCGCGCGCAAGTCCACGACGACGGCATGGTCGACCTCGGCAACGGCATGTCCTTGCACCTCCACTGCGTCGGGCACGGCTCGCCCACCGTGGTCATCGAAAACGGGCACGGCGTCGACGGCAGATTCTGGAGCTACGTCCTCGCCGACTTTGGCCGCATCACGCGCACCTGCGTGTACGACCGCGCGGGCATCGGGTTCAGCTCGAGGCCGGAGCCGAAACGTCACTCCTTCCGCCAGATGGCGCGCGAGCTACACGCCCTCCTCGCGCGAGCACGCATTCCCGGTCCGTACGTGCTCGTCGCACACTCGATGGGGGGCGCCAACGTCCGGGTGTTCCAGGGGGAGCATCCCGATGAAGTGGTCGGCATGGTGCTCGTCGACGTGTTGACCGAGGCCTCTCTGGCGCCGCTTTTGCCGTGGTGCCGGGGCCTTCCCGATGAGGTCCGTGCAAAGATGGACGAAGAGGAAGGCGGCAACGCCTGCGACGCGCTGAGCGAGGGGCTGGACGAGCTTCGTGCCTCCGCCCGGAAGCTCGGCGACATGCCCCTCGTGATCCTGTCGGCGCGAGGAAAAGGAAGGGAAGACTTTCTTCCTCCGAACGCCAAGCCCGAGGAAGTGCCCGCGCTCGAAGCGAAGTTTTTGGCGGGCGAGCAGCAGGTGGCGCACCTTTCGACCAACTCGGCTCATGCGATCGCTGACCACAGCGGGCACTTCATCCAGATCGACGCGCCCCGTCTCGTGGTTGCTTCGGTGAAGCAGGTTGTCGACGCGGTGCGAACGCGCGGTCGCGTCGACGCGAAGGCGCTCGAACCTTTCTTGCACGACGGCCCACTACCGCCGAGCCAGTAGCGGAAACGACCCCAAGCGTCCGCCCGATAGAGAGAGATGCACCGGGGCGATCGCGCCGCACCTCTGATGTTAATGCCCGGGAGAGGACTCCTGCCGGCGCGGCGTGGTAGCGTGCGTTCGCCCCATGGGCCTATCGCGAAATCGTTCGCAGACGACAGCCACGAGTCGGTATCTTTTCCGAGCTTCTATTACGGCATGCAGTTCATCTTCAACGGCTACCAGATGCCGACGACCGATGCCGTCAAGGATGCCGTCGGCATCGTTGCGCACTATCGGCAATTCTCGGAGAAAAGCGGCGCGGCGTTCGAACCGCCCGAAACGGCGTTCGCGCTGCTCGCTGGGGTCCTGCTCTTCGAGCAGAAAAAGGTGGACGAGGCCATCGCCGTGCTCGATGAGAACGCCCGGCGCCATCCGTCGTCGCCCGAGGCGCACGGGTATCTCGGCCAAGCGTATTTGGTCAAAGAGGACAAAGCCGCGGCGATCCGGTGTTTCGAACGTGTGCTGCAGCTCCGGCCAGGCGACGAAGAAGCGGCGAAGTTCCTGAAAAGCGCGCGCGCGAAGTAGGCCAGCGCGAAGTTCGCGGCCTGACCTCCCTACTTCGCGGGCATGGGCAGGGACGCCTGCCCGAACACGTAACGCCAGCCTGCAGGCGTGCGAATGTAGGTATCGCTGAACCACACCCGGAAGTGGATGGGTTTGCGGTTCTGGATTCCCTTGATCCAAAGGCGTGCCGTGACCACCGCGGTGTGTTCACCGTACATCCTCACGGTCTGCGTGCCCGGATCCTCGACCTGGCGTTCATAGACGATGCGCTTCTCGCGCGCGTCGCGCAGCAACTCCTCACCAGTGCGCATCGTGCCGTCGCCGTACACCAGGATCATGTCTTCGTGCTGGATGGCCGCCATCGCCGCGGCGTCGTTCTTCTCGACCGCCGCCTGGTAGGCCGTGTCGAGCGCCGCCACGGCACGGCGGTCGTCCGATGGACTCGACCGCGCGGCCGTGGCGATGAGCACGAATGCAAGGGTGATGACGTGCCATGCCCTCATGCGCGCACACCCTACCGGGCGGCGCGCGCTTCGCGCTTGGAGTTTCTTGCGAATCTCAGCGCATAAGGCGCGAGGGCGGCACCCCGAAACGGCGCGCGAAGCTGCGGCTGAAATGGCTGAGGTCGTTGTAGCCACAGGCGAAGCAGGTTTCCGTGACGCTGCGGCCCTGTTCCAGCATGCTGCGCGCCGCGACCAGCCGTGTCTCGGCGAGGTAACGATGCGGCGGCCGGCCGACCAGCTCCGTGAACACCCGTGCGAAATGAAACATGCTCATGCCCACCTCGCGCGCCAGCGCCGAGAGCGTGTGATCGCGATCGAAATGTGCATCGAGGCGCTCGCGCGCCGCGTGGATGCGCTCGACGTACCAGGCAAACTTGTGCTCGCGGTACAGCGCCGCGGGTGCATCGTCACGCGCGCGGAAGATCTCGCTGGCGCCGTACTCGGCGAGCATGGGCGCATCGCGCTCCACGGCCCGCTGCAGCAGCCAGCGCACGTAACGCAGGCGATTGCTGGCGCGCAGCACCGGCCGCTCGGACCTGGCCCACGTGCGGGACGAATCGAAGCGTTCGTCGTCCGCCGATAGATAGATGACCGAGAGACACGTATCGTTGAAGCCCTTGCCATCGAAGCTGGCGCGAAAACGCATCCCCGGATGACTCAGCATCACGTCGCCCGCCGCCACGCGCCACCCTTGATCGCCGACCTCGAGATTGAATTTTCCTTCCTCGACGAAGCTGGCACGGAAGCAATCGGCGTTCGCCTCGTAAGCCTGGTCCTCGTGTTCGACCGGATGATCGAACCGGTACACGCAGATCTCGTCAGAACGCCATAGCGGAGTGATACGCGACACGACTGTGATCCTGGATGCGCTGAAGTGCTCGCTCGCGTCGACTGACCGACTGACGTCAACGTCGAGGCGATGAATGTCGTGTCAGAATGTAACGAGCACATACCCGAGGCAAGGCGCGAGGCTCAGCGTAGAATTCGCAAGAAAACGCAAGTCGGAGCCGCCGTCGCGGGGCACGCGCACCTCGTCACGACGCAGCGCTACGCGCACGCTTCGGCGGAGGATCTGAGGGTCGCATGCGTCGTCTGGGGCAACCGTGGGGCAACAGCCCAAAGAGGAAGGTTGACGCGGGCTGCCCCATAGTGAAGATTTCCCCGTCCGAACAAGTACTTGGAGGAGTGGCCGAGTGGTCGAAGGCAGCGGTTTTGAAAACCGCCGTACCGAAAGGTACCAGGGGTTCGAATCCCTTCTCCTCCGCTGTTTAGCTCCCTCGGAGGGCCGGGCGACTCAACCATCCTTCGGCGCGTTGAAACGAAAGTCAGGCCGTTTTTTCGAATCTGCCGTGTCAGAGGGGTGTGTCATTGCGAGGGAACCTTGTCCTCCGTGTGACCAGTGCCGTCCCGATCAAAGTTGCCCGATTGCCAGAGCGTCCAAAGGAGTTGCAACTGAGCGTCCTCGGCCAGGCGTTGAGAGATTCTCCGGAGCGTTTCGGATTTTCCGCCTACCTGTGCCTCTTGCGAAAGCTGGACAATGGCTGCTTCGGGTTGCGGGAGGTATTGGTACCAAGCGAGGTCGATTGCGCCGGTGATACCGACGTTCTCGAGTGACTCCCACTCTCTTGGAACGGCCACCATCAACAACGCCTCGTCCATCCATCCGACGATTTGTCGGAGATCGAAGGGCGTGTTTCTCAGCAAGCGATAGGGATTGGCCAAGGCCAGAGCCGCGACGTTGAAGATGCCTTCTTCGCCGAGGCGCTCCATTTCCCGTGCGTCGATTCCCCGGATGTTGGAAAGAGGCAGGGAGCGAGCTGGGTTGGTCGCATTGTCGGCCCGACCAATCCAAAGATTGTCTGCCGTTTCCTTGATCCAGGAGGTGACGTGGCGGGGAGACAAGCCGGCCACGAAAAAGAGCGCGCTACGCTCCCAACCTTCCGTCGAGCCGCCGCCGAGCTGCCACATGCGGGCCAGTAAGGCGGCGAGAAGCGGACCGGTGGTGAGTGTTACCACGCACCAGATGCTGATCCCCACCGTTACGTCGCGCCGAAACGTCCGCTGGCCCAGCGTCAAGAGAACATAGGTGTAGGCGCCGGCAGCTCCGTAGCGCGCTCCCCGTAGTACCTCAAGTGCCGCCGCGTCGTCCCAAGTACAGGAACGAAGCCAGGCGCAGCGATCAGAAGCGAACAGCGCCGCGGCTTCGCAGCGCGAAACGGCCAGGAGAAGGATCGCGGGCGGGACATAGCGGATCGCGATCGCAACCAGATCGAAATGTCCGCTCATTTCTTCTCGCGCGCGTTTTGCGACGTTGGCGAAACGCCACGTTCCCTCTGTGTCGAAGGTCTCTGTCAGCTGCTGGCCCTTGACCAGCCAGAGGCCTGCTGCCTGCAGAATGACGATGCTCGCCGGCAGCGCCGTGATGACCCACGTGGCGGCAGCCCCGAACGGTCCCAAGGTCGCACCGGAAAGCGGAGACCCGTTGGGCAAGAAGACGACGACCGCGCAAAGCACGACAATCTCGATCAGCAACAATCCCAGCCGAGCAGTACGCGTCTTCACGAAAGCGTCCCTTGGCTTGATAGACCCGTCTACCGGGGCGATGTGACGGACTTCCCATCTACGCGTAGCTCACGCGCAATCACTCGCGTCGCGACGGATGACTACCCGTCCAACCCCACTTCCGCGAGCAGCGGCGCGCCGAAAATCTGCCGCCCCTCGTCGCTCAAGAGCTCCCGCCGCGCGGCCTTCCACCGGTCCACGCGGTCGCCGAAATAGTCGGACACTTGCTCGGCCGTCAGCCCGTGCAATTGGCCCCAGTGGCACGTGAAGCGAACACCTTGGTTTCTGAGCGCGCTCCAGCAGTCGCGGTACACGTTCAAGACGTCGTTGTTGCGAATACTCGGTAGCTCGATGTAGCAATTTCGCGCGGCAATGTTCATCCCGAGCAGCGATCTCGTTCGAGGCACGAAGCGGATGCCGATGGCGCCGAGCAGGTGACGCCCCTGGCTCGCGTTCTGGGTGATCACATCGCGAACGATTTGGAGCGCTCTTTCGGCATCCGCCAGATCGACGACGATCTCCGTGCTGGCACCGGCACCGGGTGGAAGCGACGTGGGGCCGAAGATCAGGCCGGGGAACAACTGCGCTCCGTCACTGCCTTGATACCGCGAGGTCAGTTGACTGCTGATGATGCCTTGAAGAACGAGCGTGGTGAGCGGCGACAGCACCCCGCCGACGGCGTTGGCGAGGCTCGCGATCAATCCCATCGCGTCCGACGACGCGTCCGGGGGAACCGGGTCGGGAAACGCGAAGGGCCCCCCTGGGGGCACTTTCCAAAGAAGGGTTGCGAACGCTCCGGCGCCGCCGCTCGGTGCATAAGGATGCATCACCACGTCGAAGTGGTAGGGGGCTTCCGCGCGTTCTGGATGAAGGGCAGACGTGTCGAGGGTTCGAATGGCGGACCATAGCGCCGGCGAGTTGATGTCGAGCGTGAGCGTCTTTCTCGCGA
>Ga0190265_10001264_pt1 | contig 16524 bp, 13 predicted proteins | sample Popmic124T_FD_133135 | JGI IMG/M metagenome (GOLD analysis project Ga0190265, IMG submission 133135) | Populus adjacent soil microbial communities from riparian zone of Indian Creek, Utah, USA - 124 T | ecosystem: Environmental > Terrestrial > Soil > Riparian zone | place: USA: Utah | collected...
ACCGGGCTGATGAAGCCGTTCGACCTGGAGGTCTGGTACGGCGACCGGGTCGGCGTCCTGGGCGCCAACGGCGCGGGCAAGTCCCACTTCCTGCGCCTGCTCGCCGGCCAGTCCGTGCCGCACACGGGCGACTGGCGGCTCGGCGCCCGCGTCGTCCCCGGGTTCTTCGCCCAGACGCACGCCCACCCCGAGTGGCAGGACCGCACGCCGGTCGACCTGCTCTGGCACGGCGAACCCGGCCGTCCGGGCGTGGACCGCGGCCGGGCGATGGCGGCGCTGCGCCGGTACGGCCTGGCCGAGGCCGGGGAGCAGCCGTTCCGCACGATGTCCGGCGGTCAGCAGGCGCGCTTCCAGATCCTGCTGCTGGAGCTGTCGGGGTCGACGCTGCTGCTGCTCGACGAGCCGACCGACAACCTCGACGTCCTGTCGGCCGAGGCGCTGGAGGAGGCGCTGGCCGCCTTCGACGGCACCGTCCTCGCCGTCACCCACGACCGGTGGTTCGCCCGCTCCTTCGACCGGTTCGTGGTGTTCGGCGCCGACGGCCGGGTGTACGAGTCGACCGAGCCGGTGTTCGACGAGACCCGGGTCCAGCGCGCCCGGTGAGGTCGGCATAGGTACCCATACGTGCGTTCTCGGGCGCCAAGTGCACGTATAGGTACCTATGCCTCGACGCTCGTCAGCCGAAGGTGCGGCCCTCGCCGCGGTAGGTGGGCATCGTCCCGGTGAGGACGTCGCCGGCGAGGGTGTGCAGCTCGTCCACGTGCTCGCAGATCTCACCGGCCTTGGCGTGCCGGAACCACACCCGGTCGCCGACGGCCAGCTGCGCGGCCGCCGCCCCGCGCAGCGGCGTCTGCACCTCGCCGACGCCCTCGGCGGGCAGCCAGCGCAACCCGGCGGGGTAGGTCGGCACGGGCAGCCGATCGGCGCCGGGCGGCCCCGAGGCGATCCACCCGCCGCCGGCCACGGTCACCGTGCCGGGGGCGGGCACGCGGGTGACCGGGGCGGCGAAGAACGTGGCCGGCCGCCCGGTGAAGGCGCGGTAGCCGTCGAAGAGCACCGGGTTGTAGAGCCCCGATCCGGCCGCCACCTCCGTCACCGCCTCCTCGGCGGCGGTGCGCTCGACGCTGCCCGTCCCGCCGCCGTTGACGAACTCCAGCGGGGCCACCTCGGAGACGGCGGCGACCACGGCCGCCCGGCGGCGCGCCAGCTCGCGGCCCGACAGCGTCTGCATCCGGCGGACGGCGAGACCGCGGACCGGTCGGCGGGCCGGCGCATCCTGCACCCCGGCGATCTGCGCCTCGTAGACCATCACGCCCACCAGCCGGAACCCGTGTCGGCCGGCCACCGCGCGGGCCAGCGCCGCCGCGTCGGCGGGGGAGTGCACGGGGGACCGGCGGACACCGACGTGCACCCGGCCGCCCGCGGCGCGCAGCGAGGCGTCGACGTCCAGGCAGATCCGGACCTCCGGACGCCGGCCGGGCGCGACGACGGCGTCGACGAGGTCCAGCTGCGCCACCGAGTCGACCATGAGCGTCACCCGCGCGGCCGCCGTCCCGTCGGCGGCGAGCCGGCGCAGCGCCGCCCGGTCGGCCGTCGGGTAGCCCACGACGACGTCGGTGCTCACCGGGTCGTCACCGTCGGCGAGCCAGAGGGCCTCGGGCAGCGCGTAGGCGAGCACGCCGGCGAAGCCCGGCCGGGCGAGCACCCGTCGGAGGACGTCGCGGTTGCGGACGGACTTGCTGGCCACGCGGATCGGCTTGCCGGCGGCGCGGCGGACCAGGTCCTCGGCGTTGGCGTCGAGCGCGTCGAGGTCGAGCACGGCGAGCGGCGGGTCGAAGGCCGCGGTGGCGCGGTCCAGCCGGTCGCGGGCCCGGACGGCGTCGTCGGGGGAGGGGGCCGCCGCGGAGTCCATGGCGGGCAGCATCCTGTGCCGGAACCGATTGGGTCAACTGTCCCAGTCGCTTGACCCAGACCGGGTGGCGCGCCAGGCTGCCCCGGGACCGCGCACGTGCCGCGGCCGGAGGACGAGGAGGACCCGTGCCGGGGATCCGGACCGACCGCTGGCGCAACTGGGCGGGGAACCAGCGTGCGTCCGGCATCGAGGTCGTGCACCCGGCAGGGCCGGACGAGATCGCCGCCGAGGTGCGGCGCGCCGCCCGGTCGGGACGGCGGATCCGGCCGATCGGCAGCGGTCACTCCTTTGCCGCGATCGGCCGGCCGGAGGACGTCCAGCTCGTGCTCGACCGGCACGCCGCGCTCGTCGACGTCGGCCCGACCGGCCTGGTGACGGTGCAGGCGGGGATGCCGCTGCACCGGCTCAACGCCGAGCTGGCCGCCCAGGGGTGGGCGCTCACCAACCTCGGCGACATCGACCGCCAGACGGTGTCGGGAGCGCTCTCGACCGGGACGCACGGCACCGGGGACCGCTTCGGCGGCCTGGCGACGCAGCTGCGCGCGTTCGAGCTGGTGCCGGCCGACGGGTCGCTCCTGCGCTGCTCGCCCGATGAGCACCCGGACGTCTTCGCCGCCGGCCGCGTCGGGCTGGGCGCTCTCGGGGTGCTCAGCACGGTGACGCTGCAGGCCGAGCCGGCCTTCGCCCTGCGCGCCGAGGAGGGCCCGCGCCGGCTGCCGGAGCTGATCGAGGGCTTCGACGAGTTCATGACCTCGGCCGACCACGTCGAGTTCTACTGGTTCCCGCACACCGACCGCTGCCTGACCAAGCGCAACACCCGCGTCCCCCTGAGCGAGGTCGCGCCGCTCGCGCGGTGGCGGGCGGTGTGGGACGACGAGATCCTCGCCAACGCCCTCTTCGGTGGTGTGGTGGCCGCCGGTCGCCGGGTCCCGGCGCTGGTCCCGCCCCTGGCCCGCGTCTCGGCGCGGGCGCTGGGCCCCCGCACCTGGACCGACCACTCGCACCACGTCTTCGTCAGCCCGCGGCGCGTCCGGTTCCAGGAGATGGAGTACGCCGTCCCGCGGGCCGACGCCCCGGCGGTCCTCGCCGAGCTCGCCCGCGTCCACGAGGCCAGTGGCTGGCGGGCTGCCTTCCCCGTCGAGGTCCGGGTGGCCGCGGCCGACGACATCCCGCTCTCGATGGCCGGCGGCCGCGAGACCGCCTACATCGCGGCCCACGTCCCCGCGGGCACCGACCCCGGGCCGTGGTTCGCCGCCCTCGAGTCGATCGCGGGCGAGGTCGCGGGCCGGCCGCACTGGGGCAAGCTGCACGGCCTGGACGCCGGCGTGCTGCGCGGGCGCTACCCGCGGTTCGGCGAGTTCACCGCCCTGCGCGACCGACTGGACCCGGCCGGGGTGTTCGGCAACGCCCACCTCGACCGGGTGCTCGGCCCGGTGGGTGGCTGACGTGACCCGTCTCCCGGTGGAGCAGCGACGCGCGGCCCTGGTCGACGCGGCGCTGCGGGTCATGGTGCGCGGCGGCCTCGCCGCGGGGACGACCCGGGCGATCGTCGCCGAGGCCGGCATGTCGCTGGCGAGCTTCCACTACGCGTTCGCCTCCCGGGACGACCTCCTCCGGGAACTCGTCCGCGGCGTCGTCGGCCGCGAGTTCGACTCCGCCACGGCCGGCATGAGCGCCGACGACGGGCTGGCCGGATGCCTGCGGCACGCGGCCGGCGGGTACCTGGAGCACCTGCAGCGGGAGCCCGGTCACGAGCAGCTGATGCTCGAGCTGACGCTGCACGCGCTGCGGAACCCGGTGCTGCGGCCGCTGGCCCGGGAGCAGTACCGCGCCTACACCGAGGCGGCGACGCGGTTGCTCGAGCAGGCCGCGGCGCTCACCGGCGAGCGGTGGGCCCGGCCGGTGCCCGAGCTGGCGCGGCTGCTGATCACGATGGTCGACGGCGCGACGACGACCTGGCTCGTCGACCGCGACACCGCGGCCACCCGCGCGGCGCTCGACGCCGCCGTCGAGGTGTTCGTGACCCGGAACGCGGTGCAGCACGCATGAGGCAGGACCCCCTCCTCCGGCAGGACCGCGGCGGCGCCGTGGGTGCCGACGGCACGGTCGGCCGGGCGTGGACCGCGCGCTTCGGCCTGGTCTGGCTGGGGCTGTGGGCGGCGCAGCTCGCCCCCGTCCAGCTGCTGCTCCCGCTGCAGCTCGCCGAGCTCGACCCCGAGCACAAGGTGCGCGACTTCGCGCTGGTGAACGGACTGGCCGGGCTCGCCGCCCTGGTCGCGCTGCCGCTCTTCGGTGCCCTCTGCGACCGCGCACGGAGCCCGTTCGGGCGCCGCCGGGTGTGGGTCGCCGGCGGTGTGCTCGGCTACGTCGTCGGACTGCTCCTGACCGGCGCCGCCGGGTCGTGGACGGCCGTGGCGGGCGCGTGGCTGGTGGCCCAACTCGGCATGTACGCGGCCATGACGGGGCTGACCGCGACCATCGCCGACCAGGTGCCGCCGGACCAGCGCGGTGCCGTGTCGGCCGCGATCTACGGACCGCAGGCCCTCGGCATCGTGGTCGGGCTCGGTCTCGTGGCCCTGTCGGGCGGAGAGGCGACGGGCTACCCGCTGCTCGCCGTCCTCCTCCTCGTGGCGGCGCTGCCGTGGCTGCTCCGGTCCCGGGACACCGTCCCGGCGGAGGGCGAGCGCCCCCGGTCCCTCGGTGCGGCGCTGCGCAGCACGTGGCGGGCACCGTCGCGGTCCCCGGACTACCGGTGGGCCTTCGCCGGGCGGCTGCTGGTCAACCTCGGCAACGCGCTCGGCACCACCTACCTCCTCTACTTCCTCACCGACGGGCTGCGCGTGGCCGACCCGGAGGGGTCGCTCCTGGTCCTCACGGTCGTGTACCTCGTCGCCACGGTGGCGGCGACGTGGGGCGGGGGCGTCCTCTCCGACCGCACCGGCCGCCGGCGGGTCTTCGTCGCCGGCGCCGCCGTCCTGCAGGCGTCGGCCTGCGCCGTGCTGGTCGTGGCGCCCAGCTGGCCCAGCGCGCTGGTCGCCGGCGCGCTGCTGGGCGCCGGGTACGGCGCCTACACGTCGGTGGACCAGGCCCTGGTCACGCAGGTGCTGCCGGATGCCCGCACGGTCGCCGGCGAGCTCGGCGTCATGAACGTCGCCGTCGTCGCCCCGCAGGCCCTGGCGCCCCTGCTGGCCGGCCTGGTGATCGCGCAGCTGGGCGGCTACCCCGTGCTGTTCACCGTCGCCGGGCTGGCCACGGTGCTCGGGGCCCTGACCGTCGGTCGGATCCGTTCGGTGCGCTGACGGTCAGGCGGCGTCGGCCCGCTGGAGCCGGTCGGTCGCCGGCGGATCCACCGGGACGACGTCGGCGACCGGCCGGCGGTCGACCGCGCGGGCCAGCAGGGCCAGGACGGCGCCGGCGAGCGCCAGCACCGCGCCCACCCACATGGGCGCGGTGTAGCCCAGGCCCTGCGAGATGACGAGGGCGCCGAGGGCCGCACCGATCGCGTTGGCGATGTTGAACGCGGCCTGGTTGGCGGCGGAGACGAGGCTCCCGCCAGGAACGGCCGCCGCATCGATGACGGCGTTCTGCACGACCGGGCCCAGCGCGAACGACAGCGTCCCGAAGAGCACCAGCAGGGTGACGGCGAGCACCGGCGTCCGGGCCAGGAACGCGAAGGCGACGAGGACCACGGTCATGGCGACCAGCCCGACGGCGACGAACGAGAAGCCGTAGCGGTCGCCGAGCCGTCCACCGACGAGCGTGCCCACCGTGGAGCCGATCCCGAAGAGGGCGAGCACGGGCGTGACCCACTCGGTCGGGATGCCGCCGAGGTCGGTGAGGATCGGGCTCACGTAGCTGTAGACGGAGAACAGCGCGGAGAAGCCGATCATCGTCAGGCCGAGGACCAGCCAGACCTGGCCGCGGCGGAAGGCGCGCAGCTCCCCGCGCAGGTCGGTCGGCTCCCCGGCGTCACCCGGCATCCAGGCCAGCAGGCCGGCGATCGTGACGAGGCCGATCACGGCGATGGCGCCGAGCACGATCCGCCAGCTCGCCTGTTGCGCGACGAACGTCCCGAGGGGGACACCGATGACGTTGGCGAGCGTGAGGCCGGTGATCATCAGCGAGATCGCGCGGGCCGACCGGTCCGGCGGGACGAGCCGCCGGGCGGCGACCGCCCCGACGCCGAAGAACGACCCGTGGGCGAGGGCGGTGAGGACCCGGGCCGCGACGAGCAGGCCGTAGCTGGGGGCCAGCGCGGACAGCGTGTTGCCGACGACGAAGACCACCATCAGGGCGACGAGCGTCTGGCGCGGGGTGAAGCGCAGGCCGATCGCGGTCAGCGTGGGTGCGCCGAGGACGACGCCGACCGCGTAGGCGGAGATGAGGATGCCGACGGCGGACACCGAGACCCCGAGGCCCTCGGCGATCTCGGGCAGCATGCCCATGACGACGAACTCGGTGGTGCCGATGGCGAAGGCGCCGATGGCGAGGGCGAGCAGCGCGCGAGGCACGAGGCGGAACTCCAGGAGACGCGGGTACGCGGGCGGTCGAGCGGCCGGCGGACCTCGTCGTCACCCTGAGCCGGAGGGGTCACTCTCCCCAGGGGCAAGCGTCCGGAACCGCGCACCATGCCCCGGGTCGGCGTGGCTCTGCTCACAGCGGGGGGTCCGGGGCGCCGGTCGGACCGGCGCCCCGGACGGCGTCACGGCTTGAGCAGCACCTTGACGTGGCCCTCCTTCTTCTCCCGGAAGTTCATGTAGGCCTCGCGCGCGTCGGCGAGCGGCACGTGGTGGGTGGCGAAGTCGTCGACGCCCAGCGGGTCCTCGTCGGTGAGCAGCGGGAGGATGTCGGGCACCCAACGCCACACGTTGGCCTGGCCCATGCGCAGCTGGATCTGCTTGTCGAACATGCGCATCAGCGGCATCGGGTCGGTCGCGCCGCCGTAGACGCCGGACAGGGAGATCGTCCCGCCACGGCGGACGGCCTCGATCGCGGTGTTGAGCGCGGCGAGCCGGTCGACACCGGCCACCTGCATGACCTTCTCCATGATCGCGTCGGGCACGACCGCGGTCGCCTTCTGCGCCATGGAGGCGAGGGGCGAGCCGTGCGCCTCCATCCCGACGGCGTCGATGACCGCGTCGGGCCCGCGGCCGGCGGTGGCGTCGCGGACCGCCTGGACGACGTCCGCCTGCTTGGTCGAGTCGATCACCGTGACTCCCCGCGCGCGCGCCCGCGCGAGCCGCTCCGGGACGATGTCGGCGGCGAACACCTGCTTGGCGCCCAGGTGCAGCGCGATGCGCGCGGCCATGTCGCCGATCGGGCCGAGCCCGAGGACGAGCACGGTGCCGTCCTTCGGGATGCCGGCGTACTGGACCGCCTGCCAGGCCGTCGGCAGCACGTCGGAGAGGTAGACGAAGCGGTCGTCGGCCGGGCCGTCCGGGACCTTGATCGGCAGCGTGTTGCCGAAGGGCACCCGTAGGTACTCGGCCTGCCCGCCGGGGACCTGGCCGTAGAGCTTGGTGTAGCCGAAGAGCGAGGCGCCGAAGCCCTGCTCGCGGTTCTGCGTCGTCTCGCACTGGGACTGCAGACCCTGCGAGCAGGTCCAGCAGGTGCCGCAGGAGATGTTGAACGGGACGACGACGCGGTCACCCGGCTTGACCTCCGTCACCTCCGGGCCGACCTCGCGGACGACGCCCATCGGCTCGTGGCCCATCACGTCGCCCACGGTCATGAACGGCGCCATGACCTCGATGAGGTGGAGGTCGGAGCCGCAGATGCCGCTGGAGGTGATCTCCACGATCACGTCGGTCGGGTCCTGGATGACGGGGTCGGGAACGGTGTCGACGCGGACGTCCGCCCGGCCGTGCCATGTCACTGCGCGCATGTCTGGATCTCCCTCGATCGAGCCGTGATTCGGCCCCTTCGGAGGCACTCCTGCCCCTTCGTGACCTGGATCGCGCGACTTTCAACAAACCGCTGCGTGGCGATCACGTTCTGTAGACCTACGGTCACGCACTGCGGAATGACAGTGGTGGGTTCTGGTGAGCCAGGCCACAGAACTGCAGGTCATTACCCCCTTGTGCAGATCACGAAAACATCACGACGTGTTTACATGGGCCCCGCTCCTCTCCCCGGGAGTGCATGTGGAATGCCCGTCAACGGAAGTCAGGTGCATGAGTTCGCTCCACCAGGACCGCCTCCTCGCCGAGGGATCGGAACCCACCACCGGGTCCGCTCCGACCCTCGCCCCGGCCCGCGGAACGTCGCGTCGGCCGGCCGCGGAGAAGGCGACCAGCACGGTCCCGCCGCAGCGCCAGGGGACGGCGCAGCGCTCCGGGTCCACCCAGACCACCACCGACGCCGGGGAGACGGCGCCCCGAACCCGCCGCACCACCGGCGCGAAGACCGCCGGATCGCTCGCCGCGCGGGCCAAGGCCGCAGGGACGGCGGGCCGCAAGGTCGCGGCGACCAAGGCGGTCAAGGCCGCGGCCGTGTCGGCCAAGGCCGGCGCCGCGAAGGCGGCGACCGCTGCCAAGGCCACCACCGCGAAGGCCACCACGGCGAAGGTCACCACCGCGAAGGTCACCACCGCGAAGGCCACCGCTCAGGTGGCGAAGCCGGCGGCCGCGGCGAAGACGGTCGCGACGGCGACGCCCGCGCCCGTCGTGAAGGCTGCTCCGGCCGAGAAGCCCCCCACGGCTCCCGAGCCGGCCCCGGCAGAGGTCGTGCCGGCCGAGACCACCGGAACCGAGGCCACCGAGGCCACGGCCACCGAGGTGACGGTCCTGGAGACGCCTCGCGTCCGGCCGACGCCGCACAAGCGCACGGTGCCGGCGGCGCAGGTCCTCGCGGCCGTCGCGCAGGAGGCGCAGGCCGCGTCCGCCGAACGGTCCGAGGTCGCGGAGCCGGCCGCCGAGAGCCGGCGTGCCCGCCTCTCGCGTCTCCGTCCGCCGGCCATCGGTCGTCGTCCGGGGCTGTACCTCGCCGCTGCCCTGATCAGCGCGCTGAGCCTCAGCGCGATCTCGACCAACGACCCCACCGCCCAGGCGACCGACACGATGAGCCACTCGGTCAGCGTGGCTGAGGAGCTCGGCATCGAGGCGGCCCCGTCGGCGGCCATCACCGACTCCGACGCCGCCCAGCTCCTCGGCGAGCTGGCGGTCAGCCGGAACGCCCGGGACGCCGACCAGGCCGCCGCCGCCCAGGCGCAGGCCGAGGCCGACCGCGTGGCCGCCGAGGCCGCTGCCGAGGCCGCCCGCCCCAAGGCCGTCATCCCCGTGCAGGGAGCGCGCCTCACCAGCCAGTTCGGCGCCCGCTGGGGCACGCTGCACGCCGGTATCGACCTCGCGGCGCCGATGCAGACGCCCGAGTACGCGGCCATGGACGGCGTCGTGCTCGAGGCGGGGCCCGCCAGCGGTTACGGCCTCGCGGTCTACATCCAGCACGAGAACGGCGACGTCACCGTCTACGGCCACATGGACTCGATCCTGGTCGAGGCCGGCCAGGTCGTCCGCGCCGGCGACACCATCGCCCTGCTGGGCAACCGCGGCCAGTCCACCGGCCCGCACCTGCACTTCGAGGTGCACGTGGGCGGTCTCGACGGCGAGAAGATCGACCCGATCCCGTGGCTCCGGGACCGCGGCGTCCAGATCTGAGCCTGCGCACCACCCGCTCGACGCCCCCTGCCCGAGATCCGGCAGGGGGCGTCGGCGTTGGGGCACACTGCGCGGGAGGAGGCGCAGGGAGGGAGGGACGATGGGGCACGGGCACACGCACACGGCCGGAACCGCGGCGGGCGACCACCGCCGTCGCCTGCTGGTCGTCCTGTGCCTGACCCTCGCCGTCATGGCCGCCGAGATCGTCGGCGGCCTGCTGTCCGGTTCGCTGGCCCTGCTCGCCGACGCCGGCCACATGGCGACCGACGCGGTCGGCATCGCGCTCGCGCTGGGAGCCGTGACCCTCGCCCAGCGTCCGGCCCGGGAACGCCGGACCTTCGGCTGGCAGCGCGTCGAGATCCTCGCCGCCGTCGCGAACGGACTGCTCCTCCTGGTCGTCGCCGGCTACGTACTCGTCGAGGCCGTCCGCCGGATCGGCGAACCGCCGGAGATCGGGTCGGGGCTGATGCTCGTCGTCGCGGCGGTCGGCCTGGTGGTCAACCTCGGCTCCCTGGCCGTGCTGCGCCGCGGTCGCGACGCCTCGCTGAACCTGCGCGGGGCCTACCTGGAGGTGCTCGCCGACGCCCTCGGGTCGGTCGCCGTCATCGTCGCCGCGGTGCTGATCCTGACCACGGGCTGGACGCCGGCGGACATCGTCGCGTCGGTCGTCATCGGCTGCCTGGTCGTCCCGCGCGCCTGGCACCTGCTGCGCGAGGCGCTCGACGTGCTGCTCGAGGCCGCGCCGCGGGGCGTGGACCTCGCGGCCGTGCGGTCCCACATCCTCGGGGTCGACGGCGTCCTGGGCGTCCACGACCTGCACGCGTGGACCATCACGTCCGGCCTGCCGGTCCTCTCGGCGCACGTCGTCGTGACCGACGAGGCCCTGGCGGCCGGCCACGGTGGCCGGGTCCTCGACGCGCTCTGCGAGTGCCTCGGCGAGCACTTCGACATGGCGCACTGCACCTTCCAACTCGAGGCGGCGGCGCACGCCGGCCACGAGGCGCCCGTCCACGACTGAGGAGGGACCCCGCTTCCCCCCACCGCTCGCAGGCTCGCGGCGGGCCCCTGAAGCGGGGCCGTTCCATGATGTTGCGTGGTGGGACAGTGGTGGGTGACCGGACCGGACGAAGGTGAGGCAGCAGGTGGAGCACGGGCACCACTCGGGCATGTGGGTGCCCGACCAGCCACCGACCTGGGGGCGGATGTTCATCCCGCACCTGGAGGCGTGGTCGGTCCTCGCCGTCCTCAGCGTCGTGGCCCTGGTCGTCTACCTGGCCGCGGCGGTGCGGCTGCGCCGGTCCGGGGTCGCCTGGCCGTGGTGGCGGGTGCTGGCGTGGGCCGGCGGGACGGCCTCGCTGTTCGCCGTCACCGGCACGTGGGTGAACGGGTACAGCATGGTGATCTTCAGCGTGCACATGACGCAGCACATGGTGCTGTCGCTCATCACGCCGCTGCTCCTGCTGCTGGCCGCGCCGGTGACGCTCGCCCTGCGCACCCTGCCCCGTGGCCGGGGAGCCGCAGGGGCCCCGCGTGCACTCCTGCTCGACGCCCTGCACAGCCGGTTCGCGCGGTTCGTGTCCCACCCGCTGTTCACGATCCCGCTGTTCATCGCGAGCCTCTACGGCGTCTACTTCACGCCGCTGTTCGACGCGCTGATGTCCAACCCGGCCGGGCACCAGCTGATGCTGGCCCACTTCGTCGTCACCGGGCTGCTCTTCTTCGGGCCGATCGTGGCCGCGGACCCCTGGCCGCGGACGCTGAGCCATCCGGGCCGGATGCTCGAGCTCTTCCTGCCGGTGCCGTTCCACGCCTTCTTCGGCGTCGCGATCATGCTGGCCGGCACGCTGGTCGTGGAGACGTTCGCGAACCCGCCGGCCGGCTGGGGGATCGACCCGCTGCGGGACCAGGGCGAGGCCGGCGGCATCGTCTGGGCGTTCGGCGAGCTGCCGACCGTCCTCGTGCTCGCCGTCGTCTTCTTCTCCTGGGCGAACTCGGACGAGCGCCGGGCCAAGGCCCTGGACCGGACCGCGGACCGCACCGGCGACGCCGAGCTCCAGGCCTACAACGCCCGCCTGCGCGCGCTGGCCGAGCACAGCAAGAGCTGACGAAGGACCCCGCTGCCCCCCACGCCTCGATGAAACACCCCGTCCTCCCCACCCTTCGCAGGCTCAGGGTGGGACCCGGGACGGGGCGGCCCCTGCAGCGGGGCCGTTCCAGCACGCAGGTCATGGGCAGCAGCGGAGTTCTCGTTCAGCCCACGTGGACGACGGCGTCGCCGTCGGCCGGCAGGTCCTCCTTGGTCGCCTTGATGAGCACGGCCGAGACGAGCGCGCCGAGCACCAGGAGGGCGGCGGCCCAGGTGAACGCCGTGGTGTAGCCCTCCACCTGCGCGGTCAGCCCGACGGTCGGGTCCTGCGGGTCGGCTCCCGAGGTGAGCGCGTCGGCGGTGTAGGCGCTGATCGCGCCCACGGAGAGCGAGGCCAGGACGGCGGTGCCGATCGAGGCGCCCACCTGCTGCGTCGCGTTCAGCATCGCGCTGGCCGCGCCGGCGTCGTGCACGCCCGCGCCGACGAGCGCCAGGTTCGACAGCGGCACGAAGGTGAAGCCCAGGCCGAGACCCAGCAGCAGCTGGCCCGGGAAGGGCAGCTGCCAGAACGAGGTGTCGAGCCCGACGAACGACAGCGTGAAGAGCCCGGCCGCGGCGAGCAGCCCGCCGAGCACCATGAGCGGCTTCGGGCCCACGCGGGGGACCAGCGCGCTGGCCGCGCCCGCGGAGATGAAGACGCCGAGGGTGGTCGGCAGCGATGCCAGGCCCGCGACCACCGGCTCGTAGCCGAGCACCTGCTGGAAGTAGAGGCTCAGGAAGAAGAACGCCCCGATGAGCCCGGCGCCGACCAGCGTCGAGGTGAGGTAGGCCCCACCGCGGTTGCGGTCGAGGACGATGCGCATCGGCAGGAGCGGGTTCCTCGTCCGCAGCTCGAGCAGGACGAACAGCGCCAACAGCACGAGACCGGTCACGATGAACAGCCAGGCGAGACCGTCCGTCCAGCCGCTGTCGGGGCTGACGAGGGTCTGGCTGCCCTGCGCCGCCGCCTGCGCGTTGGCCGCCGCGGCCTCCGCAGCGTTCGTCTGCGAGGCCTCGGCGACGCGGGTGAAGCCGTAGACGACCGACGCGAGGCCGAGGGTCACCAGGACGGCGCCGGGGATGTCGTAGCTGGTGTCCCCGGGGGCCTTGCTCTCCGGGACGATCGGGATGGCCAGTGCGATGGCGAGCAGCGCGACCGGCAGGTTCACCCAGAAGCACCAGCGCCAGTCGGCGTACTCGGTGAGCACACCGCCGAGCAGCAGGCCCACCGCCGAGCCGCCGCCGGCGATGGCGCCGTAGACGCCGAAGGCCTTGGCCCGCTCCTTGGGATCGGTGAACAGGACGGTGAGCAGGGCGAGCGAGGCCGGGGCGAGCAGTGCGCCGAAGACGCCCTGCAGCGCTCGGGCGCCGAAGAGCATCGCCTCGTTCTGGGCGATGCCGCCCAGCGCCGAGGCGACGGCGAAGCCGGCGGCGCCGACCAGGTAGGTGCGCTTGCGGCCCCAGAAGTCGGCGATGCGTCCGCCCAGGAGCAGGAAGCCGCCGAAGGTCAGGGTGTAGGCGGTGACGATCCACTGCTGGGAGGCCGCGCTGATGCCCAGGTCGGCGGTGACGGCGGGCAGCGCGATGTTGACGATCGTCGCGTCCAGGATCACCAGCAGGACGGTCATGGCGATGACGCCCAGGGCCAGCCAGCGCTTCTCGTACGGCTCGTCGGCCGGGGTCACCGGGCCGGCGGCCGAGGTCGTGGGACGGGGTTCGGTCACGGGAAGATCCTCAGGTCGTGCGGATGGGCCGGATCGCCGGCCCGGGAAAACGTAGCGGCCTGCAACCATGTCGTCGTGGCTGTTTCGCTGGTGTTGACCGCCGACACGCACCTTCCGAAGCGGTCACGTGACCTACCTCATTCCTTGTGGACGGCGATCGACGCCGCGGACGTCGTCGTCCACGCCGGTGACTGGGTCGACGTCGCCCTGCTCGACCAGCTGGAGGCGCGCGCCCGGCGGCTGGTCGGGGTGTACGGCAACAACGACCACGGACCCCTCCGCCAACGGCTGCCCGAGGCGGCGCGCGCCGAGATCGAGGGGATCCGCATGGCCGTCGTACACGAGACAGGTGACAGGAAGGGGCGGGAGGAGCGCTGCGCCGCCCGCTTCCCGGACACCGACCTCCTGGTGTTCGGCCACAGCCACATCCCCTGGGACACCACAGCGGCGTCGGGGCTGCGGCTGCTGAACCCGGGCTCGCCCACCGACCGGAGGCGTCAGCCGACCGGCACCTTCCTGACCGCGGTCGCCGACGCCGGGCAGCTGCGGGACGTCGTCCTCCACGCCGTGCCGCCGCGGCAGTGAGCGGGGGCCCCCCGCTGGACGAGCGCGCGGTGGCCCTGCTGGCCTGCCCGGTGTGCGGCCGGACGCTCGGTGCGCAACCGGACGCCTCGGCCCTGCGCTGCGCCGACGGGCACTCCTTCGACCGTGCCCGGCAGGGGCACGTGACGCTGCTCCCGCCCGGGCACCGGCCCCCGTCCGGGGACTCGGCCGCGATGGTCGCCGACCGGGTCGCCTTCCTCGAGGCCGGGCACTACGCGGGTCTCACCGGGGCGCTGGCCGGCGCCGTCGGCGCCGACGGCGCGCCGCGGTCCCTCCTGGACCTCGGGGGAGGGACGGGGCACCACCTCGCGCGGCTGCTCGACCGCACGCCCGACGCGGTGGGCGTGGTGCTGGACTCCTCGCCCTACGCCGCGCGGCGGGCGGCGCGCGCCCACGAGCGGGCGGTCGCCGTCGTCGCCGACAGCTGGGCCCGCCTGCCGGTCCGGGACGGCGCCGTGGACCGGCTGCTGGTGGTCTTCGCGCCCCGCAACGGCCCGGAGATCGCCCGCGTCCTGGCGTCCGACGGCCGCCTGGTCGTGGTGACGCCCGCGGCCGACCACCTGGGGGAGCTCGTCGGCCCCCTGGGCCTGCTGCGGGTGGATCCCGACAAGGCCGCCCGGCTGGCGGCCTCTCTCGAACCGGACCTGCGACCGGTGCGGGCGGCCGGACACCGGGAGCAGCTCGTGCTCTCGCGCGGGGCCGCCGCGACGCTCGTCGGCATGGGCCCGCACGCCCGGCACACGACGCCGGCCGCGGTCGCCGCCGCCCTGGCCCGGCTGCCGGAGCGGATCCCGGTCACCGTGTCCGTCGACGTCACCACCTACCGCCGGGCCGGCTGACCCGTCCCGGGACGCCGAGGGGCCCGGCCGTCCGGCCGGGCCCCTCAGGCGGGCGTCCGCCGACGGCGGAGGTCGGTCAGCGGGAGACCGACCGCCGGCTCCGGCCGGTGACGGCGACGTAGATGCCGAGCACGACGATCGCGCCCAGGATGGAGGCCCACCAGCCGCCGAGATCGAACTCGACCTGGCCGTTGCGGATGAGCCCGACGATCAGGTTGCCGACGACGGACCCGATGATGCCCAGGACGATCGTGGCGATGATGCCCAGATCCTGCTTGCCGGGGATGACGGCTCGGGCGATCAGGCCTGCGACGAGGCCGATGACGATCGCCAGGATGATGCCACCGATGGACATGTGTGGACCTCCGTGTGGTGGTCCGCCCGCGGCGGACCGGGTGCCCGGGATCTCCGGGCGCCGGGACGGGATTCCCTCCGCCCCAAGATCGAAAACTGTCCGCAGATCACGGTCGGGTGTCGATCCGCGACGTTCGGGCACCCTCTGACGCCGGAACCGCGGAGGGGTACCGGCGCGCCTCCCAGCTCGGTCGGAGGTGCCGCGCGAGCACCGTCTAAGCTCCGCTCCGTGACGATTGCACCGGCGCCCATCGTGAGTCGGCCGAGTCCGGTCCACGTGGCGGAGAAGGGTTCGCGGCTGTCCAACCTGCTGCGGACGACCGACCACAAGACCATCGGCCTGATGTACATGGCCACGTCGTTCGCGTTCTTCATCGCGGGCGGGCTGATGGCACTCCTCATGCGTGGGGAGCTGGCCAGGCCGGAGCTGCAGTTCCTGTCGCCGGAGCAGTACAACCAGCTGCTGACCATGCACGGCACGGTCATGCTGCTGATGTTCGCGACGCCGCTGTTCTTCGCGTTCGGCAACCTGATCATGCCGCTGCAGATCGGCGCCCCCGACGTCGCGTTCCCGCGGCTGAACGCCTTCTCCTTCTGGCTGTTCCTCTTCGGCAGCCTGATCGCGGTGTCGGGCTTCCTGACCCCGGGCGGTGCCGCCGACTTCGGCTGGTACGCCTACGCGCCGCTGTCCAACGGGGTCAACTCACCCGGGCCGGGGGCGAACCTCTGGTTCGCCGGCCTGGCCGTGAGCGGTCTGGGCACGATCCTCGGTGGCGTCAACTTCATCACCACGATCGTCTGCCTGCGCGCCCCCGGCATGACGCTCTTCCGGATGCCGATCTTCACCTGGAACGCGCTGGTCACCAGCGTGCTCGTGCTGCTGGCCTTCCCGATCCTCACCGCCGCGATCTTCGGCATGCTGGCCGACCGCAACCTCGGCGCCCTCGTCTACTCCGACGAGAACGGCGGCCCGATGCTGTGGCAGCACCTGTTCTGGTTCTTCGGGCATCCCGAGGTCTACATCATCGCGCTGCCGTTCTTCGGCATCATCACCGAGATCATCCCGGTGTTCAGCCGCAAGCCGCTGTTCGGCTACAAGGGCATGGTCTTCGCCACCCTGGCCATCGGCGCCCTGTCGCTGACCGTGTGGGCGCACCACATGTACGCCACCGGCGCGGTGCTGCTGCCCTTCTTCGCCTTCCTGACCTACCTGATCGCCGTCCCGACCGGCATCAAGTTCTTCAACTGGATCGGCACGATGTGGCGGGGGCAGCTGACCTTCGAGACGCCGATGCTGTTCTCGGTCGGCTTC
>Ga0190265_10001265_pt1 | contig 16520 bp, 12 predicted proteins | sample Popmic124T_FD_133135 | JGI IMG/M metagenome (GOLD analysis project Ga0190265, IMG submission 133135) | Populus adjacent soil microbial communities from riparian zone of Indian Creek, Utah, USA - 124 T | ecosystem: Environmental > Terrestrial > Soil > Riparian zone | place: USA: Utah | collected...
GGCGGTGAACGACGCGGCCACGGTCAACGAGGATTCGGGCGCGACCTCGATCCCCGTCCTGGCGAACGACACGGACGCGGACGGCGGCCCGATCAGCGTCACCGCGGTGACGCAGCCGGCCAACGGCACGGTGGTGATCACGGGAGGCGGCACGGGCCTGACCTACGCGCCGAACGCGAACTACTGCAACAGCGTCTCGGGCGTGCCGGACACGTTCACCTACACGCTGACGCCGGGCGGCTCGACGGCGACGGTGACGATGACGGTGACCTGCGTGGACGACAACCCGGTGGCGGTCGCCGATGCGGCGACGGTGGTGGAGGACTCTGGCACGACCACAATCAACGTCCTGGCGAACGACACAGACGTGGATGGCGGCCCGATCAGCATCTTCTCGGTGACGCAGCCGGCCCCGGCCAACGGCACAGTGGTCAACGGCGGCACGGATCTGACCTACACGCCGAACCCGAATTTCTGCACCCCGGGAGCTCCGGTGACGTTCACCTACACACTCGACCCGGGCGGCTCGACGGCAACGGTAACGGTGACGGTGACCTGCGTCGACGACCCGCCGGTGGCGGTGAACGACGCGGCCACGGTCAACGAGGATTCGGGCGCGACCTCGATCCCCGTCCTGGCCAACGACACGGATCCGGACGGCGGCCCGATCAGCATCACGTCGGTGACTCAGCCGGCGAACGGCGCCGTGGTGATCACGGGAGGCGGCACGGGCCTGACCTATGCGCCGAACCTGAACTACTGCAACCTGCCTCCGGGAACGACGCTTGACACGTTCGACTACACGTTGACGCCGGGCGGCTCGACGGCGACGGTGACGGTTACGGTGATCTGCATCAATGACGCGCCGGTGCTCACCACCAACCCGATCATCTACGCGACGGCTGGTAACACACAACTCCACGTGGCTGGCGCCGTCCGACCTGGCGTCGCTTCGATCACCGATGCCCAGAGTGCGCTGGTGAAGTCGGCTCCCACCGATGTCGATGGCCCGGTGGCTCCCAGTGTGGTCGCCGCCTCGGGTGCTTCCACCAACGGTGGCAACTTCACCATCAACACCGATGGCTCGTTCCACTACGTTCCGCCCGTCGGCTTCACCGGTACCGACTCCTTCACCTACCAGGTGACCGATACGGTGACCCCGACGACTGGCACGATCAGCATTACGGTTTCTGAGGTGATTTGGTACGTGCGTGACGTGGTCGATGCCGACAATGCCGCGGGCGGCGACGGTCGCTCGACCAACGCTTTCGAGACCCTGGCCGGAGCCCAGGCGGCATCGGGCAACAATCACATCATCTTCGTCTTCCGTGGCAACACGGGCACCACGCCGCTCGCCGGCGGAATTATCCTCAAGGACGGTCAGAAGCTCCACGGCCAGGGTATTGGCCTGACCGTGCCGGGCTTCGGGTTGCTGGTTCCGGTCGGTCTCAAGCCGCGGATCAACAACACGGGCGGCGACGCGGTGTCGGTACCCGCCACCGCGGGCAACCGGCAGAACGTCGAGATCCGCGGCCTCGACCTCCAAGGCAGCACCAACGCAGTGGACGTGACCTCCTCCGGCGCCAACATCGTCGGCGTGACCATCAGCGACAACGATGTCAGCGGTGCTGGCCTCGAAGGTATCGACCTGAACGCCGGAGGCACGGGCGCCTTCACCGTGACCATCAGCGACACCGACATCCTTGGTGCCGGCCTCGAGGGGATCGATTTGAACGCCGGAAGCACAGGCGCCTCTACCGTGACGCTCAACAACAACGCGATCGCCGCCACGGGCAACGGGTTTGACGCCCGCACTTCGGCCGCCACTACCCTGGCGATCAGCTTCAGCAACAGTGCTGTCGTGTCGAATGCGACGGGCATCCTGATCGACGGCTCGGGCGGCGGTACGACCCGAATCTTCGGCTTCGTCAACAACGCGGTAAGCGGGAACACCGTCGGCACGGGCATCAGCATTACTAGCGCGACTTTCGACGTGACGGCGGGCGCTCCCTACAACACCGTTACCGGAGGTGCCACGGTAGTCGGTGCTCCTGGCAATGGAGTCGGCGGAGCCGGTGTCGTGATGAGCAACGTGGCGGGCGCTCTCGCCTTCACGGACCTGGACATCTTCGCCGACGGCGGAGCCGGTTTGCGGGTGACCGGTACGGGCGCGGCGAACGTAGGAGCGGGTACCGGCACCCTGGTGACCGCGGGTGGGGCCTCAAGCATCCAGGCCATTGGCGGACCGGCCGTGGACATCAACAACGCCACGGTCGACCTGCAGCCGGCGACCCTCACGAGCACGAACAGTGCGACGACGGGTGTTTCGCTGATCAACGTGGCCGACGGCGACACCACGAACGCGGTCTTTTCGGCGGGCTCCGGAAGTAACATCACCACAGCCGCCGGTTCCGCAGGCCCTGCTTTCAACGTCAGCGGCGGCAACGCCAAGATCACCTACCCCGGCACGATCACCAACAACGGCAACGGCCGAGCCGTCTCGATCACCACCTGGAGCGGCGACGACGCCGTGCCGGGCGACGACCTTCTGCTGTCGGGCGCCATCGACGAGAACGGCGGCGGCATTCTGGTCAATGGCAACAGCGGTAGCCGTGCGATCACTTTCAGCGGCGGGATGGACATCGATACGACGAACGGTGAGGGCTTCGCGGCGACGAGCAACACCAACACGCTCGGGCTCCATATCACCGGCACCAATACGATTGACTCGACCAGCGCCACGGCACTGCGGGTGACGAACACGCCAATTGGTTTGTCCAACCTGAGCTTCCAGCGCATCTCGTCCGGCAACGCCACCGCTGCCGCCGACCCGGTGAACGGCATCGTCCTCAACGCCACGGGTACCACAGGCAGTCTGATCGTGACGGGCACCGGTGCCGCAGACTCCGGCGGAATCATCCAGAACATGACGGGTGACGGCGTCTTGCTGACCAGCACGCGCAGTCCTTCCTTTGCGCGGATGAGAATCCAGAACACTACCGGAAGCGGCGTCAAGGGGACCCTGGTTACGAACTTCAGCTTCGTCAACAGCACGGTCGACAACTCGGGGACGGGCCTCGGTGTCGACGCCTCCAACCTCGCGTTCAACACGACCGCGGCGGGAACGGAGAACAACCTCGCCGGCACCGTGACGATCACGGGAAACACGCTGACCAACGCCTACTACCACGGCGTCGACATTTTCAACTTCAACGGCACGATTGCCGACGCCACGATCTCGGGCAACACGATCACCAGCACGAATTCGACAGCGACCTCGAAGGGCTCGGGCATTCGCCTGGTCGCCTTCGGCTCCGCAGCGACCATCGCCAACGTCACCAGGGCGACGATCGCCAACAATGTCATCTCCAACTTCCCGAGCGGCACCGGCATCCTAGCCTCAGGCGGCAACGGCAATCTAGCCGGGCCTGCCGGCGTCTTCGGCACGGCGGGAAGCGCCGGCGACATCATCGCCATCACCGGGAACCGGGTCGCCGGGTTCAGCGGAGCGGTCAAGATGGGTGCCTTTGGAATTGCCGCATCCGTCAACGGGAGAGGACAGGGGAACTTCAACATCTCGAACAACGGCACCGCGGCCAACCCGATCACCAACGTCATCGGCCAGGCGATCACCAACTCGTCCCTCGGGTTTGCCAACGTCACGACCACCATCAGCAACAACTTCATCGTGGCGAACAACCAGGCGGGAGCCCCGGGCATCGGCGCCGGCACCAGCCAAACGGTCGGCAGTGCCGAAACACCGAACCTCACGGTTACGATCACGAGCAACAACGTTTCGCAGACCGACGGCAACGGCATCCTGGTGACGGCGCGGGATGCCACGGGGACGGTGCGGGCGAAGATCCAGAACAACACGGTGGCAGCGCCGCTCGCCGGCAACAGGAACGGCATCCGAGTCGACGCCGGCAACGCTTTGAGCGTCAACGACTCCGTCTGCCTCAACATCTCCGGGAACACCACCGCCGGCGTCGGCCTCTCTCCGGAGGGCATCGGCATTCGCAAGCAGGGGACCGTGGCGGCGACCAACAACTTCGCTATTCACGGGTTCGGGACCTCCCCGGCCAACCAGGCGCAGACTGCGGCCTTCGTCACGTCCCAGAATCCGGGCAGCACGAGTGGGACATTGATCATCAGCGGCGACAACTTCAATTCTCCGACCTGCTCGTTCCCCTGACGGGAGACGAGGGCGGGGAAGCAACGGTAGGCGATTCGGAGCCCGACGAGCTCCAGGAAAGGAGGACGAAGGGAAATGGCAGAACCGTTCTTGTCCGAGATACGGATTATGAGCTTTGTCTTCGCCCCGAAAGGCTGGGCCCTTTGCAATGGGCAACTCCTGCCGATCAATCAAAACCAGGCGCTCTTCTCGTTGCTTGGTACGACTTTCGGCGGTGACGGTCGCGTGAACTTCGCGCTTCCGGACCTGCGTGCCAGGACACCCATCCATGTGGGTTCCGGCCATACGCTGGGCGAGCGCGGTGGCGAGCAAGCTCATACGCTATCGATCGCAGAGCTCCCTGAGCACGCTCACGTGTGGAGTGCGAATGGCTCGCCCGCCACGACCAACACGCCGGCGGCGACGCTGTTGTTGGCCCAGTCCACGGGCGAGAACTCCTGGGGGCCAGCCTCGAACCTGGTAGCGATGAGCCCGTCGATGATCCCCAACACAGGGGGCTCTCAGGCGCACCTTAATATGCAGCCGTTCCTGACCCTCAGCTTCTGCATCGCGCTGCAGGGCATCTTCCCGAGCCCGAACTAGAGGAGACCCGCGATGGCACAACCCTATGTTGGTGAGGTCCGCATGTTCGCCGGGAACTTCGCACCTGCCGGATGGATGTTCTGCGAGGGGCAACTCCTGCCGATCTCCGAGAACGAGACCCTGTTTCAGTTGATTGGGACGACTTATGGCGGGGACGGCCAGTCGACCTTCGCACTGCCAGACCTGCGTGGCCGTATCCCGATCCATCAAGGAAACGGCTTCATCCTGGCGGAGACAGGCGGTGCGGAGGAGATCACGCTGACCGTCAACCAGATCGCGGCACACTCCCACGCCGCGCTAGGCTCGACGAACACGGGCACCGTAACGGCGCCGCAGAACAATGTGCTATCCAACCTGCTCGCCGCCACCAACTCGGCTTACGGGACAGACAACCCGCAAACCAATTTGAGCCCGCAGAGCGTGTCGTCGGTCGGGGGCAGCCAGCCGCACACGAACTTTCAACCGTACCTGTGCGTCGATTTCATTATTTCCTTGTTCGGGATCTTCCCGAGTCCTACCTAGGAGGAGCCATGGCGGATCCGTTCGTAGCGGAAATCCGGATCTTTCCGTTCAACTTCGCGCCCAAGGGATGGGCCTGGTGTGATGGGCAGCTGCTGCCGCTGTCGCAGAACACCGCATTGTTTTCGTTGTTGGGTACTACCTATGGGGGAAACGGCAAGTCCAACTTCGCACTGCCGGACTTGCAGGGTCGAGCTCCGATGCACCCGGGCCAAGGCCCAGGGCTCTCGTTGCACGACCTTGGAGAGACCGGCGGCAGCGAGACGGTTTCTCTGCTCGAAAGTGAGATCCCCTCACACAGCCACGCTCTGCGAGCCTCCGCGCAGGACGGGACGACGCGCATCGTCTCGGGACAGATGCCGGCGACGGGAATCGGAGTTTCGATGTACGGCCCGCAACCCTCGACCGTGAACCTTAGTCCCAACGCGCTCACCCCTGCCGGTGGGGACCAGCCGCACAACAATCTCCAGCCGTACCTGACGTTCTATTTCTGCATCGCACTCCAAGGCGTCTTCCCGCCGAGGGCATGATTTCGGGGCGCGCGCCTGTAGCCCTCCAGGGCTACAGGCGCGCCGTATATTTTTGCTTATTGAAATAGCATTAGGCAAGTCTTATGGATCGCTCAGGGACACTTCGAGGAGAGGAGTAGCTTGGAGCACGCGGTCACCCTTCGCCCGATCCAGCCGGATGACATGGACTTCCTCCTCCGGGTCTACCGCAGCACGCGGGAGGATGAGCTCGCGATGGTCGCGGACTGGACGGCCGAGCAGAAGGACGCCTTCATTCGGCAGCAGTTCGCGGGGCAGGATACCTGGTACCGGGAACACTACACGGGGGCGCAGCTCGACGTGATCCTGATCGACGGCGTGCCGGCCGGCCGGCTCTACGTTCACCGGCGGCCGGAGGAGATCCGCCTAATGGACATCACCCTGCTGCCGGAGCACCGGGGCTCGGGGCTGGGCACCGCTCTTCTCCGCGAGCTGTTGGCCCAGGGAGAGGCGGCCGGCAAGCCGGTCACCATCCACGTCGAGGTCTACAACCCGGCGATGCGCCTGTACCAGCGGCTGGGATTCCGTCAGATCGCCGACCGGGGCGTCTACCACCTGCTGGAGTGGCGCGCCTCCGATCAGTTGAACACGGCCTCGTAGCGCATCCCCTGCGCGTCCGGGCCGATCGGGACGAGGAAGATCTCCAGCGGTCCCATGAGATCGTGCTCCAGCCGGTAGATGGCTTGCGGCAGGTTGCCCCTTCCCGCGGGCGCTCGGAAGAGGAGCGAGAACGGCTGCTGCCGCGGACCTGGGTGCCGCTCGTAGAGCGCCACCTGGACCAGCTCCAACTCCAGCACGCCACCTTCCCCGAGCGAAATGCGGAACTTCGTCCCGAGGTGTTCCTCGAACGAGGACGCTTGTAACTCCTGCAGCATGAATTGAAACCTCCCGCGAACGGTTGAGCTCCAACTCTATGTGATGGCTCTCGACGCGTCGAGCCCCCCGGGGCATGGAATTTGCTCTTCAGGAAGTCCAGGCTATGGAAACCCGATCGCAGGCTCCGAGCTCCGTCTCTCTCCTGGTGGACTCGCACGTCCACTTCCATGAGCTTTTCGAACGCGACGCATTTCTCGACGCCGCGCTCGCCAACTTTCAAAAGGGTGCGGCCGAGCTCGGGCTCGACCACCCTTTTCTGGGATGCCTGCTGCTCACCGAAGCGGCGGGAGATCACTGGTTCCGCCGGCTCCGCGATCGCGCGGGCGGAGGGAGCGGCGGACGGTGGACTTTCGAGCGGACGGCTGAGCCGGGCTCGCTCATGGCGCGGCACCCGGACGGCGAGCGTCTGCTCCTGACCGCCGGCCGGCAGATCCGCACCCGCGAAGGGCTGGAGGTGCTGGCCCTGGTCTCCTCCGATCAGTTCCCCGATGGGCTGCCGCTCGGCGATACGCTGACCCGAGTGCGCTGGAGCGGCGCCGTCTCGGTCATCCCCTGGGGTTTCGGCAAGTGGTGGTTCTATCGCGGCGGACTGGTGGAAGCGGTGCTTCGCCGCCCCCAGTGGCGGGGGATCTTCCTGGGGGACAACGCAGGCCGCCTCTCAATGGTGGGCCGGCCGTGGCTCTTCCGGCAGGCGGCGGCGCGTGGAGTGCCGGTGCTGCCGGGGAGCGATCCCCTGCCGCTTGCGGAGCATGCCGGGCGTGCGGGCTCTTACGGTTTCCTGCTCCAGGTCGAGATGGAGGAGGGGAGGCCGGCGGAGAGCCTGCGGCGGCGGCTGCGGAGCCTCGGGGTCCAGCCGAGGACGTTCGGCCGCTGCTCGAGTCCCCTGGAGTTCGCCCGCGCCCAGACCGCCCTGCGAGTGAGCCGGCGCGCACAGCCCGCCGCAACGGCGGGGAGATCGACCGCGGCTTCTCAATGGACGCCTTGATCGGCCGGGACATCGAGGGCGCGTCCCTGCGCACCTGGGACGTTCTCGTGGTCGGCGGCGGCATCTATGGAGCGACTCTCGCCCTGGAGGCCTCCCAGCGCGGGCTCGCCACCTTGCTCCTGGAACGCGGCGATTTCGGCGGGGCGACCACCTGGAACAGCCTGCGGATCGTCCACGGCGGCCTGCGCTATCTCCAGCGGCTCGACTTTTCCCGCTTTCGAGAGTCTGTGCGCGAGCGCGGCTGGTTCCTGCGCAACTTCCCGGACCTCGTGGCCTCTCTCCCCTGTCTGATGCCCCTCTACGACCCTCCCCGCGGCGGCGCCCTGCGGCGTCCCGCGGTGTTCCGGCGGGTGCTGGAGATCAACGACCTCCTGACCAGTCGATGGTCTCCAGGGCCTGAGGGATCGCGCCCGGGGCGGGTGCTCGATGCTGAGCAGACCGCGGCGCTCTTCCCCGGAGTCGACCGCGAAGGATTGCGCGGCGGCGCCCTCTGGTACGACGCCGTGATGCCCGATTCGCACCGTGTTCTGATCGAGATTCTGCGCTGGGCCTCAAGCTCGGGCGCCCAGGCCCTCAACTATGTCGAGGCGGTGGACCTCCGGGTGGAGCGCGGGAGGGTGGCGGGCCTCTCGGCGGTGGACCATTCCTCCGGCAGGGGCTTCGAGCTGCGCGGCCGGGCCGTGGTCAACTGCGCCGGCCCCTGGTGCCGGCCGCTCGCCCGCCGCTTCGACCGCGATCTACCGGCGCTGTTCCGTCCCGTCCTCGGCTTCAACCTCTTCCTCGACCGCGACCCTTTCTCGCGGATGGCACTCGCCGTTACCTCCCGGGAGCCGAAGGCCCAGACCTGGTTCCTCCTTCCCTGGAAGGGTCGGCTCCTGGCGGGTACTGCCTACGTTGCCGCGGCGAGTGGGCTCGGCGAGGAGGAGGAGCCGCAGGAGGCCCAGGTCGAGAGCTTCCTGCGCTCTTTGAACGCCGCCGTGCCGGGGTTCGCGGTGCGGCGGTCCGAGGTGCTGCGGGTGCACCGGGGCCGGCTCCCCGCCATGAAGGAAGGCTCGGCCCTTCCTGCCGTCCGGCCGGTCGTCTACGACCACGGCCGCAGCGGTGGACCGGCGGGCCTGGTGAGCGTTTCGGGTGTGAAGCTCACGGCCGCCCGCGCCGTGGCTGAGAAGGTGTTGGCCCTACTGCCTCGCCACGGCCTCACCGTGCGCAGCCGGGAGCCCGTCGCACGGCCGGCCGCGGACGCGCCGCTGTCCCTCGACTACCTCCTTCAGCTCGCCGAGCGCGACCCCGGCGCGGCGCGGGCCCACGTGTGCGGGCTTGCCGCCCGGCAATCCGTGGTGCGGCTGGACGACCTGCTCCTCCGGCGCACCGATTGGGGCATGCTGCCGGCCCGCGTGCCAGAGGCCGCACGGCTCTGCGAATCGCTCGGTTGGCTGGAGGGAGCGGCATGACGCGCCGCCAATCCATCCTCAAGGCCGTGCCGGACCCCGACGGACTGCCCGAACGGGAGAGGGCGGACGTCGAGACCTCCTCCGATCGGTACGCCAGCCGTTTCCCCGGCGAGATCGGCGAGCACTTCCTGGAGGTGCAGGCGCGGGCGGCCCTGGAGCTGCTCGCCCCCTGGCCGGGGGCGCGGGTGCTGGAGGTCGGCGGCGGTCACGCGCAGCTCGCGCCGCGCCTCGTCGCGAGTGGCTATCAGGTCACCGTGGTGGGCAGCGACGAGGTCTGCCGCGCGCGGCTCGACCGCCTCCTGGCCCCGGGTTCGTTCGAGTTCCGCGCTTGCGACCTTCTCGACCTCCCGTACCCGGACCGCTCGTTCGACGTGGTCCTGGCCTTCCGCCTGGTGGCCCACGTGGAGCGCTGGAGCGAGCTGCTCGCAGAAATGTGCCGGGTGGCCAACCGCGCCGTGATCGTGGACTACCCGGACTCGCGCAGCTTCAACCGCTTCTACAGGCAATTCTTCAAGTGGAAGCAGGCTTTCGAGGGGGGGAGCACGCGCACGTTCATCACGTTCCAACCGGAGGAGATCCCCGCCGAGATGACCCGTCACGGCTTCGGACGCCCCGTCGTCCTCCGCGAGCTCTTCGTCCCCATGGTGGTTCACCGGGTGATGGGCCGTGCCGGCCTCTCGCGGTCGGTCGAACGGGCCGCTGCAGGCCTGGGATTGACCCGGAGGTTCGGTTCCCCCTCGGTGTTGCGGATGGAACGCCTCCTCACGGGAGACTGGCGATGAAGGCTCTCGTGACGGGCGGTACGGGGTTCACGGGCAAGGCTCTCGTCCATCGGCTGCTGGAGCTGGGCCACGAGGTGGTGGCCCTGGACGTCAAGGAAGGGCTGAAGACCCAGGAGCTGCGGGACCGCGGGGCGGAAGTGGTGCTCGGCAGCGTGACGGACCGGGACGTGGTGCGCCGCGCCATGGCGGGCGTCGAGGTGGTCCACCACCTGGCCGCCGCCTTCCGCGAGCTGAACGTGCCGGACAGCCACTATCACCAGGTCAACGTCCTGGGCACCAGAAACGTCCTCGAGGCGGCGCACGCGTACGGGGTGCGGAAGCTGGTCTATTGCAGCACCTGCGGCGTCCACGGCAACGTCCTCCAGCCGCCGGCGGGGGAGGAATCGCCGATCCGCCCCGCCGACTACTACCAGCGCACCAAGTACGAGGCCGAGCCCATCGTCCGCGAGTTTTGCGGCCGCGGCCTGCCGGCCGTCATCCTGCGTCCGGCGGCGATCTACGGCCCGGGCGATCCCGAGCGCTTCGCCATGATCTTCCGGCGCGTGGCCGGCGGTACCTTCCCCATGTTCGGCAGCGGCCGGACGCTCTACCATCCCCTCTACATCGACAACCTGGTGGACGCCTTCCTGCTGGCGATGGAGCCGGGGCGGGGCGACGGCGAGGCCTACTTGATCGCCGACGAGCACTACGTCGAGATCGAGGACCTGGTGCGCCGGGTGGCGCGGGCGTTGAACGTCCCCGTGAAGATCCCGCACTACCCCGTCCTCCCCGTGGTGATCGCCGGGCACCTCTGCGAGAAGCTCTGCCGACCGTTCGGCGTCACGCCGCCGATCTTCCCCCGCCGTGTGGACTGGTACCGCCAGAACCGGGCGTTTTCGATCGACAAGGCGAAGCGTAAGCTGGGCTACCAGCCGCGGGTGGACCTCGACGAGGGGCTGCGGCGGACTGCCCGGTGGTACCTGCGGGAAGGCTACAATTCCGTTCCGGTCTCCGCTCCCTCCTCGGCGCAGGTTGCCCGATGAGCGCCCTCTACGGACTGGTCGGTGGCGGCGGGGATCTCTCCCTGCTGCGGCGCATGGGCGAGCGGCTGACCCACCGGGGAGCCGAGGCCCGGGAGTGGAGCCCGGCGCCGGGCGTCTACCTCGGCCAGCGCGGCGCGGCCACGGGCTCGGCGGACGGGTTTCTCGCCGCCGACGCGACGCTCTACAACGCCGCCGAGCTCGCCGCGCGCCTCAACGGGTCGGCTCCGCCGCCCGGCAACTGCGGGCCGGCCGCGCTGGTGGCGCTGATGACGCGCGCCTTCGCCGCCTGGGGCACGAGCTGCTTCGCGCTTTTCGACGGCGACTACACGGTTGCCGTCTGGGATTCTCGCGAGGGCCGGCTGGTGCTGGCGCGGGATCCCCTCGGCGTGCGCAGCCTCTACACCTGGGAGGGCCCGGACGTCTTTGCCTTCGCCTCCGAGTACAAGGCGATCCTGGCGTTGCCGGGCTTCACGCCCGCCGCGGACCGCGAGGCGCTGCAGCACCTCCAGCGGTCGAAGTACCTGCCGCCCGGCCGCACCCTGCTGGCCGGGGTCCGCCCGCTCGCCGCCGGCCGCTGGGCGGCGGTGCGCAACGGCCGGCTGGCTGGCGAGCAGGCCTTCTGGCGGATCACGATCGAACCTTCGAACCTGGGGATCGAGGCGGCCGAGCGCGGCCTCCGCGAACGCTTCCTGGCCGCCGTCGACCGCAGGGCGGAGCGCGACGGGACGCTCGGGGCGGAGCTCTCCGGCGGCGTCGATTCCGCCGCGGTGGTCGCGGCGATGCGGCAGGTGCGGCCGGGCTCGGCGATCAAGACCTTCACCGTGGGGGACGGCCCCGACGATCCCGAGGTGCTGGGCGCCCGCTTCGCCGCCGACCGCCTGGGGACGGACCACCACGAGGTCTTCGCCGGGCCCGGGTGCCTCGCCGAGGCGCTGCCCGCGGTGGTCTGGCACCTGGAAGACCCGATCGGCCGCACCGAGACGGTCCTCTATTACCAGATGATGCTCGCCGCCTCGCGCCACGTGGACGTGGTGCTGGGGGGCTACGCCAGCGACGGCCTCTTCGCCGGCATGCCCAAACACAAGCTCGTCAAGCTGATGCAGCTCTCTCCCGTGGGAGGGCGGGCGCTCGAGGACTTCTACCACTACACCCAATGGAGCCAGCCGCCGGGGAGCGCGCTGGGCCGGGTGCTCCGGCGCGCCTACTATGGCGGCGGGGAGCTGCCGGCGCCGCGCGTCCTCGGGGCGCCGCCTTCGCCCGTCCCGCCGCCGCTGCCGGGCCGCGGCCGTGGAGCCCTGAACCAGGTCCTCCTGGAGGGGATGATGGTGGGCGTGCCGGCCTTTATGCCCAAGGTCGAGAAGCCCCACGCCGCTCACGGCGTCGAGCTGCGCACTCCGTTCGCCGATCCGGAGCTGATCCGGTTCTCCTTCGACCTGCCGGAGAGGTTCAAGATCAACGGTCTGCGCGACAAGTACGTCCTGCGCCGGGCCTTGAAGCCCTTGCTGCCGGCGGCGGTCGCCCGGCGGCCCAAGTTCCCCCAGGGCATGGGATATGGGCCGCGGCTGAGCGAGGCGCTGGACGATCTGGCCGGCCGCTTGCTTGCCCGTGATTCCATCCGCGAGCGTGGGTTCTTCGACCCGGAGGAGATCGCCGCGCTGCGTCGCCGCGGCAGCGGAAAACCCTACACGCCGAACCGGGCCATGCGGCTGTGGACCGTGCTGGCGACCGAGCTCTGGGCTCGCCTTTTCCTCGACCGGCGCGGGGCGTGGAACCCACTCTCCTTCACGGATCTGATATAGGAGACGACAAGAACCGATGAACCGCTCGCGCATCCTGTTCCTGGCGAGGCTCGCGCTCGGGCTCCTGCTGCTCGCGGCCCTCCTCCTCTGGGAGGGCAACGGCCGCAAGCTCCTGACGATCTTGGCGGGCCTGCGCTGGGAGTATGTGCCGGTGCTCCTCGCCTTCCCCTTCCTGTTGATGGGCGTGAGCTGCCTCAAGTGGCGCCTGTTCATCGATTCCGGCCCGGTCCGCGTGCCGCTGCTCCAGCTCATGGGAATCTACGCCATCGGCTTTTTCGTCAACAACTTCCTCCCCAGCATGGTGGGGGGGGACGTGACGCGGGCCTACGTCCTGGGCCGGAAGATCGGGTCGGGGGCGCACTCCCTCGCCTCGGTGTTCCTGGAGCGGGCCACCGGCTTCCTGGCCTTGATCGCCCTCTGCTTCACCACTCTCGTCTTCTCTCCCGACTTGGCGCGGGATCCGATGGTCGTGGCCGGAGTGCTCGTCATGGTGGGCGCCTGCATCGCGCTCTTCCTGCTGATCGCCATCCCGCAGCCCCTGGCGGTCCTGCCCCGGCGCCTCGCCAGCCACCCGCGCGTGGTGAAGCTCGCGGAGATGATCCAATCCTTCCGGGGCGGCGTCCTGGCCGTACGGGACAGGCCGGGCCGGGTCGCCCTGGCGATGGCCTACTCCGTAGCGTTCCACCTGCTTTCGGGCTTGAACGTCTACCTGGCCGGCCTCGCCATCGGCCTCGAGGCCGACCTGCTCAAGGTGATCGCGCTGTCGCAGATCATCTTCCTGGTCGCGGCCCTGCCGATCACCATCAACGGCCTCGGCCTGCTGGAGGCGGCCTGCAGCCTCTACCTGGTGCGGGCGGGGGCCTCGCCGGAGCAGGGCCTCGCGATCGCGCTCCTCATCCGCCTGAAGACGCTGGGGATCTCCGTCGTGGGGGGATTGCTCTTCGGGGCGGAGCGCTCCCCCAAGGCTAACCTTCCGTCTGCACCAGCACCCTCCGACCCTCCAGCGTGATCGGCGGCTGGCCGGCCGGGGCCGGCTGGCTGATGTCGTAGATCCAGACGATCGGGCCCTTGCCGTCCCAGTTCTTGGGATCGAAGGTCTCGATCCTCCGCGTCTTTTCGAGCTCCCGGTAGAAGCGGTTGAACGACGGGAAGCTCTGCGCACGCGGCGCCTTGAAGTACTGGTCTCGCGCCTCGCTGTTGGTGATCACGTAGCGGATGCCGTCCTCGTCGCGGAAGCGGGCGAGCTCCTTGGGCTGGCGGGTGACGAGGGGGCTGCCCATGTCGAGGTCGAACGCGTTGCTGCGCAGCTCCGCGTCCGACTTCTCCTTGGCCAGCCACCAGGGATGGCCGAGCTCGTCCATGTCCACGCCGTCTTTCGGCGGGTAGCGTTCGATCAGCTCGATGCGCAGGCCCTGATGGTGGGTGAACGGGCCCTCGGAGAGCGCCGCGAGGCGCGTCTTCAGCCTCTGGGCCGCCACCGGGTTGGGGTTCAGGAAGGGGCCGTAGTCGTCCACCAGGAGGCGGGCGCCGCGCGGCAGCTCGTCGTGGATGAAGCGGTAGGAGACCAGGCGGCTGTCGAGCCGGGTGAGCTGCCGGTTCCAGTCGACGCTATAGAGAAGGGTGGGGATCGCAGCCAGGGCGACCAGGGCGAGAGCCACGGCGCCGGCGCGGCCCTCCGCCAGGCGGAACGGGCGGAGGAGGACGAGCGCCCCGGGCCAGGCGAGGGTCGCGAGCAGCGGGTAGATGGCGTTCAGGTGCCGCGGCTGGGCGTGGTAGGCGACGATGGTGATCGCCGCCAGGAAGAAGAACAGGCAGGGCACCAGCACGAGCAGCCCGTACCACCGGGTCTCGCGGCGCGCGAGCGTATGGAGCAGCCCGAGAGCGGCGAGCAGGGCGAGGGCGATCCCCATCACGTTGTGCGAGGTGACCAGCTTGAAGAACGCCCCGGAAGCGCCGAGCCAGGCGCTCGGCCCCGGCTCGTAGACCACCCGGTTGTCCGGCTCGAAGTGGGCCTCGGCCTGCTCGGGATCGGGGGCGAACGTCTTCTGCAGGCTGTCGGTGACCCCCTGGCGCCAGAGCGGGTCGATGAAGTTGTAGGGCGACGAGAGAAAGAAGCCGGCGACGAACAGAACGGCGACCAGGGCGACGCGCTTGATCACGGTCCCCCAGGGGCTCGAGCGGTCGAAGCCACGCAGGGCCTCCATGGCGAGGAAGGTCGGCACCAGCACGATCCCGTAGTAGTGGGTGCCCATCGCCAGGCCCGCGAAGAGGGCGGCGAGCAGCAGGGGCCGCAGGCGGGGGTTCTCGCGCGCGCCCAGGTAGAAGTAGATCGAGAGCGTCATCAGGAAGCCGCAGGGCACGTCGCTCTTGATCGTCTGCGCCGAGACGATCATCGGGCCGAGCACGGCGGCGACCAGCGCCGACGCGAGGCCGGCCCGGTGGTCCCGGAAGACCTTGCAGCCGATCCGATAGACCACGTAGACCGTCGCCACCCCGAAGGCGAGCACCACCAGGCGGCCGATCAGGATGAACGGCCCCGGCTCGAAGAGGAAGTGCGCCCCGAACTCGGAGGTCGACTCGAACCGGCCGGTGACGAGGCCCACCACGAAGTAGAGCCCGTAGAAGAAGGCCAGCACGTACATGAGGAGGGCCGGCTTGTGGAACCAGTGCGGGTTGAGGTCGCCGGTGCCCATGGCCATCGACCGCTTCATGAAGTGCAGCTCGTCGCCGAAGTAGGAGAACGGCAGGTCGTGGAACGCGCCCCAGAGGCGCAGCGCCGCCGCGAGCAGCAGGATGGCTACAAGAGCGAGGGTCGCGGCCCGGGAGCCGGCCTCGGCGCGCGCGGCCGCTACGTCCCGCGGGATGGCCAGCGTTCGGGGCAGGGCCGGGGCTGAAACGTCTCGTGTCGTCATGGTGTCGCCGGAATGCAAGCGCCGCGCCGCATCCTCTTCATCTTCATCGCTCTACCGTGGGCGAAGGGTACGCAGAGCCTTCATCCATAGAGACGGCCGCAGGTGGACGAAGGTACGGACCCCCACCAGTTGCCTTGCCGACCGCACCATGGCGACGTTGATCGCGACCAGGGTGACCGATGTGGCGAGCGCTATGCCATGGCCGCCCCAGAGGGGCGCCAGGATCAGGCTCAGGACGATGTTCAAGACCGCGCCGCCCACGGTGAGCAGCAGCAGCCGCACGTGGTGGCCGGTCATCTGGAGCACGTAACCGGCGCCGCCGGAGGCGGAGTCCCAGAAGTTCCCCAGGGCGAGCACCAGCAGGATGCTCCAGGCGCTGACGTAGTCGGCACCGTAGGCCAGCCGGATGAGCGGCTGGCCGAGCACCAGCAGGCCGAGGATCGAAGCGACCGAGATCATCGCGACGACCGTCGCCACCGTGCGCGCCAGGTGTTCCATCTCGTCCTTACGGCCGTCCGCGAACAGCAGGGAGAGCTCCTGGGGGATGAGGAGGCTGGCGACTGCCGGGATCGCGGCGAGCACCTGGAGCAGCGAGACCGCGACACCGTAGACCGCGACCTCCTCGTGCGAGCGCGCCCAGGAAAGGATCCACAAGCTGGACGAGACGTAGAGCACCGAGGCCGCGCTGCGCAGGCCCATCGCGGTCGACGCCCCGAGGATCTCCCGCAGGCCGGGCGCGGGGCTCGCGACGCGCGGCTCCGAGGTCTCGCTCGCCGTCGTGGCACCCAGCGCAACCGCGTAGCCGAAGGCGGTCAGCAGCAGGGCGCCGACGTAGATCGACGCCAGCAC
>Ga0190265_10001266_pt1 | contig 16516 bp, 16 predicted proteins | sample Popmic124T_FD_133135 | JGI IMG/M metagenome (GOLD analysis project Ga0190265, IMG submission 133135) | Populus adjacent soil microbial communities from riparian zone of Indian Creek, Utah, USA - 124 T | ecosystem: Environmental > Terrestrial > Soil > Riparian zone | place: USA: Utah | collected...
CCACTCCTCCTCGCCGTCGAAGGCCTCGGAGACGCGCTCCTGCAGCTCGCCCATCACCGACTCGTAGGCGGCGACGAAGCAGTCGTCCTTGCTCGGAAAGTGCTCGTAGAAGGTGCGGCGGGAGACGGCCGCGGCCCGCGTGATGTGGGCGATCGTCGTGCCCGAGTAACCGTTCTCGGCGATCGCCTCGGCGAGGCCCGCGATCAGCCGCTCGCGCTGGTTGTGGGCGACGAACTCGCGTGGCAGGCCATGGCGCCCCGGCGGCAGGCGCGCCAGCTCAGGTGGGTAATCATCCGCAGAAGTGACCTTTTTGCGGGATTTGGAGGCGCTTTTGTCGGTCCGTTTCCTTGCCACACCGCGACCATACCGTGCCGGGGTCTCGGAATCGCGACTGAGCTCGCCGAGCGCGGCCTCCGGGCCGAGGTAGGGCATCACCGCCGCCGACATCAATTGCGGCACCAGAGCCAGGAGATCGTCGGCCTCGCCGCGCACGACCTTGGAGTAGATCTGGCCGTAGGCAGAACCGGCGAGCGCCTCGGCGGTGGTGTGCGGGACGGCTTCGGGATCGTCCATCTCCTGGCGCCCGGCGTCGATCAGGGAGGCGATCACCCTCATCGTCATGTCGCGGCGAGCCCGGGCCGCGTCGCCGGCGGCGAGGACCTCGATCCCGAACGAGGCGCGGCTGGGGTCGTTGCGCAGCCCGTCGACGATTTGGTAGGCGACGGCGCGAAGCCGGTCGGGCCACTCCTCGCAGCTTTCGTAGGCCGCCACCATCGTCTCCAGGCACTCCTCGTTCACCTCCTGCCAGGCGGAGAGGAAGCAGTCGTACTTGCCGCGGAAGTGGCGGTCGAAAGCGGGCCGGTCGAGCCCGGCGCGCTCCAACACCAGCTCGATCGTCGTCTCCCCGTAGCCTCGCTCGGCGGCGATCTCGATCAGCGCCTCGACGATCTGGGCGCGCTCGGAGCTGCCGGTCCGGTCACGGGTCTCGGTCTCGAGCACTAGCGCATGGGACCCCCGATCCCTGCCCTGGCTCAGCCGGTGGCCGCTGGCACCTCGGCCGCCGTCCGCTTCGCAGCCTCGGCGCCGATGTACGGGGTGAGCGAGAACTCCACCAGCTCCGGGAGCAGCTCCTCGATCTCCTCGACCTGTCCCATCACGATCCGCTGGTAGAGGATCCAGAAGATGCCGCCGACGATCGTCTCCTCGAGTGTGGCCGGCAGCTCCTCGCCCTGCGGCGAGACCTTGCGGCCCATGCGGAAGAGCGGCACGAAGGCCTGGATCGAGCGTTCGTAGCGGTCGACCGCAGCCGGCCCGGCCGAGAGCGCCTCGACGATGCAGGTGCGGGCCAGTGCCGGCTCGGCGGAGACGTAGTGGAGGAAGGCGGAGAGCCCGGCGTTGACCCGGGCGGGCCAGCTGTCGACCTTGCTGGCGGCGTCGACGACGCGGTGCAGCGCCTCCTTGACCGCGAACTCCGAGGCGGCGAGGAAGCAGTCTTCCTTCGAGGAGAAGTTCTCGTAGAAGGTGTTGCGGGCGATCCCGGCGCGGCGCACGATGTCGGCGACGGTGACCGAGCGGTAGCCCTTCTCGACCGTCTCCTCGGCAAGTGCGGCGATGATGCGGGCCCGCTGGTGCTGGGTGATGAACTCGCGGGGGAGGGCGTGCCGTCCAGGCTTAGGTCGCATAGCCTCAGTGACACGATCGGACACGAAAGCCAGGGTACTCACGTGTCCTTCAGATTCAAGCTGGACGGATCGGCGATATACCGCTACTGTACCGAGGTCCAGACAACCTGTTCCCTCGATCATGACAGGAGGGGCTGTAATGGGGAAGCAGGCCGCAACCAAAGTCCAGGCAGGGGCTGTGGGGACCGGCGCGATCGCGGAGGTCGAAGCCCTCCCCGGTGCAGCCAAGCTCGAACTGGTGAACTCGCCGAAGCGGGAAAAGATCTTGATCGGGATGCTGGAAGAGGTGGGGTCGAAGGGGTACGACGCCACCTCGGTACGCACGGTTCTGGACCGGACGGGCCTCTACCGGCAGGCTTTCTACGACAACTTCGCCGACAAGGACACCTGTTACCTCGCCGCCTTCGACGCCGGGGTGGCACGGATGGAAGCGCTGGCGATCGCCGCGGCGGCGAGCGAGGAGAGCTGGCGCGGGAAGCTGCGGGCGGGGCTCGGCGCGGTGCTCGACTTCCTCGATACGGAGCCCGACATCGGTCGCGGAGTGATCGTCGAGGTCCACGCAGCGGGCCCGGAGGCGCTGGCAAGACGTGCCGAGACGATGAAAAAGGTCACCGATTTCATCGATTTGGCGCGCCTGGATAGAGAGGGAGGCGAGTCGCCCCCGGGGATCGCGCCCGAGGGCATCGTCGCCGGGATACATGCCGTCGTCCACGCGCGGCTCTCAACCGGCGCTACGACGGGCTTCCGGCAGCTGCTGCCGGAGTTCATGTACTTCGCGGTGCTGCCCTACTTCGGCGCCGACGCCGCGAGCGCCGAGATGCAGGCCGCTCGGGCCTGAGTCAAACCGGCGCGGCGGGCGTTGGACAGGCCGCAATGCCTGCCCTACATTGGAAGCGATGGATTCGCCATCGGCATCGAATCCTCAGAGTCCTCCCAGCGAACCTCGCGAACTGCCGCGTGCGTACGTGGTGCGATCCCAGCGGGAGCGGCTGCTGGAGGCGATGGTCCGGGTCGCCGCGGCGAAAGGCTACGAGGCGACGACCGTGGCCGACGTCGCTGCTTACGCCGGCGTCACGCAGGAGGCCTTCGAGGAGGAATTCGGGGGCAAGGACGAGTGCTTTCTGGAGGCCTATGACGCGGTGTTCGACGTCCTCATCGCCCACGTCACCAGCGCCTTCGCGGCGGCCGAGGGGGAGCCCTGGCCGGAGAAGGTGGCGGCGGTGCTGCGGGCACTGGTCGAGCTGCTCTCGACCGAGGCCGACATCGCCCGGATGGCGATGGTCGAGGTGACCGCGGCGGGCGACGACGCCCGCGAGCGCTACCGGGCGGCGCTGGCCCGCTTCACCCCCTTCCTCGAGGAGGGCCGCACCTACTCCGGCCAGGGCGACGAGCTGCCGCCCGACACGGCCCGCTTCGCGGTCGGCGGGGCCACCTCGATGATCTTCGACGAGATCCGCGCCGGTCGCGGCCCCGAGCTGAAGCGGCTCCTGCCGGACCTCGTCTTCGCCGTGCTGATGCCCTACCTGGGACCGGAAGCGGCCGAAGACGAGATGCGGCGGGTCACGCGGGAGAGCTAGACGCCCTCTCCGTGGCGCCCTTCGCCAGATGCAAAACGGGCTGCGCCCTCAACAGCGATATGGAGGGTCTCGCGACCTAGGCGGCGCTCCAGCTCTAGGCCGTCGGCGAGGGGTAGGCCGTAGCCCTCGATCGCGGCCTTGCGGTCGGCGAGCATCGTCTCCTGCGGGAAGGAGGCGATCTTCTCGGCCAGCTCGAGTGCGCGCTCGAGGTGCTTGCCGGGCTCGACCACCTCGTTGACGAGGCCGATCCGCTGCGCCTCCTCGGCCCCGACCGGGCGGCCGGTGAGGATCAGCTCCAGCGCCCGGCCCATGCCGACCACGCGCGGCAGGCGCTGCGTGCCGCCGTCGAGCAGCGCCACGCCCCAGCGACGCTCGAAGAGGCCGAAGGTGGACTTCGGGGTGGCGATCCGCATGTCGCACCAGAGCGCCAGCTCGACCCCGCCCGCCGTTGCCCAACCGTCGACCGCCGCGATCGCCGGCTTCGAGGGGATGAGCCGGGTCGGGCCCATCGGCCCCTCGGGATGGTCGACTTCGAGGTTGAGCGCCTTCAGGTCGGCGCCGGCGCAGAAGGCCTCGCCGCCGGCGCCGGTGAGGACGAGAACGCGAGCCTCGTCGTCGGCTTCGAACTCCTTCAGCCCGGCGCGGAACAGCTTCGCGGTCGCGTCGTCGACCGCGTTGCGGCGCTCGGGCCGGTCGATGGTCAGCACCGAGGCGGCGCCGACCCGCTCGTAGCGAAGCTCGTCGCTCATCGCCGGGCGCAGGCTACCCTGCTCGGATGCGCATCGACGAGATTCTCGCCACGAGGCGGCCCGTCTTCTCGGTCGAGTTCTTCCCGCCGAAGAGCGAGGAGGCGACCGGGCAGCTGTTCGCGACCGCGCGCTCGCTGCGCGAGCTGGATCCCGACTTCGTCTCGGTCACCTACGGCGCCGGCGGCTCGACGCGGGAGGGCACGGTCGAGATCACCCGCGCGCTGCGCGACGAGATCGGCTTCGAGACGATGGCGCACCTCAGCTGCGTCGGCGAGACGCGGGAGGGGCTGGCAACGACGCTCGACCGGATCGCGGCGGCGGGAATCGAGAACGTGTTCGCGCTGCGCGGCGATCCGCCCCGCGGCGAGGGCGACTTCGTCCAGCCCGAGGGCGGCTTGGGCAGCGCTGCCGAACTGACCGCTTTCATCGGTGAGAGCTGGGACTTCGCCGTCGGCGGTGCCTGTTTCCCCGAGGTCCATCCCGAGGCGCCCGATCTCGACACCGATCTCGACTACCTGAAGACCAAGGTCGAGGCCGGAGCGTCCTTCCTGATCACCCAGCTCTTCTTCGACAACCAGGCCTACTTCGACTTCGTCGCCGCGGCGCGCGCGAAGGGGATCGAGGTGCCGATCCTCGCCGGGGTGATCCCGGTCGCGAGCTTCGCCCAGACGAAGCGGATCTGCGAGCTGTGCGACGCATCGATCCCGGCGCGGCTGGAGGAAGCGTTCGCGGCCGCGGGCGGCGACGAGCAGGCGGAGTTCGAGCTGGGTGTCGCCTATGCGGCCCAGCAGTGCGCGGAGCTGCTGCTCGCCGGCGCACCGGGCATCCACTTCTATGCACTGAACCGGGCGCCGGCGACGCAGGCGGTGCTGGGAGCGTTGCGCTCGGCGAGACCCTGGGAGCGCTCGGCGCTCGGCGCTGCGGTCGGTGACGCAACTTAATTGGACTGGTAGTTTCCCCACGTGGCAAATCGCAGGGAGGAAGAGAGGGAGCGGCTCCGCGAAGCGCGGCAGCGGCGCGAAGGCTCGCAGGCGACGTCGGAGAAACGGCGCCTGATGATCGCCTACGTCGTCGCCGGGGTGATCGGCCTCGCCGTCCTGGTCGGGATCGTCGCCGCGATCTCTTCCTCGGGCGGTGGCGACAGCGGCGGGGCGCACATCGTCCAGGCGACCGGGTCGACCAACGGCTTCGAGCCGGACGAACGCGAGGGCACCGAGGTGGCAGCGGTCAAAGTCACCGACATGAAACAGGCGGCTAAACAGGCCGGCTGCACCCTAAAACTCGAGCTGAAAGACGAGGGGCACCAGCACCTCCCGCCCACCGCACCGACCCCGGACTACAAAACCAACCCGCCGACGTCGGGCAAACACGCCGAATCGCCCTACCAGCAGGCTGACGGGGCCTATGCGGAGATGCCGAAAGAAAACTTCATCGTCCACACGCTCGAGCACGGGCGGATGGAGATCCAGTACAGCCCGGACCTGCCCGAGGAGGACCAGCTGGAACTGAAGGGTCTCTACGAGACGATGTACGGGGGGACGCTGCTCTTCCCCAACTCCAACATGCCCTACGAGGTTGCCGCGACGACCTGGACCAACCTGCTGGGCTGCCCCGAATACAAAGGGGCGATCACGCTGGACGCGATCCGCGCCTTCGGCAAAGAAACCTGGGGCCGCTACGGCGGCGAGCCGGTGGGGGGCCAGAAAGGCCCGACCCCGGTCGAACCGACGAGCTGACGCACGTGACACGGCGCATATCTGCGTCCTCGGTCGTTTACGTGCAGAGCACGCTTCACTCCCTGCGTCCTTGATCTGTTTGGTCACGCACGCCCGCTGAGCGGTAAGCAGGAAAGAAGTCCGTTGCGCCACAACTGGCCGAGAGGCGAGCGTAGGCCTCGGGGTCGCAGACGATCTCCGAGCTGAGCCAGGGCTGCTCGCGGTTGGCGAAGCCGCGCTTGAACTCCTCCAGGCGGTCGCCGCGGGCGATCCCGCCGCCGAGGTTGAGCGGCAGGGCCTGCTCGCCGGCGAGGTCGACCAGCGCCGCGACGAGGTTCTTCATCGGCGAGTCGCGCAGGTGGGAGTCGGCACTGCCGCTCAGGTAGTAGTGGAGGAAGCCATCGCTGCGGACGACGATCGAACCAGCCGCGACGTCGCCGCCTGGGGCGTGGGCGAGGGCGAGCCAGGCATTTGCCGACTCCAGGATGCGATCGAAGTAGGCGGCGCCGAAAAAGTAGCGCTCGGCCGCTTCGGTGCGGCGCATCGTCTGCTCGTAGGCGGCGAGGAAACCGGCGCGCTGCTCGGGGGTGGTCTCCAGTCCGGAGACGAGGCACACCTCGTAGCCGGCGCGCGAGTTCTTGTTGATCTGGTTGCGATCGCTGCCACGGCTCTTGCGCGGCAGCTTCGGGTCGGCGATCTGGACGACGTTGCGCTCGCTGGCGCCGGCGAGCGCCGAGTTGGCGAGGGCGTGGCGGAGAAAGAGGCTGACGAGGCCCGTCGGAGCGAAGTCGATCGCGCTCGGCTCGATCGACGCATCCGACGTTGGCCCCACCACAGTGTGGTCGATGCCGGCTGCGGCGATCCCTGGGTAGCCGTAGGGGGAGATCGCGTCGCGCTCTCCGGTGCCGGGAATCTCGTGGACGATCAGCGGCGCCAGCAGCTCGGCTTCCCCCGCCTCGATCCGCAGCGTGTGGGTGACGCCTTCGGCGTCGAGGAAGGGACGCGAGCGGAAGAACTCCTCGCACGCCGCTGCCTCGCCCCGGTCGGCGAGCAGCTCCGCCGTCGGGCGAGCGCTCACGGGAGGAGGTCCGCGGCGGCGGCGCGGAACTCGTCGGGGAGGACGCCCCAGACCTCGCAGTCGTCGGTGCCGTCGGGGCGGCGCAGGTGTCCGCGCATCGTCCCCTCATGCACCCAGCCGAGACCGCTGACAGTCTTCTTCGCCACCTCGTTGCGAGCCGGGATGCGGCCGTAGACCCTGTGCGCACCGAACTCGTCGAAGGCCTTGGCGATCGTCAGCGCCTCGGCGCGGCGGCCGACCCCCTTGCCGCGCACGTCGTCGCCGATAAGCGCTCCCAGCTCGGGCGCGGTCTGGCGGAAGAGGCCGTAGAGGGCGGTGAAGCCGACCGGCTCCTCGTATCCCTCGACCCCGATCGCGAACTTGCGGTCCTCCCCGGAGTCGTCCATCGCCCGCCGCACCCAGGCCTCTGCTTCGTCGAGCGAGAACCCATCGCGCTGCTCCATCAGGGTCTTGGTCGCCTCGGGGTTGTTGAACCAGCGGTGGACGGCGGCGGCGTCACCGGGCTGGAAGGGGCGAAGACGAACCTGAGGTCGTTCAGCCACGACGGGAACCCTAGATCAGCTTCTCATCCCATCACGTTTTCCACGTCATGGATGGAAAACGTGATGGGATTTCGCTCAGTCCGGCGCAAGGCCGTGGCCGGTTATCAGAAGCCAGACGGTCTTGGCGAGGATACGGAGGTCGAGCATGGCGCTGCGGCGGTCGACGTACTCGACGTCGAGCTCGATCCGCTCCTCCCAGGGGATGCCGGCGCGGCCCTGGACCTGGGCCCAGCCGGTGATCCCCGGGCGCACCTCGTGGCGGCGGTGCTGGCGCGGCGTGTAGTCCTTGACCTGCGCCGGGATCGTCGGGCGCGGGCCGACGATCGCCATCTCACCGCGCAGCACGTTGACCAGGTTGGGGATCTCGTCGAGCGAGGTGCGGCGGAGGATGCGGCCGGCACGGGTGACCCGCGGGTCGTCGCGGCCGACGGCGGTGCCGATCCCGACCGGATCCGACCCCTGCACCATCGTGCGCAGCTTCAACAGCTCGAACTCCTCGCCGCGCAGGCCGACGCGAAGCTGCCGGTAGACAACCGGTCCGCGGCTGCCGAGCTTGATCGCAATCGCGGCGACCGCCAGGACCGGCGAGAGGACGAGCAGGGCCAGGATCGCGACGAGGATGTCGAGGGCGCGCGGCACGGCTACCGGGTCCCTTCCGCCTTCTCCCACGTCCCCGGTGCGCCGCGGCGCATGCGGTCCCAGAGCCCGGCCAGGATCGAGGCGGTGGTCATCGTGTAGTAGCGCGCGATCCGGAAAGGGGCAAGCGGCAGCCACCGGCCGAGCAGCGCCGCGGCGATGACCGCGAGCTGGAAGGCGAGGGTGGCGGAGTAGATCCAGCTCTCGCCGAGCAGGGCGATGTTGGCGGCGAGGGCGATCAGGTGCAGGAAGGGGCTCAAGTAGCGGAGCAGCCGGTGCGAGGCGATCTCGAAGGCGTAGAGCGCCGGGTAGCCGCGCGGGCGCAGCATCCCTTCGCCGGCGACGATGTCCCAGAGGCCGACCATCATCCTGCGCTTGCGGGCGAACTCGCCCTCCAGGCTCGGCACCATCTTCTCCTCGGCGCCGGCCCAGGGTGCGTAGAGCGAGCGCAGGCCGCGCTTGGCCAGCAGGAACGGGAAGGAGAGGTCGTGGCTGCCGGAGGGAGCGAGCGCCACGTAGGCGCCGGCCCGCACCGCGTAGATCGCGCCGTTGCCGGCGGTGACCCCGGCCAGCGCCGACTCCATCTCGCGCACCGCCATCTCGTAGCGCCAGTAGGCGCCCTCGAGGTTGTCGCCGCCGGAGTCGAGGAAGCGCACCTGGCCGCAGACGTAGCCGACAGCCGGATCGGCGAACGGCTCGACCAGGCGGCGCAGTGCATCCGGCGCCCAGACGCTGTTGGCGTCGGAGAAGGCGAGGATCTCACCGCCGGCTCGCTGCGCGGCGGCGTTCTGGGCGGCGACCTTGCCACCGCGCGGCAGGGCCAGGACGAGGTCGGCACCGGCCGCGCGGGCGCGCTCGGCGGTGGCGTCGCCGGAGCCGTCGGAGGCGACGACGACCTCGATCCGGTCGCGCGGATAGTCGAGCGCGAGCGCGTTGGCGACCTTGGCCGCGATCACCTCCTCCTCGTCGTAGGCGGCGATGATCAGCGAGACGCGAGGCGGCTCCTCCCAGGTCCCCGGCCGCAGGGTGGGACGGCGGCGCAACGCGACCAGGGCGCGCAGCACCAGCGGGTAGCCCAGGTGCGTGTAGACGATCAGCGCGGCGCTGACCCAAAAGAGGATGGCGAGGGCGATCACCGGCACAGCTCCTCGTAGAGCGCGAGGGTTTGGCGTGCGGTCTCGTCCCAGGAGTAGGGACCGGTGGCGACGCGCTGCGCGGCCGCTCCCAGCTCTGCCCGAGCGGTCTCGTCACTGGTCAGCTCGGCGAGGGCGGCGGCGAGGGCTCGCGGGTCCTCGGGCGGGACGAGACGGGCGGCGCCCGCGGCGGCGACTTCGGGAAAGCCGCCGACCGCGCTCAGGACCATCGGCTTGCCGAAGGCCAGGCCGGTGTAGAGGACGCCGGAGTGCTCGGCGTCGCGATAGGGGAGGACGACGACGTCGGCGCGGCGGAAGATCGCCGGGATCTCCGCGTCCTCGACGAAGCGGGTGAGGAAGCGGACGCGACCGGGCGCGGCGTCCGCGAGCCGGCGCAGGGGCTCGACGTCCATGCGGGGATTGCCGACGATCCACAGCTCCGCACCCTCGACCCGCCGGAAGGCCTCGAGCAGGGTGTCGAGGCCCTTGTAGGGGCGGAGCAGGCCGAAGAAGAGGATCACCGGGCCCTCCGCGCCCTCCAGCTCGGCGGGCAGCGGCGCCTCCTGCGGCAGCCGGGTCAGGTAGTCGAAGGCGCCGTGGTGGATGACACGAACCCGGTCGGGGGGAAGCCCGACCTCGTCGCGCAGCCGCACAGCCCCTTCCTCGGAGTGGGCGATCACCGCGTCCATGCGGCCGAAGAGGCGTCTCGCGGCCGCCACCTGGCGGCGGCTCGGCCGCGGCGGCAAAACGTAGTGGGCGGTCATCACCCGCGGGCGCGCCGGGGGCAGCAGCAGCGCGTCGAGCGCCGGGACGGCGAGCCACTGGTAGTGGACGACGTCGGCTCCGACACCTCGGCGAAAGCGCAGCATGTCCGGCAGGTGCTCGGCCAGCTTGAAGGCGCGGCGGGCGGGGGCGTCGAGGCCTCGGGCGGCGCTGCGGCGGTAGAAGCTCTCCCGCACCCGGTAGCCGTCCGCATCCGGGACCGGGCCGTAGAGAAAGCGGCTGGTCAGCAGCTCGACCTCGGCGCCGGCGCGGGCCAGCGCCGCGGCGAGGGCGCGGTCGTAGGGAGGCGTGAAGGCCGACGGGTCGACAAGCTGCACCTTCATCGCCGCGATTATCGTGGCGAGCGTGGCGCCCGCGCTCTCCTACTGCGTCGTGAACACCAACGGCCGCGAGGACCTGCTCGCCTGCCTCGACGCGATCGAGCGCAACCACCCGGCCGGGATCGAGGGTGAGGTCCTCGTGCTCGACAACGCCTCCACCGACGGCTCGGCCGAGGCGGTGCGAGCGCGCGGCGGCGAAATCCGCCTGATCGCCCTGGAGCGGCGGCTGGGCAAGGCCGAGAACGACTCGACCCTGCTGCGAGAGGCGTCCGGCGAGTACTGCCTGCTGCTCAACGAGGACTCCGAGCTGCGGCCAGGTGCGGCGGAGGCGCTGGTCGCGGCGCTCGAAAGCGACCCGCACGCCGGCACGGCCGGAGCGCAGCTGCTCGACTCGGCCGAGATGCCGGTCCCCTGCGCCTGGCGCTTCCCGGGAGTCGGGACGGCGCTGGTCGGCGCCCTCTTCCTGCATCGCCGCTTCACCGTGCAGAGCGTGGGAAGCAAGATGCGGCCGGTCGACTGGGCGCAGTCGAGTGCCCTGCTCGTGCGGCGCGAGGCGGCGGCGGCGGTCGGCTACCTCGACCCGGCCTTCTTCGTCTACTACGACGAGTGCGACTTCTGCAAGCGGCTGAGCGACGCAGGATGGCGCACGCTCTTCGTCCCCGCCGCCGAGGCGGTCCACCACGACCAGCTCTCCACCGACCTCTCGGCCGGGCTGCCCCGCATCGTCGAGTTCCACCGCAACCGCGATCTCTACATGCGTGTGCACCACTCCCGCCCGGCGGCGCTGGCGGTCCGCCTCCTCACCGCCTGGTCCTACGCCCTCCGCGCCCTCGTGGCGACCGCCGTGCCCAACCGCTCGCCACGGATCATGTGGGCCCACGCCCGCCAAGCGCTCTTCCCGTATCGCGGTGAAGGCATTCGCGACCGCGCCTCAGCCAGCTAGGACCTCGAGTCTTCGTCCATACGGACGGCCTCGTAGGTCTCGGGGATCGCACCGTCGACGGCGGGCTCGGGGCGGGCGGCGCGCAGGCGCTCGAGCAGCTCGCGCGGGTGGCGCAATTGGGCCAGCCAGCCTCGCTCCTCCGCGGTGAAGAAGCCGCTCGCGAGGAGGATCGCCGGGTAAAGCGCCCAGAGGACGGCCCTCCCGACCAAGCCGACGGCGCCGCTGGTCGGCAGCAGCAGCTCGCCGGGGCCGACTAGAAGCGCCGAGACGGCGGTCACCCGGGCGAGGCGAGCCCATTCGTAGGGGACCGGGAAGAGCCGCTGGGTGAACCCGTACATCAGCACGACCACCACCACGTAGGAGGCGACCAGGGCGAGGCCGGCGCCGACGATCCCCAGCGGCGGGACCAGGATCAGGTTGAGGACGACGTTGACGACCAGCGCCGCCGCGGTCGCCGGGAAGTTGAACTCGGTGCGGCCGGTCCTGCCGAGGATCACCACCTGCACCATGTAGAGGGCGTAGAGGGTGACTGCGGTCGAGATCAGCCCGACCGCTTCGTAGGACTGGAAGAACTCGGGGGCAGCGAGCGCGCGTGCGAGCCAGCGCGAGAACAGCCACATGCCGACGACGACGAAGGCGCAGCCGGCAACGAACCAGGTGACCACGGCCGCGTAGGCGCGGCGAGCCTCGTCGTCGTCGCGGATCGAGTAGGCGAGCGGCGGCCAGGCAAGCTGGAAGCCGCGGACCAGAACGTTGACCCCCTGGGCGAACTTGACCGCAAGCGAGTAGAGGCCGGCCTCGGCCAGGCCGACGGCGCGGACGATGATGATCCGGTCGACGAAGTTGAGTGCGTAGAGCGAGAGCTCGGCCGGCATCGTCGGCAGGCCGAAGCGCAGCATGCGCCGCAACAGCGCCCGGTCGACCCAGAGCGAGAGGCGGCGACGGTGGACGACGATCAGGGCGAGCACGAAGGCGGCGCCGCTGACGTAGCTGCCGAGCAGCAGGCCGCGGGCCCCCTCGTCCTCGCCGACGACCAGGAACACGGTCAGCCCGATCGCGACCAGGACGTTGGCGATCGTCACCGTGAAAAAGGCCCGGGCGCGCTCTTCGAGCCGGTAGAGGGTGAGCAGGTACTCGTGCAGGGTCAGCACCCAGAGGCCGGCGATCGCGATCCGGGCCAGGTCGGGGGCGGGCCGGTCGAGCAGCGCCTCGGAGATCGGCTCGGCGAAGGGCAGCGCGATCAGCGCCGCGACGGAGCCGAACCAGAACAGCGCCGCAAAGGAGGTGGCGACGACGCGCTGCGGGTCCTCGCCTGCCTTGTAGTAGAAGCGCAGCACCGCCTCGATCACGCCGAAGCGGATCACGATGCTGGCCGCGACGACGGCGGCGAAGAGAACCTCAGCGGCGCCGTAGTCGGCGGGGGTGAGGTAACGCGTGTAGAGCGGCAGCAGGGCGACCGCGATCAGCTTCGAGAGGATGCTGGCCGCGGTGTAGGCGGCTCCGGTCGTCGCTAAACGGCGTAGGTACCCCGACACGGTCCGAGACTACGTTCCGTCCCGGACCTGGCTGCTCGCCAGCGAAGCGCCCACGGCCAGCAGGACCCAGGAGATCGGGTCCTCGTAGAAGCCGGCATAGGCCATCGTGTGGACGAGTAGCGCCACGAACGCCGCGAGAACGGCGGCTCGACCGACCGACTGGCGCGCGAAGAGGCCAGACGACATCGTCCAGAGCGCTGCTATGAGAAGAGCTGCGTAGGCGGCTAGGCCGATCAAGCCCTGCTCAGCTGCGACCGTTACCGGTTGGGTGTGGGAGACGGAGACTGGGGCTTTCTTGGTGGCGATGTGTTCGCGGTAGGCGCGGGGGAAGGAGCCTGAGCCGTAGCCCCAGATGGGGCGTTGGGCGAATAGTTCGCCGCCGCCGGAGACGAGGTTGAGGCGGCCGCCGGTGTCGATGTTGATGCGGTCGGGACTGATCGTCGAGTTGCCGCCGGTGAAGAGGATGACGATCACAGCTAATACCGCACCCATCCCGACTGCAGCCAGCGTCCACTTCAAGCTCCAGCGCAAAGCAGCCAGAACAGCCAAACCGGCAAGTAAGGCAGCGAAGCTCGATTGCGAGAAGGTCGGCACCAGGCCGAACCAGAGGACTGCCACCAGGCCGGTAAGGAGTGCCAGCGTTCGTTTCTCCTTTGCCCACAGCAGTGCCGCCATCGCAATCGTGGTCACCAACGCCAAGTACCTGCCGTAGATATTTGGATCCCAGAAGATCGAGTTGACCCTGAAGTAGGTATGGAATTCGTTCGACCGAATCACCTGGTCGTTCCAGAACAGCTCCCTCGTCAAGTACTCGACTGAACCCACGATCACGAACGCCACCGCCTCCAGGGCAATCACCCACAGCACAAGCACCAACAGCTTTCGATTCCACTCCACATCTCGCAGCAGCGCGTACACCAGCGAGAACGGCACAAAAAAGAAGCACACGTTCTGCAAGCTTTTCGAGAAATCCGGTGAGTACAACGCCTGCAGCGCGTACAGGACGACGACAGCGGCTAGGACGCAGGGAAGGAGGGTGGGGGGTTCCAACCGCGCGCTGGGTTTTTCGCCGGAAGCGCCGAGTCTCTCACTGAGTGGGCTGTGCGAAAAACGGGACGCCGCGCGCCGTTGGAACCCCCCACCCTCCTTCAGTTCCCCCAGCGCAGTCGACAGCACCCCGCCCGCAATCACCAGGTACAGCGGGACCAGGAGATTCGCGGTGTCGCCGCCGGCCTCAAGCGGCACCCGGAATGGCAGGGCGAAAACGATCGCGAGCGGGAGAGCTACCGGCCAGCGTCGAAAGCACGCCGCGAGAATCCCTGCGCCAGCCAGTGCTGCGATACCAAGCGCCGCGAAGCTGGTCGGCTCCTCGCGCAGGTCGACGATCTGCGGCGAGTGCCATTGGTCGCCGAGGATCAGCGCCGGGAAGAGCGCCAGCGCGACCAGCATCGCGCACGCCCGAGCACGCCCCGCCGGCAGCAGGATCGCGGCAGCGCTCGCGCCCGCTGCGGCCAGAACCCCGCCCGCGGAGAGGATCAACGGCCGGCCTTTCCGCCGGGCGCCTCGGTCAAGCAGAAGGTCACGGTGGGGCCGGGCCGGGCCCGGTGCAGACGCATCACGCCACCGGGAACCAGCGTCCGGTCCTGGCCGAGCAGCTTCACCCGCAGCTTGTAGCGGCCCGGCGGCGCGATTCCGTCGTTGCGGACGCGGCCGTCCCAGTAGAAGGTGAAGAAGCGGTAGCGCTTCAGGTAGGTGTCGCGGGCGAGGGTGACGATCAGCTTCCCCCCCGGCTTGACGACCTGCACGTTGGCCCGGTCGGAGCGGGTCACCCGGAAGCGAATCCGGATGCGGTCGAAGCGGCAGTCCCCGTTGGGAGTGAAGGCGCGGACACGTGGGCGCTGCGAGTCGCTTTGCGGGACGGCGAGGAAGCTGACCCGATCCAGCACCAGTGGGTCCCGCTTCAGCCGCTGCGACCAGGCGAAGGCGCCGATCGTGGCGAGGACCAAGAGGGCGAAGACGACCGCCGCGAAGCTAACCGGCCGACGAGGCATTGTCCTCGCCGACCACGACCGAGACGGGCGCGCCGGCCGAGACCGCCGCGATCTCCGACGTCATCGATCGCACTTCCGAGATGCCCAGGGAGCGCGCTATCCGCCGCGCCTCGGGGGCGTTGCCGGAACGGAACATGACGACGCTGTCCTCGAAGCTGGTGGTGCTGTTGGTGACGGCGCCGAGCCGGTACCCCTTGCGCTCGACCATGTCGCCGTAGGTCGCCGCCAGCCCCGGCACCGCGGTCCCGTTCAGCACCGTGACCTCGATGTCGTTTGGACTCAGCGCGGCCGGTGCGTTCTTGCTCCCTTTGCCGCCACCAGTCTCATCGTCTCCGCCCTGCAGGACGGCGTAGGCGACGCCGCCGCCGAGCAGCAGGACGACGGCGAAGATCGCCACCAGGTAGCGAGGGTCTCCGAGTCGGGCGCCGGTTCCCGAGAAGCGCTCCTGCAGGCGTTCGCTCCTGGTCAGTTCCGGCAGCCCGGCCTCGCGGCGCTCACGGCGTTCCTCGCGCAGGTCGGCCGCTCGGCGCTCGCCGTCGCGCGCCTCCTCCAGCTTGCGCATCTCTTCAGCTCGCTCGGCGGCCGCTTCGGAGGTCGTCTCCTTGCGGTCGGCGTCGCGCTCCGGCGCCGAGCCGGCCCACTCGCGCAGGCGCCGGATGTCGCGGGCCTGGGTGAAGGACAGCAGGGCGAGCAGGGCGAGGCCCAAGAACGCGACCAAGCCGGCGAAAGCGCCGATTTCCTTAATCAACTCCAAGGGATTGGCTGCGAGAGGCTATCCGTCGAGCCCGACCGCCGCCGTGTCGCCACCCGGCGAGGCGATCAGGGTGACGACCCGTTCGGCAAGGTTCGCCTCGTCACCGGCGAGGACGAGGTGCTCCAGGGAGTTCAGCGTCGCCTCGACCCACTGGGGATCGAGCGGCGTCTCCCGCACCGCCCGGCGGATTCGCTTCGCCGCGGTCGGCTGCAGGTTCTCCACGCTCCCGACCAGCTCCTCCTGGAGCTTCTCGCCAGGTCGCGGCTTGGTGAACTCGACCGCGATCTCAGCCCCCGGCTCGTAGCCCGCCAGGCGGATCATGTTTTCGGCCAGGTCGACGATCTTCACCGGCTCGCCCATATCGAGGACGAAGACCTCGCCCTTGCCGGCGCCGATGTCGCCGGCCCGGATCACCAGCTGCACCGCCTCGGGGATGGTCATGAAGTAGCGGGTCATCTCCGGGTGGGTGACGGTGACCGGCCCGCCGCGCTCGATCTGGCTGCGGAAGATCGGCACGACGCTGCCGGAGGAGGCGAGGACGTTGCCGAAGCGGACGCTGGCGAAGCGGGTGCCCGGATGCTTGTGGCCGGCCGTCTCGACGATCCACTCCGCCATCGCCTTCGAGGCGCCCATCACCGTCTTCGGGTTGACCGCCTTGTCGGTGGAGATGAGGACGAAGCGCTCCACCCCGGAGGCGGCCGCGGTCTCAGCGGTGATCCGGGTCGCGATTGCGTTGTTGCGGACCGCCTCCAGCGGGTTGGACTCCATCAGCGGCACGTGCTTGTAGGCGGCGGCGTGGAAGACGACGCTCGGTTTGAAGCGCTGCATCGTCTCCAGCATCCGGTGCGGCTCCTTGCAGTCGGCCAGCACCGACTCGACGCTGCTGAAGTGGCGCTCCTCGATCATCTCGCGCTCGATCTGGAAGAGGTTGTCCTCGGCGTGGTCGAGCATCACCAGCAGCCGCGGCCCGACGCGGGCGATCTGGCGGCAGAGCTCGGAGCCGATCGAGCCACCGGCG
>Ga0190265_10001267_pt1 | contig 16514 bp, 12 predicted proteins | sample Popmic124T_FD_133135 | JGI IMG/M metagenome (GOLD analysis project Ga0190265, IMG submission 133135) | Populus adjacent soil microbial communities from riparian zone of Indian Creek, Utah, USA - 124 T | ecosystem: Environmental > Terrestrial > Soil > Riparian zone | place: USA: Utah | collected...
TGTTCCCCTCAAAGGATCAGGAGGTCTTCATGCGTTTCGCCTGCGTTCGAGCATGCTTGGCGGTGTTGGCGCTGGCGTGCGCCGCACCGGCCTTTACTCAAACCGTCACCGGCACCATCACCGGACGCGCGTTGGATTCGAGCAGCGGCGTGCTGCCTGGCGTCGAGGTGACCATCACCAGCCCCGCAATGATTGGCGGCCCGCGCACGTCCTTCACCGACGAGCAGGGCGTCTACCGGTTCACGCAACTGGCCGCGGGCGAGTACCGCGTCAGCTTCAGGCTGTCAGGCTTCAAGACACTGAACGTCGAAGGCGTCCGCGTCGATACCGGCGCGACAATGACCATCAACGGCCCACTCTCGATTGACGCGCTCGCCGAGGAAGTGACCGTCATCAGCGACTCGCCGGTGATCGATCTGCAGTCCACCAGCGTCGGCGTCAACTGGGACGAGAAGCAGATGGACGACTTGCCGTATGGCCGTGGCATCCGGGGACTCGCTCGCCTGGTACCGGGTCTGTCGCCGACGCAGTTCGACGTCGGCGGCAACACCGTGGGCGGATCCACGACCACCGGCGCGCGCAGCTACGGCCGCACCGGCCAGGAGCTGATCAAGTTCGACGGCGTGGTGTGGGATCAGTTCTTCGGCGATTACAACACCTACGAGCAGGTCCAGGTGTCCGCGGCGGCGAAAGGCGCCGAAGCGCAGAGCCCCGGCGTCACGCTCAGCTTCGTGATCAAGTCGGGCGGCGATCAGTTCAGCGGCATGTACCTGGCGGCCTGGCAGGACGGCGCCTTCCAGGGCGACAACGTCACCCAGGAACTTCGCGACCAGGGCTATTCGCCCGGCAATAACAAGTTCACCCGCTACAACGATTTCAGCGCCGACCTCGGCGGCCCGATCCTGCGCGGCAAACTGTGGTTCTACGCGGCGTACGGTCACAACTATTCAGGCCTCTTCATCCCCGGCTTCATTTCCGAGCAGACCGGCGAGCAGGTCGAATACTTCACGCGCCTCGACAACCCGACGGTGAAGCTCACCTATCAGTTGAACCAGAACAACAAGTTCGAGCTGTCGCAGCAGTACAACCGCAAGTGGCAGCCGTACCGCAACGCCAGTGAGTTCATGCCCCAGGAAGCCACGCAGAATCAGATCGCCTGGACGGCGATCGGCCCGGCGTTGAAATGGACGCACATCCTGAGCCAGAGCATGACCTTCGATGCGAGCTTCAATCGATCGGGATACTGGTGGCCCGACTATGCGCATACCGACGATGTGCGGCGGACCGACCTCACCACCACGCATACGCGCGGCGCATACCTCGAGCTGCGTCGCGACCCTGTGCGATGGGGCTACAACGGCACCTACAGCTGGTTCACCAACCTGAAGAACATGAACCACGAAATCAAGTCCGGGTTCCTGGGCTACACGAGCACCAACCACGTCGAGAACTACGGGCACCCGAACCAGCAGGTGTATCGCTATCGCAGCCTGCCCGGCGACACCGATCTCTTCCAGCGGTTCGACTCGGTGCAGGTGTTCGATTACCCGAACGACACCAATGCCGGCGTGAACTTCAATTCGTGGTTCGTCAACGACATGGTCAACCTGACGCCTCGCCTGACGCTGAACGCGGGTGTGCGGTTCGATCGCTACTCGTCGTGGCTCCCGGCGCAGGGCAACCCCGGCACCGGGCCGTACTCCGTGGAGAACATCTATCCGGAGAACCGTGACTTCCCCGCCTACAACGCCTGGTCGCCGCGCCTGTCGCTCATTTACGACGTGTTCGGAAATGGCCGCACCGCGATCAAAGCGAGCTACGGGCGCTACGCCGCGTCGGGATCGGGCGTGACCGCGGCGAGCGGGCCGGTGGCCTCCCAGGTCAATCCCGCGTCAACGCGCACGAGCACCTACCGCTGGAACGGGACCATTCCGTACACGCCGAATCCGGCGGATCTGCAGTCGGTGAGCGGCGGCGGCGCCGGCACACGCCGGCTCGATCCCAATCTCGAAGCCGAAGGCATGGACGAATTCACGGGCGGCGTCGATCTCGGGTTCACGCGCGATCTCACGTTGCGGCTGAACGTCGTGCGCAAGCACGACTGGGGCGGCAACAAGGAGCTGGACCTGGCGATGCCGTTCGAGGCTTTCACCGATCGCATCACCGCGCCCGATCCGGGCCGCGACAACGTCGTCGGCACGGCTGACGATGGTGTCCTGGAAGTGTGGTCGGTGCCGCGTACCTACCCGACGTTCGGACAGGTCAACCGCCTCTTCACGAATACGGCGCCGGGTGAAGGCGAAGATCGCTACACGGCGTTCGAGGCCACGGCCAGCAAGCATTATTCGAATGGCTGGTCGCTGCTCGCGTCGTACTCGTTCGATCGGCGCGACGTGCGAAACATCGATCCGCTCAATCCGAACCAGGCGAAGTACCGCGCGGTCTCAACCAACGGGACGATCTCAGGCAACTTCCCACCGGAGCTGCCACAGACCTACCAGGGGGTGCGATTGAGCGGCACCTACGAGTTGCCGTGGCAGATCATGGTGGCGTCGACGTTCACGGGACAGCAAGGCGAATACTTCCCGCGCATCGTCCAGGTGCGCGACGCGCTCAATCAACTCGTGGACGTGGTGGCCGAAGGCCAGGCGGGACGGTACGACTGGGTGAAGCTGGTCGACATGCGGCTGGCCAAGACGTTCAGATTCGGCAAGCACTCGTTCGAAGGGATGTTCGATCTGTTCAACGCCACCAACTCCAGCGTCGTGCTGCGCGTGGTGACGACCAATGGGCCGAATTACCTGAAGCCGCTGGCGACCGGCGGCATCGACGCGGCCTCGGCGAATCCAATCCCCGCGCCTCGCATCTTCCGGTTGAGTGCGCGATATCGGTTCTAGGCAACGTGGGGCACCCCCTTAAAGGGGTGCCCTACTTCCTGATTCCTGATTGCTACTTCTTCGGCAGTTCGAAGACGTACAGCATGTGACCGGTGGCCGGCGGGTTGATCTCCGGCGCGATCGTGCGCGGCACTACCCGCGGGCTGCCGCCGCCGTTGCCGGTGGTCACGGCCACATACTGCTTGCCGTTCGCAGTGAACGTGACCGGGAAACCCTGCACGGCGGTGTTGAGGCGCGAGGACCACAGCACCTCGCCGGTCTTCACATCGAGCGCGCGGAACTGCCGATCGAGATCGCCGATGAAGACAACGCCGCCCGCGGTGCTGAGCGCGGCCGTCAGGTACGGCGCCCGCTGATCGCGCGTCCACATCTCCTTCATCGTCGTCACGTCGATCGCGAGGAGCTTGCCGACGTTGCCGTCGCTGCCGGGCATCTCGAAGAAGCGGCGGCCCGCCGCGGTGCCGCCCGATCCTTCGGCGAACTCCACCTTGCGCGGCACAATCTCCATGCACGACTGGCTGAGCGGGATGATCAGCTGCCGCGTCGGCGGGTGATACGTCATCGCCTGCCAGTTGTGGCCGCCCTCGGTGCTCGGGCACACGGTCAGCCACTCGTCCATCTTCTGATTGACGATGTCCTCGCGGTAGGTGGGAATGCCGCGTTCGGGATCGATCTTCTCGAACACGTTCTGGAACACCGTGTGCGCGAAGCCGAGGAAACGCCCGCTCTTGCGTTCGAGCTTCCACAACACACCCGCCTTGCCGATCGTGAAGAGGGTCTGCTGCGGACCGACGTCGACCAGCACCTTCTCGAACACCTCATCGAGATCGAGTGATTCGCCGGGCGTGTGCTGGAAATGCCATGCCAGCGAGCCGTCTTCGACGCGCAACGCGACGGTGGACGCGGTGTAGAGCGCCGCGTCGGTGACCCTGTTGCCGCGGCTGACCGGCATCCACGGCTTGGCCTGCGCGATGCCCCAGTAGGTCAAGTCGAGATCGGGATCGTAGCTGCCGGCAATCCAGGTGTCGCCGCCGGCGCGCACGCCGTCCGGCACCGTTCCCCAGGTATCGCCACCAGGCTCGCCGGTGCGCGCAATGGTGTTGAACTTCCAGAGCTGCTTGCCGGTGTTCGCGTCATAGGCGCTGATGTAGCAGCGCTCTTTCTCGCGATAGCGATCGCACCCGTGAAGGCCCTGGATCACCTTGCCGCGGGCGACGATCGGGCCGCTGGAATTGGTGAAGCCGCTGGCCGGATTCGCGACGTGCACGTCCCACACCACCTTGCCATTCCGCGCATCGAACGCCACCAGACGTCCGTCATTCGTGGCGAGGTACACCTTGTCGCCGTAGATCGCGGTATTGCGGACCGCGCCGAAGCCGCGGATGGAATTGGGACCAACCTGGTTTTCCCAAATGAGCTCACCGGTGGCGGCGTCGAGCGCCTGCATCATGTTCCCGGTGTTGCCGAGATACATGACGCCGTTGTGGACGAGCGGCATCGGCTGGTTGGAGCCGATCTCATTCATCGACCAGCTCCACGCCAGCTTGAGGTTCTCCACGTTGCCGCGCGTGATCTCATCGAGCGGGCTGTAGCTCCACGCCTGGTAATTGCGCCGCGCCATCAGCCAGTCGCCTGGCGGCGGGTTCTTCAACATCGCATCGGTGACCGCTACGTAGTTCTTCACTTCACCACGCACCGAGTGGCCGCGCGAGGGCGGCGGCCCCGCAGGTCGCGGCGCGGGATCGCCCGCGGCGGCAGCGGTGGTCGTGGCCGGCGGCAGACCCGTGGCGATCGAACCGATCGTCACCGAGCCGGACGGGCGCAACGGTTGCGTGCCCGCGGCCGCCCCGTTGGAGCGAAGGATAAACGCCGCGATGTTCTGATAGTCCTGCGACCCCAGGCTCGGGCGGCCAGGCGGCATCGTCGCCTGCATGTAGTCGACGAGATCGCGCGTGCTGCGCTCGCGCCAGGTGCGGAAGAAGTTCGGACCGCGAAGCGGCGGCGCTTCATTCTGTCCGACGAGATCTGGAAGATGGCAGCTCGCGCAGTTGGCCTGATAACTGGCCTGCCCCGCCGTCACCTGCGCCGCGGTGAACGCGGGTTCACCGGTAGGAGCTTGACGTGCGGATGTGTTCAGGGTGATGCCGGCTGCCAGCAGACAGGCCATCGCGAATGTGAGCCGCTTCATTTCTTCACCTCGGATGCGAGTAGCCAGCCCCACAAATTTCCTTCCGGCGCTTTCTCGCTGTGCAGCATCACGTAGAGCCGTCCGGCCGCGAGATCGGCCGCCTGCGCAGGAGTGAGCTCGAGCGATCCGCTGATCGTGCCACTGGTTGCCGGCGTGGCGATGAGATCGCCGATGGCCGGGCCACGCATCGCGGTCTTCGGCCCACGATGGAGGCGTGCCGCGGTGGCCGGCGTCTTGAGGCCCGTGAACGTGCCGTTGATGCTGAGCGTGGTGCCCTTGAGCGCCGCCGTCGCCGATCCCGAGCCGGCAATCGTCGCCTGCATCGCGATGTCGAGCGGGACGGGCGAGAGCCGCGCACGATACTGCGGCGCCTGGGCCTGCGCCGTAAACCCCATGGCCACGATTACGGCCACAACATACATCCGCGTCGCGCTCATGGCCGTGGATGATACCGCGAGACCAGTCCGGGGTGGCGCCTCGCTCGCGTTAGACTTGCGGGCCATGGCTACTCGCCGTCATGCTCTCTCTTCCCTGGCCGCCGGCGCCTTCGGGTTGGCGGCCACCCGGTTCACGACGGCCGCGGCGCAACCGGCGGAGTTGCTGATCCGGCGCGGCTGCGTGGTCAACGCCGACGGCGAGCGCGATGCCGACGTCAGGATCATCGGCGAGACGATCGCCGAAGTCGGCGCCAACTTGCGGCCGGCACCGGGTGCCCGGATCATCGAGGCCTCCGGCCGGTTGCTGCTCCCGGGCGGGATTGATCCGCACACGCATCTGCATCCGTCATTTGCGGACGACTTGACCAGCGGCTCGATGGCGGCGATTGCCGGCGGCATCACCACCGTCGGCACCTTTGCCAACGCCGTCGCGAAGGTGACCATCACCGACGCGATCGAGCGGATGACCGCCCGGATTCGATCGGAGGCAATCGCCGACGTCATTTTGCACGCCGCCACATGGCCTCCCTCGGCGGAGACGGCGGCGGCCATGACAACCCTGGCCGCGATCGGACAGCCCAGCTTCAAGGTGTTCCTGACTCGCCAGGACGCCGGCGCGCACATCGCCAGCCTGATCACGCAGCTCGAGCACGCGCGCAACGCCGGGGTCGTGACGCTGATGCACTGCGAGGACGGGGCGCTGCTCGCCGCCGCCGTGAAACGCCTCGAAAGCGAAGGGCGGACTTCGCTCCGCGACTATGGAGCCAGCCGTCCCGTGCACGCCGAGGTCGCCGCCACGCAACAGGCCGCGTCGCTGTGCGAGAGCACCGGCGCGCCGATCTACCTTGTGCATCTCTCATCCGCACGTGCGCTGGCGGTGTGCCGCGCGGCACGGGCCGCGTCGAAGCTGCCGCTGTTCATCGAGACGCGCCCGATGTACCTGCACCTCACCAGCGAGAAGATGCGCGGACCCGATGCGCCGCTCTATGTCGGGCAGCCGCCGCTTCGCGAGGAATCGGATCGAACGGCGCTCTGGCAGGGCATGCAGGACGGCGCCATCGATGTGCTCGCCACCGATCACGCGCCGTGGACCCGCGCGCAGAAGATGGACCCCGCCCTGACCATCACTCGGCTGCGTCCCGGTGTCAGCGATTTGCAGTTCATGCTGCCGATGTATTTTTCCGAGGGCGTCCAGGGCCGCCGCCTGCCGTTGACGCGGTTCGTGGCGCAGACGTCGACGACGGCGGCGCGAATCTTCGGGCTCTATCCCCGCAAAGGCGTGATTCAGGCCGGCTCGGATGCCGACATCGCCATTTGGGATCCCAATCGTTCCGAAGTCGTGCGCGCCGAGGCGGATCATTCGAACGCGGACTACAGCGTGTACGAAGGCTGGAAGGTGAAGGGCTGGCCGGTCACCACCATCCGTCGCGGCGAGGTGGTCTTTGACGCCGGCAAGATCGTCGGCGCCGCCGGCACCGGGCAGTTAATCAAACGCCAGCCCTGGCGCGCCTAGCAGGCCGCTGAACAACGCTGCCTGAATGCCGAAGGCAAAATGCAGAAGGCAAAATAACAGCGCGCGTTTTCTGCCTTTTGCATTCTGCCTTTTGCATTCCTCTAGTGCTTGTGCTCGGCGGGCATGCCGAGCCGGTTGATGGTGTCGCCCTCGAAATCGAACTCGATCAGCACCACCGGCTCCTTGCCCACCACCCAGCCGTCGTGGCCCGGATCGATTGCCACCACCTGCGGCGCTTTGTATTCCACGACACAGCCGTCGGCGTACTCGATGTGAATCTCTCCGCGCGCGAGGAATCCGGCGTGCGCGTGCATGCAGCGATCGGTGCCGACGATTGGCCTCATCGCCTTCGACCAGCGGAAGCCCGGCGGATAAATCATCCGCTTGACCCGTGCCTGTCCAGCGGGCGCCACGTCGAGCCTGACGCCGCCCACCTCTCTCGACATCGCGCCCTTGATGGGGGCGAGCAACGCATCCGGCGTCGATCGCCGCGGTGCGGCCCGGCGAACACTCTTCTTCGCCTTCGCCGGTCGTCTGGCGGCTTTGCGGGCAGATTTCACGGGCTTGGATTTCTTCGACTTCTTCTTGGCCATGCGCGGCTTTGTAGCACGATCAGGTGAACAAGCGCCACAGTACGACGGTCGTCACCGAGGCGGCGGCAAACTGCAGCCACAGTTCGGCGCGTTCCCGAAGCAGCAACGCGCCGAGCGCGGCCAGCGCCATCGCCGCCGCCAGGAATCGCCAATACCACTCGTCGACGGCGCCCTCGGCGATGCTGGCCGGCGCCTGCCGCCGGCCGGCGTCGATGATCGCGTTGGCGATGTCGCGATCGGGATCGCGATCGAGCTCGAAATACTGTCCGCCGCCGGCCGCGGCAATGCGCTGTAACGAGGCGCGGTCGAGACGCGACTGTCCGGGCGAGGGATCCGTGGTGCCGCCGGCGTACGGCGTCTCCGGCAGAGCGCCGCCGCCGAGCGTGCCGACGCCGACGACAAACAGCGGCACGTGCTCGCGAACGGCGCGTTCGATCGATCGCGCCACCTCGCCGCTCCAGGATTCACCGTCCGAGAGCATCACGAACAGCTTGCCGTTCACCGATGGCCCGTGCAGCTCGCGATCCTTTTCGAGAAGCCGCAAGCCCCAGGCGATGCCCTGCTCGAGATTGGTGTCCCACGTGGTGTCGTCTTCCAGCCTGAACGGCGGACGCCCGTGAAGGTGATCGAGAAAGAAGAACACGGTGTTGGGATCGCTGGTCAGCCGGATTTGCGGCGTCGCGATGTGGGCGAACACGGTCAGCGCCATGCGATCGTCGTTCCAGCTGAGCGAATCGCCGAGCAGGCGAAGAAAGGTCATCGAGCGTGACCACCGATTGTCGGGCACGTCCTTGACATGCATCGATGCCGACCCATCCTGCAGAACGACGATATCGACGCCGGCGCGATTGACGACGGTGGTGACGCCCCGTGGCCGCGCCAGCGCGATCACGAGTGACGCCAGGGCGAGGATGATGAACAACCACGACGAGAGCTCGCCGCCGATCGCAAATCGCTCACGAATCGGCAGCGATCGGCGATCGCGGAGTCGTCTCAGATCCGAAAGGCGCCGGAAGAAACGCCACAACCACGCGACCAGCAGCACCGCGGGCGCGCCGAGGAGCCACAGAAACTGCGGCGCTCCGAAGGCAATCGTGTTCACCCCTTGCGCTCGCGCTTGCCGCCGGGTGTGGCTTCAGGCTGCGCCTCGCGATCGCCGTATTCCATCGGCGCCAGCATCTGGAGGTCTTCCATCCTGGCTTCAGGTGGCGGCGCGCCCGGGCGCCCATGAATGGTCGGCCCCGTCGGCAAGTCGCCGGTCATGGCGACCACCGGAACGGCCGCCGGCTTCAGCGGCTTGCCCTGCGGTGCCCGGGCAACCTGATCGCGAAGCCGCGCGACGAACTCGTAGTTGTAGGCCGCCTCGACATCACGCGGCGACGCCTTCAGGGCCGAGGTGTACGCCTGTAACACGCCATCCAGTTGCTGGACTGCAGCGCCGGCTCCCGGCTCCCGACTCCCGGCTCCCGGTTCCCGACTCCCGGCTCCCGTCATCGCAAGTTGTGCCTGACGGAATGCCGCATTCGCGACCGTCCTGAGCACGTGAGCGTCGGCCTCGGCATTGTTGGTGTCGGCGGTGATGCCGCCGTACCGGCCGAGCCAGTAGTCGACGGTGGCGGCCGTGCCCGGATCAAGTTCGCGATCGACTTCCGAATGCCGAAGCGTGGCAATCTGCAGGGTCGCGACGCCCATACGCTCGGCCCGTTGCGCCTCGGACCAACTGAACCATGCGCCTACGGCGAGCGCGATTGCAATGGCGAGTCTAAGCATCCCGGTGCGCATATTTCTGCCTTTTGCCTTTTGCCTTACGGAATCTTTGAAAACCATGGCGTCATGACTTTCATCGCCGCCGCGCTCGTCCACAGCATGAAGGCGGCAAGCGCAAACAGCGCGAATCGCGGCTGCTGGCTGGAATACTGCCGCGTCGAAATCGCGCCGACCGCCTCGCGGTCGATATCGTCGATCGCGGCGATCAGGCTGGCCTCGTTCTTGGCCACGTAATAGCGCCCGCCGGTCTTTTCGACCGCGGCTCGCCACTGCGCATCGGGAATGCCTTCGCCGAAGTCCTTCTCATAGTTGGTGCGAACGAAAAAGAGCGGAATCGTGTTATCGACGGCGCTCTTGAGAATGTCGTCGAGGCTGCGGCCATGGACGATGCGCGTGGTGTCTTCGCCGTCGGTGAAGATCACCATCAGGTTCCCGGAGGCTTCCAGGAAATCAAACGCCTTGAAGATCTCGATGCTCTCTTCCAGCGCACTCGCGATCACGGTGCCGGAATCCGGAAACAGCGAGAACTCGACGGGATCGCCGATCAGCGCCATGCTCAGCAGCAGGTTGTCGTAGTCGCTCGTGAACGGCGTGATCACATAGGCGCGGCTGCCGAACTCGACGAGCGCCATCAGGTCGCGATACTTGCCGGCCCGCCGCAGTTCCACGAACCGCTGCGCGGCGGCCACCGTCGTGAAGAACGCCGGCTGCACCGCGCTGCGGGTGTTGAGCGTCGCGGCCTTGAACGAGGTCTGCATGCTGTCGGAGGCGTCGATCATCAGCGCGATGCGGCGGCCCGGATAGGTGACGTTTTCCGCGACGAGCGATGTGTACGGATCGGCGACCGCGAGGACCGCGAACGGAAGGCCGGCGGCAAACAGCACCATCGGCGCATGACGCACCCAGCCGCCTCCGCCCCGACTTCGCCAAGGCTGTGTCGGGCTTCGGCGCCCAGGCGACCTGACCTGAATCACCGCGGGAAGAACAAGAAAGTCGCGGCCGGGTGTGCGGGTCAGGGCAGTGCGCACCAGCAGCGTCAGGCCGGCGAGCGTCACTAGCGCAATCAACACGAGTTGCGCGGTGTCGCGCTGCCAGAACTGCAGGCCCGGGAAATCGAAGGCCCGCCATTCGGCGGCCACCGTGGCGGCAATCGCGCTTAACGCCGCGCCCATTGCGTCTTCCACCAGCTTCTCTCGGCGGCCACTTCCCTGCTGACGCTGATCGCGTGCCGCACTGCTTCGTTCAGCACCACGGCTTCACGCGACGGTGACTGGCGATAGAGGGCGGCGGTGAACGCCGCGAGCCCCGACTGCAGGCCTTCGAGGTGATGCCCCCGGGTCAGCGTGATCGACGCGGCGTTTCTGACCGCCGATCGCCCGACCTCGTCGGGCGTGACCGGGCTTGACACGGTGGCCGTGGCCGGCCGTACCGCGCCATGGCTGACGAGCAGCCGGCCTTCGGGCACCTCGCCGTCCCTGGGCAGCAGCCGCTGACTGACGGGGCGACCGATCGCCGCTGCCGCCACCAGGCGAATCACGCTCAGCGCCTCCGCAACGATGTCGTCGGTCCAGCCGTCGCGCGTGGCGCGCGCCTGAATCTCCGTGAGCGCCTCCGCCGCGCGGGTCAGCACGGCGCGATCGGGGATCACATCAGGGCCGGTCGCCGTCTTCGAGCGCGCTCGCCGCGCCAGGGGCACCAGCGCAAGCACGATCATTACCGCTGCGAGCGCGCCCAGCGCCAGCGCCAACAGCTCGAACAGCCGCGAGCGAGACCGCCAGGCCGCTACCGTCGTGAGGCTGGCCTCGGACGCGTCGCGAATGTCGCTGGCATCCGCCGGCACGAGCGACAGCACCTTGATCGGCATCGCCGGCAACAGGTAGGACAGGTCGCGGCCTTCAAGTTTCGCGGCCGCGCCGACGCGGCTGTGGACCCGATAGGCAATGGTCAGCGGCGGCACGTTGACGTCCTGCCCGATGGCGTCTCGACCGATGATGCGGAGCTGATACTCGTACTGAAGGAAGCGTCGCGACCCGCGCCGCACGTCGGGCGGATGCGCGCCGCCGAGGATTTCGAACGGCGCCATCTGGATCGTGGCCACGTTCAACCGTGATTCGTCAGGCACGACCTGCGTGTCCGCCGTTTCGAACACCGCACAGGTCAACGTCACGGTGAATGTTTCGCCGATCGTCACTGCACCGGCGCTCGATTGCCGCCAGCAGCGCAGCGGGTCAACGGATTGTTGCTGCGCGGCCGCGGATGTCGCGAACACCAGCAAGAACCCCAAGCCCCAGGACCCAAGCCCTACGCCCCTCATGGGATCGGCACCTGATCGATCACGTCGCGAATCACTTGTTCAGGCGTGAGCCCATGCGCGGCGGCGTGCGGACCCAGCCAGATGCGATGGGACAGCACGAAGGGCGCGAGGTCCTGGATGTCTTCCGGATACACCTCCGAGCGGCGCCGCTGCAGGAGCGCCCACACCTTGGCGAGCCGGCTCCAGCAGATGATGGCGCGCGGCGAAGCGCCCAGGTCCACGCCACGCTCCACCAGTTCCGATGGCGAATGCACGTGCGAGTCGGTATCCGGGTTGTGGGGCCGCGTCGCGGCCACCAGGCGTTGAATGTAGCGGCCCAGCCGGTCGTGCAGGAACACCTTCTGGTTGATGGTCGAACGCAGTTGAATGATGCGGTCCTTCGTCAGCAGCGGATTGAGGCGCACCTGCTTGAAATCGAAGCTCACCAGCTTCTCTTCGTCTTCGGGCGGCAGGTAGCCGATGTTGACCATCACCGCGAAACGATCGGTCGCCGCTTCCGACAGCGGAAACGTGCCTTGTCCCAGCTCCACCGGGTTCATGGTGGCAATCGCGAAGCTGAACTCCGGCAGGTCGTAGGTCGACTTGCCGACGGTGATGGTGCGGTCCTGGAGCGCCTCGAGAAACGCGCTTTGCGACTTGAGCGGGATGCGGTTGATTTCGTCGAGCAGGATCACTTCCGCCGACGCCATCGGTCCGAACTCGGTCACCAGCTGGCCGGTTTGCGGATTGATCATCTGGAACCCGACCACCTCGGTCGGCTGCAGATCGGCGCGGCCCTGGATGCGCGCGAACTTTGCGTTGCTGATCGCCGACAGGATGACGCCGAAAAACGTCTTGCCGACGCCGGGCACGCCGCGCAACAACAGGTTGCCGGCGTTGACCTGGCGCTCGGATCGCTTGTCGTAGGTGGTCGGGATTTCCGAAAGCAGCACCACGTTCGCCACGGCCTTCGCGGTGTCGTAGCCGACCAGGGCCTTGCTGCCTTCCGCGAGGACCGCGACATGAAAGTCGACGGCCTCCTGGAGCTCCGGGTGCACCTATTTTTGTCCTGCTTGAATCTGCTTCGCCACCCTGTCGACCTCGGCCATCACGCGCAGCAGGTTGCCGCTCCAGATCTTGCCGATCTGTTCCTCCGTGTAGCCGCGGCGCACCAGCTCCAGCGTCACGTTGAAGGTTTCTTCGGCGCCGTTCCAGCCGGTCACGCCGCCGCCGCCATCGAAGTCGGACGAGATGCCGACGTGTTCGAGGCCGATCTTCTTCACGAGGTAGTCGACGTGATTGACGAACTCGGCGACCGTGGCACGAGGATCGCCCGGCGTCTTCTTGTCGAGCTCCGCCATCCGCGCGACGTACTGCGTGCGCTGCTCCGGCGTGAGGCGATTCATCGCGCCGCCGCCCTGGCCGCCGCCGGTGCCGGGACCGCCGCCCTGCCCGGCCGCGGGCAAGCCGAACTCCTTGCGCAGCGCCGCGATGGCCGCGGTGCGTTCGGGCGAATCGGGCTTGTTGATCTTCACGTAGCTCGCAAACGCCACGGTCTGAATGACGCCGCCGTTCTTCTTCAGCGCCAGCAGCTGCTCATCATCCATGTTGCGCGAATGGTTGGCGAGCGCGCGCGCCGCGGAGTGCGACGCAATCACCGGCGCTTTCGACAACGCCAGTGTCTGCATGTTCGCGGCCTTCGAGGGATGCGATAGATCGAGCATCAGCCCCCACTTGTTCGCTTCGGCAACCACCTGCTTGCCGAGCTCGCTGAGACCGTTGTGCAGCCACTTGCCGTCGCGCTCGCCGGTGTTGGAGTCGGCGAACTGGCTATGGCCGTTGTGCGCGAGCGAGATGTAGCGGCCGCCGCGATCGTAAAACTCCTTGACCCGCTTGATGTCGGTGCCGAGCGGATAGGCGTTCTCGATGCCGATCAGCGCCACCTTCCTGCCCGACCTGGCGATGCGCGGCACGTCCGCCGCGGTCAGCGCCAGCTCGATCTGCCCGGGCGCAATCTCCCTGGTCAGGTGATGCACCGCGTCGAACTTCGCCACGGCGGTCTTGTAGGCCGCATCGTAACCCTCGGGCGTCATTGGACCCTGGCCAACGTAGACGATGAAGAAGGCCGCGTCGAGACCGCCGTCGACCATCTTCGGCAGGTTGACCTGCGTCTCGAGCCGCTGTGTGTAGTTCTTCGCCCGCGTGAAGTTGTCGGGATTGATGTCGGCATGCGTATCGAGCGTGATCACGCGATCGTGAATCGCGCGCGCTTTCTGGATGAGCGCGGCGTCCGCGCCCCCCTGGGCAAGCAGGCCGGTGGTGGCAGTGACGAGGCAAAACGTGGCAACGAGCGAAAGGAGGCGCGTCATAGACCGCCGATACTATCGCGAAAAACCGGGTGCGTCAGGTGCATCCGGTGCATCGAGTGCGGCGTCTAGCGGCCGATCGTAAACGGGCGGACCGTGCGTCCCACCACCGCGCCGCGCGCCACGATTTCCGCGCGCGCCACGTAGCTGCCGGGCGGCAGCGCCGCAATCGACAGCGTCGCGCGTGCCATCGACCACCCGCCGTCGCGGACCGACGTGGTGGCCGCCGCCGAGACCAGGGGAGCGCCTGACTCGCTCGCGGCAATATGCACACGCACGGCCTCGGGCCGCGGCGCCTGGCCGCTGCCGTGCATTTCCAGGTAAGCCACCACGGCGCTGCCGGTGACGCGATCGACAAACGGTTCCAGCGGGTCGTTGGCGGACGCCGGCGGTGCGGCCAGCATCAAATCGCCGAGGTGCAACTCGTTCGCGGCCGCCGGCTGCACGCGGAACATGCGCTCGACGCTACCCTGCCTGCCAAACGGATCGATCGCCGCCGCGCGCAACGTATAGGTGCCGGCGGGGACGACGGCGCTGAAGGAATAGCGGCCGTCGCGCGCCTGGTGCGTGGCGGTGGCGGCAATCACGCCGGCCCCATCCACGAGCACGAACCCCAGCCACGTGCCCGACGGCGTGTCGCGGCTGCCTGCTTCCGCACTGATCACGACGCGCACACTTCGCGCTGAAGGCTCGGCGTACGCATAGGTGGCCACGCGCAGCGGCAGCTCGCTGACCGGTTGCAGCGACCGCAGCAGCGCCGAGAGCTCGGCGCCGCGCGCCGCCAGGCTGGGCGCCGGCAACGTGAACCCCGTTCGGGCGCGCAACTCTCCGCCACGGCGGACCAGCGAGACGCGAATACGGTGCGGCCGGCCGTCGCGATCGCCGTCGCGCGCCTCGAAGGCGAGCAGGTAGTAGCCGGTCAGCTCTCGCGCGATCCGCTCGAACGGTCTGGGATCGGTGCCCACCTGGCGAAACACCGCGCCGCGCGCGGCGCCCACCACGCGCGACACGCCGTCGTGACGCGCGTGCAGATCGCGCTGCGCGGTTGGCGACACCCGATCCTGCGCGGCTTCGAACGTCGGGATCTCGAGCTGCAATCCGTAGATCGTCACGCGCGCCGCCTGCGCCTGCGCCGCCAGCTGCGCCAAATCCACGCGCCGCGGATCGACAATCATCCCTTCCGAAATCAACACCACCGTCTTCGGACCGGGCAGGTCCTTCAACCGCGCGATCAGGGCCTGTAGCGACGCGAGCGACATGCCGGCCTGCATGTGCGCGTACTGGGCGATGGCGCGGGATTCCTGCTCCACCTGCTCCGGGCACGCATCGCGCCCGCCACTTGTTTCATCCGCGGCACGCGCCACGTTGACGTACTCGGTCAACGCCCGGCCGCACTCCCGCAGCACCGCGTCGGCGAGCCGGGAGCGGCTCCCCTCGGCAATCTCCAGCGCTTCGCTCACACCCAGGTTGAGCTGTTGCACCATCGGGTCGCCGATGCCGGTCAACGATTCCAGGTGCCGCCGCAACGCCACCCGGTCGCGGGTCAGCGTCAGCCGGTCGGCGCTCGACAGCCCCACCACCGCCACGCGATCAGCCGGCGGCAAGGCTTCGATGAACCGCGTCGCGGAAACCAGCGCATGTTTACCCTCGAGGCGGCGGATGTGGGCTTCGTCCACCGCAACCACGATGATGCGGCCGATGTTGGCGCCTTCGTTGGAGGTGAAATGCGTGGCCGCAGAGGCCGCCGGCGTGGTTTCCGAGGTGTCCTGCGAAACAAATTGTGCAGAAGCAATGGCGCGGGGGCGGCCGTCGACTTCCAGCCGGAAGTCCTCCGCCTTCAAAGAGCTGACGGGCCGCCCGTCGGCTGCGTGTACCGCGGCATCCACGGTGACCAGGTCAACCCCGGATCGAAAGGTCGGCTGCTGGGCGGCCGCCGCCGCACCGGCGGCGACAACTGCAATCCCCAGCAGAGATGCGCTGGTCCTTGACATCGGTGCTCCTACGGTCCATTTTAGGCCGTGCCGCGACGTGACTAATCGCGGGTTTCCGGGTTTCGGTCGCGCCGGGCCGGGGACGAACTGCATTGAACCGCTTCCTTTGGAGGGTGTCTTGACACTACCCCGCAAGACTTTGCGAATACTCGCCTGCTTTGGCCTGGTTGCCCTGGTGCACCTGACCGTAGCCACCGCCGTTCACGCTCAAACGGGCACTTCGGCGCTCACCGGAGACGTCGTCGACTCTCAGAAACAAGTGATTCCGGGTGCGACCGTGACGCTCACCCACGTCGCCACGACGGCCTCGCAGGTTACCACCACCGACGAGCGCGGCGCATTCCGGCTCGCCAACGTGCAGCCTGGTGTCTACACGCTGAGGGTCGAGCTCGCGGGATTCAAGACCGCGATCGTCGAGCGTGTCAACCTGCAGGTGGACTCCGTCACGCGCGAAACGGTGACGCTTGAA
>Ga0190265_10001268_pt1 | contig 16513 bp, 15 predicted proteins | sample Popmic124T_FD_133135 | JGI IMG/M metagenome (GOLD analysis project Ga0190265, IMG submission 133135) | Populus adjacent soil microbial communities from riparian zone of Indian Creek, Utah, USA - 124 T | ecosystem: Environmental > Terrestrial > Soil > Riparian zone | place: USA: Utah | collected...
CTGCTCACCGTGGGGGCGGCGGCGGCTTTCGCCGGGATCGGGACAAGCCTGAGGGTCCGCGCCCACCGCGGCCTCGCGATGATCGTCCGAGCGAAACCGAGTCTGGGGAGACTGCATAGCCATGGCTGACGTAGCGACCATCCCAGCTCGGCGGCCCTTTCATCGGCGGCGCAAGACGTGTCCGTTCTCTGGCGAACACGCGCCAAAGATCGACTACAAGGACTCGCGCCTCCTCGGCCGCTATATGTCCGAGCGTGGCAAGATCGTGCCCAGCCGGATAACGGCGGTATCAGCCAAGAAGCAGCGCGAGCTGGCCAACGCCATCAAGCGCGCACGCTTCCTCGGGCTGCTTCCCTACCTGATCGACTAGCAGCAACGGGAGCTTGGGCCGCAACGCCGACGTGAGTTGTGTCGACGTGTTGGGACGGTCGTCCGTCTCTAACCGCCAAGGCGGGACAGCAAGGACATGCCAGGTAGCCTGATTGTCGGTTTGATATCGGGACTCGTTTCCGCGCTGCTGTTCTATTCGGCAGCGCGCGGCGGGCCGCTGCTGCGGCCGCTGCTCTTGTTCGTCATTCCATTGCCGCCGCTGGTGGCCGGTCTCGGCTGGGGCTGGCTGTCGGCTGGGGTGGCGGCTCTGGCGAGCGGTCTGGTCGTTTCCTTTGTCGTCGGCGGACCGATTGCGGTCGGATACATCCTGACGCTGGGAATTCCGAGTGCCATTGTCGCCTATCTCGCCTACCTGAGCCGCCCTCACCCTGACGACCCCAACACGCGAGAATGGTATCCGGTCGGGCGGCTCCTTGCGGCCATGGCGATCTACGCAGGCTCCCTGCCCGTAATGCTGCTTCCATTGGTCGGCGGCAGCTACGAAGCCATGCGGCCGATCATGATCGAGGTGCTGCAGCAGTTCTCCAGACGCTGGATGCCTCCGGGCGAAGCACTGACCGAGCAGGCGCTGGCCGAGCAGACCGATTGGGCACTGTTCCTCCTCCCAGCCGGCCTCGCCGTCCAATGGCTTATGGTCTGCGCGATCAACCTTTATCTCGCGGGCCGGATCATCCTGGCCTCGGGAAGGCTCGCCCGCGATTGGCCCGACATCGCGGCGATGTCTTTTCCGCCGACGTTTGGCCTAGCCCTGGCGCTTGCCCTGGTGGCCGCGAACACGAGCGGGATATTCGCTGTCGCGGGCACGAGCTTCTTTGGAGCATTCCTCGCAGCGTACATGTTGGCCGGCCTCGCGCTTGCCCACTCCGTAGGCCGGCGTGGCGCGATGTGGGTAGTCTGGCTCGTCTATCTCGGCCTGTTCTTCCTATGGCCCTTCTTCATGCCCGCGGTTGTCCTCGCAGGGCTACTCGAATCCACCTTGCAGCTGAAGCGCCGGCTCGGCTGGACCGCAGCCTCAACATGAACATCGCAACCCATTCGAAACAGGAGACGTAGACATGCAAGTTATACTGCTGGAGCGCATTGGTCGCTTGGGCCAGATGGGCGACGTCGTGAACGTCAAGAACGGCTATGCGCGGAACTTTCTGCTCCCGCAGAAGAAGGCCCTGCGCGCAACCAAGGACAACCTTGCGCGCTTCGAGAAGGAGCGGACTCAGCTTGAAGCTCGCGATCTGGAGCTCAAGAAGGAGGCCGAGGCTGTCGCGGCGAAGCTCAACGGAGTGAAGTTCGTCGCGATCCGCCAAGCTGGCGACACTGGGCAGCTCTACGGCTCAGTTACGTCGCGCGATATCGCTGAGGTAATCACCGGCGGTGGCTTCACCGTGGACCGGCGCCAGATCGTGCTGGATCGGCCGATCAAGACGCTCGGCGTACACGCCACCAAGGTTGCACTGCACCCCGAAGTCATTGTTCAGGTCTCGCTTAACGTCGCCCGCACGGAGGACGAAGCGGAACGGCAGGACCGCGGCGAAGACGTCACTGTGATCCGGGAGGAGGCAAGCACTCTCGAAACCTTCAATCCTGACGCCATCTTCGAAGAGGGAGCCTTGGCCCAGCGGGACGAGTCTTCCGAGGAAGGGTCTCAACCCGAGGAATCCTGAAAAAACAGTCGGTCGTCAGGGCGCGCCGGTTGACTACAATCGGCACGCCCGTGGCCTTGTCTTGCATAGGCCACTTTCCGGCAAAATTCCCGTCATATACCGGGTTGAACGGACCTCAAATCACGCGCTAACATAGATGCAGCTAATACGGAGTAGAGAGCCGTGTTTTCGCTGCGTTTGCTCCTCCACCGGTTCATTCGCCGTGGGCAGTTGAGCGTCATTGACCATACGGGCGCCAGGCACGACTTCGGAACGTCAGGCGCCCTACCCAGCGCAACCATCAGACTTCACGACCCCCGCTTGTACAGGCGGCTGACGTTCCATCCCTCCCTCTATGTCGGCAGGGCGTACGTAGACGGAACGCTTACGGTCGAGGAAGGTACGCTTTCGGACTTCTTGAACGTCATCCTCATCAACGAACGGCTCGCTTCCAGCACGCGCAGCGGTGAATTGAAGAGGCGACTCGACGAAGCGGCGCGCCTTGCCGCCGTTATCAATCTGCCCGGCCGCTCCCGGCGCAACGTCAGCCACCACTACGACCACACGGCCGACTTCTATCGCTGCTTCCTCGACGAGGACATGCAGTATTCCTGCGCCTACTTCTACAACGAGGACATCTCCCTCGAAGAGGCACAGGAAGCCAAGAAGCGTCACATCGCAGCCAAGCTCGACTTGCGCAGCGGGCATCGCGTGCTGGATATCGGCTGCGGCTTCGGCGGGATGGCCCTCTTCCTGGCACGAAACTACGGAGTACATGTCACCGGTGTCACCCTCAGTACGGAGCAGCTAAAGATTGCGAAAGAGCGGGCCTCGAAACAGGGGCTCTCCCGCCTCGTCGATTTTCGCCTCGAGGATTACCGATATACGCGGGGGACGTTCGATCGCATCGTTTCGGTCGGAATGTTCGAGCATGTGGGCCGTCCGCACTACCGGCGGTTCTTCTCGCGCCTGGGCAAGCTATTGGCCGATGACGGCGTGGCGCTCATTCACACGATCGGCCGCGAGACGCCGCCGAGCCCGATCAACGTCTGGATGCGCGAGAACATCTTCCCGGGCGCCTACCTTCCGAGCCTATCGCAGCTTGCCCCGGTGCTGGAGAAGCAATCCTATTGTCTCGCCGACTTCGAGAACCTGCGCCTGCACTACGCCTATACGCTCAGCGAGTGGAACCGGCGCTTCCAACGCAACCGCGAGCGCGTGCGCCAACTCGATCCGGCCCGGCACGATGACCGCTTCTGCCGCATGTGGGAATTCTACCTGCTCGCCTGCGAGGCCGGTTTCCGGCACAGCGGGCTGACCGTCTTCCAGCTTCAGCTGACCAAGCGATTCGATGTGCTTCCGATCACGCGGGACTACATGCTGCGCGAGGAACGCCGCCTGAGGGCGGGCGAAGCCGGGGTGCCGGCCAGAACCCGCATGGCTGGTGAGTAGGCTGCGATTCGCAGCTCCAAACGGAATCGTGCGGCGATGTGCATAACGAGGATTGGCGGGACTTAGGGCGGACCTCTCGCGCGATTCCCGTTATGGCCTCGGCCATGATGGAAACAGCCCCCAGAAAGCTCCGCGACGCCAACAAGGCTGCGCGCGGGCACGATGCGCTCCCGTTCCGCTCCGCGCCTCATAACCTGGAGGCGGAGCAGGCCCTCCTCGGCGCGATGCTCATCAACAACGAAGCGCACGATAGGGTGGCCGGTTTCCTGGAGCCGCAACACTTCTACGACCCGCTCCACCAACAGATCTACGAGACGGCAGCAAAGCTCATCGCCGCCGGCAAGCAGGCGACGCCGATAACGCTAAAGACGTTCTTCACAAGCTCCGAGCCCATCGACGGCTCGCTCACAATTGCTCAGTATCTCGGGAGGCTGGCTGCCAACGCAGCGACGATCATCAACGCGCGTGATTACGGCCGGACGATCTACGACCTCGCCACGCGCCGCCAGTTGATCGTGATCGGCCAGGACATGGTGAACGTCGCTTACGAGAGTCCTGTGGACTTCCCGCCTCGCGAGCAGATCGAGGAGGCGGAGATGAGCCTCTTCTCGCTGGCAGAGACCGGCAAGTATGGCCAGGGGTTCACAACTTTCTCCAACGCGCTCGTTACCGCGATCGACATGGCGAACAACGCCTATCAGCGGGAGGGTGGACTTTCGGGAATTGCGACGTCGCTGAAGGCGCTCGACAACAAGATGGGCGGCTTGCAGTCCTCCGACCTGATCATCGTTGCGGGGCGTCCCTCTATGGGAAAGACGGCGCTTGCCACCAACATCGCCTTCAACATCGCCCGCGCCAGGGCACGTTCGCTGCAGGAACGGGCAGACCTCCAACCGGACGATGCGGGCCATGACGGGGCGATCGTTGGTTTCTTCTCCCTCGAAATGTCGGCCGAGCAGCTTGCGACCCGCATCATCTCCGAGCAGGCCGGCATTCCCTCGGAGCGCATCCGGCGCGGCCTCATCGACGAAGCAGAATTCAAGCGTTTGGTCGAAGCAAGCCAACAAATGGCCAACCTGCCGCTCTACATCGACCAGACGGGAGGCATATCGATCGCCCAGCTGGCAGCCCGAGCGCGACGCCTGAAGCGCCAGCACGGTCTGGGGCTGATCGTGGTCGATTATCTCCAGCTTCTCTCAGGGTCGGGCAAGCGCGCGTCGGAGGGCCGGGTGCAGGAAGTATCGGAAATTACGACCAGCTTGAAGGCTTTGGCCAAGGAACTCCATGTTCCGATCATCGCGCTGTCCCAGCTCTCGCGTGCGGTCGAAAACCGCGAGGACAAGCGGCCGCAGCTTGCGGATTTGCGTGAGTCCGGCTCTATCGAACAGGATGCGGACGTGGTGATGTTCGTCTACCGCGAAGAGTACTATGTGGAACGCACCAAGCCCTCGGAAGGGACGGCCGAGTTCCATGATTGGATGGCCAAGATGCAGGCTGTGAGCGGGAAGGCGGAAGTCATCATCGGCAAGCAGCGTCACGGTCCGGTGGGCACGGTGCCACTGCAGTTCGAGGCGAATGTGACCCGCTTCTCCGATCTTGCGCAGGACGCGTATACGCCGATGAGGACTGGTTGAACGCGACCCGAACGCCATCGTCGCTACCCCGGCGGGCGCGCACCGCCGTTCCCTTATCAGCACGCGCCGTTCTGACAATCGACCTCGCGGCGTTGCGCGCGAACTGGGCGCGCCTCAACGAGGCTTCGGGCCGTGCCGAATGCGCTGGCGTCATCAAAGCCGACGCTTACGGTCTGGGCATTGGGCCGATCACTCAGGCGCTGACCAACGAGGGATGCAAGACCTTCTTCGTTGCCTCGGTCGATGAAGGCCGGGCGGCACGCGCGGTCCAGCCGGGCGCAACGATCTACATCCTCGATGGCTTGCTGCCGGGCGCGGAGGCCCACTACTCGGGTTTCGATTTGCGCCCGGTTCTTTCAAGTCTTGCACAGGTTCGTGATTGGGCCGCCTACAGCCGAGCGCGCGGCAGGAGGCTTGCGGCTGCGCTGCACATCGAAACCGGCATGCACCGGTTGGCCATGCCGGAATACGAACTGCGACAGCTCACGGCCGAGCCAGAGATGCTCGGCATGTTCGAGTTGACCCTGGTGATGAGCCACCTCGCTTGTGCGGACGATCCAGCCAATCCCATGAACGAGAGGCAGCGGGAGCGTTTCAACGCCTTGCGCGCCGTGCTCCCGGCTGCTCCCGCCAGCCTCTCGAATTCAGGCGGCACATTCCTGGGCCGCGAGTATCACTTCGACGTCGTGCGGCCCGGTATCGCCCTGTACGGCGGACGCGCGCACGAGGGCAGGCCCAACCCGATGCGCACCGTGGTGCGGCTCGCCGCACGCATCATGCAAGTGCAGGACGTTCCGCCCGGGGCGACCATAGGCTATGGCGCTACATTCAAGGTGCAACGCCCGTCGCGCATCGCCACGATCGCCTGCGGGTATGCGGATGGTTTCCTGCGGGCGTTAAGCGTATCCACGGGCCAGGCGGGGCCGGTCGGCTACATCGGCGACTACCCCGTGCCGATCGTCGGCCGCGTCTCCATGGACTTTATCACGGTCGACGTCACGGACGTGCCCGAAGAGATGGTTCGCCGTGGCGGCTGGGTCGAGGTGATGGGGCAGCGCGTCACTGTCGATGATCTGACGGACCAAGCGGGAACCATCGGCTACGAACTGCTTTCCAGGCTCGGGCCCAGGGTGCATCGCGTCTACGAGGGAGGCGGTTGAGCATCGATGGCCAAGGCTGCCAGAAGCATTTTCGTTTGCCAGAACTGCGCGGCCGAGGCGCCGCGCTGGACCGGCAAATGCGCCGGTTGCGGCGAGTGGAACACGATGACCGAGGAGTCGGATGCGGCTCCGCCGCCGGCTGCGGGATTAACACGGCTGCCGGCCGGCAAAATCGTTGCGCTTGAATCATTGAGAGACGAGACGGATGCGGACCTGAAGCGCCTCACCACGGGCATCGCTGAACTCGATCGCGTTACCGGTGGAGGCATAGTCCCGGGGTCGGCCCTGCTCGTCGGCGGAGAGCCCGGCATCGGCAAGTCGACGTTACTGCTTCAGGTGGCGGCCGCCTTGGCGGAAGCGGGCCGCAGGACACTGTACTTCACCGGCGAGGAGGCCACGGCCCAGGTGCGCCTGCGCGCGCAGCGATTGGGCGTTGCCGAGCGCGCGGTGGCAATTGCCGCGGAAACTAGCGTCTCCAATATTCTCGCGACCGCCGGGGAGGGTCCGACACCCGACCTCATCATTGTCGACTCGGTCCAGACTTTGTGGACTGAGGGCCTCGATGCAGTTCCCGGCACGATCAGCCAAGTTCGTGCCGCGACTCAGTCCCTCGTGCGCTTCGCCAAGGCCAAGGGCGCTGCGCTCATACTTGTTGGGCATGTCACGAAGGACGGCCAGATTGCCGGCCCGAAAGTGGTCGAACATATGGTGGATACGGTCTTGTACTTCGAAGGCGATCGCGGCCACCCGTACCGCATCCTCCGGGCGACCAAGAACCGCTTCGGTGCAACCGATGAGATCGGTGTCTTCGAGATGGTCGCATCGGGGCTGCGCGAGGTTCTCAACCCGTCTGAACTCTTCCTCGGTGACCGCCTGGCTTCGACCACCCCAGGTTCCGCCGTGTTCGCCGGGGTGGAGGGCACGCGGCCTATACTGGTGGAGATCCAGGCGCTCGTCGTGCCGGCCACGTTCGGATCGCCCCGGAGGGCTGTTGTCGGCTGGGACAGCAATCGCCTCTCGATGCTGCTTGCCGTGATCGATGCGCGATGCGGCATCAGCTTCGGGCAGCACGACGTATATCTGAGCGTCGCCGGAGGGCTCAGAATTACTGAACCCGCCGTGGACTTGGCGGCTGCAGCGGCACTGTTGTCATCAATCTTGGACATTGCGCTCCCCAAGAACGACGTCTATTTCGGCGAGATCAGTCTTTCCGGGGCCCTTCGGCAAGCTGGGCACGTCCCGCCGAGGTTGAAGGAAGCCAGAAAGCTTGGTTTCAAGCGTGCAATTCTCCCCCAGGCCGGCGATGTCGGCGCCCCCGACAGACGGATGGAGATGCTGCGCCTGGCTCACGTGAAAGGGCTGGTCGAGGCGTTAGGACTTCAGGAAAAGAGGAAAGGGGCCTAAGTTGCACGCACATGTAGCGGCGGTGCCCTTCGGACTGGCACAGGTTCCTGCCGCTGGGGGCAAGGGCAAGTTTGGGAGCGACCGCATCGCATGACCTACCTTGATTTCGCCTTGCTCGGCATCGTTGCGATTTCCGGGCTGGTCGCGATGTATCGCGGCTTCACCCGCGAAGTTCTTTCGATCCTGTCGTGGGCGGCCGCGGCGGCGGCGGCGTTCTACTTCGTCTTCTACCAGCGGGGCCTGTCGGAAGACTTGGCCAGGCAATTTTCCAATCCCGTGCAGCAGGTTCACCTGATCATTGCGCAGGTCGCCATTGGCGCTGCCGTGTTTCTGGTCGTGCTGATCATCGTTCACCTGATCACGGCGCACATCTCGGACAGCGTGCTCGACAGCCGGGTCGGAGCCATCGACCGCATCCTGGGTTTTGGCTTTGGCATGCTGCGCGGCTTCATCCTGGTCGTGATTCCCTACATGTTTGCCGTCTCGTTCGTCTGCAAGGACGGCGCGACGCGAGCCATGGCTCAGGGGTGTCAGGCCGGGGAACTCCCAAGTTGGGTTGAGGAAGCGCGCTCCGCCGATTTGATCCGGCAAGCGGGAAATAGCCTGTTCGGCGTGTTGCATAGGTTCGTGCCGTCAGCTGTGTCTTCCGGTTGACGATCAGTCGCCGAACGGCCGCCAACCACGACCCCGTCGCCGCACCCCATGGCAACCGGCGGCGACTTGGCCTATATGAAGCGCGTTCAACACCCCCTGGTACCTTGACGTGGCCGTTGCCCTGCGCTCCTCGAGGTCTGCATGAACGCCCCTTCGCTCCAGCTTGCCGATACTCCATTTGGCTCAGGCGGCTCGCTGGACGATGAACGCCTCCGCGAGGAGTGCGGCGTCTTCGGGGTATTCGGAAATGAGGATGCGGCCGCACTGACCGCGCTCGGGCTGCACGCGCTGCAGCACCGGGGCCAGGAAGCCGCGGGTATCACTTCATTCGATGGCGGGCATTTCCATTCCGAGCGGCGCCTCGGCTTGGTCGGCGACAATTTCAACAAGGCCGACGTCATCGGCCGGCTCAAGGGCCATATCGCCCTGGGGCATGTGCGCTACTCCACGACCGGCGACACGGTGCTCCGGAACGTGCAGCCTCTGTTTGCCGACCTCGATACGGGTGGCTTCGCGGTCGCCCACAACGGCAACCTCACAAATGCGCTCACGCTGCGGCGGGAACTGATCTCCTCTGGCGCGATCTGCCAGTCGACCTCGGATACGGAGGTCATCCTACATCTCATCTCCCGCTCCAAGCGCCGGCGCATCGTGGAGCGGTTCGTCGACGCGCTGGTGCAGATCGAAGGCGCCTATTCGCTCGCCTGCCTCACCAACGACATGCTGATCGGCGCACGCGATCCCGTCGGTATCCGGCCGTTGGTGCTGGGCAAACTCGGCTCCGCACACGTGCTGGCGTCCGAGACTTGCGCGCTCGATATCGTCGGTGCGGAATTCGTGCGCGAGATCGAGAACGGCGAGATCGTCACAATCACCGCCGATGGCGTCGAGAGCCACCGACCCTTCCCCAAGCGGCCGGCACGGCCATGCATCTTCGAATACATCTATTTCGCGCGGCCCGACTCCATCGTCGGCGGGCGCAATGTGTACGAAATTCGCAAGCGCATGGGCGTACAGTTGGCGCGCGAAGCCCCGGCACCGGCGGATGTCATCATCCCCATCCCGGATTCCGGCGTGCCTGCCGCCATCGGCTACTCGCAGGAAAGCGGTGTCCCGTTCGAGCTCGGCATCATCCGCAATCACTACGTCGGGCGAACGTTCATCGAGCCGGAACAACGCATACGCCAGCTCGGCGTTAAACTGAAGCACTCAGCCAACGCCAGCGCTGTGCGCGACAACCGGGTCGTTCTCATCGATGACAGCGTGGTGCGCGGTACGACTTCCAAGAAGATCGTGCAGATGATGTTCGAGGCCGGCGCGCGCGAGGTCCACTTGCGCGTGTCCAGCCCGCCGATCACGCATCCGGACTTTTACGGCATCGACACGCCGCGCCCGTCCGAGCTACTTGCGGCCAATATGTCGGTGGACGAGATGTGCGCGTTCGTCGGCGCGACGAGCCTGGCCTTCCTCTCCGTAGACGGGATCTATCGCGCACTCGGCTATGAGCACAGGGACAACCGCAGTCCCCAGTTCACCGACCATTGCTTTACGGGCGACTATCCCACGACCCTGCGCGATCAGAACGGCTCGGAGCACATGGGACAGTTGTCTTTCCTTTCCGAGGCGCGCTGACGCCTTCCCGCCCAGCACCTAATCGCTTGCCTCGCATGCAAGCCAGGCGGTAACGGTTGCACATGAGTTCCTCTCCACGCCTCGCGGGCCGTCTGGCCCTTATCACGGGAGCGACGCGCGGCATCGGCCGCGCGGTGGCCCTCGCGTACGCGAAGGAGGGCGCGCACGTCATTCTGACGGGGCGCACCACCGGTGCCCTCGAGGAGGTCGACGACGAGGTCCGCGGCCTGGGCGGTAACGCCACGTTGCTGACGCTGGACCTGAAGAACCACGACAAGATCGACGCTCTGGGTCCCACGATCTACCAGCGCTGGGAGAAGCTCGACATCCTGGTTGGCAACGCGGGGGTGCTCGGGCCCCTTTCGCCGCTGGGCCATGTCACGGCGGATGCCTGGGATGAGGTGTTGAGCGTGAACCTCACCGCCAACTGGCGACTGATCCGCACGCTCGATCCGCTACTGCGCCGGTCGGATGCCGGTCGCGCCATCTTTGTCTCCTCCGGCGCGGCGGTGAGCCAACGGGCTTACTGGGGGCCCTACTCGGTCAGCAAGGCGGGGCTGGAAGCGCTGGTGAAAATCTATGCGCACGAGATCGAGAACACATCGGTGCGCGCCAATCTGATCAATCCAGGGCCCACGCGTACGCGGATGCGCGCCAAGGCCTTCCCGGGGGAGGCGCCGCAGTCGCTCAAGACGCCCGAGTCGGTGACACCCACCTTCGTTCGCCTGGCCGAAGTCTCTTGCAAGGACAATGGGCGCGTCTTCGACCTGAAGACAGGCGATATCCGCTAGGGGCGCTGCCCTCGACGGAGCTTCCGTCAATCCAGCTCCACGACCATTCCGTCGTAGCCAGGTTCGATGTGCGGCGGCAGTTGGCGGCGCAGCGTTTCGTAGTCGAGCTCCACGGTCATGTGCGTAAGGATGGCGCGCTTGACGCCAAGCTGCTCGATCCAATCTATCGCCTGCTTCACCGAGAAGTGGCTGGGGTGCGGCATCGGTCGCAACGCGTCGACGATCCACAGGTCGAGGCCCTGCAGCAGCGGCAACGAACTTTCCGGGACGCCACCGATGTCCGGCGAGTAGGCGACGTTGCCGAAACGGAAGCCGAGCGATGGCATCTCCCCGTGATCCTGCGGAATGGGCACGGCCACGATGGCACCGCCCCGTCCGTCGATACGCACGGGCATGGGCGGATTGATTTCGTGCGCCTCGAGGATGGAGGGATAGATGGACCCTGGCTTTTGCTTGAAGCAGTAGTCGAACCGGGTTTCCAGCGTCCTGCGCGTCGGTGCGTCGGCCCAGACCTGGACCCGGCGGCGCATATTGAAGAACACACCCCGCAGATCGTCGACGCCGTGGGTATGATCGGCGTGGTCGTGGGTGTAAAGGACGCCGTCCAGGGTATCGACGCCCGCATCGAGCAGCTGTTCGCGGGTGTCGGCCGGCGTATCTACCAGCACGCGCGTGCGGCCACCGCCGTCGAGACGCTCCACCAGCAAAGAACAGCGGCGGCGCCGGTTCTTGGGATTGTCCGGGTCGCAGGCGCCCCACACGGGACCGACGCGCGGCACGCCGCCCGAAGATCCTGTTCCGAGCAGCGTGTATTTCATGCTCATGCGGCGGACCCTGCACGGGGAGCCTTGGAGTAGAGGCGGTGGAAGTTGTCAGTTGTGACCCGCGCCAGTTCCTCGAAGGCGATCCCTTTGACCCGCGCGAGTTGCCCGGCAGTCTCAACCACGTAAGCCGGCTCGTTTCGCTTGCCGCGATACTTGCCGGGCGCCAGATAAGGCGCGTCCGTTTCCACAAGCAAACGATCGAGCGGAACGTCGCGCGCGATGTCGCGTAGCGCATCCGATTTCTTGAAAGTCAGGATGCCGGAGAAGGAGATGTACAGGCCAAGCGCCAAGCCGCGCCTGGCGAGGTCGGCGCCGCCGGTGTAGCAATGCAGCACTGCAGAGAACCGGCCCTTGGCCGTCTCTTCCTCGAGTATGGCGGCCACGTCTTCGTCGGCGTCACGCGCGTGGATGACGAGCGGCAGACCGGTCTCGCGTGCGGCCGCGATATGGTTGCGGAAGCCCTGGGCCTGCGCCTCGCGCGGGTTGTTGTCGTAGAAATAGTCGAGCCCGGCTTCGCCAATCGCGACGACCTTAGGATGGCGCGCGAGGTTGACGATCTCGCTCGCCGGAATGTCGAGTTCTTCGTGGGCATAGTGCGGATGCGTGCCGACCGAGCAGAACACGTTGTCGTGCTCGAGCACGAGTTGCAGCAGCTTGTCGAAACGGCGGATGCGCGTTGAGATCGACACCAACGTGACAACGCCGACGGCCTTGGCCCGCGCGATCACAACATCGAGTTCGGTCTCAAAGTCCGGGAAGTCGAGATGGCAGTGATGGTCGACGAGCATGGCGTTGGGTCAGGCCTGCAGAATGCCGGGCAATCGCCAAAGTCCGATCGCTCGCGGCCTGACCCCATAGCAGCACCAGCTTGCCGCGTCAGCCTTTCTGCTTGGGCTTCCTGGCCTTGGGCTCGCCCGCCCCGCCGGTCTCATCAGGATCGACATAGCGGGGGAAAGCGCCGGTCGGCGGCGGGATCGCGATGCCGGGGCGCAGGCGCCCCGCCTCGCCCAGCGACGCGAAGCTCCGCGCTTCCACACCCTGTCCCAGGCCATCCAGGAGCTTGGCTGCGCCCGCAGGGGTCGCCGGCTGCGCCAGGATCGCGACCTGCCGCACCACCTCCGCCGTGACATAGAGGATCGTGTCGCGGCGCTTGGGGTCGGACTTGCCCTTGGCCCACGGCTCCTCGCCGGCAAAGTAGCGATTGGCCTCGGCTACGACGGCCCACACGGCGTCCAGGTACTGCTTGATTCCCTGCCGGTCCATGGCTTCGCGCGCCTTGGCGTACATACCGTCTGCAGTCGCGAGGATCGCCTTGTCAGCATCCGTGAACGTGCCGGGCTCGGGAATCTTGCCCTCGCAGTTCTTGGCGATCATGGACAGCGAGCGCTGTGCCAGGTTGCCAAGGTCGTTCGCCAGATCCGCGTTGATGCGGTTGACGATCGCTTCGTGGCTGTAGCCGCCGTCCTGGCCGAACACGACCTCGCGCAGGAAGAAATAGCGCACCTGGTCGACACCGTAGGCCTGCACCAGATCGAATGGGTCCACCACGTTGCCGACCGACTTCGACATCTTCTCTCCGCGATTCAGCACGAACCCATGGGAGAAGATGCGCCTGGGCAATTCGATGCCGGCCGACATCAGGAACGCCGGCCAATAGACGGCGTGAAAGCGCAGGATGTCCTTGCCGATGACGTGCACGTCTGCTGGCCAATAGCGCCAGTGCGCATCTTTCTCATCCGGGAAGCCGACGCCGGTGACGTAGTTGGTCAGCGCGTCGACCCACACGTACATGACGTGATCCGGCGCGCCCGGCACGCGGATGCCCCAGTCGAGTGTGCTCCGCGATACCGAGAGATCCTCGAGTCCACCCTTCACGAAGCTCACGACCTCGTTGCGGCGCTCGGGCGGGAGGATGAAGTCAGGGTGCTTCTCGTAGTAGGCGAGGAGCTTGTCCTGATAGGCGGAGAGCCTGAAGAAATAGGTCTCCTCCTCGAACCACTCGACGGGTGTGCCCTGTGGGCCGACACGCACGCCGTTGGGATGCACCGTCGTTTCCTTCTCGGTGTAGAAGGCCTCATCGCGCACGGAGTACCAGCCGGCGTACTTCCTCAGGAAGATGTCGCCGTTGTTGGCCTTCGCCATGCGCCGCCAGATCTCTTCCGACGCGCGGTAGTGCCGATCTTCCGTCGTGCGGATGAAGTCGTCGTTGGAGAGATTCAGCGCGGTATCCATCTCGCGGAAGCGAGCCGAGTTGCGGTCCGCGAGGGCCCGAGGGGAAATTCCCTCCCTCTGGGCGGTCTGTTTCATCTTCTGGCCGTGCTCGTCGGTGCCCGTCAGGAAGTAGACGTCCTTGCCGTCGAGGCGCTCGAAGCGCGCGATGGCATCGGTGGCGATCGCCTCATAGGCGTGACCGACGTGCGGTGCGCCGTTGGGATAGGAGATGGCGGTGGTGATGTAAAATTTCTGTTGCCCGCTCATGGTGGCAGGTTCCGTTCGTTGCTGATCCTGGGGAGCGTGAAGGCTGGCGCGATGCGACTGACGCGCGAAAGATCAGCGCATTCGAGCGTGGCCCGAAATGGCCGCGCTTTGCGGAGGCAGGTCAGGCGTGCGAGAGGCCGGGTCCATGGCTTGGGCTCGTGCGTTAGCGGCGCTGCCCTAGCACGAAACGAGCGGCGATGCCAAGCTGAACGCCAGCTGCCTGCACTACTGACGGGCGATGGTGGCCGTTCCCTGCAGGCCGTCGCTCCGCGTCCAGTGTACGACGGGACCGTCCTGCCGCAGGGTGAAGCAGTATGATTTTCCGCCCAGCCAGTTGTTCCAGCGCTGGCAGAGCTTGTCGGCCGCGATCCACCAACGGCCGCGGTCGCGATCCGACCCGGTATAGACCGACAGGGTCCCCGCCCTGCCCCACATGGTGCCGTCGACCCGGTAGTTGATGGGCAGCGCACCCAGCGGAGTCGCGAGGTGGACGATCTTGCCCGTGATGGCCTTCTGCAGGGTGCCGTTGTCCATCCGGGCATCCGATGCTCGCGCGGAAACACCACCCATCACGGCCAGCGCAACCACAGCCGCAACCCTCACCCTACGCATGCCCGCACCCCGTCCCTCACGATCGCCTTCGCACCAACGCACACGAGGATGCGTCTGCTGCAGTGCAACGTACAGGGTAGGGCCAGCGCAAGCCAACAAAAGGGGCTTATTTCGCTGTGGACTGCTGAAGCCTGTTAAGAATCCGCAGAAGGAAGGCCTTCCTGTCAAGGTTCAGGAGGTCGGTTTCAGTCCTTTCGCGCAGGAGCGCTGCCCACATCTCGGCCCAATCGGGCAAGCCATCAGCCGTTATCAGGCGTGTGCCCAGGGCCGCATCCGCGGACGCGGGACCAGCTTGAGCTCGACTGCGCCCCAGGCGTCCCAGCGTATCGAGAAGCAGATCGATGAAAGCATCAAACCGCTGTTCGCTGCCACTGGCCGCGAGAGTGTCGGCCAACGCGTGCGCAGCGGGCCAATCGACGCGGGGCAGTGCGGCGAGGATGCGGGATATGCCTTCATAGCTCTCCAGGCCACCTGCCGTCACGAGTTGCAGGGCGCGGCGCACGCTTCCTTCTGCAAGCGATTGCACGCGGCTCCATTGGGCCGCTTCCGGCGCCTCGATGCCGGCGGCATCAAGCGCGGCCTGAGCAGCGTCGTGAAGGTCGGCGCTGCCGAGAGGCGACAGATCCACGCGACGGCAGCGCGAGCGTACAGTTGGCAACAGCGCCCCGGGTTCAGAGGAAATGAGCACGAACAGCGTCCGCGGCGGAGGCTCTTCCAGCGACTTCAGGATGGCATTCGCTGCGTTGGGGTTGAGCTCGTCCGCACTGTCGACGATGACAACACGCCAAGCCTCGTCCCCGGCCGTGAGACCGAGAAAAGACTTGAGCCGGCGCACCTCGTCGACCGTGATGACGCTCATGATTTTCTTGGAACGTGGATCGTAGGGCCGTCGCAGCACAAGAAGGCCTGGATGCGAGAGGACGCGAACCTGCCGCGCCGCCACCGAGGTTGGCACCACGGCGAGCCGTCCCTGGTCGCGCTCGCCCGGATTGGCGAGAACGTAGCGGGCCAGGCGGTAGGCGAGGGTGGCCTTGCCGATGCCGATGCCTCCGCAGATCAGCCAGGCATGGTGCATGTGGCCACGCGCGAACGTTCGGGATAACTCGTCCTGGGCAGGCTCGTGACCGAAGAGCTGTGCCGTTTCGCGCGGATGCGGAAATCCCTCCAGACGGTCCGCCTCGGGGAAGGCTTCGATCTCCTGGGCCGGGGCAGCGCGCGCCATCAGCGGGGGCCAGGCGGAACGAGCCGCCGCTCCACTTGGGCCCACACCTCGGCGGCGATGGTCGCGGCCGGCTTCATCCCATCCACCAGATGGCAGCGATGGGGCTCGGCTTCAGCGACCGCCAGAAAGCCCTGCCTCAGCCGCTCATGGAAGTCAGCGTCGCGCTTCTCGTACGCGTCGGGCTGCTCTCCTGAGATGGCTTGCGCCAGCCGGCGCGTCGTCGCGCGCGCAAGGCCCACTTCCGCAGGGACATCCAGGATAAACGTCAGATCGGGATAGGTGAGCTTTACGACGATCAGCTCCAGCGCCTTGAAGACGTCTTGCGTCAGCCCGCCGACCTCGACCTGGTAGACCCGGGTCGAGTCAGAAAATCGGTCGGAAATGACCCACCGCCCACTGACCAGGGCAGGGCGGATGACCTTTTCCAGGTGGTCGGTGCGAGCGGCGTAGAATAGCAAGGCCTCAGACAACGCCGAGTGGTGATGCGTCTCCGGGTCGAGGAGCAGCGCGCGCACCTGCTCTGCAAACGGCGAGCCACCGGGCTCGCGCGTGAGCACGCAATCGACCCCCTTCGCGCGAAGCGCATCGCCAAGGAGGCGCGCCTGCGTGGACTTGCCAGAGCC
>Ga0190265_10001269_pt1 | contig 16510 bp, 8 predicted proteins | sample Popmic124T_FD_133135 | JGI IMG/M metagenome (GOLD analysis project Ga0190265, IMG submission 133135) | Populus adjacent soil microbial communities from riparian zone of Indian Creek, Utah, USA - 124 T | ecosystem: Environmental > Terrestrial > Soil > Riparian zone | place: USA: Utah | collected...
GGCGACGGCGTCGCCGGAGCCGTCGAGGGAGAAGCCGGGCGCGAACGCGACCGTCCCGCCGAGGAGGTCGCCCAGCGCGCCGAGCGCGTCGTCGACCCGGGTGGCGTTGACGTGCGAGCTGCCACCGCCCTGGTAGCGCGGCGTCCTGGCGAACTCCCCCACGACGGCGACGTGCGCGTCCGCCGCGAGCGGCAGCGTGCCGCCGTCGTTCTTGAGCAGCACGGCGCAGCCGGCCGCCAGTTCCCGGGCCAGCAGGTGGTGGGCGTCGGCGTCGAAGCCGCCGGTCGGTTCGGTCACGTGGGCGGCGAGCGCGGCCACGCGGCGGACGCTGCGGTCGACGACGGACTCGTCGAGCTCACCGGCCTCCACCGCGTCGACGACGAGCTGGTTGCCCGTCCCGTGGTCGCCGGGCATCTGCAGGTCGAGGCCCGCCTCGAGTGCCGCGACCCGGTCCTGCACCGCGCCCCAGTCGGAGACGACGGCGCCCTCGAAGCCCCACTCGTCGCGGAGCACCTCGGTGAGCAGCCAGCGGTGCTGGGAGGCGTAGACGCCGTTGATCCGGTTGTAGGCGCACATGACCGTCGCCGGCTGCGCCTCCGTGACGACCCGTTCGAACGCGGGCAGGTAGATCTCGCGCAGGGTGCGCTCGTCGACGTCGGCGCTCACCTGCATGCGCTGCGTCTCCTGGTTGTTGGCCGCGAAGTGCTTCACCGACGCGCCGACGCCCTCGCCCTGCTGCCCGCGCACGTGGGCCGCGCCCAGCACCCCGGCCAGCAGCGGGTCCTCCGCGTAGTACTCGAAGTTCCGCCCGCAGAGCGGCGACCGCTTCATGTTGACGCCGGGCCCGAGGACGACGGGGACGCCCAGCGCCCGCGCCTCCCGGCCGATGGCCGCCCCGATCCGCTCGGCGACGGCGGGGTCCCAGCTCGACCCGACGGCGACCGCGGGCGGGAAGCAGGTGGCCGGCAGGCTCTCCAGCAGGCCGATCTGCTCGAAGTCGGCCTCCTGGCGCCGGACGCCGTGCGGCCCGTCGGTGAGCACGACCGACGGCAGGCCCGCCTCCTCGATCGGGGCGGTCGACCAGAAGTCCCGGCCGGAGAGCAGGGCGGCCTTGCGCTCCAAGGGCAGAGCGGTCACGTCGTCGATCATTCGTCGTCCTCTCGGGGACCGGGCGCCGCGGCGGAGAGACGGGCCTCGTGCAGTCGCAGCCTCGCCAGCAGGTCGCCGGCGATCAGCCGGAAGTCCACGTCGGTGTAGACCCGGCGCGGCCCTCGGTCGGCGCTCGCGGGCGTCGTCCCGAAGGTGCTGGACTCGTCGCCCAGGGCCGTGACCAGGAGCGGCGGGCTGTCGCCGAGCGGCCAGACCCCACCGAGCTCGATGAAGTCGGGCAGCGGGAGGGAGGTGAAGCGAGCCCAGAGCCACTGCCCGAGCCGGCCGCTGCCGCCGATGTCCTGCTCCAGCTCCGCCACGGAGTAGGCGCACCGCCGGTACGTCTCGAGGGGGAACTGCCAGACCTCGAGCGCCGGCGTACCGAGGACGAACTCGGCAGCCGCCGGATCGGTGTCGCGGTTGTACTCGGCCGCCCCCGGTTCGAGTGCGCCGCCGATCCAGACCAGGACCAGCCGCTCGGCGATGCCCGGGTCCTGCTGCAACGCGGCGGCGACGTTCGTCAGCGGGCCGCCGCAGACCAGGTACAGCGGCAGGTCGTCCTCCTCGTGCGCCGCCGCGACGATCGCGGCCGACGCGGCCGAGGTCGCGTCCCCCGATCCGAAGGGCGTCTCGCTGCCCTCGTGCACGGGCGGAGCGACGGACCCGCCGATCAGGTCGACGAGCTGCCGGGCCAGCGCGGCGCCGGCGGCCGCCCCGGGCGGCGCCTGGAAGACCGGATCCAGGAACGAACTGGTCACCGCGACCACCCGGTTGGTCGGCGACAGCAGGTGGTGGGCCAGGGCGACCAGCCCGTCCGGGTCACCGGACCAGTCGTTGTCCACGACCACCCGGCACCGCTCGCCGATCCGGAGTGCGCTCACCGTGCCTCGATCGTCGTGGTGACCGGCTCGCAGCCGGGGGCAGTGGCGGTCAGCGTGATGGTCCCCGGGCCGGTCGGGCGGACGACGGCGAGGGCCCGGCCGTCGAACGTGGTGGAGACGTCGTCCAGGTAGGAATCCTCGGTGGCCGGCCGCGCGCTGCCGAGGCCCTGCAGGACCCCGGGACCGTCGATCGCGACCGTCACCTCGCGGTCCGCGCCCAGAGCGACGACACCGGCGGTGTCCTGCAGGGTGAGGACGACGTGGGCGAGGTCGGTGTCGTCCGCGCGGACCACCTCGCGGTCGGCGGCCGCGGCCAGGGCGACCTGGCCGGTGGCCGACCGCAGCGAGAAACGGCCGGTCTCCGCGCCCGCGGTGCGCGCCACCGCGCTGAGCTCACCGGGGGCGTAGGTCACCTCGAACTCGGCGCGGAACCGGTTGGCCTCGCCGGTCTTCGCGGTCCCGAGCGAGGCGCCGTCCAGCAGCAGCTCGACCTCGTCGGCGTCGCTGTAGACCTCGACCGTCACCGGCTTCCCCTCGGCGCCCGCCCAGCTCCAGCTGCCGACGGTGTCGCTCCACGCCCAGGGCGTTGCCGAGAGCTCGCGGCCGTGCAGCTCGGGCCGCAGGACGGCCACGTAGGGGTCGCGGCGGAGGCCGAAGACGATCTCCCGGTAGTAGGAGGCCGGACGGCGGTGCCCGGTGATGTCGATGTCGCCGACGTGCGCGAGCAGCCACGGGTAGGGCGCCCCGAACTGCCCGGCGGTCGGGTCGTCGGCGGTGGTCACCCGGCCGACGCCGGCCTCGCCGAGGTAGTCCCAGCCGGTCCAGGTGAAGTCGCCGATGACGTGCGGGTTGTCGCGGACGAGCCGCCACAGCCGGTCGATCTTGCCGGGGAAGGTCTCCGAGCCCACGATCACCCGGTGCGGGAACAGCTCCCGGTCGATCTCGTAGCGGGCCTCCATGTAGTTCATGCCGGCCGCGTCGAGCACGTCGTAGGGCTCCGCCGTCCGCGTGGCCACCAGGTCCGACCGGCTGAGCTCGTCCATGAACGCGCCCATGTCGGTGAGCATCGTGTTGATGCCGGCCTGCGGCCGGTCGGCGGCGGCCTCGCCGATGACGCTCAGCATCGCGTTGATCCCGTTCGTGACGAACCGGGTGCTGTCGAGCGAGCGGACCTTCTCGGCGAGCCGCCGGGACCAGAGCGCCCCGTGGGGCTTCGACACCTCCGGGATCTCGTTGCCGATCGAGTAGAAGACGACGCTCGGGTGGTTTCCGTCCTTGCGCACCATCGCCTCGACGTCGCGCTCCCACCACTCCGGGAAGTCCAGCGCCGCGTCGAAGTCGGACTTGCTCTCGGTCCAGACGTCGGTGAGCTCGTCCATGACGAGGACGCCGTGCCGGTCGCAGGCGTCGAGCATGGCGCGGCTCATCGGGTTGTGGGCGCTGCGGAGCGAGTTGAAGCCCGCCTCCTTCAGCAGCCGGACGCGACGTTCCTCGGAGCGGGCGATCGTGGCCGCGCCGAGCACACCGTTGTCGGAGTGGACGCAGGCACCGCGCAGATCCACCGGCTCGCCGTTGATCCGCAGGCCCCGCTCGGGGTCGAGCGAGAGCGTCCGGACCCCGAAGGTGACGGTGTCGTCGTCGACCGCGGTGCCGCCGTCCCGGAGGACGACGGACGCCGAGTAGAGGGAGGGCGAGTCCGGACTCCACAGCGCGGGCTCGGGGAGCAGGACCCGCTGCCGGACGACGGCCGGCTCTCCGGGCAGCACCGTCACCGGTGAGGTCGCGGTGGCGACGACGGCACCGTCGCGGTCGCGGATCTCGGTGACCAGGGCGCGCGTCGCGAGGCCCCGGCCGTCGTGCTCGACCGTCGTCGCCACCTCGACGGTCGCGTACCGCTCGTCGACGTCCGTGGTGACGACCCGGACGCCGTCCAGGGCGATGTGCACGAGTTCCGCGACGACGAGGTGCACCGGCCGGTGGATGCCGGCGCCGGAGTACCAGCGGGAGTCCCTGTGCGCGCGGCACACCACCCGGATCTCGTTGTCCGCACCGAACAGCAGGTGGTCGTCCAGGTCGACGGGAAAGCCGGTGTACCCGGTCGCCCACTGGCCGGCGAGGGCACCGTTCACGTAGACCATCGCGGAGCGGTAGACGCCCTCGAAGTCGAGCAGCACCCGCTTGCCGCGGTACTCCTCGGGGGCGGTCAGCGTGGTCCGGTACTCGTACACCCCGCCGGGGACGTAGCCGGCGCCGGCGCCGTGGGAGGCGTCGCGCTGCCGGCCGAGCGACGCGTCGTGCGGCAGGGTGATCGCCTGCCACGGCGCGGCGGCGCCGACCATCTCGGCGAAGAAGTTGGCGTGCGGCCGGGTCTCCCAGCCGCGGGTGAACGGGATGCGTCGCATGGCTGTCCAATCGCTGTGGTGCGGTACGAGGGGCAGCACGCGACGGTCGGCGTCCTGGCTGGAGCGCCCCATGCTCGCGCCATCCGGATGTCCGAGCGATCCGCCGTCTGCTGGACCGCGCTCCCGGGGCACGCACGCCGATCATCGGTGACCGGGGTCACCGGACCGAAGCGGCTTGTCATTGACCGGCACGGTCCTCGGGTTCAGCCGCTGCCGGCGTACGTGAACGCGCGCACCAGCAGGTCACCGCGGGAGCACCAGACGCCGAACAGCCGGCCGGTCATGCCGCCGGCCACCTCGGTGGAGAGGTAACGGCCGTCGAGCCGGCCCAGCTCGGTGAATGCGCCGTCGTCCCCGACGACACCGGCGACGACCTGGTCCGGCCCCAGCGCGGTCGAGGAGAAGTGCGCCTCGTCCGGCACGGCCCGGATCTCCAGGACGACGTCGCCGCGCGGGACCGTCGCCTCCCCGAGCACCTGGCGGAGCGCGCCGACCTGCGCGATGGCGCGGACCCGGTCGTCGTCGACCTCGAGGTCGAGGTGGTGCCGGGCGTCCATCCGGAGGGAGAGCCCCCCGACGCCGCCGGCGGCGGCCACGACCGCCCGGGCGCGGGCGACCAGGTGCTCCTGCCGCCGTCCGGCGAACGCCATGTCCTCCGACGCCGGGTCGGGGTCGGCCGCGGTGAGGACCCAGCCGCCCTCGGTGCGCGCGAGCAGGTCGCCGGGGAAGCGCCGGGGCGACACCCACGAGTCCGGCAGGACGGTGCCCGCGAACTCCTCGACCTCGGCCGCCTCCGTCGGCGGGGTCAGCCACTCCCCGATCCGGGGCCAGCCGTCCTCCCACACCACCTCGGCGGCGAAGGTCTCCCGGCCCAGCACGTGGAACTGGGGGCTGGCGCCCCGCGGCCGGACGCCGTGGAAGACGATCGCCCAGCTGCCGTCGGGCCGCTGCACCAGGTCGGAGTGCCCGGTGTTCTGCACCGGGGACTCGACGCCGCGGTGGGTCAGCAGCGGGTTGTGCGGGCACGGCTCGAACGGCCCGGAGGCCGATGGCCCGCGCGCGATGGTCACCGCGTGCCCGCGCTCCGTGCCGCCCTCGGCGATCAGCAGGTACCAGGAGCCGTCGATCCGGTAGAGGTGCGGGCCTTCCGGGAAGCGGCCGCCGGTCCCCTGCCAGACGTGCCGGCGCTCGGTCAGCGCGGCGCCGGTGACCGGGTCGACCGCCTGCTGGACGAGCCCGGCCGGTCCCCCGGCCCCGAACCCGGCGTAGGTGACCAGCAACGTGCCGTCGTCGTCCCAGGCGAGGTCGGGGTCGATTCCCCGGACCTCGGGCATCCGGACGGGCTCCGACCAGGGGCCGAGCGGGTCCTCGGCGGTGACGAGCGCCTGCCACCCGCCGTCGGCGAGGTTGGTCGTGATCATCCAGAACCGGCCTCGTGGAACCGGATCGTCGGGGCCGTGATCCCGCCCGAGCCCGGCGCCGACGACACCTCGAGCTGCGACGGGCGGGCCAGCACGTGCCCGGCCTGCTCCCACGACAGCAGATCGGTCGAACGGAACAGCGGTACACCGGGCGCGTACTCGAAGCTCGAGACGACCATCCAGTAGGTGTCGCCCATCCGGACGACGCTGGGATCCGGGTGGAACCCGGGGACGACGGGCCGCGGCACCGCCGTCACTGGTGGTCGTCGGGGTCGAAGAACAGCGCCGGCTTCTCGACCGGCACCGGCTCGGCGATCGTGGCCGCGAACGAGTGCCGGCCGGAGCCGACCTCCACCGGGGCGCTGCCGTCGGGCAGGTGCACCTCCGCCGTCGTGTTCGGCGGCACGGTGACGTCCAGGGCGAACCGCGTCCCGCCGGTCAGCGTCCAGGAGACCTCCGCCGTCCCGTACGGCGTCTCGTGCGTCGCCGCCGCCGACGTCAGCCCGGGACCCGGACGCGGGGCGATCCGCGCGCGGCGGTAGCCCGGAGCGGCCGGCGCGAGGCCGGCGACGGTGCGGTGCAGCCAGTCGGCCACGGCGCCGAAGGCGTAGTGGTTGAACGACGTCATGTCCCCGGGGTTGATCGAGCCGTCCGGGAGCATGGAGTCCCAGCGCTCCCAGATCGTCGTCGCGCCCATGGTCACCGGGTAGAGCCACGACGGGTTCTCGCGCTGCAGCAGCAGCTCGTACGCCGTCGCCAGCTCGCCCGCGTTCGTCAGCGCGTCGGTGACCAGCGGCGTCCCGAGGAACCCGCTGGCGATGTGGAACCCGTCCTTCAGCACCTGCTCGGCCAGGAGCGCGCCGGCGTGCTCGCGCTGCTCGGCGGCGAGCAGGTCGAACTCCAACGCCAGCGCGTAGGCCGTCTGGGAGGGGAGGGCCACCCGGCCGTTCGGCGTCACGTACTCGGCGCGGAACCGGGCCGCGGCGCGCTCGGCCAGGCCGGCGAACCGGGCGCCGTCGCGGCCCAGCACCTCGGCCGCCTGCGCGACCATGCGGGCCGAGCGGGCGAGGTACGCGGTCGCGACGCACTGCCACGGGGTCCGGGCGGCCGCGGGGTTGTCCGGCGGCGCGGCGGTGTCGAGCCAGTCGCCGAAGGAGAACCCGCCCTCCGGGAAGTCCAGCTCGGCGCCGGCCCGCTGCTCGAACACGTCGATCCAGGTGGTCATCGACTCCCACTGGTCGGCGAGGAGCCCCGCGTCACCGGTCCGCTCGTACAGCACCCACGGGACGACGACGGCGGCGTCGCCCCAGCCGACGTCCGCCCCGAGCGGGAAGGGCAGCAGCGGGAGGAACGGCACGAACATCGGCACGATCCCGTCGTGGTCCTCGAGCTGCTCGACGGCGAGGTCGGCCAGCCAGGAACGCAGCATGCCGGTGGTGTCGTAGAGGAACGACGCCGTCGGCGCGAAGACCTGCAGGTCGCCGGTCCAGCCGAGCCGCTCGTCGCGCTGCGGGCAGTCGGTCGGGACGTCGAGGAAGTTGCCCCGCATCCCCCACACGACGTTCTCGTGCAGCCGCTCGACGTCGGCGTCCGAGCAGGTGAACGTGCCGGTCCGGCGCAGGTCGGTGTGCACGACGACGGCCTCGAGGGCATCGGCGGCGAGCTCGCCGGGCCAGCCGGCCACCTCGGCGTAGCGGAAGCCGTGGAAGGTGAACCGCGGTTCCCAGGTCCGGGGGCCCTTCCCGTCGAGGACGATCACGTCGGTCGCGTCGGCCTCCCGCAGCGGCCGGGTGCCCAGCTCGCCGTGCTCGAGGACCTCGGCGTGCCGGACGGTGATCTCCGTGCCGGCCGGGCCGTCGGGGAGGGCGAAGCGGATCCGGCCGACGAGGTTCTGGCCGAAGTCGAGCAGGGTGGCACCCGAGGGCGAGGTGCTGATCTCCCGGACCGGGACGGTCTCCGTCCGGCGCACCGGCGGACCGGTGGGGGCGACGAGCTGCCCGGGATCGAGCGTGCCCCGCTCGACCGGGGCCCAGGCCGAGTCGTCGTAGGAGGCCGCGGACCAGCCGGGCAGCTCGCGGCGGAAGTCCACCGTCTCGCCCCTGTAGAGACCGGCGCGGGTCAGCGGGCCCTCGGTCGTCGCGCGCCAGCCGTCGTCGGTGGCCACCACGGTGCGGCTGCCGTCCGGGTGCTCGACCTCCAGCTGCACGAGGACGCCGGTCCGGTCGCCGTAGATGGCCTTCTTGCCGGTGAACCCGAGGTAGCCGCGGTACCAGCCGTCGGCGAGCTGGACACCGATGGCGTTGGCGCCCGCGGAGAGCAGGCCGGTGACGTCGACGGTCTGGTAGCGCAGCCGGTGGGAGTAGCTGGTCCAGCCCGGGGCGAGCACCTGGTCGCCGACGACTGAGCCGTTGAGCTCGGCCTCGTAGACGCCGTGGGCGGTGGCGTAGAGGCGGGCGCGGAGCACCGGCTTGTCCAGGACGAACTCGCGGCGCAGAAGGGCGACGGGTTCCCCGGCGTCGTCCGGGAGGACCGGCTGCACCAGCACCGCCGTCCAGTCGGACGGCTCGAGCAGCCCGGCCTCGACGACGACGTCCTCGCTCCAGGCGGACGGCTCGGCACCCTCCTGGCCCCAGACCCGCACGCGCACGCTCCGGCGCTCGCGGCTGGTGAGCGGCGGTGCGCCCCAGGGCACCAGGACCGACTCGGCGGAGTCGACGCGGCCGGTCGACCACACCTCGCCGCCCTCCGGCTCGACCTGCAGCTCGTAGGCGGTCTGCCGCCAGTCCGGCAGGTCGGTGCGGGTGACCCACGACAGCCGCGGGGTGGTCTCCCCGATGCCGAGCGGCTCCCGGTGGTGCTCGACGGTGACGGGCAGGACGGTCAGGTCACTCATGAGGTGGTCTCCATCAGTGCGGCAGCGAGGTAGGCGACGGACCGGGCGACGATGCCGTCGACGTCGTCGTGGCCGAGCCAGATGTGCCCGGCCCCCTCGATCGGGACGAGCTCCACCGGAGCGCCCGCCGCGGTCATCGCGGCGGCCAGCTGCTGGCTCTGCGCGTAGGGGACCAGCCAGTCGGCGGTGCCGTGCAGCAGCAGGAACGGCGGGGAGCCCGGGGTCACGTGGGTGACCGGGCTGGCGTCGGCGAGCGTCTGCCCCTCGAGCCCGCGGAGGAGCTGGTCCTCCGGCGGCACCCGCATCTCCTCGGGCAGCATTGCCGCGATCTGCGGCGGAGGAGGCTGCCGGGGCATCGTCTCCATGTCGGCCAGCCCGTACCAGTCGACGACGACGTCGACCGCGCTCGACGGACCCACCACGCCGTCCGTGCCCTCGAGGTCGGGGCGGTGCGCGGTCAGGCCGAGCAGCGCGGCGATGTGGCCGCCCGCCGACTCGCCCCAGGCGCCGATGCGGTCGGTCGAGATGCCCAGCTCGTCGGCGTGCGCCCGCAGGTAGCGGACCGCGGCCTTCGCGTCGTGCAGCTGGGCCGGGAAGGGCGCCTCGAGGGCGTGCCGGTAGTCGATGGTGGCGACGGCGAGCCCGGCGTCCAGCAGCGCGTCGAAGACCTGGCCGGGGCGCAGGGTCTCGGGCAGGTACCGCCGGTCGCCGATCATGAACGCCCCGCCGTGCACCCAGACCACCAGCGGCGCCGGCGTGGGGGTGGGCGGCACCCACAGGTCCAGCTGCAGCGGCCGGTACCCGAGGGCGACCGCGTAGGTCAGGCCGGACCAGTGGAGGGCGCCGTCGTCGCGCCGGGTGGGCTCGTGCGGGGGGAGGTAGCGGGCCGGGCCGGCCCACTCGGTGGTCTCGGCGGTCATCCGTCGCTCTCCTCGAGGGTGCAGCTGTAGGTGTGCTCGCCGGGGCCGGCGCCGTCGACCGACCCGTCGGGCAGGACGATCTCCGCCGACGTCCCGGCGGGGACGACGACCCGCAGGCCGAAGGTGTCGCCGTCGATCCGCCACGCGGACTCGATCCGGCCGTACGGCGACTCGTGCGCCGCCTCGGCGGCGGTGAGGCCGCCACCGGGCCGGGGCCGCACGCGGAAGCGGCGGTACGCGGGCTCGACGAGCTCGATCCCCGCGGTGTACCGGTGCAGAAAGGAGACCACCGCGCCCTTGGAGTAGTGGTTGAGGGACTCGTGCGGGACCCCGTCGGCGTCCACGCCCTCCCACCGCTCCCAGACCGTGGTGGCGCCGCGGTCGACCATGAGCAGCCACGACGGCTCGGTGTCCTGCAGCAGCAGCTCGTAGGCCACGTCGAGGTGGCCGGTGTCGGCGAGCACCGGCAGCAGGTAGGGCGTTGCGAGGAAGCCCGTGCCGAGGTGGTCGTCGGCCTTGCGGATCAGCTCGACCAGCCGGTCGGCGACGGCCGGCCGCAGCTCGTCCGGCACGAGGCCGAAGGCCAGCGCACGCACGTGGTTGGCCTGGGTGTCCGGGGTGAGCCGGCCATACCCATCAGCCCCGGCGTCCAGGTACTCCGCCTGCCAGGCGGCCCGCACGTCCTCGGTGAGCCGGGCGTACCGCGCGGCGTCGTCGTCCCTGCCCAGGAGGCCGGCGATGCGTGCCATCAGCCGGGCGCTGTGGGCGAGGAAGGCGGTGGCGACGTCGCCCTTGTCGGCGGCGACGAACTCCTCCATCGGGCCGGGACCGTTCCCCGGCTCCAGCCACTCCCCCCAGTGGAAGCCGGTGTCCCAGAGGTACTTCTCGTGCGGCGCCGGCACGGGCGACCGCTCGATCCGGTCGGGGTGCCGCTGCTCGCGCGCCATGCGCTCGGCGCGGTCGAGCCAGCGCACCATCGTCGGCCAGAGCTCGTCGAGGACCTGCACGTCGTCGTAGGCCCGGTACAGCTCCCACGGCACGATCACGGCCGCGTCGCCCCAGCCGGCCGAGCCGTTGAGGAAGGCGATCGGCCCCTCCCGGCCCTCGCTGCGGGGGCTCGGGCTGACGTTCGCGACGGTCCCGTCCGGCCACTGGTCGGCGGCGACGTCGCGCAGCCACTTCGTCGAGAAGCCGGCGACGTCGTAGAGGAACGCCGCGGTCGGGACGAACAGCTGCCAGTCGCCGGTCCAGCCGTGCCGCTCGCGGTGCGGGCAGTCGGTCGGGATGTCGCAGGCGTTGTCGCGGAAGCTCCAGAGCGCGGCCTCGTGCAGGCGGTCCAGTCGCTCGTCGCTGCAGGAGAACCACCCGGTGCGGCGCATGTCGGTGTGCACGACGACGCCGCGGACGTCGTCGACGGTGAGCCCGCCGGGGTGGCCCTCGACCCGGACGTACCGGAAGCCGTGCGTCGTCCGCCGCGGCTCGAAGACGTCCCCCGGGACGCCCGCGGACACCACGCCGTCCACCTGACCGGCCGGCAGCGGGTGCGGCAGGAACGGCAGGTCCGGCTCCAGGTTCTCGACGGTGACGTCGCCGTCCGCAGCGAGCGCCTCGCCGTGGGTCAGCGTGAGCGTCGTGCCGGCGGGCCCGAGGTCGGTCAGCCGCACCCAGCCGTTGATGTTCTGGCCGAGGTCGACGACCTGCGCCCCGCCGGGCAGGGCCGTGACGGAGACCGGCACCAGCTCCTCGATCCGGCGGACCGGCGGGGCCGGGGAGTCCACCAGCCCGGCGTAGCCGTGCTGCACGACGACGACGTCGTCCCAGCCGTCGTCGTCGAAGCCCGGCGCGTCCCAGCCGCGGGGCAGGCGGCCGAGGTCCCAGCGCTCCCCCGCGATCAGGTCGGCCGCGACGACGTGCCCGGCGCCGCTGCGCCAGCCGGGACCCGTGCCCACGACCGTGACCGTCCCGTCGTCGTGCTCGAGCTGCAGCTGGGCGAGGAGGGCGAGCCGGGTGCCCCACTGGTCGGCGGCCCGGGTGACGCCGGTCTGCCCCCGGAACCAGCCGTCGGCCAGGACGACGCCCCACGCGTTGCGGCCGACGGACACCGCGGCCGTGACGTCGTGGGTCTGCACCTGCAGCCGCGCGTCGTACTGGGTGTAGCCGGGGGTCAGCTCGGCGTCGCCCACCCGCTCGGCGTTGAGGGTCGACTCGTAGATGCCCTGGGCGGTGGCGTGCAGCCGGGCGGACACGACCGGCCGCTCGACGTCGAACTCCAGCCGCAGGAGGGCGGCCGGGCGCTCACCCTGCGGGCCGTCCGGCATCGTCCCGGGCTCGATCCACGAGGCGTGCCAGTCCTCCTCCCACAGCAGCCCGGTCTCGAACCGGGCCGGCGCGGACTCCGGGCTCTCCCCCAGGTCGGTGCGCACCCGGACCCGCCACTCGACCCGTTGCGACGAGGCGAGCGGCGGGCCCTCGTAGGGCACGAGCAGGCTCTGGCCGCTGTCGACCCACCCGGAGTCCCAGCCGTTGTCGGCGGTGACCCGGTAGGCCTGCTGCTCGCGGGCGCCGTCGGGCAGCCGCCACGACAGCCGGGGCACGAGCACCCGGATCCCGAGGGCCTCGTCCAGGTGCTCGACGCGCAGTCCTTGGGGGGCAGCGCTCACGCGATCTCGCCGTCCACGCGGAGCGCCACCGACGTCGATGCGTGGACCTCGCCGGCCGACGGGCCGGTCGACAGGAGCAGGGTTCCGGGTTCGACCACCCAGCCGCCCGCCCGGTGGCGCAGCACCCGTGGGTGGATCTCGATCGTGGCCTCGACCGCTTCGCCCGGCGCGGCGTGCACCACGGCGAAGCCCGCGAGCGAGCGGACCGGCCGGTCGATGGCGGAGTCCGGCCGGGACGCGTAGACCTGCACCACCTGCTTGCCGGCCCGGGGACCGGTGTTGAGCAGGCGCACGGTGACCGTCAGGCCGTCGGGCCCGGCTTCAGCCGGCGCGTCGAGCGACTCCCACCGCCACGTCGTGTAGCCGAGGCCGTGACCGAACCAGAACGCGGGCTGGGTGCCGGCGGCCAGGTAGGCGCGGTGCCCGATGTGCAGTCCCTCGGCGTACTCCAGGCGCCCGTCGACCGGCGTGGTGCTGGTGACCGGGGCGGTGTCGAGCGTCGTCGGCCAGGTGGTCGGCAGCCGTCCACCGGGTTCGACCCTGCCCAGCAGCACGTCGGCCAGCGCGTTGCCGAACTCCATGCCCGGGAACCACGACACGAGGACGGCGGCGACCTCGTCCCGCCAGGGCAGCTCCACCGGGGCTCCGGCGTTCACCACGACGACGGTGCGCGGGTTGACGGCGGCGACGGCGCGGACCAGCTCGTCCTGGCGTCCGGGCAGCGCCAAGGAGGTCCGGTCGAAGCCCTCGCTCTCGACGTCCTCCGACGTGCCGACGACGACCACCGCGGCATCGCTGGTGCGCGCCAGCTCGACGGCGTGGGCGAGTTCCTCGTCCTCCGGCCGCAGGGGCAGTCCGACGACGAGCCCGGCGCGGAAGATGAACGCGTCCGGCTGCCAGCGGAAGCGGATCCGTACGTCGGCCGACTCGCCGGCGGCCAGCGGCACGACGGCCGTGTGCTGGGGCGCCGCCTGGAAGATCTCGCCGATGTCGGCCGGGGCGCGGTCGACCGAGCCCGCCGCGACCTCGGTACCGCCGACCAGGAGGGTGCAGGCGCCGAAGCCGGCGGCGCCCAGCCGCCACTCGCCGTCCTGGTCCGGGGTGAACCGGGTCTCCATCTCGAGCGCGACGGCCCCGGCGGGGACCTCCTGCACGATTCGCACGATCATGGCCGTCCCCGCCGTCTGCTCCGTCACGGTCGCGCCGTGCTCGTCGAGCCAGCGGACGGTCACGACGGCGCTGCCCCCGTCGCCGACGAGCTCGTCGGCCCGCGCCGGCCGCAACGCCTCCGACAGCGCCGTCCCCACGGCGCTGACCACCTCGGCCCGGCCCCGCAGGGCCGAGGTCAGCCCGGCCACAGGGGTGACGAGGTACGGCAGGGGCACGGTCGCCGAGCCGCCACCGAGGGCGCGGGCGTCCCGGGCGCCCGGTCCGACGACCGCGATCCGGCCCAGCGCCTCGGCGCGCAACGGCAGGACGCCGTCGTTGCGCAGCAGGACCGTGCCCGCGGCAGCGGCCTCGCGGGCCACCGGCGAGGAGTCCTCGATGCGTCCGGCCGGCGCCGGCGCGGTCTCGACGCCGTCCAGCGCCCCGGCTCGGGCGGCGAGCAGCAGCAGCCGGCCCACCTTGGCGTCGATGTCGGCCTCCGGGACGCGGCCGGCCCGGACGGCATCGACGAGCCCGTCGCCCCAGTGCGCGTCGGGGCCGGGCATCGTGAGGTCCAGGGCGGCGCGAGCCGCGGGTTCGCCGTCGTAGAGAGCGCCCCAGTCCGACACGACGACGCCGGAGAAGCCCCACTCCCCCTTGAGCGGCTCGGCGAGCAGGTCGTTCTCGGTCATCGGCGCGCCGTTCACGCCGTTGTAGGCGGCCATGACCAGCCAGGGGTCGGCGTCGGCCACCACTGCCTCGAACGGCGCCAGGTAGAGCTCGTGCAGCGTCCGCTCGTCCACCCGGTTGTCGACCGTCATCCGGTCGGTCTCGGCGTCGTTGGCGACGTAGTGCTTCGGGCAGGCACCGATCCCGCGCTCCTGCACGCCGCGCACGTACGCGGCGCCGAGCCGGCCGGAGAGCAGCGGGTCCTCGCTGAAGCACTCGAAGTGCCGGCCGCCCAACGGTGAGCGGTGCAGGTTGATCGTCGGGCCGAGGACGACGTCGACGCCCTTGCGCACCGCCTCGCCGGCGAGCAGCCCACCGATCCGGTGCAGCAGGTCCTCGTCCCACGACGCCGCCATCGCCGAGCTGGACGGGAACGTCGCCGAGGGGTCCAGCTCGGTCGCGGTGCCGCCGCGCACTCCGATGGGACCGTCGGAGACGGTCATCGCGCTCAGCCCGATCTCGGGCGCCGGCTGGGTCGTCCACACCCCACCTCCGGACAGCAGCCGGACCTTCGTCGCCAGATCGAGCTTCTCGACGAGGGCATCGAGAGAGAGGACCCCGGTGCCCCCCGCCACTCGCAGACTCGCGCCGGGCTTCTGCACCGCGGCCGTCACAGTGCGGCCACGCGCTCTGCGTGATGGCAGGCGGTGAGGTTGTCGTCCACCAGGCGCAGCGGCGGGCGCTGCTCCACGCAGACCTCGGTCGCCAGCGGGCAACGGGGCACGAAGGGGCAGCCGGTCGCGGCCGGCTGCGCCGCACCGGCGGTGCCGACCCCGAGCGCCTCCCGCGCCGCCCGGCGGGCGGCCTGCTCGGCCGGCCGGGGCACGGGGGCGGCGGCCGTGAGCGCCACCGAGTACGGGTGCCGCGGGGCCTGGGTCACGGACTCGACGGGTCCGGACTCCATCACCTGGCCGCGGTAGAGCACGACCACCCGCTGCGCCAGGAACCGGACGACGCCGAGGTCGTGGGCGATGAAGAGGAAGGCCAGCCCGTGCTGGTCGCGGAGGTCGGCGAGCAGGTTGAGCACCTGGGCCTGCGTGCTGAGGTCGAGCGCGCTGACCGGCTCGTCGAGCACCAGGACCTTGGGGTCGCAGACCAGGGCGCGGGCGATCGCGATGCGCTGCCGTTGACCGCCGGAGAACTGGGAGGGGAACCGGTCGACCGCGTCACCGGGCAGCCCGACCGACTCGAGCCCCTTGCGCGCCTTCTGCAGCGCTTCGACGGCCCCCACGCCCATGAGCCGCAGCGGCTCGACGAGGGTCTGCCCGATCGTGCGGGCCGGGTTGAGGGAGGAGTAGGGGTCCTGGAAGACGACCCGCAGGTCGGCGGCGCTCGTCTTCCGCTGCTTCAGCGACATCGTGGTGATGTCCTGGCCGTGCAGCTTCACGGTGCCCGCGGTCGGCGGCTGGAGGCCGAGCACGGCCTTGCCGATCGTCGACTTGCCCGAGCCGGACTCGCCGACCAGGCCGACGGTCTCCCCCGGGGCGATGTCGAAGCTCACGCCGTCGATCGCCGGGGATGCCTGCCGGGCCTTGCGGCCCTTCCCGTAGCGGACGACGAGGTCCCGGATCTCCAGGGCCGGGGCGACGGTCGTGACCGGCTGGCTGGGGGCGACGGCGGTCATCGGGTTCCTCCGGCGGTGGCGACGGGCTCGTCGGCGATCGGTTCGGCGACCACGCCGGCGTCCGGCGCGATCTCGGCGCCGACGTGCTCGGCGCCCCAGCGGATGCCGGCGTCGTGGATCTCCGGGACGCGGATGCACAGCACCGACCCGTCCCCGTGGGCGGGGAGCGCGGGGAACGGCGTCGTGCACTGCTCCTGCGCGAACTGGCAGCGGCTGGCGAAGCGGCAGCCGGTGGGCCAGGAGCCGGGCGACGGCACGGTGCCGGGGATCGAGGCCAGCCGCAGCGGCACGGGCTCGCCGTCGGGCACGTGCGGGTTCGCCCCGAGCAGCGCCATCGTGTACGGGTGGGTGGGGTCGTCGAGGACCCGGGCCGCGGTCCCGGACTCGACCACCTGGCCGGCGTACATGACCGCCACGTCGTCGCAGATGTCGGCGACGACGCCGAGGTCGTGGCTGACGATGACCACGGACAGGCCGCTGTCCCGGACGAGGGCGCGCAGCAGGCTGAGGATCTCCGCCTGCACGGTGACGTCGAGCGCGGTCGTCGGCTCGTCCGCGATCAGCAGCTTCGGCTGCCCGGTGAGCGCGAGGGCGATCGCCACCCGCTGGGCCATGCCACCCGAGAGCTGGTGCGGGTAGCTCTTCAGCACCCGCTGGGCGTCGACGATGCCGACCTGCTCCAGCA
>Ga0190265_10001270_pt1 | contig 16507 bp, 15 predicted proteins | sample Popmic124T_FD_133135 | JGI IMG/M metagenome (GOLD analysis project Ga0190265, IMG submission 133135) | Populus adjacent soil microbial communities from riparian zone of Indian Creek, Utah, USA - 124 T | ecosystem: Environmental > Terrestrial > Soil > Riparian zone | place: USA: Utah | collected...
CCGCAACGATTTGCACCCCGGATGTGCAGGCGGCTGAGCTGCGGAAACGCCACCACTTGCGACACCTGTCACACGGGCCCCAGGAGGGCCGGTTTGTCACAGCAGCATCACGGTCGTAAGGTCGCCCGGTCCGACCGAGTGGTCGTCACCCGTAGAGGGGTGACCTCGGACGGGCACCGCCTAATCGCCCGACGGCGCCTGCAGAGGTGCTCGACGGCGAGCCGGGGACCCACCGCAGTCCTGGGGTGAGTTCTCCTGCAGGGCCGGTTCGCCGGTGCGCAGGGGATAGGGCCAGTCTTCCCAGCCCGAACCCGTCAGCTAACTCGGTAGGCGGTCGTAGAGGAAGAAACGGAGAGCCGCCGCTCGTGGCGACCCCACACGCCGTACTGCCGCACGCCCTCGAACAGTCCCAGCCCGCTCGCCCGTCCGTTCCCGGACACGTCGGCTGGCTGCGCTCCGGTCTCCTCCTCGGGGTGACCGCGGCCCTCACCTTCACCGTCCTGCCGGGCACCGCCGCCGCCGATCCGGCCACGGTCACCGACGCCGCCCAGGCCGCGCAGCTCGTCGCCGACTCCGAGCGCGAGCTCGAGGTGGTCACCGAGCAGCTCAACGAGGCCAAGGTCCAGCTGGAGCAGCAGCACGCTGCGGTCGCCGGCGCCGAGCAGGCAGCCGCCGACGCCCAGGCCCAGCTCGACGCGCTCGACGGCCAGGTCCGCCAGCTGGCCCGGACGGCGTACACCAGCGAGGGCTTCAACCGGCTCGACGTCCTGCTGACGAGCGGCTCCGCCGAGGAGCTCGTGCACCAGCTCGGCACCCTCGACGCCATCGCCGGCCACACCAACCAGCAGCTCCTCGAGGTCGCCGAGGCCGACGAGGCGGCCGAGCGTGCCCAGGCCGAGGCCGACGAGGCAGAGGCCGCGGCGCAGCGCGCCGTCGACGAGATCGCCGCTCAGCAGGAGGACCTCGAGGGCAAGATCGCCGACTACCAGCGGCAGTACGACGCCCTCAGCGTTCCTCAGCAGGCCGAGGTGGCCCGGGCGCACGGCGGAGAGCCGGTCGCGGTCGCGCCGGTTCCCAGCGGCGTCGTCGCGCCCAGCGGTGCCGCGCAGGTGGCTGTGGACACGGCGCTCGCGCAGGTCGGCGACGCCTACGTCTGGGGCGCAGGTGGTCCCAACGCCTTCGACTGCTCCGGCCTGACGCAGTACGCCTACTCGGCGGCCGGCGTGAGCCTGCCGCACTCGAGCCGCAGCCAGTCGACGATGGGCACGCCGGTCTCGGTCGGCGACCTGCAGCCGGGTGACCTGCTCTTCTACTACAGCCCGACCAGCCACGTGGCCATGTACATCGGCAACGGCCAGATGGTCCACGCGTCGACGTCGAGCAAGCCCGTCATGGTGGCGTCGTTCGGCTCGATGAGCGGGTTCACGCACGCCCGCCGCATCGCCGGCTGACGAAGGACCCCCTCCTCCCCACCCTTCGCACGCCAGGGCGGGACCCGGGAGGGGGCCGCGGCCAGGGCCGGTGACCCCGCGCGGGGTCACCGGCCTTCGTCGTCCGCGGGTCCTCATAGGATCGGCCGGGTGAGCCGGGTGGGTGGGGGAGGCGCTCGGGCCGCGCTGACCACCGCGGTGCTCCTCGGCATCGCCCTCGTCGTGGTCATCGTGGTCGCCACGCCCTGGTCGCCGCTGCCGGAGCCGGCCGGCGGGCGCAGCCCGATCGACCCGACCGCCGGTCTCTCCATCGCGCAACTGGATCGGGGCGAGGCGTTCGCGGCCGCGCTCCGGCCCGCGTCGCTCGCCGCCCTGTTCTTCGGGCTGCTCGTCGCCGCGCTGCTGGGCCTGACGCGGGCCGGCGCCCGCATCGTGCGGGCGGTGGCCGCGCCGCTGGGCGGCGGATGGGTGTGGCAGGTGCTGCTCGGCGTCCTCGCCCTCGCCGTGATCGGGCGCCTGGTGACGCTGCCGCTGTCCGCGTACGGCGAGGTCGTCCGTCACCGGTACGGCTTGTCCACCCGCAGCTGGGGGCTGTGGCTGCGCGACGTCGCGGTGTCGACCGCCATCGACGCCGCACTGACCGCGCTGGGCCTCCTCGTGCTGGTGCTGCTGGCGCGCAGGCTGCCCCGGACGTGGTGGGCCTGGGCCGGTGCCGGTGCGGCCGGGCTCGTGGTGGTGGGGTCCTTCCTGTGGCCGGTCCTCATGGAGCCGGCGTTCAACGAGTTCCGGCCCCTCGCCGAAGGACAGCTGCGCAGCGACCTCCTGGAGCTCGCGGAGGAGAACGGGACGCCGGTCGAGGACGTGCTGGTCTCCGACGCCTCCCGCCGGACGACGGCGCTGAACGCCTACGTCTCGGGGTTCGGCTCGACCCGCCGGATCGTCCTGTACGACACGGTCCTCGACCGGCTGCCCGACGCCCAGGTGGAGTCCATCGTCGCGCACGAGTTGGGCCACGTGGCCACCGACGACGTGCTCACCGGCACGCTGATCGGTGCGCTCGGAGCCGGCGCCGGGGTCGCGGCGCTCGGCTGGCTGATCGCCTCGCCGAGGCTGCTCCGCCGGGCGGGCGCCGACGGCCCCGGGGACCCCCGGGTGCTGCCGCTGGTCCTCCTCCTCATGGCCGTCGGCACCCTGATGGCGACGCCGGTGCAGAACGGGGTGTCCCGGCAGATCGAGGCGCGCGCGGACGTGCACGCGCTCGACCTCACCCAGGACCCCGACGCCTTCGCGGCCATGCAGCGCGACCTCGCCGGCTCGAACCTCAACGACCCCGATCCACCGGCCGCGTGGCAGTGGTTCTTCGGCTCCCACCCCACCGTCGCCCAGCGACTGGCGATGGCGGCGGACTGGTCGCGGGTGGATCGGCCGTGAGCCGGACGCTCGTGGTCACGAACGACTTCCCACCCCGGCAGGGCGGGATCCAGACCTTCGTCGCCGCCCTCCTGGCGCGGCGCCCACCCGACTCGCTCGTGGTGCTCGCCTCGCGCTCGCCCGGCTGGGAGGCCCACGACGCCGCGCTGCCCTACCCGGTGGTGCGGCAGCCGACCGGCATGCTGCTGCCCACCCGGTCCGCCGCACGGGCCGCCGTCGAGCTCGCCCGCACCCACGACTGCGACACCGCGTTCTTCGGCGCGGCCGCACCGCTCGGGCTCCTCGCCCCGGCGCTGCGCCGGGCCGGGGTCCGACACCTGGTCGGAGCGACCCACGGCCACGAGACAGGGTGGGTGGCGCTACCGGGCAGCCGGCAGGTCATGCAGCGCATCGCGTCGGGCCTGGACGTCGTCACCTACATCAGCGACTACACCCGCGGGCGGCTCGCCCCGGCCCTCGGCGGGCGCACGCGCCTGGCCCAGCTGTCCCCGGGGGTCGACGTCGACCGGTTCACGCCGGACGCCGACGGCGCCGCCGTCCGCGAGCGGCACGGCCTGGGCGACGCGCCGGTGGTGGTGTGCGTGTCCCGCCTGGTCGCGCGGAAGGGCCAGGACGTCCTGGTCGCCGGCTGGCCGCGCGTCCTCGCCCGGCACCCCGACGCGCGGCTGCTGCTCGTCGGGGGTGGCCCGCTCGAGGCCTCGCTGCGCCGGGCGGTGGAGGCGCGCGGGGTGGGCAAGAGCGTGGTCTTCACCGGCCCCATCGAGCAGGCCGAGCTGCCCGCGCACTACGCGGCCGGCGACGTCTTCGCCATGCCGTGCCGCACCCGAAGGGCCGGCCTGGACGTGGAGGGCCTCGGGATGGTCTTCCTCGAGGCCGCCGCCTGCGCCCGGTCCGTCGTCGCGGGCACCTCCGGTGGCGCGCCGGAGGCCGTCCGCGAGGGCGTCACCGGGCACGTCGTCGACCCGCGTTCGGTGGCCGCCGTAGCGGACACGGTCGCGGACCTGCTCGCCGACCCCGAGCGGGCCCGGGCCATGGGCGCGGCGGGACGGGCCTGGGTGGAGGAACGCTGGTCCTGGACGACGATCGCGGCCACCTTCGCCGAACTCCTCGAACCGCCGTCCGGAGGGCGCTGAGCCCCGCCCCGCATGCCGGGTCATAGGCCCCTTCCCGGCAGGATCGGCGATTCCTAGCGTCGGCGCATGACTCGGAAGCCACTGCGGTGCCGGTTCGGGTTCCACTCCTACGTCCAGCGACACCTGGACGGCGACCGACCCCCGGGCCCGGACGACAAGATCTGCCGCCAGTGCGGGAAGAGCACCGGCACCCCCTACGGGAACGCGCCGCCCATCCTCGACGTCGGTGGTGGTGGGGGCCTCAGCAGCTTCTGATCCGACCCGCTCGACGACGAACCGCCCCGGACCTTCCCGGTCCAAGGCGGCTCGTCGTCTCCGCACGATGGCGAAGGGGGCCGGCTCAGCGGGCGTAGAGGCTCTCCACCTCGTTGCCGAACTCCTTCATGACGACGGCGCGCTTGAGCTTGAGGCTCGGGGTGAGCATGCCGTTGTCCTCGGTGAAGTCGGTCGCGAGGATCGTGAACTTCTTGATCGCCTCGGCCTGCGAGACGGCCTTGTTGGCGTCCTTGACCGCGGCGTCGATCTCCGCCTTCAGCTCCGGGTCCTCGCGCAGCTGCTCGATCGACTGGTCGGCCGGCTTGCCCTTGGACTGCAGCCACTGCGGCAGGGCCTCCTCGTCGAGGGTGACCAGCGCGCCGATGAACGGACGCTGGTCGCCGACGACGATGCACTGGCTGACCAGGCGGTGGGAGCGGAGCCGGTCCTCGAGCACCGCGGGGGCGACGTTCTTGCCGCCGGAGGTCACCAGGATCTCCTTCTTGCGACCGGTGATCTTCAGGAAGCCGTCGCTGTCCAGTTCACCGAGGTCGCCGGTGTGGAAGAAGCCCTCGGCGTCGATGGCCTCCTTCGTCGCGTCCTCGTTCTTCCAGTAGCCGCGCATGACGATGCCGCCGCGGATGAGCACCTCGCCGTCGTCGGCGATGCGGAACTCCACACCGGGCAGCGGACGCCCGACGGTGCCGATGCGCAGGGCCTCGTCGTGGTTGACCGAGGCGGCCGCCGTCGTCTCGGTGAGGCCGTAACCCTCGAAGACGGTGACGCCGATGCCGCGGAAGAAGTGGCCCAGCCGTTCGCCCAGGGGTGCGCCGCCGGAGATGGCGCCGAGGCAGCGGCCGCCCAGGGCAGTCCGCAGCTTGCCGTAGACGAGCTTGTCGAAGAGGGCGTGCTGGGCCTTGAGCGCCAGCCCGGCGCCGCCCTTGTCCTGCGCGCGCGACCAGTCGATGGCCACCTGGGCGGCCTTGTCGAAGATCTTGCCCTTGCCGTCGCCCTCGGCCTTGGCCTTGGCGCTGTTGAAGACCTTCTCGAACACGCGCGGCACGGCGAGCACGAACGTCGGCTTGAACTCGCCGAGGTCCCCGACCAGGTTCGAGACGTCCGGCGTGTGGCCGATGACGGTGCGGTTCTTGACGGCACCGACCTGCAGGACGCGGGCCAGCACGTGCGCCAGGGGGATGAACAGCAGCAGCGAGCCCTGCACGCCCATGAAGCGGTCGAGCAGCGTGATGCCGTTGCCGATCTCGAACAGGAAGTTGGCGTGGGTGAGCTCGCAGCCCTTGGGGCGGCCGGTGGTGCCGCTGGTGTAGATCAGCGTGGCCACGCTGTCGGAGGTGAGGCTGGCGCGCCGGGCCGAGAGCTCGCTGTCCGGGACGTCCTTGCCCGCCTGGACGAGCTGGTCGACGGCGCCGTCGTCGATCACGTGGACCGACCGCAGGTCGGGCGCCTGCTCGCGGACGGACTCGACGGCGGCCGCGTGGTCGTCGCGCTCGACGATCACGGCGGTGGCGCCGGAGTCGGAGAGGATCCAGGCGACCTGGTCGGCGCTGGAGGTCTCGTAGATGGGGACGACGACGCCGCCGGCGGTCCAGATGGCGAAGTCGAGGACCGTCCACTCGTAGCGGGTCTTCGCCTGCAGGGCCACGCGGTCGCCGGCGGCCACGCCGGCGGCGATCAGGCCCTTGGCGACGCCGCGGACCTCCTCGCCGAACTGCTTCCACGTGACGTCCCGCCACTGGCCGTCGACCCGCCGGCGCAGGCCGACCTCGTCGCCGTGCTTCGCGACGTTGTCGGTCAGCATGTCGGGGATGGCCTCGTCCGGACCCACCTCGGTGGTCGCGGGGACGCTGAACTCGCGCACGCCTGGTCCTCTCCTCCCCGCCGCCCGCGGGCACCGTCGCCCACGGCCCCGGCCAGGGACGTCCGGTCGAATCTAGCCGTTCTCCCTACCCGTGAGTAGCAGAGTCCCGGACCGCCGGCTCGCCGGACGACAGGAAACGGTTAGCCTGCCTCCCATGGCCGACCAGTCCACCCAGTCGATCGTCATCGATGCGCCTGCGGCCGACGTCATGGCGGTCATCGCCGATTTCGGGTCCTACCCGCAGTGGGTGGCCTCCGCGAAGAAGGTCGAGGTCCTCGAGACCGGACCCGACGGCCGCGCCCGGCAGGTGCACTTCGTCCTCGACGCCGGCGCGGTCAAGGACGACTACGTCCTCGACTACACCTGGGACGGCGACCGGCAGGTGTCCTGGAACCTGGTCAAGGGCCAGATGCAGAAGCGCCAGGAGGGCTCCTACGCGCTCACCGAGCGGGGCGGGGCCACCGAGGTCACGTACGCGATCACCATCGACCTCTCGATCCCGATGCTCGGGATGATCAAGCGCAAGGCGGAGAAGGTCATCCTCGACACGGCTCTCAAGGAGCTCAAGAAGCGCGTCGAGGGCTGACCCCACGTGCGCACGCTGCTCCTCACCGGCCCAGGCGGGGCCGGGACCTCGACGCTCGCCGCGGCGACCGCCGTCCGTGCCGCGCGCTCCGGACGCCGGACCCTCCTGCTCTCGCGGCAGCTCCCCGCGATCGCCGGGCTGGACGCCGAACCCGGCCTGACCGTGCGCACCGTCGACACCCAGGGAGCCGTCGAGGGCCTCTGGGCGGGCGCCACCGACGCGGTCGCCGCCGTGCTGCCCCAGCTGGCCGTGCCGCCGGCGACCTCCGTCGTCCCGCTGCCCGGGGCCGCCGACCTGGCCCTCTTCGCGGAGCTGGCCCGGGCCGAGGCGGACCTGGTCGTCGTCGACGCCGGGCCCGTCGGGTCGGCCGTGGCGCTGGTCGGGCTGCCGGCGGCGCTGCGGTGGTGGCTGGACCAGCTGATGCCGCCGGGCATGCGGGCGCTCGGTGCCGTCCGCACGGCCGCCGTGGCCTCCGGAGCGGTCCGGCGCGGACCGGTGGACGCCGCCCTGTCCGCCGTCCCCGTGGTGGAGGCGCTGCTCGCCGCCGACCGCCTGGCCGACGCGACCACGATCGGCCTGGACCTGGTCGCGCCGCCGCGGGCGTCGTCGGTGGAGGCGCTGCGCGCGGCGGCGACCGTGCTCGGTCTGCACGGCCTGCGGGCACGGGCCGTCCTCAGCCGGGTCCTCCCGCTGACCGGGGACGACGAGTGGACGACGCAGCGCGCCGGGGAGCAGGAGGCGGTGCTGGCCGCGCTCGCCGGGCTCGCCCCGGTCCACCGGGTGCCCGAGCTCGCCGTCTCCCCGGGCCGTCCCGACGAGGTCGCGGCGCTCGGAGGGCCGGACCTCCCGGAGGCGACCGGCTTCCCGGTCCCCGGACCCGAGCGGCACGAGGGAGCCTGGCGGCTCCGGATCCCCTTGCCGTTCGCCGAGCACGGCGCGGTCACGCTGACCCGGTGGGTCGACGACCTCGTGCTCACCGTGGGCGGCGTCCGCCGTTCGCTCCGGCTCGACCCGCTCCTGCGCCGCTGCGAGGTGATCGGCGGCCGGCTCGCCGATCCCGGCACGGCCGACGCCCACCTCGAGGTGGGTTTCCGCCCCGACCCCAGTCTCTGGCCCGCTGACCTGCTCAGCGCCGAGGGAAGGACCCCATGACTCCCGGAACCGACTGGATCGACCAGGCGCAGCGCCTCGTCGAGGCCCTGCGGAGCAACCTGCCGACCCCCGACGCACCCGCCACCGACGAGGCCGGGCACCCGAGCGACTGCCGGTGGTGCCCGGTCTGCCAGATCGCGGCCGTGGTCCGCGGCGAGCGACCCGAGGTGACCACGGCGCTGGCCGACCTGCTCACCACCGCGGCCACCGCGCTCCGCACCGTCGCCGAGGCCGGCAGGCCGGCCGAGCCGGCGGAGCCGGCGCAGGAGAACGAGCCACCTGCGCCGGTGCAGCAGATCGAGATCGCGTGACGGACCCGACGGCCGGGCCGGCCGCACTCGGGATCGACATCGGCGGCACGAAGGTCGCCGGCGGCATCGTCGCCGCGGACGGCACGATCCTCGCCACCGCGCGCCGGGCGACCCCGGGCGCCTCGGTCGCCCACACCGAGGACGCCATCGCCGCCGTGGTGGAGGAGCTGGCCGCCGGGCACGACGGCGAGCTCGTCGGCGTCGGCGTCGGCGCGGCGGGCTGGTTCGACCGCACCGGCGACACCGTGCTGTTCAGCCCGCACCTCGCCTGGCGCAACTCCACCCTGCGCAAGGACCTCGCCGCCAGGCTGCAGCGGCCGCTCTGGGTCGGCAACGATGCGGACGCGGCGGCCTGGGCGGAGTACCGCTACGGCGCCGCCCGTGGCGCGGACCTCGCGCTGATGATCACGCTGGGCACCGGCATCGGCGGCGGGATCGTGCTGGACGGACGGCTCCGGCGAGGCTCGCACGGGGTCGCGGGGGAGTGGGGCCACATGCGGGTCGTCCCCGACGGCCGGCTCTGCGCCTGCGGCAACCGCGGCTGCTGGGAGCAGTACGCCAGCGGCACCGCCCTCGGGCAGACCGCCCGCGAGGTCGCCCGCACCTCGCCGGCTGCCGCGGCCCGGCTGCTGGAACGGGTGGAGTGCGAGCCCGACCGGCTCACCGGCGAGGACGTCGCCCGCGCGGCCGCGGACGGCGACCCCCTGGCTCTCGAGCTCGTCACCGAGGTCGGCGTGTGGCTCGGCCAGGGCATCGCCGACCTGGCCGCCGTCCTCGACCCGGAGGTTGTCGTGATCGGCGGGGGCGTGAGCAAGCTCGGCGAGATGGTGCTCGCGCCGGCCCGCGGCCGGCTGGAGCGCGCGCTTCCGGGCCGCGGGTTCCGGCCCGGACCGCGGGTGGTCGTCGCCGAGCTCGGGCCCCAGGCCGGGATCGTCGGCGCCGCCGACCTGGTCCGCCAGGCCGTGGCCGACGGCGAGGCGTAGGCGGGAGCGGGAGCCATCGCATGACCGAGGACCGCTTCCTGCGGATCCACGACCCGGACCTGCTCGCCCGAGGTGAGCGTGTCCTGGGCCTCGCGTTCACGGCGATGAGCGAGAGGGTCGTGCAGGTCACCGAGCTGACCTCTCGGCTCAACCTCCTCCCGTTCGACGACGAGGCGGGCCGGACGGCGCTGCTGGAACAGATCCTGGGTCGCGCCCTCCCCGCGACGGTGAGGATCCACCCGCCCTTCTACACCGACCACGGCCTTCGCCTGGACCTGGCGGAGCGGGTCTTCATCAACCAGGGCTGCACGTTCCTCGACTACGCCGGCATCCGGCTCGGCGAAGGCGTGATGGTCGGCCCGAGAGCAACGTTCATCACGATGGGCCATCCGGTGGACCCTGCCGAGCGGCGCGAGTTCCTCACGGGTGCACCCATCGACGTGGCGGAGAACGTGTGGATCGGTGCCGGAGCGATGATCCTCCCTGGCGTCAGCATCGGCCGTGACGCCGTCGTCGCGGCCGGGACGGTCGTGGCCGACGACGTGCCGGCGGCGTCCCTGGTGGCCGGGCCGAAGGGCACGGTGCGCCGACGCTGGTGAGAACGGCGTCGCCGAGCAGCGCCTCGACAGGGCCGTCCCTCACTCCGGGGCGAGCTCGCGGGCCAGCTGCTCGAGGAACAGGCCGATGTCGGTGATGATCCCCATCGCCTGGGCGCTGCCGCGGTCGGCGAGCTTGGTGACCGTCGCGGGGTTGATGTCCACGCTCACCAGCGGGATCGACGCGGGCAGGATGTTCCCCGTCGCGATGGAGTGCAGCATCGTCGCGACCATGATCGCGAAGCCGACGTCGGGCAGTTGGGCGCGCATCGCCCGCTGGCCCTCGATCACGTCGGTGTAGACGTCGGGCAGCGGGCCGTCGTCGCGCACCGAGCCCACCAGCACGAACGGCTTGTCCGCCTCGACCATCGCGTGCATGACACCGCCGGTGAGGACGCCGGAGTCGACGGCGGCCTTGATCGAACCGGCCGACCGGATGGTGTTGATGGCCCGGATGTGGTGCTCGTGGCCGTGCGGCACGCCCGACCCCTTGGCCAGGTCGACACCCAGCGAGGTGCCGTACAGCGACGACTCGATGTCGTGGGTGGCCAGGGCGTTGCCGGCGAAGAGGACGTCGACGAAGCCGGCGCGCACCAGCCGGACCATGGCGGGGGAGGCGCCGGTGTGCACGACCGCGGGTCCGCCGACCCACAGGATCCGCTTGCCCTGGGCCTTGACCTCGCGCATCCGCTCGGCGATCTGGCGGACCAGCAGCGCCTGCGGCTTCTCGCTGGACACCGCCGACGACATGAAGCCGAAGTCGTCCTCCTCGCCGCGGGGCGCCTGCACCGGCAGCTCCACCCGGACACCGTGCGCGCCGCACACGACGGCGTCGCCGGCCCGGACGTCGCTGACCGGCACCGTCCGGACGACCGGCTGCCCGTCCTGCTCGGTGACCACGAGGCCGCAGTCCATCTCCGGCTGCCGCACGCGGAGCCACTCCCGGTCGAGGCGGACGAGCGTCTCGAGGTTCGTCGTCGAGTAGAAGTCGTCAGGGAAGACGCCGTCGGAGGGGGCTGGGCGCGTCGTCGCCGTCCCGGGGTCGACGGCGTTGGCCCCGTGGACCTGCACGCGCATGAGGATCCGCTCGAGCAGGTCGCCCTCGTCCGCGCTGATCTCGATCAGCGCACGCGACTCGTTGTCGTGCTGCCGGCCCAGGTCCAGGCTCTCGATCCGGTAGTCCCCGCCGTACTCGAGGACGTCGTCGAGGATGCGGGCGAGGATCCCGGTGTCCATGAGGTGGCCGGTGACGGTGACGGTGGCGGAGTGCGCGGCAGCGGGGGTCACCAGCCGGACGTTAGTAGAAGGACCCCCTCCTCCCCGCCACTCGCCCGCTCGCGGCGGGCCGGGCTCAGACCACGGCGCCGTCGTCACCGTCGTCGTCGGAGCGGTCGCGCATGCGGGACACCAGCATCGCCACCCCGCCGGCGATGGCCGCGACGCCGATGACCAGACCGAGATCGGCGGACAGGTTGAGGATCCCGGGCGCCCCGATCAGCAGCACGCCCGCGGCCACCAGCAGCACCGCGTAGAGCGACGCCGGGGCGGGCGCGGGGATCGGGGGAGGGGGCGGGGGCTCGTAGTGCTCGTCCGGCCGGTCGAGGACCGGCAGCTCCGACGGCGGCGGCGGGGGCGCGTCGACCGGCTCCTCCGCCACGACCGCGCGGCCGTGCTCGGCCTCGAACGCCGCGACGATGCGCCGCCACTCGGCGTCCTCGTCGAGCTCCCGGCGGGCGGTGGCCGGTTCCGGCTCGGGCTCGGGGGCCACCTCCGGAGCCGGCGGGGCGTGCTCGTCGACGACGGTCCGCGCCTCGGCCCGGCGCGAGCGGTCCACGAACAGCCGGTCCGACGGCGGGCTGGGCAGGCTGACCGTGCGCGTGTAGGGCTCGACGTCGGCCGAGGGCTCGAGGTACGCCGCGATCCCGACCGCCTGCAGCAGGTCGAGCAGGTGCTCACCGACCCGCGGGTCGACGTCGCGCAGCGGGCTCCAGAGGGTGGCGTCCAGGCCGTTGTCGCGGCGCCCGCGACCGCGGCGGGTGGTCACCGCGACCCCGCGGCGGGGCTCCCTGCGCCCGGGTTCTCGCCTGCTCCCACGCGCTCGCGGATCCAGTCGACCGAGCCCGCGAAGATCGTCGGGGCGTCGTGGTCCAGCGTGGCCACGTGGTAGCTGTTCTCCAGCAGCACCTCGGTGGTGTCGGCGCTGCCCACGCCGGCCAGCAGGATCGTGCTGTTGACCGGCTCGACGACGTGGTCGACGACGCTGTGGAAGACGATCACCGGCGTGGTGACGCGGCCGAGGTCGGCGCGGGTGGCAGCCCACAGCTGCCGGAGCTGCATCATCGCGCGGGTGGGCAGCTTGGGGTAGGCGAGCTCGGTGATGCCCGGCTTCTTGATGTCGCTGGCGATCGGCGCCCAGCTGCCGGTGACCCGGGCGATGAGCGGCAGCAGCTTGGCGTCCAGCCGCTGGGTGAGCAGGGCCGGGTTCACGAGGACGAGGCCGGCGACGTCGTCGGGCCGCACCTCGGCCAGCCGGGTGGCCAGCGTGCCGCCCATCGACAGGCCGGCGACGAACACCCGGTCGCACTCGGCGGCGAGCGCGTCGAACGCCTGCTCGACGGCCGTCGTCCACTGGTCGTGGGTGCTGCCGTTGCAGTCCTGCCAGCGGGTCCCGTGGCCCGGCAGCAGCGGGCAGCGCACGGCGAAGCCCTCGGCGGCCAGGTGCTCGCCCCACGGCCGCATGCTCATCGGGGTGCCCGTGAACCCGTGCACGAGGAGGACGCCGGTCCGGCCGTCGGGACCGTCTCCGCCCGGGAAGGCGAACGGCTCGGCGCCGGGCATCACGTCGTCGGGCGCGGTCGTTCCTGGCACGGGTGTTCCTCCTCGGCGTCCGGCGGCGGTGCCGACCGGCAGAGCGGGTGTCAGATGGCTCACTCGTGGCGGCCGATTGTGATTCGGACGCCGGGCTCCCTAGTCTGGCAGTTCACGAGGGAGGCGTGTTGTTCTACTGGTTCCTCAAGTTCGTCGCGATCGGCCCGGCGGTCCACGCCGTGTTCCGCCCGCGCGCCGAAGGCACGGAGAACGTGCCGGCGACGGGTGCCGCGATCCTGGCGAGCAACCACCTGTCGGCCGCCGACTGGATCTTCATGCCCCTCCAGCTCAAGCGGCGGGTCACCTTCCTGGCCAAGGCCGAGTACTTCACCGGCAAGGGCATCAAGGGTGCGGCGCAGCGGCACTTCTTCTCGGCCGCCGGGCAGGTGCCCATCGACCGCTCCAGCGCGTCGGCGGCGGAGAACGCGATCCAGACCGGCATCCGCAGCCTGCACGAGGGCAAGGTCCTCGGGATCTACCCCGAGGGCACGCGCTCCCCGGACGGCCGGCTCTTCCGCGGGAAGACCGGTGTGGCCCGCATGGCGCTGGAGACCGGCGCCCCGGTCGTGCCGGTCGCGATGGTCTACAGCACGAAGAAGCTGCTGTTCGGGAAGTCGATCACCCGCGTGACGGTGCGCTTCGGCGCCCCGCTGGACTTCTCCCGCTACGAGGGCATGTCGGGCGACCGCTTCGTCGAGCGGTCGATCACCGACGAGATCATGTACGAGATCATGGAGCTGTCGGGCCAGGAGTACGTCGACGTCTACGGCGCGACGGTGAAGAAGTCGATGGACGCCACCGGCGCCAGCGCCCCCGACGTCGTCGCCCGCCTGCAGCCGCCGCCGGACGAGGCGGCCGACCGCGCCCCCACGTCGCTCGCCGGCTAGACGAGGCGGTCCAGCACGTCGCGCAGCAGGCCCAGCAGCTCGGCGCGGGACATGGTCGGCTCCTGCACCCACGAGCCGACGAGGTCCTCCGTGAAGGCGAACCAGGCCATCACCAGCTGACGGCGGAGCGCGTCGTCGGGCAGGTCGAGCGTGGTCAGGGCCACCTCCACCAGCCGGGCGCGGGTCTCCTCGTAGACCTCCGACACCCACGGGTCGCCGCCGCCCGCCCCGCGCACGAAGGCCAGGTGGCTCTCCGGGAACGTCTCGACCCAGCCCACGTACCGGTCGAGCATGCCGGTGACCGGCTGCTCCTCGGTCGTGCCGGGCGCGGGCAGGAGGTGGTCGAGCAGCAGGTCGGCGGCCGCGCGCGTGACGGCCGTGTAGTACTCGCGCTTGGTGGCGAAGTAGTGGAACAGCAGGCTGCGGCTGATCCCGGCCCGCCGCGCGACCTCGTCGATCGTGAGCTCCTGCACCGGCGTCGTCGGCAGGAGCTCCAGGCCGATCTGCACCAGCTGCGCGCGGCGGTCCCCGGCCGTGCGGCGCAGCCGGGGGTGGTCGGGGCGCGGCCCATCCGTCATCGGCGCGGGGAGCCCCTCACGCGGCGGCCCGGCCGGTCGTGGCCGCGTCGAGCAGCCGCCCGATCGCCTCGGTGACCAGGGCCGCCCGCTCCTGGGGGAGCATGTGCCCGGTCCGCGGGACGATCCGCAGCGCCGCCTCGGGCAGCGCCTCGGCGAGCTGGCGGCTGTGCCGCTTCGGCGTGAGCTTGTCGTCGGCGCCGACCAGGATCTCGACCGGCACCTCCGCCAGCGCCTCCAGCTCCTGGCGCTTGTCGTGCTCGCCCAGCGCCGGGTAGAAGGCGGCGAACGCCCGCACGGTCGAGGCGTGCATGATCTCGGCCCCCGTGAGGACCATCTCGTCGGTCGCGTCGGCGCCGTAGAGCAGCTCCCGCACGAGCTTCTGGTGCCGGCGGTGCGTCGGCGGCAGAAGCCGGCGCACGCGCTCCAGCGCCCGCGCGCCGCCGATCGCGGCGGTGACCAGGCCGGGTGCCAGCTTCAGCTGCAGCCGCTCGGCGAGGTTCTCGCCCGCGGGGGCGAGGTCGCCGGCCGACGTCGACACGAGCGCGGCGCCGCGCACGCGGTCGCCGAACAGCTCGGGCCGCGCGGCCGCCAGGCACATGATCGTCATGCCGCCCATCGAGTGGCCGCCGAGCACGACGGGCCCGGTCGGGGCGAGCTCGTCGAGCAGGACGCCGAGGTCGGCCCCGAGCTGGTCGATGGTCAGCTCGCCGACGTCGTCGGCGGAACGGCCCCAGGTGGAGCGGCCGTGGCCGCGCTGGTCGTAGCGGATGAGCCGCAGCCGGCCGTCGGCGACCCGGCGCGAGAGCAGCTCCGCGACGTCGTCCCAGGCGGCCTGCGCGAGCGTCCAGCCGTGGGCGAGGACGAGCGTCACCGGCGCGTCGTCGGAGCCGTCGACGACGGCGTGCAGCAGGGCGCCGTCGGGGGTGGCGACGGCCGCGACCTGGCGGAGGACGGTCGGGGCGCTCATGCCGCCACCTCCGGGCGCTCGGTGCCCGCGGGGACGCCGACGTAGTTCTCGCGGTCCAGCGTGCGGGTCAGCTTCCGGAACCGGAAGGTGAAGTCCGGCCAGAGGGTCGTGTTGTGGCCGTGCCTGTCCAGGTACCAGCTGGCGCAGCCACCGGTCAGCCAGACGGTGCCCCTGGACTTCTCGGCGATCAGCGAGCGCCAGGCGTCCTGGGCCTCGGGCGTGGTCTCGAGGACCGCCAGCCCCTCGGCGTCCATGGTCCGCAGCGCGTCGTCGACGTAGGCCACCTGTGACTCGATCATGTAGACCATCGACGTGTGGCCGACGCCCACGTTGGGGCCGACCAGCAGGAACATGTTCGGGAAGCCGGCGACGGCGGCACTCCTGTTGCTCACCATGCCGTCCGCCCAGACCTGGGCCAGCGAGCGCCCGTCGCGGCCGCAGATCTTCTCCGCGATCGGCAGGTCGGTGACGTGGAAGCCGGTGGCCAGCACGATCGTGTCCGTCAGCCGCTCGACGCCGTCGGTCGTGACGATCGAGTGCGGCCGGACCTCCCGGATGCCGGCCGTGACCAGCTCGGAGTTGGGCGCGGCCACCGCGGGGAAGTAGTCGTTGCTGATGAGGATCCGCTTGCAGCCGATGGTGTAGTCCGGCGTCAGTGCCCTGCGCAGCTTCGGGTCGCGGACCTGGCGGTGCAGGTGGGCCCGCGCCAGCCGGCCGACCGGCTCGAGGAAGCGCCGGTTCTTCGCCATGCCGATGACCAGGAACTCGCGGAACAGGTAGAGGGCCGCGCGGATCGCGTTCTGGAAGCCCGGGACGAACCGGTAAAGCTTCTGCATCAGCGGCTTCACCGGGTGGTCGGTGCGGGGGACCACCCAGGCCGGGGTGCGCTGGTAGACGGCGATGCTGCCCACGATCGGCTGGATCGCCGGCACGACCTGGATGGCCGAGGCGCCCGTGCCGATGACGGCGACGCGCTCGCCGGTGAGGTCGTGCGAGGAGTCCCAGCGGGCGGAGTGCATGACCGTGCCCGCGAAGGAGTCCAGCCCGGGGATGTCGGGATAGGTCGGGTCCGCGAGGGCGCCGGCCGCGGAGACGAGCACGCGGGCCCGGAACTCACCGGCCGCGGTGGAGACCAGCCAGCGCTGAGCGGCGTCGTCCCAGCGTGCGGCGGTGACGTCGGCGCCGAACACGCAGTGCCGGCGGACGTCGAACCGGTCGGCAGTCGCCCGGAGGTAGGCCTGGATCTCCGGCTGCTCCGAGTACGAGCGGCCCCAGTCGGGGTTCGGCGCGAAGGAGAAGGAGTAGAGGTTGGACTGCACGTCGCAGGCGGCGCCGGGATAGGTGTTGTCCCGCCAGGTCCCTCCGACGTCGTCGGCGCGCTCGAGGAGGACGAAGTCGGTCTTCCCGCGGCGCTTGAGCGCGATCGCCATGCCGAGGCCGGCGAAGCCCGA
>Ga0190265_10001271_pt1 | contig 16501 bp, 12 predicted proteins | sample Popmic124T_FD_133135 | JGI IMG/M metagenome (GOLD analysis project Ga0190265, IMG submission 133135) | Populus adjacent soil microbial communities from riparian zone of Indian Creek, Utah, USA - 124 T | ecosystem: Environmental > Terrestrial > Soil > Riparian zone | place: USA: Utah | collected...
AGCCCATAGCCCATAGCAATACCCCTCCCGGAGCCGACAATGATTGAGAGGAGACAGGTGCGACGGGTCACGCCGGTCGTTGTGGCTGCCGCCGCATTGCTGGTCGGGATCGACGTGGTTGGCGCGCTGACGGGCAAGCCGCTCGGCTTCCCTTATTCGCCGCTCGGAGTCGTGTCGCTGCTGGTGTACGTCCTGGTGGGCTTCGTGGGTGCTTGGCGCGTTAGCCTGGCCGCGGGTGTGCTGGCCGCCATGAGCGTGGGCTTCCTGGATGCCACGGTAGGTCCGCTCGCCTCCTGGCTGGCGGGTCCGGGGTCGCTGGACCAGGACTTCACCGAGCCGCGCGTCTTTGCCTACGCGATCACGGTCGGGACCGTGACCGCGCTGGTCGCCGGGCTGATCGGCGCGGCGGCCGGCAGCTGGCTCGAGCGCCGCCGCGCCCTCCGCGGAACCAGGGTTGTCTCTCACTGACGCTTGCAAAAGCCCACCGACGGATCTCTCTTACACCGCTGAGCCGGTTTCTTCCGCATTGTTTTTGGAGCCCGTCGTGAGTCGTACGCGTACCAGCCTTGATGGGGAGTGGGAGTTCTATCCGGATCCGCAGCAGCAGCTGACCAGTCAGACTCTCCGCAAAGAAGACGCCCGGACGATCCAGGTCCCGGGCCCATGGCAGGCGCAGTTCGACGACCTCCGGGACTACAGTGGGGTGGCGTGGTATCGCCGCGTCATCGACGGGGGCGGTCAGGCGGTCAGGCGGTCAGGAGGTCCGGAATCAACGTCCACTGGTAACGAGTCGTCTGCCCGCCCGCCCGACCGCCCGACCGCGATCCTTCACTTCGGCGCCGTAGACTACCACACCACCGTGTGGCTCAATGGCGAGCAGCTGGGCGAACACGAGGGTGGATACCTGCCCTTCGAGCTGGACGTTACCGGGGCGCTTCGCCTGGGCGACAACGAGCTTGTGGTCCGGGTCATCGACCCCGGCAATGACGCCGACTTCCCTCCCCAATTCACTTTCGCCGAGATCCCCCACGGCAAGCAGAGCTGGTACGGACCGATCGGCGGCATCTGGCAGAGCGTCTATCTCGAGCATCGCTCGGCGGTCCATCTCACCAATCTCAGGATCACCCCGAATGTGGCGGAGCAGCAGGCCGGTGTCCGGGTCACGCTCAGGCAGGCGAGTCACAACCCGTTGGGGCTGTGGCTCAACGTCACCGATCCCCTGGGACAAATCCGGCGGCACCGCATGGTACTGCCGGCGGGTGTCGATAGCGAAGAGTTGACCATCCCGGTCCCCGAGCCTCTGCTCTGGGACACCACCACACCGCACCTCTATCAGCTCCAGGCTGTGCTGCTCGACAGCACCGACGACCGGGCCGAGCCCCTCGATACCGTCTCCTCCCAGTTCGGGATGCGGACTATCGCCACCTCGTCCAGTGGGCACCTCCTGCTCAACGGCCAAGTGCTCTACCTCCGGGGCGCCCTGGATCAGGACTACTACCCCGACCTGATCTACACCCCGTTTAGCGATGAGGAGCTCGATGCCCAGTTCGCCAAGGCGAAGCACATGGGGCTCAACCTCCTCCGGACCCACATCAAGATCACCGACCCCCGCTACTACGACGCGGCGGACCGGGCGGGAATTCTGATCTGGACCGAGCTCCCCAACTGGCAGGATCTGACCGAAACGGCGAAGCGCCGGGCCGAGGAGACTCTGTTCGGCATGGTGGAACGGGACTGGAATCATCCCTCAATCATCATCTGGACCATCGTCAACGAGAACTGGGGTGTGGACCTGGCGGTGAACGCGGGGCATCGGGCCTGGCTCGCGGATATGTATAACCAGCTCAAGGCGTTCGATCCGAATCGGCTGGTGGTGGGGAACTCGCCCTGTTTTACCAATTTCCACGTGATCACCGACATCGAGGACTTTCACAACTACTACGCGATGCCGGACCACTACCGAAAGTGGAAGGACTGGGTCCAGACCTTTGCCAGCCGGCCGCCGTGGACCTTCGCCCACGAATATGAGAGCATCGAGTCGTGGCGGGAGTACATCCGCGACCCCTGGAACACGGTGCCCCGCGTCCCGGCCGCCGAGGTGAAGCGCCGGGGAAGTGAGCCGATGGTGGTGTCCGAGTTCGGCAACTGGGGACTGCCGGATGTCGCCAAACTGCGGGAGCACTACGGCCGGGAGCCCTGGTGGTTCGAGACCGGTATCGAGTGGGGCGAGGGGGTAGTCTATCCTCACGGCATCGAGCAGCGGTACAAGGCGTACCATCTCGACAAGGTATTCCCCACGCTCTCAGACCTGTCCGCCGCCAGCCAGCGCATGCAGTTCACCGCCCTCAAGTATCAGATCGAGCAGATGCGGCGGCATCCCAGCATTGTCGGCTACGTGATCACCGAGTTCACCGACGTGCACTGGGAGAGCAACGGCCTGCTCGATATGTGCCGCAATCCCAAGGCGTACTATGACGTGATCGGGCAGGTAAACTGTCCTGACGCGATTGTACCCACCGATTGGGAGCGGATCGCCTTCTGGGAGGGAGAGCGCTGCGAGGTGAGGCTGGGGCTGTCCCACTTCTCCTCCGCGGATCTCCGGAACTCGCGGCTCGAGTGGCAGCTGGACCAGTGGCCTGGGATCCGGGGCGAGCTCACCGGGATCAGCCCCGAGCGGGCGCAGCTCACCAATCTCGGTACCGTGGTCTTCGATGTGCCGCAGCTCAAGGAGGCCATGCGGGCAAGGCTGGAGATGCGGCTCCTCAACGCGGCGGGCGAGCTGGTCACCAACAACCATCACGAGCTGTACTTCTTCCCTCGCCTGGAGTCGCCGGAACGGCACATCAGACTCGCGGTACCCCGGCTGCCCCGCCTCGCGGCGCGCCTGGCCGGTATGGGGTACGAGATCACCGATCAAGAAGCGGCCGATATGGTGGTGGTGGAGACGATGACGGACGAGCTGCGCTGGTACGTACAGAACGGTGGGCGGGTGCTTTGGCTGGCGGAGGAGCCCGAGTCGCAGCAGGCGCATCTGGGCTCGATCAGCATCGCGCAGCGCCAGGGCCGAAGCTGGCAGGGCGACTGGGCCAGCAGCATGAGTTGGATCCGCCAGGACAAGATCTTCCAGGGGATCCCGACTGGCGGCACGGTGGACTTCGCCTTCGCCGACCTCACGCCGGAGACGGTGATCGTGGGGCTGACGCCGCGGGACTTCGCGGCCAACGTGCACTCCGGATTATTCGTGGGGTGGGCCCATCATATCGTGGCGCTGGTGGCCGAGCGTCCGATTGATCGCGGGCGGGTGATGATCTGCACCTACCGCCTGCGCGATCATCTCGGTAGCCACCCCGTTGCCACGCTCATGATGCGGGACATGATCGCGCGGATAGCGAAGGCGCCGGATGGGGAGCCGGAGCCCGGAGGCACGGATGTCACCCTGCTTCGACGTTCGGCCGGCCCATGAGGCCGGCCTCGTTGTAATCATGATAAAGGCCCGCCTGTCAGGGCGGGCCTTGCGTCATTGCCATCCGAAGCTCGCCCGCGTACTCCTCGCATAGCACCCGCTCGAGCTGGTTCGTCGCGTCGAGTCGGAGATCCCAGAGCCCGCTGTTGTGCCAATGCCCCTGGTCGTCCCAGTCCGGCCGATCGATGATGGGATAGATGCAGATTCCTTCCATCGGCACGCCCATCGCCCGGGCGTGCTGCACTTCGTCCGCCACCTCTCGAATCCAGCGACCCCGTCCCGAGCCGAAGTGACTGGTTTCGGACAAGATCATCGGACGATCGTAGCGATCATAGACTTCCGATAGCAGATACCGGAGCGGCACCCAGCGCCGGTCGCGCGGGGTGTCCTCCCAGCGCAGACGCTGGTCGGGGTACTCCCACTCGTTGGCGTGATAGAAGTTGACCCCGATGATGTCGAGGTAGCGCGGGTGTCCGCCCAGTGCCGGATCCAGCCCGCCAGCAAGCATGTCCCAGGCCTCGAACTGCCTGGCTCGCTGGTCGGCGGCGGCGCGGGCCAGGTCGGGCCGGCCCCGGGGCGGGATCACGTGGATCAAAGGGTCCACCTGAATCATGCGTGCCCTGGGGTCCACCTCCCAGATCGCTTCCATGCCGGCAATCGTCGCCCGCACCAGCTGCTTCTTGATCTCGTGGCCCCGGCCGTGCCCGTGAGGATAGATGTATCCCACCTCGCCCGCCGCCCAGGCGAAGAATGAGATCTCGTTGATCGGCACGTAGTAAGGAACCGCGTCGCTGTGATCCGAGAGTAGGCGGGCAGCGGCGCCGCAGAAGCGGGCGAAGCGCTCGACGAAGCCGGTGGTATAGAGGCTCACATCCTCCGGCCACCCGTAGTGGCAGAGGTTCCACAGCAGCTGGATGCCGTGCCGTTCGGCGGCCTCTATCATGGGCAGCACCGATGAGAAGTCCATCCGCCGGCCCCGGTCGATCAGGTGCCACCGCATGCCTTCGCGGGCGGTCGCGAGGCCGATCTCCCGCAGCTGGGCATAGTCTTCGTCGACACGCTGATCGTGCTGGGTGGCGGCGACGAGGTCGAGCCGGATACCCTGGCCATTGATCTGGCAGGACGACTCGAATCCGCCCATCCAGTAGGAGCGAAAGAGTCGCGAGTCACCAGTCACAAGCTGGAGGTGGTTGAAGATTCTTCCATTCCCAGGTTCCCAACCGCGCTCTCCGAGTCGGCTACGTAGCTTCGGAACTGCTCCACCAGAGGCGTCGGCCTCCAGCGCTGCGCGTCTCCATCCAGCGAGTACAAGCCCAGCTCGAGGCGGTACTCGTGCAGCGGGCCCCTTCCGAACCGGTAGCGCCAGTCGATCATGGTAAACAATGGAAACCAGGTGTAGCCCAGCACCGGGATGCCGCGGCTCCGAAGCGAGCGAATGGCAGCCACCGATGCTTCCAGCCAGCGGGCGCGAATATTTTCGTCGCCCTTGGCGCTGGTTTCCGTAACCATAATCGGCAGTTGATACCGGTTGTAATAGCTCTCGATCAGACTGGTGAAGCCGGCGCCATCCTGCTCAACCGGCTGGTACGCCAGACGCCCCTTCCGGTCGATATAGAGCTGCGTGGTGGACCACTGGGGATAGAAGTTGAGTCCCATCAGGCTAAACGGCACTGGCCGCTCCGCGATGGACGCCAGACGGTCGGGCGAGGCGCCGCTCCGCACCAGCCAGGAGAACAGCGGGTGCGACGGTGTGACCCGGCCGGTCAGGAGATCGAAGGGGAGGAAAGTGCGGGACTGCTCCTCCTGTGCCACGGCGTGGAGGTCCGCCCGGGCGGTGCGGCTGAGTCCCGTCGCCTCCACGTGCACCAGCACCATGTCCGGGTTCACCGACTTGAGGACGGCCGAAGTCACGATGATCCCCTCGATGGCCTGGAGCAGGATATGCACGTAGCCGCTCTCGCTCCGCAGATACGGAGGCCAGAGTCCCCGCTGCCCACAATAGAGTGCGGTGACGATCGGCTCGTTCAGCGGCGTATACCACTGCACCAGTCTCTCGTATCTGCGGGCAAACGCTTCGGCATACCTAGAGACTGCGGCGGGATACTCGGCGCTGGCGAATTCACGGCGGAGCCAGAAGGGGCAGCCGTAGTGCATCAGATCGATGATCGGCGTGATCCCCAGCTCCTCGACCATGTAGGGAATCACCTGGTCAGTCCAACCCCAGTCGTAGTCGCCCGGCTGAGAGGGCTCGACCCGGTACCAGGGTACACCCCAGCGGACCATGCGGAGGCCGAGGTCGCGGGCCAGGGCCAGGTCGCCGCGCCAGTTCTCGTAATGCCCGATCAGCTCGTACTCGTCGAGTGCCCGATGTCCGGGCCGGGTCTGAGGAACGAAGGTATTCTCGATGCCGGTGGCCCAAAGGAAGTCCTCGGGCCGGCGGCGCAGGAGAGCGTTGGACATGCTGGAAGAGTAAGAGGTGAGGGGTAAGAAGTGAGAGGGGACTCCTGGTCGAGACAGGGGTCACTTCTCACTTCTCACCTCTTACTTCTCACATTACGACTCACTGGGCCGTCAACATCATCGCATCAGGCTCTTCCCGCAGTTCCATCACCTGTTCGGCGGCCTTCTTGCCGGCGATAAAGGCGTGATCCGAGTTGTAATACTCCCACTCCGCGTAGCGACCCGCCAGCACGATGTCCTGGGCTGACAACCACTCGCGAATCAGGTCTACGTTCTGGGCACGGTCGTGGTCGTAGACCACATATGCCACCGGAAGGTCCACCTGATTGGCAGCCCAGATCGGGTCCTCCGGACTGAAGAAGCCCACCTTGTGGCAGTCCTCGATGCAGCGCTGGATGAGGGTATCGCCATCCACCGGCAGCGGCTTGGCGTCGGAATAAGTGATTTCGCAGGTGATGCCGAAGCCGCCCGGCGCGTTGCAGTGCGGGGAGGCATTGCCCTGCACGAAAATGCGGTGAAAGACGGTGTCCTCGGGATAGTAGATCCAGTGCTTCTCGGTGAGGTTCTCGCGACCGATGCCGATATTTACGCAGCGCACCGACACATGACGCAGACCTGCGGCCGCGCGGCGTACGTCCGGTGGAGCCTCCTCAGCGATCAGGCGGATCAAGGCCGGAAGCGGCATGGTGCTGATGAGGTGCTCGTAGGGCACCACGCTGCCGTCGGAGAGTGTGAGGCTATGGCCCTCGGGCGAGACCGCGGTCACCCGGGTATTTAGTCTGAGCTCCCCCTTCAGCTGAGGCAGGAAGCCGTCCATGAGAGCCTGAAAGCCGCCCCGGAGCGGGTAGCCGAACCGGGCATTGGGTCCCATGGGTTTGGGTACCGGTGACAGGGCGCCATGAACCATTTCCTCCAGGTTCGGCAGCGGCACTCGGCCACCCAGCCAGGAGGTTTCCATCTCATTGAGTGGCACAGCCCAGAGCTTCTGGTTGTACGGGATAGCGAAATGCTTGGCGATTCCCGATCCCCATACCTTGTAGATGAACTCCTCGAAGTTCCGGGGCTCGCCTTTTGGCCCCCTACCTAGGCGACGTTCGCGTCCATTGTACGCGACCTTCCGTGGGGCGGCGCCTGCCTTCAGCAGCGGCTCGAACATGTCGCGGCGCTCGGGACCGGTATAGTCGCCATTGGTGCTGTTGTCAGCCGTCGGCTTTTTGGCAGTAAGACTCCCGAAACGAGCCTCGATGGCGCCGACGATGCATTCCGAGATGACCTCGGGCGGCAGGCCATACAGCGCCCCCTGAAATGGGTAGCGGGTAAAAACATCCTTGCTGTAGATCCAAGCCTCACGGTCCTGCCAATGGACGTTGTCACCCAACAGCATTTCATACAGCTTGTGAACGTAGGGGTCGTTGGAAAACATGATGTGTCCGGCCATATCGAAGGTGAAGCCATTGTCTTCGATCGACCGGCACCAGCCTCCAACGCGGTCGGCTTGCTCGACCAGCAGAGCATCTTGGCCGAGGTGGTAGGCCGCACTGAGGCCGGTAGGTCCCGCTCCGATGACGACGACGGGAGCGGCTGTTTCGGACGAATTCATATGCTTAGGAGGCATGAGAGCGCCTTGAATCCTTTCAGTGTGTGTCGAGCCAAAGAGCTCGGTAGTACGATGCTCCTCCTCAGGCGGGGATGCGGGTGGCCGGACTATCGACCATGGCTTGGTCGAGGAGCTTTTCCATGGCGTCCACGGTCACGTCCCATGAAGTGCGCGCCAGGACCCTCCTCATCTGTACTGCCCGGCGGGTGCGCTCCGCCGGGCTCGAGGTCAGGGCCGCATCGCAAGCCGCCAGGAATTCATCCGGGGTACTGCCCAGATAGACGATGTGGCCATAGGGCTCCGCCACGTCTGCGATCGGCGTGCTCACGATGGGAAGCTCGGCTGCCATGTACTCCAGGGTCTTGGTCGGGCTGATGAAGCGGGTGGCGTCGTTCCTGGCAAAGGGCAGGAGGCAGACATCCCAGCCAGCGAGATAGCGCGGCAGCTCCTCGTAGGTACGCTGGCCGAAGTAATGGATGTTCGGCCGGCGGGGCAGCCGCTCAGGATCGACTTTCACGACTGGTCCCACCAGTACGATGTGCCAGTCAGGGCGAGCCTTGGCCATTCGGTCCACGATCTCCAAGTCCAGCCGTTCGTCGATGACGCCATAAAACCCCAGCCGGGGGTATGGAAGCTCCGCCTGATCCTCCGCCTCGCTGACTGGCAGGCCGTTATCGCCGGTCAGGCGAAAGTGCGCCGCGTCGACACTGCTGGGGAAGCAATGCACGTTCGGATGGCGCGACTGTTTGGCCCGAAAAAGGCTTGGCCCACCGGTGAACATCAGATCGGCATACTCCAGCAGCGCGGCCTCGTGGGACAGGAGCTCCGGCGGCGCGCCCAGAAATAGGGACAGCTCATCCATGCAGTCGTAGACGACCGCATCCGGGTCGAGGATCCGAGCCAGCGGTAGAGCCATCGGCGTATACAGCCAGGCCAGGACGTTGCTCGTGCCCAGCTCGGCACCCAGCTCCTGAATCAGTGGCTCGACCACGGGGAACTGATCGACATGGAATCCGGGGGCGCGCACCGGGGTCCTGGGCCGGTATACTGTAACGTTGGGCCGTGGCGAGCTCCTCTCCCAGCGGGGCGGACCGTCCGGGTCGAATTCAGGCTCCTCGATGAATGCCACGGGGTGCCTGGCGGCCAACCGGGATAGCAGATGCTGGGGGCGCTGATAAACGAAGTTCCAGCGGAGGTGCGAAAACGTGACAACGGCGTACTGCGAAGGCATGAAAAGCTCGTCGTATTACAAGTCAATTTCAGTGTCATGGCTGAATCGCCAGCGCGGCCAATGTTGACCGCCTCAAAAGTCTTTTCCGGGTTCCGCACCTCGTAAACCGTGTGAGTACCATCACAGAAGACTGACGGCAAATGGTCAGTTTCACAGTATCAACAGTCAGGAGTCGGGAGTCCGGTGTCGGGAGGGAAGACTCGGGAGAGTTCTACCACGACTCCGACTCTCCATTCCCGACTCCTCTCGGAGGGAACGATGGGTACCAAAACATTCATCGGTGGCATGACCGTCGGCGCGGGGATGGTGTACCTGCTCGACCCGGAGCGAGGACCGATCCGCCGGCAGCAGCTGAGCCAGAGACTCCGGCCGATCGTAGATGAGATTCGCCACGCTCTCGAGGCGAGCCACCCCGAGATGCTGAGCTTTCCGACGGCCAGCTACGGTTCGCGGATCGGCGACCTGGAAGGCCTGGGTGAGGCAACGCTAGGAACAATTGGCGCCGGCGAACGCGTATCGGAATCCAGCGGCACCGTCCTGAAGGTGGCCGGCGGCCTGTTTGCCCTCTACGGGCTCACCCGCCGTGGTAGGCTGGCCACCGCCCTCCGGACCCTGGGGACCGGCCTGTTGCTCGATTCAGCGCGTCGAGGGCGTCTCGGCATCCCGGGCGTTCCCCGGACCGACCGGCGGCGCGCCGTGGATATCCAGAAGACGCTCTATATCGACGCACCGATCGACCAGGTGTATGCCTTCTGGAGCAACTACGAGAATTTCCCGCTCTTCATGTCTCACGTGCGGGAGGTCGTGGACCTGGGGGGTGGGCGATCCCACTGGAGCGTGAGCGGACCCGGCGGGCTGCCCATCGAGTGGGGCGCGGTGCTGACCCAGCAAGCCCCCGAGGAGGTGATTGCCTGGAGAAGCGAGGCGGGTTCCATGCTGGAGAATGCCGGGATCATCCGCTTTGCTCCGGCCGGAACCGGGACTCGGGTGAACCTGCGCTTCTGCTACCATCCACCTGCGGGCGGCGCCGGCGAAGCAGTGGCCCAGCTGCTCGGCTCGGACCCGAGGGCAAAACTGAACGAGGATCTCGGGCGCATGAAATCGCTGCTCGAGACGACCACCAGGAGTGGAACACATGGCAAAGAATCTCAGCCGTAAGTTCGCCACCATGTCGGAGGATGATCGCACCCGCTTCGAGCTGGAAGAGAGCCAGGGAACCAAGGACCGGCCGGTGGAGCTGGACTTCGAGGAACCGCGTGACCCGGAGCGGATGGGAGCCCACTACGCCAATCCCAGGGAGGAGACCGCCGACCCCGGGCATCGGGATGGCATGGCCGCCCTGCTGGACGACAAGGCCCATGACCGGGCGGTCAAGAAGGTGGGCGGCAAGCGGAAGGCCTCTGAGCCGAAGTCGCGGGGCGAGGGGTGAGGAGACTGGCGCGGAAGCGCTCCAGACTCAGGGTTTCCAGCAAATCCTTAGCCGTCGCGGCGGGCCTGGCGCTTTGGGCAGCTCGCCGGCTGAGAAAGCATGGCTACAGCCTGCAGGGAAGAACGGTTCTGATAACCGGCGGTTCTCGGGGGCTCGGGCTGGCCCTGGCGCGTCAGATGAGGGACCAGGGCGCCCGGGTCGCGATTTGTGGCCGAGATCCGGAGTCGCTGCAGCGGGCGAACGAATCGCTCGCCAGGACCGGGGCGGAGGTCATAGCCATCCAGGCCGACGTCGCCGACCCGGCTTCGGTCGCCGAGCTGCTCGATGAGGTGCGCCGATGGCTGGGACCGGTGGATGTGCTCATCAACAACGCTGGCGTCATCGAGGTGGGGCCGGCCGTTACGATGTCGGTGGCCGACTATGAGGAGGCGATGGCCACCAACTTCTGGGGAATGCTCTACCCTACGCTCGCTCTTCTCCCCGAGATGCGCGCCCGCCGCTCGGGACGGATCGTGAACATCACGTCGATCGGTGGCAAACTCGGCCTCCCCCATCTCCTGCCATACAGCGCGAGCAAGTTCGCCGCAGTGGGCTTCTCGCAAGGACTGCGCGCGGAGGTTGCGGCTGACGGCATCAAGGTCGTGACCGTCTGCCCCGGACTCATGCGCACCGGGAGTCCTCGAAATGCCATCTTCCGCGGCCGGCACCGCGCCGAGTACGCCTGGTTCAGCATCAGCGATGCGTTGCCCGGTCTCTCGATCAGCGCCGAGGCTGCCGCTCGCCGAATCGCGGCGGCCTGCCGCCGGGGAAATGCAGAGGTCCTGTTCCCGATTCCAGCCCGCGTCGCCGCCGTGGTGAATGCGATTGCGCCGGGGCTCACTGCAGGCATCCTCTCCGCCGTGGACCGCTTCCTGCCGGCTGCCGACGGTGCCTCCCGAGGGCGGCGCAAGGGCGCGGATAGCCAGTCCCGGCTCTCTCCTTCATGGCTCAGCCGTCTCGGAGATCGAGCGGCGAAAAAATACAACCAAATCGCATAGGAAGGCTCCATGGCATCGACACATAATGGATCGAGCGAACGGTGGGAGAATCTCCGCCGGCATAAGGACGAGAAGGCGGCAAACGTGGGAAAGATGGAGCGCCTGGTCTCCGGCCTTGCCGGCGTTGTCCTGGTGGGCTTGAGCCTCAGAAAACGCCGGCTTCGACCCATCCTGTTTCCGGTGGCCACCGGTTTGATCGCGCGCGCCCTCACCGGGCGTGGTCCGGCGAAGCGCGCGCTGGCGGGGCTCACCCGCCGGGAGAACCGTGACAGTCGGGTGGCGAGCGTTGGCCGGGGAAAGGGAACCAAGGTCGAGCAGAGTGTGACGATCAATCGCCCGGTGCTCGAGGTCTATCGCTTCTGGCGAAACTTCGAGAACCTGCCCCGCTTCATGGATCATCTCGAAGCCGTCACGGTAATCGACGAGAACCGCTCCCGCTGGGTGGCTAAGGGTCCGGCCGGTACCCGGGTGGAGTGGGATGCCGTCATCCACAACGAGATCGATGACGAGCTGATCGCCTGGCGGTCGCTACCCGGCTCCGAGATCAGTCACGCCGGCTCGGTCCACTTTACGCCTTCGGACGACGGGGCGGCTACCGAAGTACGCGTGGTATTGAGCTACGAGCCTCCGGCAGGCCAGCTGGGCGTTGCTGTTGCCAAGCTGCTCGGTGAGGAGCCCACGAAGCAGGTGGCGGAGGATTTGCGCCGGCTCAAGCAGGTCATGGATTCGGGCGAGGTGGCGACCGGCTCTCGCGCCCGCAGGCAGAGTCAGACCGCTAGGTGACCTATGACTGCATCGTCGTCGGCGCCGGACCGGCAGGTCTCAGCGGGGCGCTGATGCTGGGACGCTGCCGGCGCAGCGTAATGGTCTGCGATTCAGGCGAGCCGAGGAACGCGCAGTCGGCCGGACTGCACGGCTACCTCACTCGGGACGGCATTCACCCTGGCGAGTTTCTCGGGCTGGCTCGCCAGGAGCTGGAGCAGTATCCAACAGTCGAGTTCCATCGCGGTGCGGTGACCGAGGCCCGGAGAACCTCAGGCGGGTTCCACGTCGTCTGCGCCGGCGGTCTCCAGCTCAGCGCCCGCAAGCTGCTGCTGGCCACCGGGGTGGTAGATGAACTGCCCGACATCGAAGGCTTCCGGGAGCTTTACGGAAAAAGCGTCCACCACTGCCCCTATTGCGACGCGTGGGAGTGGCGCGATCAGCCGCTCGCGGTGTATGGCCGAGCCGAGGCCGGCACGGCGCTGGCCCTGGGGCTCACGGTGTGGAGTGACGACGTGGTGCTGTGCACCGATGGTCCCAGCGGGTTGTCGGAGGACGAGGAAGAGCACCTGGACCAGGCGGGAATCCAGGTGCGCGAGGATCCGGTAGTGCGGCTCGAGGGGCGGGACGGGCTGCTGGAGCGGGTGATCTTCGCCGAGGGCGACTGGCTAGCCCGGCGAGCGCTCTTTTTCTGCGGCGGCCAGCATCAACGCTCTCCGCTCGCCGAGCAGCTCGGCGCCCGCCTCAACGCAAAGGGCACGGTGGATACCGGGAGCTGCGAGGTCACCAACGTCCCCGGCCTGTACGTGGCGGGTGATGCCTCGAAGGACGTGCAGTTTGTGGTCGTGGCCGCCGCGGAAGGGAGCGAAGCTGGCGTGGCCATCAACAAGGCCCTGCTCAAGGAAGATCTCGCTCAGAAGAGGAACTCGACTCCAAGCCGCAGCAAGCGGGGTGGTCCGTACGCAAACAGGGGCTGAGTAAAGTCCTGGGCCGCTGCCAGGTATAACGGGAACAGCTCCTCCCTTCCTTCGACATAGCCGTTGCCATCAATATCGGCAAAGGCGCGGTAACGACCCGACTCGAACGGTATCTCCTCCGGGTGCGCCTGGTAGGCGGCCTCCGCCAGTGCTTCGACGCCCACGCTATCCAGAGCCGGCTGCCCCGTATCCCTCCTTACCGCCACGACGTTTCGCCGGTTCAGCAGGTTCCTCACATCCAGGTACACGCCGGCCCGGGCACTGCCGAGGCGTAGCGGACGGCGCACCAGCAGATCGACGGTCATGGCGGCGGGGAGTCGCGAGTCGTTCGGCAGCCCGAGCAGCGAATCTCCGGCTGCGTTGGTTCGAGAGAACGGCAACCCGGAGCTCAGCCGAAAGACTACGGCGCTCTCGAGTCCCGCCAGAGGGCGCACCCCGAGCAGCTTGGGGCTGGTGTCGTCCGGCACCCGGCTCCGGAGAACCACGGTCCCGGTGTGCCGCTGGTCGTAGTCCAGCGGAAACTCGGCCCGCGCCGGCCGGATCGTGTCACCGGTAGCCGGATCGATCGAGATCAGTCGATTCAGGAGAAACGCATCGGAGGCCGTGGCCGTGGCGTACTGAAGCATGTACGCCACCCGTACTCCGAATCCTCCTCGCAGCTCGCGCTCGAAGAGCAGCTCTACGCCCTTGACGCTCCCCGCGTCCGCGTTCCCAAAGATGGTGGAATCCGGATCGAGGCCGAGTGGCACGGAGGCCACCAGCCCGTCGAGCCGCTTGACGTACACCCCGAGCCGAAGCGACGTGATAGGAGTGGGCCGAAGCCGGAGGCTGAGCTCGTATTGGGTGGCGTCTTCGAAGCCGATGTTGGGATTGCCGCGGCGGAACCGTCCGGTTCTCGTGGTATCGTCGAAGGCTGCATCGGACAGGTACTGGTAATCGGGCGCCTGAGAGAAGCGGCCGTAGCTCGCCACGAGAGTGGCCTTGGAGAGGATGGTCGACACCGCAAAGCGAGGACTGAGGCGGCTTTGCGAGCCGCGCGATTCAGTCGCGAGCGTGCTGCCGGCGTCGAACTGGTCGTAGCGGAGGCCTGCAGTGAAGGCCAGATTGGCCAGGCGGATCTGACCCTCGAGGTATCCGGCGGCACTCGCGGGTGAGAAGCTGGACACCGCAGCCGGCGGCACACTGTCGCCCACCGGCAGGTAGCCCAGCGCCCGCTGAAAGGTGCGCACCTGCTGCCGGGTCACCTCGGCGCCGGCGTAGAGATCCACTTTTTCGCTGGCTCCGAAAGTAACGTCGAGCTGTCCCCGGGTCTCACCAAAGTCACTCCAGCCCAGCGTACCGCGCGCGCCTCCGCCCACGAAGAAGGCCGGCACTCCCCAAGGCGACGTAGTGCTCGGCTCCGGCACGTGGAAGCCCGGAATGGGAGCGCTGCTCGTCTCCTGTGCTCGAGCGATGTCTTCGCCCAGAAAGTGGAACCGGCGCCCGGTGAGTGCGCCGAGCGCATAGTCCACCTCATTCGTCAGCGTGCCGCGGATGAATTCCCGCGCGAACCGGCCGACCCGGAGATCCATCATCAGGGGCTTTCCGCTCCGCGGGCTGGTGGCGTACTGCACGTGGCCGCTGAGCAGGTCGCCACCGAGGCGCTGCGCCGGTGCCAGGGTCAGGTTGTATTTGTAGGCGTGGTCATAGAGCAGGCTCTGGTCCTCCGAATGGATCCCCAGAATACGGAAGGTGAGCTCGTCGGACAGCGGCAAGGTGATCTTGCCGAGCCCGGTCCACTGCTCGCCGCTGTTGTGGGGCAGCATCGCTGGAGCGGCGGTTCGCGGATCGCGAGGGTCGGTTGGCGCCGGCGCGTTCACCGGGTCGGCGTCGAGCCTACCCACCACGTCGATGGCGGCCATGACCCCGACTCGACCGATGACCGGACCATCCGCCTGGGCAATGAAGCGGTCCAGCCCCAGGTCCCAGCTGTCACCGAAGGGACGATCGCTCTCGTAACCGAGGCGTCCCTCCCAGCTGTCTCCCGGGTCTTTGGTCACCACGTTCACCAGGGCGGAGAGCGCCTGGCCGTAACGAGCCGAGAAGCCGTTGGTGACGAGGGACGCCTCGCTCAGCGCGTCGGGCGGAATCCGGAGGCCGAGTCCGCCGTTGGCCGCATCCAGCTGGTTCTTGACGCCGAGCCCATCCAGAATGAACGACTCCTCCCCCAGCCTGCCGCCCCGGTAGCTCTGGCCCACGCTTCCGGCCGACAAGGCCAGTGCCTCTTCCAGCGAGCTCACCGGCAGCTCTCGCAGATCCTCAGCGGTGATCTTTTGCGTCGTCCCGGTCGCGAGCGGGTCGAGTACCGGATCTACCGGCGCCGTGACCACCAGCGGAGCCAGCTGCAGCGGGTTGATCTCCAGGGAAAAGTCCAGCATCACGGCGGCGCCGGCGCGGACGAAGACGCTGTCCTGCACCACGCTGCGATACCCGATGAGACGCGCCGAAATGCGGTGCCACCCGCTCCTGATGCCGCGGGCCCGGTAGACCCCGGCCGTATCGGTAACGGCTCGAAGGCGGTCGTCCACCAGCACCTCCGCCTGCGGGAGTCCGCTGCCGGAGCGTGCATCGTTCACTCGGCCGGCAAGGGTGCCCTCCGCCTGAGCCACGGCGGCCCGCGGCAGCGCCGTAGTCAGAACCAGTGCGGCGATCGCCGCCATGCCCCGGGCGGTCACTGCAGCTGGTAGAGATAGAGGTCACCCCGGCGGCTCACCAAGGTATCGGGTGGGTCCCCGAATCCGATTTCGAGGGGATACATCTCCACCACCACCGCCGAGCCCGAAGGCGAGACCTGGGGCCGCCGGAACAGTCCCGGTCCGTCGAGAACCCTGTCGGGGCCTGAGGGGAGATCCACTACATGTAGGACTCCTCCGGAGTCCCATTGCGTGGGTCCGAACCGCGGATCGATCCCATACGTCACCCGCCCGCCCACCACTGCCGCCAGGCGGTTTCCCACGACATGGACATCCCTAGCCATGCCGGCGGAGCCGAAGTCATAGGCCACGCTGACTGCGCCGGTAGAAAGGGTCTGACGGTACACCCGGCCATCGCCGCTCAAGGTGAAGTAAATCTCGTCCTCGTTCGCACCCACCGAGAGGCCGGAAGCGTTGTCGGTGCCCGGAATCAGCTGAGGCGTGCTGCCTGGCTGATTCACGTCGAGTGCGACCACGTTGAGGCCCGTGATCGTAGTGTCCCACTCGGCACACCGGTCGCAGTGCGGCGCGAAGTCCGCCCGTTCCCCGAGATACAACAGCCGGGTCGTGGTAAGCCAGCGAAGCTGAGAGGCGACCGTGTGCAGCGGGCCTCCCGGTATGGTGTACGGCAGCGAACGAAGCGTGGTCCTGCTGGCGGGATCGGAAAGTGAGCCGACGTAGATACCGGTGCTGCCCGGTGGAATGGCGCCAAAAGGAGAGCTGTATCCGACGAAGGCCAACCGCCCATCCGTCGCCGGCGCGGGAGATTCGATAGCATCCACCGTATCAGCGCCGGTGGGTGAAAGATCACAG
>Ga0190265_10001272_pt1 | contig 16490 bp, 16 predicted proteins | sample Popmic124T_FD_133135 | JGI IMG/M metagenome (GOLD analysis project Ga0190265, IMG submission 133135) | Populus adjacent soil microbial communities from riparian zone of Indian Creek, Utah, USA - 124 T | ecosystem: Environmental > Terrestrial > Soil > Riparian zone | place: USA: Utah | collected...
AGCCTCGTCGCCGACCGGCGGGGGCCGACGACGGGCTTTGCGATCTCCAACCTGCAGGAGCGCGGCACGCTGTTCGTGGCGCCGGGCGCCGAGGTCTACGAGGGGATGATCGTCGGGGAGAACGCCCGCGCCGAGGATCTCGACGTCAACGCGTGCAAGGAGAAGAAGCTCACGAACATCCGCTCCTCGACCGCCGACGAGCTCGTGCGCCTGATCCCGCCGCGCCCGCTCTCGCTCGAGCAGGCGCTGGAGTTCATCAGGCCGGACGAGTGCGTCGAGGTGACGCCGGCCTCGATCCGGCTGCGGAAGGTCGAGCTCTCGGCGTCGAAGCGGCAGTCACAAGCCTCGCGGCTGAAGCGCGAACGGGAGGCAGTGCTACAAGACTGAGCCGCCGGCGGGCGCGAGGCCCGCCGGCAGCCGGCTGCCCCCTAGCCGTTCTGTGCTTTGGCGAGCTTGGACACGCACTTGCCGAACGCGCCCGCGCCCGTGCCGTACGTGGCCCTGAACGCCGCGGCATCCGCGGCGCGCTGCGCCTTGCATGCTTTCGCCGCACGCGTCGTCGCCTGCTGCTGCGCGGTCAGCGCCGCGCGGACCTTCGCCTGCACACAGCGCTGCAGGGCGTTCGAGCCCTTCTTGCCGACGCCGTAGAACTGGGCAAAGGACTTCCCGCCGTGCGAGGCGGCGAAGTTGGGATCCGCCTGCTCGGCGGCACAGGCGGTCTCGGCCGCATGCCGCTTCTGGTGGGCGGCCTGCGTCCAGGCAGCGACGCACTTGCCCATCGCGTTCGAGCGATCTGCGTTCGTGCCGTACGTCGTCTTGAAGAGGGCGTCGGTGAGGCTCGTCTTGAGCGCCTGGCAGGCCCGCGCGCCGTTGGCCTTGTCCGAGGCCTCCGCCGGATCGGCCAGGGCGGCGGCCGGGAGCACGGCCGCAATGGCAAGCGCGCCGAGCATCATCTTGAGCTTCATCGTGTCGTTCCTCCTACTAATGGCGGTTCGAGAGCGTCTGCAAGGAGAAGACGCCGACCTGCCAGCTTTCTGTGTCGGCCGTTCGTAAAGTGCTCGTAAAACGCACACGGAGCTGGGTGGTCGTCCGGGCCCTGCCGCCCGGACGACCCCCGTACCGTGCGCAGGGCGCACGGAAGGTGTGCCGCCGACGGGCGCGACGCCCGCCGGTAGCTACGGCTTCGCCTGCCCCGTAGCCGCTCTTGCAGTGCTTCGTAAGAGAGAGATGCCGCAAGGGTGTGATTCCTGCGCTGCTGTCGAAAAGTCGGGCCCAGGATGACGGCTTCTGATGCCCGGGACGATCCGCACCAACCCCTAGGATCCGGACCAACCTCTAGAGGCGACGACCGGATTCGAACCGGTGTACGAGGCTTTGCAGGCCTCTGCCTAACCACTCGGCCACGTCGCCGCAGAGGCGCATGCTACAGCGCCGTAACCGTTCCCACCCCTCGGCCGTTGTGCTGTTACAACCGACAGGGAGGAACGCATGTACGTGGGTGGCGGGCTACTGACGCTGATCCTGATCATCGTGCTCCTGGTCTGGCTTCTCTAGAACCCGGGCACGGCGAAACGGGGCGCCTCGGCTGAGGCGCCCGTTTTCGCACCGTCGCGCGGCCTGAGCTTGTGTTGAAACAACACAAGCTCTTTCACGTTGAAGGGACGTTGCTCGCGCCGCCCTGTGGCGGCGCAAGCGTGCGTCCCTAGGATTCCGCGCGCTCGCCGCTCGTCTCGCGCCGCGGCCGCAGATACGTCACGAGGGCGGGAACCATCAGCAGGAGCAGGACGGTCAGCAGAACTTCCACGCCTGACCTAACGGCGCTGCCGCCGCAAGGGTTACGCGGCGGTCGCGATCGCTGGAATGAGGGATGCGCTGCCTTTTGCCAGCCGCCGAAAACAGGCTTCGACCGTTGCGGCACGGTTCGCTCGTTCCAACGTCCGGAGGTTTCCGTGCCAGCTCGTGCCGTCAGACTCGCTCTCGCCGCTCTCGTCGCCCTCGCCGTCCTGGTCGCAGCCGCCCCTGCCGGCGCCGCCGTCGACACGGGCGCGTCGCTCCGCATCTCGTTCCTGCCCCAGAAGACCTTCCGCGGCCAGGCTGCGAGCCTGTCCATCGCCGTCCGGCCGAGCGGTGTCCGCTGCAGCGGCCGCATCGTCTACGCCGACGGCCGCAAGCAGGTGCTGAAGGCGACGACGGCCGTCCGCGGGCGCGCCACATGGCGCTGGACGGTACCCCTCAACGTCAAGTTCGGCGCAGCCACGGTGAGCGTCAGCTGCAACCGCGCGGGCTCCGCCTCGCGCGTCTTCGTCGTGACTGGCCGCCCGACCGAGCCGGCCCGCGTCGAGGTCGAGAAGCAGGGCTTCTCTCAGCGCGTGAGGTTCGCGAGCCGCGACGTGAGCTACGGGGTTGTTCTGACGAACGTCTCGCCCGAGAACGACGCCCTCAACGTCTCGGTGCACGTCAACATGCTCGACTCGACCGGCGTCATCCGCAAGACGGACGTCAGGACTGTGTCGGCGATCGGCGCCAAGGGCACGTACTACCTCGGCGGCGGCGTCACGATTCCCGAGCACTGGATCCCGATCTCGACGCTCGAGATCAGGATCCATATCGGCTCCCAGCAGGCGAAGAGCCTTTGGACGCCCAAGCTGAGCGACTACCGCATCGTCGCCGCGCAATACGACCCAGGCTTCGTCTCCACCGTCTTCTTCCAGGCGCTGAACGACCAGCCGCTCTTCGTCTTCTCGAGTCCGTCGATCTCGGCCGTCGTGTTCGACGCGGCGGGCGCGGTCATCGGCGGCGGCACCGGCTACGGCCTGACGCAGCTCGGGCCGGGGATCCGCGCCCAGTACGACGCCTCGCTCGGCCTCAGCTCCATCCCGATCGACGCCGCCGCCACCGCCGGCGTCAGCGTGCTCGGCACCTACACGCGCTCGACGTAACCGTCACTTCACGCCGCGGCTGTGTGTCACAGTCGCGGCGTGTTCGACCACGCGGAGATCAGAGCCTCCGACCGCGGCGCCTCCGAGCGCTTCTACCGCCTCGTCCTCGCGACGCTCGGGCGCGAGCCAACGTACACGGGCGACGACGTCGCCGAGTGGGACGACTTCGGGCTCGCCCAGGCCGAGCCCGACCGGCCGGCGACGAGGCGGCTCCACGTCGGCTTCGGCGCATCGTCGCGGGAGCACGTCGACGCGTTCTGGCGGGCCGGCGTCGACGCGGGCTACGCCGACGACGGCGCTCCGGGGCCGCGACCGGAGTACGGCCCCGACTACTACGGTGGCTTCCTGCTCGATCCGGACGGCAACAGCGCCGAGGCCGTCCACCGGAGCGGCGTCAGGACGCACGGCGCGATCGACCACCTGTGGATTCGCGTTTCCGACCTCGAGGACGCAACCCGGTTTTACGAGCTGGCCGCGCCGCACGGCGGCTTCGAGCAGCGGCGCAGGACCGCTGAGCTCACGCAGTTCACGGGAGACGGAGCCTCGTTCTCGATCGTACGCGGCGAGGCGACGCGGAATCTGCACATGGCCTTTCCCGCGGCTGCGAACGACCTCGTCGACGCGTTCCACGCCGCGCTGGCCGGCGCCGGCTACCGCGACAACGGCGCGCCGGGCGAGCGGCCGATCTATCACGCCGGCTACTACGCGGCGTTCGTCCTCGATCCGGACGGCAACAACGTCGAGGTCGTGAACCACAACCGCGACGCCGCGGCCGCGAGCTAGACCTCCCGCGCGTACTCCGACTTGCGCACCAGCCCGCGCCGCAGCGCGTGCTGAGCGGCCTCGGTCCGGTTCCGCACGTCGAGCTTCCGGTAGATGTTCGAGAGGTGGAACTTGACCGTCTGCTCGGTCACCCACAGCTCCTGCGCGATCTGCTGGTTCGAGAGGCCACGCGCGAGCGCGTCGAGGACGAGCTGCTCCTTCTTCGTCATACCGGCTTCCGCCGCGAGCTCGCTCGTGTCGGCGCCGACGCCGACCGACTGGAACTCGTGCGAGTCGAGCGCCTGCCGGAGGATGGGCGCGAGCTCGCCCGGGTCGATCTGCTTGTGCACGAAGGCGCTGGCGCCCTTCTCCCGCGCCTGGCCGACGAGCGACTGGTCCTCGGAAGCGGAGAGCAGGACGACGTGCATGTCGTCGAAGCGAGCCCGAATCCGCTCGAGCACCGCGAGGCCGTCGATCTGCGGCATGAGCACGTCCAGGACGACCACGTCGGGTCGAAGCTCGGCCACGAGCGGCAGGACGTTCGCCGCGTCGGTGGTCGTGCCCACGACCTCGATGTCCTTCTCGCGCTCGAGCGCGGTCCGTACGGCCGCGATCATCAGCCGGTGATCGTCAGCAAGAAACACCTTCATCCAGACACCGCCGCTGTCCCCCCTCCGCAGGTGCTGGGTCGCGACACAGCCGCGACCGACCGAGGATCTGCCGCAGACCTCGCCCAGATCGCCTCGCGCCCAGCTCTGCACGAGAGAATACTCATGAAACGACCTCCACCGCTACGTCGCGGAAGCGGCCGCGCAGCTGGCAGGTCCAGCCCCGAACGAGCGACGCGACCTCTGTCGTCCGCGCCGCGGAGTCGTAGGAGCCGATGAGACCGACGTCGAACACCCCGTGCCCATGGCGACTCGACCCGTCGGCCTCGGTGGGCGCCGGAGCCAGGACGACGTCCGGCCGCAGCCGCGCCAGGCCCATGAAGGCCGCCGCAACTTCGCCGTCAAGGATTCGAACGCGCATGGTGCCTCGCCTTTCGCCGCAGGATGATGCTCACCCACACTACTCCCGTGTGGGCGATGCTCCATCACCCGAACGGGGTTGACCGCGGCTACTTCACCCCGCGCGGGTGAGCGTCAGCGGGTCGCGCCGACGGAGGACTTGAAGAAGAGCTCGTCCCGCTCGAGCAGGTGAACGACGACCTCGTCGGACTCGCCGCTGTCGAAGACGAGCCGGCAGCTGAAGTGCGTGTACCCGGCGGAGGTCGCCTCGCCCTGGCCCGCACAGCTCGCGTCGATCACGGCCACCGCCCCGCCGTCGGGCGCCGCGAAGGGGCCCATCATCGCCTTCTCGAGCGCCGCCGGCTGGGCGGGCGTCCCGTGGACGCCGTCGTGGTCGTGCTGCACCGCGTCCCAGCCGCGGGCCGCGCCGGCCACGAGGGCCGAGCCGGCGAGCAGGACGAGCACGGGCCGGACGAGGCGTGCGCGCGACCTCGGCCCTGCCTGGTCGCGCTCGAGGAGCGGGGCTGATGCGGACGAGTCCACGCGGAACACCGTCGCTGCTCGCGGCACGACCGTCAATGCCCCGAAAGAGCTAGGACCCGTGGCTAGCGCAGGACGAAGCCGGTGCCGAGCGGATCGTGCGGATCGAGGAAGAAGCGATGCTCGCCAGTGCGGTAGGCCATCCCCTCGACCTCCGTCACCACGCCGCCGGCGGTGGTGCTCACGATGCGCGCGCGGAACGTCGTCCCGACGATGGAGTCGTGGCGGAGCACGTCACCCTCTCCGAGCTGACCGTCGGCCGCGAGGAGGGCGCAGCGCGCCGAGGTCCCCGAGCCGCACGGGGACCGGTCGACCTCGCCGTCCGCGAAGATCGTCACGTTCCGCTGGTGCAGCGGGCCGAGCTCCTCGTGGAGGATCGTTCCGTAGATACCGGACAGCCGCTCGTCCTCCGGGTGCCGCGCGACCTCGGTGCCCGCCAGCGCCGCCTTCACGCGCCGCCCCGCCTCGATCAGGCGCGGCAGGTCTTCGGGAACGACGCGCAGCCCGAACCGCTCCGCAGGCACGGAGGCGTAGATCGCACCGCCGTAGGCGACGTCGACCGCGACGCCGGCAGCCGGCACGTCGCGCGCGACCACGAACGAGGGCACGTTGCGGAAAGTGACGGCCTCGACGGCACCTGATCGGCGGCGGACGCGGGCGAGCACGCGCCCGGACGGGACGTCGATCGTCACGTCCACGTCGCCGTCGCCAGGCGCCTCGACCGCGCCCGTCTCGACGGCCCAGACGCCGAGGGCGATCGTGCCGTGCCCGCACGCCGTGGAGTAGCCGTCCTTGTGCCAGAAGACTGCGCCGAGGTCGGCTCCCCCGTTGTCGGGCGGCACGAGGAAGCAGCCGTACATGTCGGCGTGACCGCGCGGCTCGTGGCAGAGCAGCCGGCGGATAGCGTCGACCTCGGACGAGGCCGCCGCCCGCTCCCTGCGCTCGCGCACGGACGAGCCGTCGAGCGGCGGAACGCCGTCGGTGACGATCCGGAACGGCTCGCCGGCCGTGTGGTAGTCGGTGGTGCGGATCTCCACTCGCCGCGCCAGCATCGCAGCCCGTCGCTGGCTCGGCGAGAGTGGATCGCAGGGCGATTGCGGCGCGCCGCCGTAAGGAATCCGGGTGGTTCGGGTTGTACGGGCATGAGCGATCACCACACCCATCCCGACTGCACCCCCGTCGACGAGCTCTGGCTGCACGACTGGGCGGCCGAGGGCCTGGCGGCGCTGGAGCGCTACCTGGCGAAGCAGGCGGCCTTCGCCGCTTTCCTTGCGGCGAACGGCCTCCTAGACTCAGGCAGTGGCCGTGGCGCCGCCGCCGGCTGACGCCCAACTCGTCGAGCGGCTCCGCCGACGGGACCGGACCGCGTGGGATGAGCTGTACGCCGCGTACGGCCCGCGCCTGCGCGCGTTCGCGTACCGGCTGACCGGCAGCCCCCACGACGCCGACGATCTCGTCCAGGAGACGTTCGTCCGCGCGCTGCCGCGGCTCGACCGGCTCGACCCGGGCACGGTCGACCTGGCGCCGTACCTCTTCACGACGCTCCGCAACCTCTTCCTCAAGTCGGTCGACCGCGGCCGGCGCGCGGAGCCGGTGGCGGAGGTGCCCGAGCCGGTCGAACCGGCGCCGATCGAGGACGACCCCGAGCGCAGCACGCTGCTGCGACGCCAGCAGCATGAGGTGCGCGTCGCCAACGCGCGCCTCGCGCCACGCCAGCGGCTCGTGCTCGCGCTCCGAGAGCTCGAGGACCGGAGCTACGCCGAGATCGGCGAGGTCGTGGGGCTGAACGAGAACGCGGTCGCACAGCTCATCTCGCGCGCCCGTGAGAGCCTGCGGCTCGAGCTCCGGCTCGCGCAGGTCGACCCGGCCCGGTTGCCTGAGCCCTGCCGCAGCTACCTGCCGCTGCTGTCGCGACACCTCGACAGGCAGCTGCGCGGCCCGAAGCTCGACGAGACGCTCACGCATCTCGAGGGCTGCGAGACGTGTCAGGACGCTCTCGAGTCCATGCGCGAGGCGCAGCGGCGTCTCCGCACGCTCGTGCTGCCGCTCGGCGGCGGCGAGAAGCTCGCGGAGGAGATCGACGCCGAGCTCACCGCGGCGGGGTACTGGGCCGGCACGGCAGGGCGCCGCCCGCTCCGCGGCGCGAAGGCCGTCGTCGGAGCCGCTGCGGCGCTGCTCGTGCTCGGTGGCGGCGGCGTGGGCGCCGCCGTCCTCATCGGCGGCGCCCCAGAGGAGCCGGTCGCCGTTACCGGGCCCGCCACCTCGACCACGATCGCCGAGACGACCGCGCCAGAGACCACGGCCGCGACGACCGCCGCTCCGGCAACCACTGCCGCGCCGGCGACGACTCGACGCAACCCGACGACGGCACCCACGCCGAAGACCACCTCACTGACGGCTCCGGTGACACCGCCGCCGACGCTGCCGGTGGCGCCGCCGCCCCAGCCGACGGCCCCGACGACGACGGCGGGCGCACCGCCGCCGCCGGCCCCGACCCAGCCGCCGCCAGCCCCCACCCAGCCCCCGCCGAAGCCCACCACGACGAGCCCCGTCGACTCGACCCCTCCGACGGTCGTCATCCTCGCGCGGCCGCCCGCGCAGACCTCCAGCCCCACGGCGTCGTTCGCCTTCCGTTCGACCGAGGCGGGGTCGACCTTCTCGTGCCGCGTCGACGCGGCGGCAATCGCACCGTGCTCCTCGCCGCACGGCCTGGCCGACCTCGCGGTCGGCGAGCACACGTTCACGGTGCGCGCGCGCGACACCGCCGGCAACGTCGGGCCGGCGGTCGCCGCCCGGTGGACGGTGATCCCGCCCCCGGACACCGTCGCGCCGACGACGACCATCGTCACCGCCTCGACCAACGCAGCCGACGCGAGCTTCGAGTTCGCCGCCTCCGAGGCAGGGTCCACGTTCGCGTGCTCTCTCGACGGCGGTCCCTTCGAGAGCTGCGCAAGTCCACGCGGCTACGCGAGCCTCGCGCCGGGCGACCACACGTTCGCCGTGAGAGCGACCGACGCGGCCGGCAACACCGGCCCCGCCGCGACCCACACCTGGAACGTTGCCGCGCCGCTGCCCGACCTGGTCATCTCAGCGCTCTCGAGGAGCGGCTTCACGGTCACGAACACGGGGTCGGCGCCGGCCGGAGCGTTCGTCGTCACAGTCACCGGGCAGCCGACCTTCACGTTCGCCGGCCTTGCGCCCGGGCAGTCGGCGACGCGCGTCTGGTCGACGTGCCGCGCCGGCACGATCACCGCGATCGCGGACCGCGCCAACACGGTCGTGGAGTCAAGCGAGGCCAACAACACGCGCTCGCTCGTGGCGACCTGCTGACGACCCCGTAAGGAACCTCGCCCTCGCGGGTTGTTCGGTCACCACACCGACGACCCGGGAGGTCACCGATGTTCCGCACGACCCTCATCTCCGTTCTCGCCGCCGTCGCCTGCGCCGCGTCTCTGGCCGGCGCCGCGTCGGCGGCTCCCACGTCCTCTGCGGCGTCGACGTCCTCGGCGCCGCCGATTCTCGTCCTCGTCGAGAACCTCACGCGCATCTACCGCGGCGACGACGGCGGCGCGCTCTACCTGCGCCGGCTGGACGGCAAGGTGTACGGCTTCGGCGAGCACCCGGGCCGCAAGTACGCGTACGTGCTCACCGGCACGATCAGCGGCGACCAGATCATCGGCTCGTGGTGGGACGTGCCGAAGGGCACGCGCGGCGAGAAGGGCACACTGCGGCTGCGGTTCACGCAGCTCGGCGCGCGCATCGTCCGCTCCGGCGGCACGGACCTCGGCCCGGACGTCTTCACCGCCATCCCGCCGGACGGCATCCCGTGGCCGAACATGCAGGTGGCCGGCTTCCAGGCGACGAGTGCGAACGACCTCGACGGCGTCTTCGTGGGCGACGACGCCAGCCGCCACTACGTCCGCGAGATCGGCTCCGACGTCGTCTGGGTCGGCGAGCGGGCGGCGCAGCCCGGCGAGCGGCCCGGCTGGGTGACCGTCTTCGTCGGCTCGCGCTCCGGGGACGGCGGCGGCCTGTCGGGGGCCGCGGTCGACGTTCCCAAGGGCATCGAGCTCCATTCGGGCCCGTTCGGCGCAGGCATCGTCAACGGCAAGCGCGACGTCTTCCTGAGCCAGCCCGGGACGAGCCGCACGAAGAAGCTGACGCCGGACTACGCGCTCGACTGGGACGAGTTCGCCAAGCAGATCCGCGACCGGCTCGACGGCAACGTCGTCGGCTACGCCTACGCGATCGCCCGCAACGGCGCCTTCCTCCGCACCGGCGCGGGCGGCCTCCGGCGCCTCGGGATCGACGGCGGCGCGCGCTCCTTCACCGTCGACACGCAGGCGCAGACCGCGAGCACGGCCAAGACGATCAACGCCACGGCGATCATCAAGGCGCTGCACGACCGCGGCTTCTCCGTCGACACGAAGGTCAAGCCGTTCCTGCCGTCGTGCCTGAAGCTCGGCACCGGCGTCTCGACGCTGACGTTCCGGCAGATCCTGAGCCACACGAGCGGTCTGCCGAAGGTCGGCTGCAACGGCGGCAGCCCGTACGACTGCCTCGTGAAGATGCTCAAGGCTGGGCGAACGGAGCCGCGCACGGTCTCCTACAACACGCACGCCTACGACCTACTCCGCTGGCTCGTCCCGCTCGTGAACAACACGAGCGGCATGAAGGCGCAGTTCGAGCTCTTCGACTGCAAGAACGAGGCCGGCATCCTCAACCGGAAGGTGGCGGAGAAGTTCGTGCGCTACGTGTTCGACGAGATCCTCGATCCGGTCGGCGCGAAGGCGTCGCACTACCCCGGCGGGGACTTCTCGCTGAACTACGACTTCTTGGACCAGACGAAGAAGGGAGAGGCGCCACGCATCGACTTCTTCGAGCGGGCGGGAAGCGGCAAGCTGACGATGTCCGTCAAGAATTACATCCGCTTCCTCAGCGCCCTCGAGCGCGGCGAAATCGTCTCGCCGTCGCTCGTGCAGTCGATGAAGGGCACCGACGGCAACCGGCTCGGCTTCGACGGGTCGTGGGCCGGCGCCACGACCGGGGGCTACGCCTGGAAGAACGGTGGCTGCCCGGACTTCGAGAACAAGGACCGCGGCTGCAGTACCGCCGCGATGGTCTTCCCGAGCGGCATCGTCGCGTACGTCGCGACGAACTCGACCAACAACGGCTACTCGGGGAGCATCCAGGGCGTTCTCGCGCGCTCCTTCGACGCCGCCCTCAAGTAGGACACGTCGTCTCACGGCCGAGGGGCCCGCTGGTCGGGCCCCTCGGCTTACTCGTCGTCGGCGCGGCCCTGGAGGTACGCGAGGACCGCGAGCACACGGCGGTGGTCGCTTTCGGCGCGAGGAAGCCGGAGCTTCATCAGGATGTTCGCGACGTGCTTCTCGATCGCGCCGACGGTCAGGACGAGTGCCGCCGCGATGCCTGCGTTCGACCGGCCTTCGGCCATCAGGCCGAGAACCTCGCGCTCGCGCGGCGTCAGCTGTTCGAGCGGGCCCTGGCGCCGGCGCGTGAAGAGTTGCGCGACGACCTCCGGATCCAGCGCGGTGCCTCCTTCCGCCACCCGTCGCACCGCGTCCACGAACTCCGCCACGTCCATGATCCGGTCCTTGAGGAGATACCCGATGCCGCCGCTGCCGTCCGAGAGGAGCTCGGTCGCATAGGTGAGCTCGACGTACTGCGAGACGACCAGGATCGACGTCTCGGGAGCGATTCGACGCACCTCGAGCGCTGCCCGGACGCCCTCGTCCCGAAAGGACGGCGGCAGCCGGATGTCGACGATGGCGATGTCGGGCCGCTCGAGCATGACGGTGTGAATGAGCGCGTCGCCGTCGCGGACTGCGCCGACCACCTCGAAGCCGTTGTCCCTGAGCAGGCGGGTGAGACCGTCGCGCAGCAGCGCCAGGTCTTCGGCTATGACGACTCGCACGGCAGCTCCGCTCTCACGGTGGTCGGCCCTCCGGCCGGGCTCTCCACCCGCAGCCTGCCATCGAGTGCCTCCGCGCGCTGCCTGAGGCCGGTGAGGCCCGGGCCGGAAGGATCCGCGCCGCCGTCGCCGTCGTCGCTCACCGAGACGATGAGAGCTCCGTCGCGCTCCGTGATCCGCATCTCGACGCGACCCGCGTTTGCGTGCTTGATCGCGTTTGCCAGCGCTTCGGCGACGGTGAAGTACACGGCCGTCTCCACGCGCTTGGAAACCGTCGCGACACGTCGACCGACAGCGTCACGGGCAGCGCGGCGCGCGCTATCAACGCGGAGATGGCGGGCTCCAGCCCTCGGTCGGTGAGGATCGGGGGCCGGATCCCGCGTGCGAGCACGCGCAGCTCCTCGAGCGCCTCGCCGGCGCCGCGCCGGGCCTCGGCCAGCAGCTCGCGCGCCGCGCCGGGATCCGTCTGAAGCGCCTGCTCGGCCAGACCCAGGCTCATGCCGAGCGACACGAGGCGGGCCTGAGCGCCGTCGTGGAGATCCCGCTCGATGCGACGAAGCTCCGTCTCCTGGAGGTCCACCGCACCGGCGCGCGTCTGCTCGAGACGCTCGATTCGGTGCTGCCGGAGCCCGAAGGCGACGGCGGCGTGGCAGGCAGCGAGGAGCGCCAGCCCGAGGGCCGGCCAGACCGGCCAGACGTAGCCGCCCGGGGTCGTGACCGCCCAGACGGCGAGGAGGAAGCCCGCGAGCGCGGCGGAGAGCCCGATCTGGATGGCAAGCGCGGGGCTGCCGAGGGCGAGGCGCGGAAGCTCGGAGTTCTCGAGGACGGCGACGATCCAGCCGAAGGCTCCGACCACGAGCGCGATCGAGAGAAGCGGCCAGATGGGCCAGAAGTAATCGCCGGGCGTCGTCAGCGCCCAGACGACGACGAGCATCAGCACGACGCTGGTCGAGATCAAGCTCGTGAGGGTCAGCGCCTGCAAGCGCCGCGCCCTCGTCTCGGCGGCCGTCCTCGCCACCGTCTCAGCGTCGCCGCCGAGGAGGCCGGTCGCAAGCCGGCGCGACAGCGAGGCCATCGGGCCGAGGAGGTGAGCGAGCACGACGAGGAGTACGAGCCCGGCTGCAGCGACGGGCAGCGTCTCCACGAAGCGGTCGACGGTGATGAAGCCGAGGACGTCCTCGCCGTCGACCCAGCGGTACCAGACCGGCAGCGTCAGGAGCTCGAGCGACCAGCCGAGGAGCGACAGCGGGATGAGGGCCGCCGGCCAGCTGAGCACGAGGTGCACCTGCTGCTTCCAGAACGCGGCGTCCCTGAGGACGCCGAAGCCGCGCGCCCAGAAGCCCCGGCCGCCGAACGACAACGAGGCGTGCGTCGAGGCCCCGAGCAGGTTCCGGGCAGCGGCCGCCTGGGCGTGCGCAAGCCCGCCGACCGCGGCCCGGAATCCGATCAGGAGCGGCACGACGAGCGGCGTGATCGCCAGGGCCAGCGTGATCGACCAGCCCGCGATCACCACCGCGAAGCCGACGGCTCCGAGGCCGAGCTGCGCGGCGTAGAACGCCAGCGCGCGGTAGGTATCGAGCCGCTGGAACGGCGCGAGCAGACGTGTCATGTCCATGAGCCTAGGCTCGCTCTTCGGCGGCGCCAGGGCCATGGCGGGCGCAGGTGTCCCGTGGTAGTGCTAGCCCCCGCGAGCGCCTCCGACCGGCCTCCACTCGACGAGCGGAGCAGCGACCCACGTGGGATCGGGCGCTTCGTAGAGAGCGGCGGCGTCGGTATACGCCAGGTCGAGGATCGAGCCCTGCAGCTCGCCGCGGAGGTAGCGAAAGACGACGCCGGCGTCGCGCGCGTCGCTCTTTGCCTCGAGACAGTGCGCGTCGTAGCCCGCGTAGTCGCCTCCCCCGAGGAGCGCGATGCCTTCCTCGATCGTCGCCCGCGCGAGCTCGAGCCCGCCCTCGTGGGGCGCCAGTGCGCGCTCCGGGGGGTCGCCGTAGCCGATCCCGTGATGGAAGGGATCGGCGGTAGAGACGATCACCGCGTCCTCGGCGAGCGCGGCCAGTTCCTCGATACCCGGCAGCCGCTCGGGGCGGCCGCCGGCGAGGTACGGGTAGCGCTCGACGACCTCGGGGCCGCGTATCCCCCGGCGTTTCGTCTCAGCCGCCCAGAAGTGCCGCCAGCTGATCAAGGAATGGTCGTCGCGCCATTCGTCTCGCCCGTCGAGGCCCGGCCCCTGGATGCCCCAGAACGGCCACGCAGAGGGGTCCTCACCGGCCGAGACGCGCGTTCGAGCTTCCTGCATCTCGTCCGTGAACGCGTGCAGGACGCTGATCACGATCACGCGCCCGGCGCCGCTGTCGAGACAGCCGTGGACGGCGGCGGCGACGTGATGCCCGCAGTCCAGCACGCCCGCATGCGGAAAGACGACGACGCCTCCGGCGGCGAGCGTCGGCGCGAGATCCCACTCGCGTCCGCGCTCCAGGCGTTCAAGGGTCCCCCGCTCGCCCATCTCGTCGTGCTCCGAGCGATAGAGCTCGTGGATCTGGTCCTTCAGCCGCTGACGATCGAGAGCCGCCACGTGCGCGAGTCTACGCGCCGGTCGAGCCGACGAATGGAGGTCTTGGGGGCCGCCGAATACAACTAGGCAATGCGCTACTTCGCGGTGTCGTTGATCGCTCTCGCGAGCCTTGGGTGGTGGAACCAGCACCGCACGAACGGCCACGAGCGCGCGCTGGGCAGGATCGCCAGCGAGATCGCCGGGCGGCCCGTCGGGGTCAACTGCCAAGGGCTGCCGAGCGCGTTCGTCGACATCTCGCCCCGTGCGGGCGAGGTCATGTTCAACGACGACGGCACGCCGCCGGACGAGACGACGCTCAAACGCGATACCTGCCGCTACCTCGATCGTTTCGACGAGGTGCGTAGCGGTCCGTCATTCGCGTGCGTCCGCCGCGTCGAGCCGTGCGAGCCGTCGATCGGCAAGATCGCCTCCGCGATTCGGGTTCTCGCCCACGAGGCCTGGCATCTCCGTGGGATAACGAACGAGGCCGAGACCGAGTGCTACGCGTTGCAAACGACGGCGCTGGCGGCGCGACGCCTGGGCGCGACGCCGGCAGAGGCGCGGGCGATTGCTCTTTGGAACACGAGGCACGTGTACCCGCACCTCCCGTCGCAGTACCAGTCAGGCCATTGCCGCGACGGTGGCGGCTTCGACCTCCGGAGGAACACGCCCGACTGGCCCTGATGAGCGACCGTTGATCACGGGTCCCAGGGCGCGGCGCCCGGGTGCCTGGAGACCCACGTCCCGTAGCTCAACCCCTTCGCTCTCAGGTAGGCCTTGAACTCGTCCTCCGACGTGTAGACCTGGCCGCCCCATTGGAGGCCGGACTTCGGCGGAGCCGTGACGTACCAGACCCCAAGCAAGAGGGCGACCACCAGGAGACCCAGGAGCAGTCCGATGGCCACCGTCGCCGCCGTGAACTGAGTGTCGTCGTCTGTGTCGTGGTTGACCATCGTCGATTCGGCCGGCTGCGAAGCCGCACGCCGCACGGTCATAGGCGCGCTTCGCCGCCGGCGAAGCTCGGTGGGAAGAGGGCTGCCGCAGCCCGCCACCATCGAACCTAGCGCGCCGCCGGAAGAATTCAAGGCGTGCGCCGGCGAATCCCGCGGCCCTCGATACCCTGGGCGCGTGAAAGGCACCACCCAGCCGGCGACACAGCGCAGCCGGCGGGTTCTGGTCGGCGCAATCGCGCTGCTGATCCTGGCGCCGCTTGCGGTCTCGAGCGTGCTGCTCCTGCGCAGCGACGAACACGGTTCTCCGCGAGCCGCGACCGCGTCGGAGGTGCGGGCCGTGCTCGCGCGGTGCCGCAACCAGCTCGCCGAGGGCGAGACGCGCGCGTGCTACGAGGCGGCCCTGAAGCGGCTCGTCGAGCCGGCCCCGGACCCGAGGCCGGTGCTCCAGCAGATCGCGGACGTGGCGTGGGCGTCGCCCGGGGAGTTTCTGCTGCCGAACTGTCACGGGCTGATGCACACCGTCGGACGCGAGTACGCGACCGAGCACGGTGTGACGCTCGCGACCCTCATGGACTACCTGCCCGGGACCAACGACCCGGGCTGCCCGGCCGGCTTCGCGCACGGCGTGATCAGCGGCGTCGCACCGCAGCTCGACCCGTCGCAGCCGAAGACGGCGGCCCGCATCTGCGACGGGGCGCAGACCCGCTACCAGCGCTACAGCTGCGTGCACGGGTTCGGACACGCGTTCATGCGGCTGTACAACGAGAGTCTCGAGCCCTCCCTCGCGCTGTGCACGGAGCTCGGCACGGCGTCGGCGCCCGACTGCGCACAAGGCGTCTACCACGACTACTGGTTCTCCGTCTCGGGCTTCGACAGCACGCGCGCCGCGACGCCGGATCCGATCACGAACCCTCGCCGGCTGTGTGCGCGTCAGGCGCACGAGTTCGTGCGCCCATGCTGGTACCGGGCGTTCCTCGACACCCGTCCGGACGGCTTCGAGACGCAGTCCGCCACCGACATGGACGGTCTCTGCTCCGGTCTCGTCGGCGTCCAGCGCGAGGCGTGCATCACGGCGGCTTCCGTGATCGGGCCGCCCGATCCGCGTGAGCAGCTTGCAAACTGCGCGGGGTTCCGGGGCCTAGACGCGGTCAGCTGCATCCACGGCGCGAAAGTGCAGAACCTCCTGCAGGAGCCCTTGTCGACGCACGTGGACGTCATCCGCCATTGCGACGTGTTCACGGGGGCAACGAGGCTCGCCTGCTACCGGTGGCTCGGAAAGACGCTGGCCGTGCTCACGGACGGCGACTTCCGCCGCACCGGCTGCTCGCAGCTCGACCCGGAGGCTGACCGGGCGTGCACAGCGGGCGCGAGGTCGATGAACGACCCGCTCGTGACGTTCAGCTGACGGGGCCGGGGTGCCTCGCGGCGCCCCGGCCCGCCTGCCGGTCAGTCCCCGATCGTGATCGTTGCCTTCCGGAAGTTCTCGCGCCGGCCGGGCTTCTCCGGGTCGTAGTTCTGCTCGACGTTGCCGGCGGTGTCGACCGAGAACCAGTGGAACGTCGTCGTCTCGGTCACGTGCAGCGTCTGACCGGGCTCGCGGAACTCCGTCTGCTGGTACCGAGGCGACGAGAGCGTCGGGCTGGCCCCGTCCGTCGTGTAATAGACGGCGGCCGGCTCGGTCATCTCGAACTTGACGTCGACTGGGCCGGAGTAGCTGCCGCCGCCCGGGACGAGCGTCGACGTCGGCGACTGGCGGTCCTTGCCCCAGTCGGCTGCGACGCGGAACATCTCGACGATGCCGTTGGC